>Ga0302314_10009201_pt1 | contig 17513 bp, 14 predicted proteins | sample III_Palsa_N2_3_FD_200533 | JGI IMG/M metagenome (GOLD analysis project Ga0302314, IMG submission 200533) | Peat permafrost microbial communities from Stordalen Mire near Abisko, Sweden - III_Palsa_N2_3 | ecosystem: Environmental > Terrestrial > Soil > Palsa > Peat permafrost | place: Sweden...
CTCCAGTGCCAGCGCGGCTACGTCCCGGGCAGGCCCGGCCGCGCGCCGCGTGATCGAGCAAAACAATCTCGCTCGCGGCTCGATCGCAGGCTCAGGGCCTGGCGGCCGGATCACCAAGAACGATGCGCTTGCGGCCGCGGCGGCATCCACTGCGTCGGCTCCGCCGGCAGCACCGGCAGCACCGGCAGCGGCAAAGCCCGCAGCGGCGGTCCCCGCGGCTGCGCGCGCCGGCCGCACCGAGCAGCGCGTGCCCATGACGCGACTGCGGGCGCGTATCGCGGAACGCCTGATCCAGGCGCAATCGACCCAGGCACTGCTCACTACCTTCAACGAGGTGGACCTGACGGCGGTGCAGGAGCTGCGCGCCCGTTACAAGGACAGCTTCGAGAAGAAACACGGGGTGAAGCTCGGTTTCATGTCGTTCTTCGTCAAGGCCTCGATCGAGGCCTTGAAGCGCTTTCCCGTCGTCAATGCCGCGGTGGAAAACAACGACATCATCTACCATGAATACTTCGATATCGGTGTCGCGGTGTCGACCGAACGCGGCCTGATGGTGCCGGTGCTGCGCGACGCCGACGCCATGAGCTTCGCCGATGTGGAAAGTGGCATCGCCGACTACGCCGCGCGCGCGCGCGCCGGATCGATCACGCTCGAGGATCTGACCGGCGGCACCTTCAGCATCACCAACGGCGGCATATTCGGCTCGCTGATGTCGACTCCGATCGTCAACGCGCCGCAAAGCGCGATCCTCGGCATGCACAAGATCCAACAGCGACCGATGGCGGTGAATGGCCAGGTCGTGATACGGCCGATGATGTATCTGGCGGTGACCTACGATCACCGCATCATCGATGGGCGCGAGGCGGTCCAGTTTCTGGTTGCGATCAAGGACTGTCTCGAGGACCCGGGCCGACTGCTGCTCGGAGTCTGATCATCATGGCCGACGCTATTGATGTCGTCGTGATCGGCGCGGGTCCGGCTGGTTATCCAGCGGCCATTCGTGCCGCACAAAATGGCCTCAAGGTGGTCTGTGCCGACGCCTGGATGAATCGCGATGGCGGCAACGCGCTTGGCGGCACCTGTCTCAACGCCGGTTGTATTCCATCCAAGGCGCTGCTCGAGTCATCCGAGCTGCTCTATCGCCTGCGGACCGAATTCGCCGCGCACGGCATCGCTGCCGCCGGTGTCGAGCTTGACCTCGCCGTGATGCAAAAGCGCCGCGCCAGCATCGTGCGCAACATGACCGGCGGCATCGCGTCGCTGTTCAAAGCGGCGGGTGTGACTGCAGTCTTCGGCCGCGGCCGGCTTTTGCCAGGCCGGAGGGTGGAAGTGACCGGGCAGGACGGTTCCAGGAGCGAGTTTGACGCGCGCCACGTGGTGCTCGCCAGCGGTTCGGTGCCCACCGAGCTCAAATCCGCGCCGTTCGATCACGAGCGCGTCGTCGATTCCTGGGATGCGCTCGAATTCGCCCAGGTTCCCAACAAGCTGTGCGTCATCGGCGCCGGTGTCATCGGACTGGAGTTGGGCAGCGTCTGGCGCCGGCTCGGCGCCGAGGTCGTGGTCCTCGAAGCGATGGAAAACTTTCTGGTCATTGCCGATCAGCAGCTCGCCGCCGAGGCCGCGCGCCACTTCAAGAAGCAGGGGCTGGATATCCGGCTCGGCGCCAGAGTGACTGGCGCCGTCGTCGCGGACGGCAACGTCACGGTCAGCTACACCGACAGGACCGGAGTCCACACGCTCGGTGTGGACAAGGTTGTCGTGGCGGTCGGGCGCCGCCCGTACACCGCAAACCTGCTGGCGCCCGGTACCGGCGTCGAACTCGATGAGCGCGGATTCATCCAGGTCGACGCGCAATGCCGCACTGGAGCGGAAAACGTCTGGGCCGTGGGGGACTGCGTGCGCGGGCCGATGCTGGCGCACAAGGGCAAGGAGGAGGGTATCGCAGTCGCCGACCTCATCGCCGGCCGCTATGCGCACGTGAACTACCAGGTGATTCCCTCGGTCATTTATACCGCGCCCGAGATTGCCTGGGTAGGCCAGACCGAGGAGCAGCTCAAGAGTGCCGGCGTCGCCTTCAAGAGCGGGCTATTTCCATTCGCCGCCAGCGGCCGCGCGCGCGCCATGGAGGCTGGAGCCGGGTTCGTGAAGATTCTGGCAGCGCGCGACACCGATACCATTCTCGGCGTGCACATCATCGGTCCGATGGCCGGTGAGCTCATCGCCGAGGCCACACTGGCGATGGAATTCCAGGCCAGCGCCGAGGACCTGCAGCGTACTATCCACGCGCATCCGACGCTGGCAGAAGCGCTGCACGAGGCGGCGCTGGCAGTAGATAAGCGTGCAACCGACATCATCAACCGCTAACGTCCGGATGCGCCATGAGCGCCTCGCGACGCGCGCTGCGCTCACGCTGTCAGTGCACTTAGCAGCAGCGTGCCCGCCACCATGAGCACCAGAAACACCTGGTAGGCAATGCCGAGGATGGCCAGCTTGACCAGCGTCGGGGCGCGGCGCTCACCGTAGTATCGGCGCATGGCCCGGTAGGTGCACCAGATCGCGTAGCCGGCGGCTGCGGCCGCGGCGAAGTCGCCGATGGAAGCAAGCCCGCCCAAGCGCGGCAGCCAGCGCGCGGCCAAGCTCAGCAGCGTGTCGCCGATCATCACCAGGAACAGCGCGGCCTGGATGTGCAGAAAGAACACCACGTGCTCGACGTAGTAGTGCCGCGGGCTGCGGTACAGCGGCAGCATCGTCAGTGCCATCAGCGGCAGGAACAGGAACATCATCTTTGGGATGTAGGAACCGAATGCACGTGCCGCCGATTTACCGTTGTCCGCGATCTGGCGCCTGCAGGCGGCGCGCAGCCGTGCCTGTAGCCAGGGCGGGCGCATCTCGATGTTGTCGCACTCGCTGGCATCAGGGTTCGGGGTCGCCGCGGTGTTGCTCGCGGGCACCACGGCCGGTGCGGGCGCCGTGGATTTCGGCATCAGGTTGGAGTTGGTTGCCGTCAGGGCGAAGAACGCGATGCTGATCACGAAGTACAGCCGCACCGGCGACACGTAACGCGCGCGGCGGTCGGCAAAATAGTCGAGCGTGAGCTGCCCTGGCTTTGCCAGCAAGGTCCACAACGTGTACCAGAAACGGCCGTCGACGTGAATAAACAGGTGCCAGCCGTCATGCAGCACCGCGCTCAGGGAGCGGGCGCTTTCGCGCGCATACTGGCCGCACTGAGCGCAATACGGGCCCGTCAAGGGGGCGGCGCAATTGCCACAGATGCTCGGGCCCATGTGCGCTGCGCGCCGCGGGTTGGTCTCAGGCTCGTCAGACAGCCGACGGGTTAATGCCACTGGTGATTTGCACCCCCTGCCGAGGGATCCATCCTACAACACGCAGGTCGCAATGATCAGATCGCGCGTCGGACATGGCCGCGTGGCGCTGCGATTCAGTCAACCAGCGATTTGCGCAGCTCCGCGATTTCGACATCGAGCGCCTTGAGGCGATCGGCTGCCTTGGCCTCGCCCAACGCCAACTCGCGCAACGAGCGAATACCTGACTGCTCGAGTTGACTGATCCGGAGGATCGCGTGGCGACGTATTTCCTCCCGTGCAACGACCTCCGGCTTCACCTGCCAGCGCCGATCGGTTGCATTCCACTCGTGATCGGCACTGGGTTGCACTGGCACCTGATCGATCACCTTGCCGGTCTTGATGTCCATGCGTTGCGACAGGCGGTCGAAGTGATCGCCATCGAGCGCGATGTGATCGTCAGGGGTATTAAGCGTAATCGCTTTGGCATCGGACGACATCAGATGCCGGGCATGAAACAGACCCGTCACCTTGTGATAGAACGACACCACTCTCACGATCGGCACCGGTTTTTTCATGACCTGATCCGGCGAGTCCAGCACCATCGGATGGTACACCGTTTCATGCGCTGGCGGCTGCAATCGGCCGGGCGCTCATGGGTAGCGTGACGATAAAGTCGCTGCCAAGATCGCGGCCCGGGCTGTTGGCGGCGACGGCGCCGCCATGTGCCTCGACCAGCTCGCGAACTACTGCCAGCCCAATGCCCAGTCCGCCGTTGTAGTGCGCCACGGCGCGTGCGTCCTGCGTGAATAGTTCGAAAATGTTCGGCAATGCCTCGGCCATAATGCCGATGCCGTTGTCGGAAACGGTTACCTGCAACGTACCATCAAGTGCCACCGCCGTAAGTGAGATCTCCCCGCCCTTGGGCGTATATTTGGATGCATTGTCCAGCAGATTGGTGAACACCTGGCCCAGTCGCAGCGGGTCGCCAAGCACGAGCAGAGGCGCCGGTGCCAGATGAATGCTCAGATCCTGCGAGCGCGCCTCAACCGCAGGCCGACAGGTCTCGACCGCGAGGCTGAGAATCCCTGTCATCTCCACTACGCTGCATTCGAGCCGGAACTTGCCGGCGCTGACGCGCGACCCGTCGAGCAGGTCGTCTACCAGTCGTGACACCAGCGATACCTGGCGCTTGATTGCCGCCTGTAGCTGCGCCAGCAGCGGCTCGTCCGTGAGCGCGCGGTTGAGCAGTCCGGCAGCGGTCTGGATCGGGATCAGCGGGTTGCGCAATTCATGCGCGACCATCGCCAGGAACTTGGTCTGGCGCGAATACGCCTGTTCGGCTTGCGCCTCCATCTGCTGTGCCGTCAACGCCGCAATCACCAGCTGCTCATTTGCCTCACGCAGTTCGCGAAGTCGCGGCTGCTGCTCGGCCAACGCGGATTGATAGCGGGCCGCCGGCGCGTGCGGCGCATCCTGCCCGGATTGTTCCCGGACTGGTGCGCCCGGGATTTCCTCGCGGTGAAACTCGAAGCCGCCAAGCCGGCGCCTCTTTGAGCGGTACATCGCGGCGTCGGCCCGGCTGACGAGACTGGCCGCGTCCTCGCCGTCGTCCGGATAGGTCGCGATGCCGAGGCTCGCCGATACCCGCAGCAGATGATCGCCGACTCGACAGGGTGCCGTGAGTACCGCGAGAATCTTCGCGGCGATCACGGCGGCGTCTGATGCCTTCGACACTTCGCCTATCAGCACCAGGAATTCGTCGCCGCCGTGGCGGCTGACGGTGTCCGAGGCACGTACGACTGATTCCAGGCGCCGCGCTACCAGCCGCAGCACTTCGTCCCCGACCGCATGCCCCAGCGTGTCGTTGATCTGCTTGAACTGGTCGAGATCGAGAAACAGAACGGCCAGTCGGGTTACGTGGCGCCGGGCCAGGGAAATGGCGTTCTCCAGCCGATCGAGCATCAACGCCCGGTTGGGCGTGTCCGTCAGCGCGTCGCGCTGGCTGGAGCGCGCCAGTTCATCCAGGTGGCTGGTGGCCGTCTCGGCAATGGTTTCGGCGTGAAGCGCGGCCAGCACCAGTTGCTCGTTGGCCTCCACCAGGTGAGCCGCCCTGATGTCGCCGGACTCGCTCTGCAATAGCTCCAGCTCACGTCGCGAACGGACGATGTCAGCGCGAATCTCGTCCGCCTGTTCATTGAGCAGCGCCACCGCCCGGGCCGCCGCTGTGACGTGCTCCATGTCGCGATGCCCGCTCACGCCGATGGGCCCGAAATGAAAAGCTCAGTCATGCTCGACTCCAATGTCGGACGCGACCTTGCGCGTCTCCCGGCTGGGCTGTCCGCCCAGCAGCCCTTCACGGCCGGCGACCATGGCGCCAATCTTTATGCCATCGCGGTCGATGTGGAACAGTCGCAACTCGTTCGAATGGTCGCTGCCACGTAGCTTCACCACCGCCAATATGCGCAGCAATCGGCTGTCTACTTCAATGTAGCGCTGCACGATGATCGCGTCGGTCATAAACGCAGCTCCGTAGGGGCTGAACCGCAGATCGGTGTAACGGTCCTCCAGCTCGGAAGTCATCACCACCGAGGCGCCGGCGCTGGTAAGCGACGACACCAGGCGCGACAACGACTCGCGAAAATCATCGCGGAACGTCGGCGCCAGGGCGAGCTCGAAGCCTGACAGGGAATCGATTACCACGCGGCTCGCCTTGAGGCGGTGAATCTCGGCGAGCAGCAGCCTGGTGATCGCCTCGACCGATAGATCCGGCGCCCCGGTGTCCACCACTCCAATACGGTCGCTGCCGACCAGATCCGCCAGAACGGGGCCGCGTGCCGCGTTGGGTCGCTGCTCGAACGCCGCGATAACTGCGGTCTCGCCGCCGCGCGCACCTTCAGCCAGAAAGGCCGCAGCCAGGGTGCTCTTGCCCGATCCCGACGGCCCGGCTATCAATAACGAGTAGCCGCGCGGCAGCCCTCCACCCATCATGCGGTCGAGTTCCGGAACTCCCATACGCAACCGCGCACCCATGCGCTGTGCCACGAGCGATTCGCTCGGCGCGGCAACCGGTGCGGGCGCAAATACCTGGATGCCCGCCGCGCTGATGCGAAAGGTATGAAGCCCGGGCAAAGTGCGCTGCCCACGCATCTTCGTGACCTCCATTTTTCGCACCACTGAATTGCGGTGCAGGCTCTGGCGCAGCCAGATCACCCCGTCGGCGACCGTGAATACCGGGTTTGGATCGAGCTCGGTCAGGTATTCCCCGATCAGGAACGTAGTGGCCTGCCAGCTGGTCATCGTCATGCCCAGCTGCTGGATGAATTGCTGCACGCCCATGTACGTCTCGCCGTCGCCCTGACCGGCGAGCATCACCGAGCGGAAGGAATCGACGAACACCGCGGCCGGTCCGTGCGCCTCAACCTCGCCGACGATCCGGCGCAGGACGCGGTCGAGATCGCCGCTGGCGGCGTCGTCGGCGAGGTTGATGAAGCGGACCGCGGCGTTCACCTGTTCATGGTCGAAGAACTCGAATTGCTGCTGGTAACGCAACATCTTGAGCGGCGGTTCGCCAAGTACCGTGAAATACAGCGCCGGGCGCTTGCGGGTCGCCAACGCGAACATGATTTGATGCGCCAGCGTCGTCTTGCCACTGCCGGGCGGCCCGGCAATGAGATTGAACGAGAACTCGGGCAGGCCGCCGCCGAGTACTTCATCCAGCCCCGGTACCCCGGTGCCAAGGCACTGGATGGCTGCCTTGACCGCATTCATCCGCGAGTGCCCGGCACCGCCGGTCCGTCCGCAGGCAGGTTGTGGACCGATCGAAGCAGCCGCTCGGTCAGCGATACACTGATGAGGCTACCCAGCAGGTCGCAGAATGTCAGCAGCAGCGCGCCATTTGCGGCCGCCACGTGCGTACTGGTCTGCTGTGACAGCACCTGTTGCAGGGCGGCAAATTCACCGGGGCGCAGCGCGTCCTCACGCACCGAGGCCAGACACGGATGGGCAACACGTGTCATGTACAGGCTTCGCTGGTAAAGCGCGGTGACACCGCCCGGGCCAATGACTGGCGACAACACCGCGTAGATTTCGCGCCAGGTCGAGGCTGCGACCTCGGCGATGCGTTGGGCGTCCGCATCGATCGCTGCCAGATCAGCAATCGTCGCTTGAATACGTCGTGCTTCACTTTCCATCGGCCATCCGCTCGCGGCTCGCGCACGCGGCACAACGCATGATACGCTTTATATTCAAGCAGCATTCTCCACCGTGCAGCTGCAGTCGCGATTGAAAAGAATACAAAGTATGCGCGCGAATGTGTGGTACCGCACCTGTAAAGGTTGACAGGTGACAAACCAATCCGCGTAAGCCATGGTGTGGTGGAGAAAGTATAATTTTTTCTTCTGCAGAGCATCGCGCATGCGATTGCCTGTGCTCTACACGATGAATCAACCAGGCAATCGCGTCGTCTGCCGCCACCAGACGAGCGAGGCGACCGAGAGGTGTGTTTGACGACCGGCGCAGACATTGTTGTCGTGTATGACGTCGACGGCATCGTCACGGATTGCAATGTGGCCGCAGCCAGCCTGCTCGGATATGCCGCGCCGGAGCTGGCCGGGCGGCCAATGGCGCAAATCATTCCGCCGCAGTTGCGCTCGGAACATCGCGCACTGATACGACGCCTGCTCGGCAGCGCACAGGTCGCCTCGGTCAACACCCTGCGCCTGGCGCGCGATGGTTCCGAAGTGCCGGTGCAGCTGACCGTCTGCCCGATCAAGGACGCGGCCGGCAGAGTGATGGCACTGTGCGAAGTGGGCGGGGCGCCGAGCCCGGTGCCCGAGCTCGGTGTTCCCACCTCGACGCAGTGGCGTGAAATCTTCGACAGCATCACCGCCTTCGTCGGCGTCATGTCGCGCGATGGGGTGGTGCTCGAAGTCAATCAGGCGGCGCTCGACGCTGCCGGCCTGCGAATCGCCGACGTCATTCGGCGCCAGGTCTGGGATACCTACTGGTGGTCGTACTCCAAGGACGCGCAGCAACAGATCCGTGCCGTGCTGGAGTCGGTATTGAAAGGCAATCCGGTGCGCCAGGAGCTGGTGGTGCGCTTGAAGGGTGAGCAGCTGGTTGCCGTGGACTGTGACTTCCGCCCGCTGCGCAACGCCGCCGGCCACGTGATCGCCGTCGTGGGCAGCGGCATCGACGTTTCAGTGCGCAAGAGCATGGAAGGCGCCCTGGGTCAGTCGAACCGCAATCTGCTGATGTTGAGCAATTGCAACCACGAACTCATTCGCGCATCGGATGAAACGGCGCTGCTGCTGAGCATCTGCAGGGTCATTGTCGACGTCGGCGGCTACCCTCTGGCATGGGTCGGATTCGCGGAACACGACACGGAGCGCTCGGTGCGGCTAATGGCTGCCGCCGGATTGGATGCCGGTCAGCTGCAGCGGCTACGGATGACCTGGGATGCCTCGCCCGCCGGCGATGGTCCGACCGGGCGCGCTATGCGCGACGGCATTGCGAGCGTGTGCACGAATCTTGAAGAGGATCCGGCGATCGTGCCGTGGCGCGGCGAAGCGCTCGCCCGCGGCTATGTCGCATCCATCGCCGTGCCACTCATCCTCGAGTCGGGGACACTGGGCGCTCTCTCTATCTATTCGGACCGCAGCGGCGCCTTCGAAGCGGATCAAGTGAAGCTGCTGACCGAGCTGGCTGGCAATCTGACGTACGGGATCTCGGCGCTGCGCGCGCGTGCAGAAAGCGAGCGTGCCGAGGGTAAACTGCAGCTGTTCTGGCACCTGTTCGACAAGACCCGTGACCTGATCTACATCGCCGAGGTGGCGACCGGACGCCTGGTCGACGTGAACGAAACCGCTTGCCACCGACTCGGTTATACACGCGATGAATTGCTGCAGTTGAGCGCTGCCGACATTTCATCAGGTGGCCCTGACCAGCCCTGGCCGGAACGCGTGCACGCCGCACAAAGCTCCGGACCGCTGTTGCGCGAAGGCGTCTATCGCCGCCAGGACGGGGAGGTGTTCCCGGTTGAATTCAGCACCAGCTATGTCGAGTACGGACATCGCGGCTATCTGATCGCGCTGGCGCGGGACATCACCGAGCGCCGGCAGTTTGAAGAACAGACCGCACATTTCACGCGCGTGGTGCGGATGCAAAGCAGTATCAATGCAGCCGTATTGCGCATCCGTGACCGGGACGATCTGCTTCGGGAAGCGTGCCGTGTAGCCACCGAAATAGGCGGCTACGAGTACGCGACGCTCTGGATCGTCGACTGGGACGGGCGAATTGCACGACCGCTGTTCACCTCGGGCTCGGCGGTGGACGGCGCGGAGAATCAGCCGCTGCAGCTCAGCGACGGCGATGAGCCGGATGGGAGCTTCACCAGCCGGGCGCTTCGCACCGGCGAGCTCACCGTATGCAACGATCTGTCGCATACCGGCCCGACCATCACTACGCGCGAAACATTGGCGGCACTTGGCTACAAATCACTGGTTGTGATACCGCTGGTTCTAGGCAGCTGGCGGCGCGGCGCGCTGATGCTGGCCTCACGCACCCTCAATCTGGTGCGTGACGAGGAGATTCTGCTGCTGCAGGACATCCGCGCTACGCTGGCACTGGCGCTCGAGCACGAGGAGAGCGCGGGCGTTGCCGAGTATCTGGCGTCATTCGACACGCTGGCGGGGCTGGCCAAGCGGGCGCTGTTCTACGAGCGCCTGGACGCCGCGCTGCGCGACCGGCCCGAACCGCAGAAGGTGCTCACGGTGGCCGCCTTCGACATTCACGGACTGGCCAACATAAACGACAGCTTTGGTCGTCGTGTGGGGGACCTGCTGCTGCGCCAGGTCGCCGAGCGGCTGAAGCGAAATACCGAGAGCGAGGAACGCGTGGGTTACCTTGGCGGTGGTACGTTCGTCATGGTTGAGCCGGGTCCGGGCGCGTCCGCGGAGAACATCGCGGCGATGCTCGGCAGTGCAGTGTTCGGAAAGCCATTCGAGATCGAAGGTCACGCGATCCGTGTCAACTGCCCGGTGGGCATTGCGCATTATCCGAATGACGGCGAAAGCGCCGACACGCTGGTGCACAAGGCGGAGGCGGCGCTGAAACGGGCGAAGGACAGCGGCGAGCAATTCCTGACCTACAAATTGCAGATGCACGGCGAGATCGCCGGCCGCATGCACCTAGAGCACAAGCTTCGAACCGCCCTTGACGAGGAACAATTCTTTCTCCACTACCAGCCGCAACTGGATATCGCCACCGGGCGCATCCAGTCGCTGGAAGCACTGATACGCTGGAACGATCCGGAAGGCGGGCTGGTGATGCCCGGCCAATTCCTGCCGATCCTCGAGTCATCCGGATTGATCGTTCCCGTGGGCAGCTGGGTGCTGGCGCGTGCGGCGCAGGATTGCCGGCGCTGGCAGGCGCTGGGCCTGGGGCCGGTGCGTGTCGCGGTCAACGTCGCGGCGCTGCAGATACGTCAGCGCGCCTTCGTGGACGAGGTGTTGAATGCGGCCGCGGGCTGCAACGAGGCCGGCTATGGCATGGACATCGAAATCACCGAATCCAGCCTGTTGCAGGACATCGATACCACGAGCCGCAAGCTGCAGATGCTGCGGGAAGCGGGTATGCGCGTCGCCCTCGATGACTTTGGCACCGGGTATTCATTTCTCGGACTGCTGGCCAGGTTGCCGCTGGACATGCTGAAGATCGACCGTTCCTTCATCAGCGGACTGCCGCTGGACCTCGCCAGCGTCGCGCTGACCACGAGCATCATCGGCCTGGCGGCGGCGTTCGGGCTGGTGACGGTGGCTGAAGGGGTCGAGACTATCGAGCAGCTCGACAAGCTGCGCGAGCTTCGGTGTGGGCAGATGCAGGGCTACCTGTATTCGCGGCCAATTTCGATCGGACAGGTCGAGCTGATGCTGGCTGTACCACCGGCGTTGGCCGGGCCTGATGTCCGAGCGCCGATCGCGCGAACCGCGGTCGCGACGGCCGCCACACGCAAACGGCGTTCAAAGAGCCGGCCTTGAATACCATGCCAGCGCCTCGGCGTTAGGCAAGGCGCAGCGCTCGCAGTACGTTCGGCACAGCGCTCAGGCGCTGCAGCAAGCGTCCGAGCTGCTCGCTGTCGCGCACCGCGGTGCGCATGACGATGGTGGCGATTCGATCGTCCGGGTCGGTGTCGGAGTTCACGCCGTCGATGCTCAATCGTTCCAGCGCCATCACGTCGGACACGTCGCGCAACAGGCCGCGGCGATCGAGTGCCTCGACCCGGATCCTGACCGGTAGCAGGCTGTCGGACTCGAGGTTCCACTCGACGCGCAGTACCCGGCTGGAATTGAGCGATCGCATGCGCAGCAGATTCTGGCAGCGTTCACGATGGATGGTTACGCCGCGCCCCAGCGTGACATAGCCGGCGATGGGTTCGGGGGGCACCGGCCCGCAGCAACGCGCGATGGTGGTCGGCAGATCGCCCACGCCCTCGATTTCCACCGGTGAGCGCGCTGCCGAGGTGCGCCGGGCGCGCTTGCGCGCCGGCGTCAGCGGTGCCAGCACGGGCGCGCGCAGTCGTGTCAGCGCCTGGCTGAGCGCCGTAGCGCCTATGTCACCCTCGCCGATGCGACGCTGCAGGTCCTCGGCGCTGTCGGCATGCAGCTCGCGCACCAGGGTAGCAATGAGCTCCGCTCCGCCGCCGACCCGGGCGAGTTCGCGCTCCAGGGTCTCGCGGCCGAGTGCACGATGCTGCGACTCATCGATGCGCCGAAACCAGGCCCGGACCTTGGCGCGGCTCTTGGGCGACACCAGAAATCCCAGTTCCGGCGACAGCCAGTCGCGGCTGGGCGCGGGCTGTTTGCCGGTAATGATCTCGACCACGTCGCCGTTGGCCAGCGGCTGATTGAGTGGCACGATGCGGCTCCCGATCTTGGCGCCGCGACAGCGATGGCCCAGAGCGGTGTGCACCTGGTAGGCAAAATCCAGCGGCGTGGCGCAGCGCGGCAGATCAACCACCTCGCCGCGCGGCGTCATGGCATAGATGCGATCGGCGAACAGCTCCTGTTTGACGCGCTCGATCAGGTCGCCTTCGAACTGCGTGGCATGCGTTGGATCGAGCACGCGCCGCACCCATTCGATCTTGCGCTCGTAACCGAGGTCGCGCGCACCGCCTTCCTTGTAGCGCCAATGCGCTGCCACGCCGAGCTCGGCGTACTGATCCATGTCGCGCGACCGGATCTGCACCTCGAGCGATTTGTCCTCCGGGCCGATCACCGCGGTGTGAATCGAGCGGTACTCGTTATCCTTCGGGGTCGCAATGTAATCGTCGAATTCGCCGGGGACGTAGCGCCACAGCGCGTGCACCAGCCCCAAGGCGGCGTAGCATTGCTCGATCGATTCGACCACGATGCGCACCGCGCGCACGTCAAACAGCTGTTCGAATGCGAGCTGCTTGCGCTGCATTTTGCGCCAGATGCTGTAGATATGCTTGGGCCGGCCGTATACCGCCAGCGCGGTCACGCCGGCCTGGGAGAGTTCACGCTGCAGCAGCGCACATACCTCACCTATGTAGCGCTCGCGATCCACTCGCCGCTCGGACAGGGCGCGTGCGATGCGGTGATAGGCCTCGGGCTCGAGGTAACGGAACGACAGATCCTCGAGTTCCCACTTCAGACTCCACACGCCCAGGCGATTGGCCAGTGGCGCCAGTATCTCGCGCGTCTCGGTCGCCAGCCGCAGCCGCTGGGGTGCGGACAATGCGCGCGCGTCGCGCAGCTCAACCAGCTGTTCGGCCAGATGTGCCACGACCAGGCGTGGATCGGCGGCCACGGCCAGCAGCATTTTGCGCAGGATCTCGGCCTGCTGTGCGTTCAGGCCCTGGTCCGCGGTCCAGCCGGCAGGCAGATGAAGCTCACCGAGCCGCTCGAGCTCAGTTGCGACCCGTAGACTGCCGGCCCCAAGGCGCGCGTCGACCTGCGGGTCGTCGCGTGAGCCGCCCGCCAGGCGCACCCGGTGCAGCATCGTGCCCAGCGCCAGGTCGACGTCGTGCGTCAGAGTGGCCACTGTGCGGGCGGCCTCGACCCCGGCGGCGAGCGCCGCCTGGTCGGCGCCAGACTCGGCCAGTGACGCACGCGCAGCATCGAGCTGTGCGGCGATCTCGGGCGGTGCGGGGGTCGCGGTTTCCATGCTGTGTGGCTGCTGTCTTCCGGCTATCATTCAAGGTATGGCCGCCTTCAGCAAGTGCGTTGGGGATATGCATTCATGACGCGATACGCCGGCAAGTCCTGGCGCACTTTCCAGGCGCGCACCAGCCCTGCCGCGCCGCCCGCGGCGTCGATTCGGCTGGTGGCCCGCGACTGCCGGGTGCTGGGCCTGGATCCGGGCTCGCAGCGTACCGGCTATGGGATCATCGATTGTCGCGGCAGCGCCGAGCGCCACGTCGCGAGCGGCTGCGTCGATGTGGTCGGTCACGACATGGTAGTGCGGCTGCAGCGTATCTACGCCGCTGTGACCGCGCTGGTGTCCGAGCATCGACCGGACAGCGTCGCGATCGAGCGCGTGTTCGTGCACCGCAATCCCGACAGCGCCCTGAAACTTGGTCAGGCGCGCGGCGTGGCCCTATGCGCCGCGGCCTCACTCGGCGCGAGCGTATATGAATACGCGCCCAGGGCTATCAAGATGGCAGTCACCGGCTACGGAGCCGCGGCCAAACCGCAGGTGGCGCAAATGGTGCGCACGTTGCTGCTGCTCGAGACCAGGCTTGCGGCGGACGCCGCCGATGCGCTCGCGGCGGCGCTATGTCATGCCCAAACGCGCCGGCTGGGCGCAATCAATGCGGTCGATGTCGCCTGAGCGGCCGGCGGCGGGCCCATGATCGGGACCCTCACGGGCGTGCTCGCCTCCAAATCGCCGCCGCATCTGCTGCTGGAAGTCGGTGGCGTCGGCTACGAGGTCGAAGCGCCGATGTCGACCTTCTACAGCCTGCCTGTCATCGGCGAGCGCACCCGGCTGCTGACACACCTGGTGGTACGCGAGGATGCGCATGTGTTGTACGGCTTTGCGACCTACGAGGAGCGTACGCTGTTTCGCAATCTGTTGAAGGTGTCGGGCGTGGGTCCGCGGATCGCATTGGCGATACTCTCGGGCGGCACGGCCGCCACTTTCGCCCACGCCGTGCGCGAACGCGACGCGGCGGCACTGACACGTATCCCCGGCGTGGGTCGCAAGATAGCCGAACGACTGATCGTCGAGATGCGCGATCGCCTGGAATTGGCCGGTGCCGCGCCCGCGGACGGTGGTGGCGGCGCCGGCGCGCCGGTATCGGGCGCAGAGGCCGAGGCATATGCCGCGCTGGTGTCGCTGGGCTACAAACCGGTGGAAGCCACGCGGCTGCTCAAAGGTGCCGGAGCCGCGAGCACCAGTCTGAGCACCGAGGAGCTGATCCGGCGGGCGCTGCAGGTCGCGGTGCATACGTGAGCGCCCTGGAGGGCGAACGGCTGGTGAGCGCGGCCAGCGGGGGTGCGGAGGAGGCGATCGATCAGGCGATTCGTCCGCGCGCCCTGAGCGACTACATCGGCCAGGAGCAGGTCAAATCGCAGCTGTCGATTTTCATCGACGCGGCGCGCATGCGCGCCGAAGCGCTCGATCACGTGCTGATCTTCGGACCCCCGGGCCTGGGCAAGACCACTCTGGCGCACATCATCGCCGCCGAGCTGGGCGTCAACCTGCGGCAGACCGCCGGACCGGTGCTGGAGCGGCCCGGCGACCTGGCGGCGATCCTGACCAATCTGCAGCCGCGCGATGTGCTGTTCGTCGATGAGATTCATCGTCTGAGCCCGGTGGTCGAGGAAGTGCTGTACCCGGAAATGGAGGACTATCAGCTCGATATCATGATCGGTGAGGGTCCGGCCGCACGTTCGATCAAGCTCAACCTGCCGCCGTTCACGCTGGTGGGTGCCACCACGCGCGCCGGGCTTCTGACCTCGCCGTTGCGCGACCGCTTCGGCATCGTGCAGCGGCTCGAGTTCTATACCGTGCCCGAGATCGAACGCATCGTGCAGCGCTCAGCGCGCATCCTCGATGTGGCGATCGACGCCGCCGGCGCGCTGCGGATCGCGCAGCGCGCGCGCGGGACGCCGCGCATTGCCAACCGCCTGCTGCGGCGCGTGCGTGATTACGCGCAGGTGAAAGGCGCCGGGCATATCGATGAACCGACAGCGCACGCGGCGCTGGATCTGCTGCAGGTGGACCCGCAGGGGCTCGACGCGCTGGATCGCAAGCTGCTGCTCACCATCATGGAGAAATTCGACGGCGGCCCGGTGGGCATCGAGAGCCTGTCTGCGGCCATTGGCGAGGAGCGCGGCACGCTCGAAGACGTCATTGAACCGTTCCTGATCCAGCAGGGCTTCATCGCCCGCACCGCGCGCGGTCGCATCGCCACGCGCCTGTGCTGGCAGCATTTCGGGCTGAAGATGCCCGAACGCGCGGCGGCCAATCTGCCGTTGTTCGGCGAAGGCGCTTGACGCCCTTCGTCTGGCAGGCGCGTGTCTATTGGGAAGACACCGACGCCGGAGGCATTGTTTATTATGCGAATTATCTGCGATTTCTGGAGCGTGCACGCAGTGAGTGGCTGCGTGCGCACGGTGTATCGCAACTGGCGCTGGCGCGCGATCCCGGTGTGGTGTTCTCGGTGGTAGCGCTGGAAGCGAAGTACCATCGCCCGGCGCGGCTCGACGATATGCTGTCGATCAGCTGCGAGCCGCAATGGCCGGGCGGCGCGAGCATCGTGTTCGCGCAGCGCATCTGGCGCGATCCGGCCGACGCCGATCTGCTGGTCAGCGCCTCGGTGCGCGTCGCGTGCCTCGACGCCGCCACGTTGAAACCCCGGCGCTTGCCGCCAGTCATAGTCAAAGAGTTGTCGCCATGAGGGTGCAGCACGGCGAGCCAAGGAGTAGCTGATGGGCGGCGAGTTGTCGATTCTCAGCATGATCGTACAGGCGAGCCTAGTGGTGCAGATTGTCATTGGCATTCTGCTGGCCGCCTCGCTGATGTCCTGGGCGATCATCTTCCGCAAGAGCCTGGTGGTGCGGCGCGCGCAGCGTGATGCCGATCGGTTCGAGAACAGCTTCTGGTCCGGCGGCGATCTGAGCTCGCTGTATCGGGCCATCGAGTCGCGCGGCAACGCCACCGGCATGGAGAGTATCTTCGAGTTCGGGTTCCGCGAATTCGCGCGACTACGGGCGCAGGGCGGCGTCGCGGCCGACATGCTGCTGGAAGGCGCACGGCGCGCGATGCGCGTGGCGCAGCTCAAGGAAATCGAACGGCTCGAGCACAGCCTGGCGACGCTCGCGACCGTGGGCTCGACCAGTCCCTATGTCGGACTGTTCGGCACCGTCTGGGGCATCATGAACGCCTTCAGCTCGCTCGGTAACGTGCAGCAGGCGACCCTGGCAATGGTCGCGCCCGGAATCTCCGAGGCGCTGGTCACCACGGCAATCGGTTTGTTTGCCGCCATCCCGGCGGTGGTGGCCTATAACCGCTACGCCGATCAGGCGAGCCGGCTGGAACTGCGCTATGACGCCTTCATGGAGGAACTGTCCACCATTTTGCAGCGCTACGCCGGGCGCAATCCGGCCGGGGTAGGCGCAGGCGCGGGCGCATCGGCGGGCCCGATGGGCACAGCAAGGAGCTGACATGCCGGCACTCACTAAGGGCAAGCGCAGATTGATGGGCGACATCAATGTCGTGCCGTACATCGATGTGATGCTGGTGCTGCTGATTATTTTCATGATCACGGCACCGCTGTTGACACAAGGCATCAAGGTCGACCTGCCGAAGGCGAAAGCCGAACCGATCCCCACTCAGGCGAACGAGCCGCCGCTGGTGCTGTCGATCGACGCCAGCGGCCGGCTGTACCTGAACCTGGGTGCCAATCCGCGCCAGCCGATCGACGATCAGACCGTGCTGGTGCGCGCTACGGCCGCGCTGCGGCGTGCACCGGAGCGAGCGGTGCTGGTCAATGGCGATCAGGCGGTGAATTACGGCCGTGTGGTGCAGGCCATGGTCATTCTGCAGCAGGCCGGTGCCCGTAAGGTGGGTTTCCAGACCGATCCGCTGCCGAAGGCGCCGACACCGCCATGACCGAACGCCGGAGCGATCGTGTCCTGTCGATCGTACTGTCGATACTGATCCATGGCGCGATCCTCGGCG
>Ga0302314_10009203_pt1 | contig 17512 bp, 13 predicted proteins | sample III_Palsa_N2_3_FD_200533 | JGI IMG/M metagenome (GOLD analysis project Ga0302314, IMG submission 200533) | Peat permafrost microbial communities from Stordalen Mire near Abisko, Sweden - III_Palsa_N2_3 | ecosystem: Environmental > Terrestrial > Soil > Palsa > Peat permafrost | place: Sweden...
CACCGCGGTCACGCCGGTGGGGTCGGCGGGAACAGCCAGCGTGCTGGTAACCACCCCCGGCGGGACCAACGTCGCCAACACCCTCTTCACCTATGTGGCCCCCCCGACGGTGACGGGGATCAGTCCCAACACCGGCCCGACGACGGGCGGGACCTCGGTGACCATTTCCGGCACGGGCTTCACGGGCGCTACGGCCGTCACCATCGGCGGCGCTGCGGCGACGGGCGTCACCGTGGTCAACTCAACCACCATCACCGCCGCCACCCCGACGGGGTCGGCGGGGACGGCCAGTGTCCTGGTGACCACCGCGGGCGGGACCAACAGCGCCAACACCCTCTTCACCTATGGCAGCGCGCCGATGGTGACGTCGATTGCTCCCAACACGGGTCCGACGACCGGCGGAACCTCGGTGACCCTCACCGGCTCCGGCTTCACCGGGACGACCGGCGTCACCATCGGCGGCGCCGCGGCGACGAGCGTCGTCGTGGTCTCGGCGACCTCGATCACCGCGGTCGCCCCCGCCCATTCGGCCGGGACCGCGAGCGTGCTGGTGACCACGCCGGGGGGGACCAACGTCGCCAACAGCCTCTACACTTATGTGGGCGCGCCAACGGTGGCGGCGATCTCACCCGTCTCGGGCCCGGCGACGGGCGGAACCTCGGTGACCATCAGCGGCACAGGGTTCACCGGCGCCACGGCTGTGACCATCGGTGGGACATCGGCGACCAGCGTGACCGTGGTCAACGCCAGCACCATCACGGCGGTGACGCCTTCCGGTTCGGCCGGAACGGCCAGCGTGCTGGTGACGACACCCGGCGGGACCAACGGCGCGAACAGTCTCTTCACCTACGTGGGCGCTCCGACCGTGACGTCGATCAGCCCCTCGAACGGCCCGACGACCGGCGGAACCTCGGTGACCCTCACCGGCTCCGGCTTCACCGGGACGACCGGCGTCACCATCGGCGGCGCCGCGGCGACGAGCGTCGTGGTGGTCTCGGCCACCTCGATCACCGCGGTCACCCCCGCCCATGCCTCCGGGACGGCCAGCGTGCTGGTGACGACGCCCGGCGGGACCAACAGCGCCAACGGCCTTTTCACCTATGTCGGTGGACCGACCGTGGCGGCCTTCACCCATCCGGGCGTGGTCGCCTATGGCGCGACGTCGGCGACGGCGATCAACATCCCCGGTGAGACGACGGTCACCGGCGGCCCAACCGCCTGGACGGTCTCCACAACCTCAGCCGGAACCTACGGCGCATCCGCGGCGACGTCGGGTGGCGGCGCGGTGTCTATCAACGCTTCGGGTGTCGCCTCCTATACGCCGGCGCCGACCTTCCACGGCGCCGACAGCTTCTATGTGATCGCCTCCAACGGTGTGAATTCGGCCCCGGCGATGGTCACAGTCAACGTCGCCGCCCCCTCGTCCACGGCGACCCTCTCCGGCCTGGTCCCCAGCGCGGGGACCCTGACGCCCGGCTTCACCGCCGGCGTGACCAGCTACACCGACAGCGTGGCCAACAGCGTCGCCTCGATCACCGTCTCCCCGACCCTGACCGACGCCCACGCCACGGTGAAGGTCGACGGCGCGCCCGTGACGTCCGGCACGGCTTCGCCGGCCATCAGCCTCGCGGTCGGGCCCAACGTCGCCACCGTGGTGGTCACCGCCCAGGACGGGACTACGACCGATACCTACACGATCACCGTCACCCGCGGCGCGATCGCGCCGACCGTCACCGCGCTGGCGACGACCAGCGGCCCGCCCGCCGGAGGGACGACGGTGGTGATCACGGGAACGGGCTTCACCGGCGTCACAGCGGTCCAGTTCGGCGGCGTCGGCGCCTCGAGCTTCACGGTGAACAGCGCGACGCAGATCACGGCCGTGGCCCCGGCCGGAACCGGTGCGGTGGACGTCACGGTGACGACGGCAGGCGGCGCCAGCGCGCCGTCGGCCGGCGACCGGTACACCTACATCGCGGCGCCGGTAGCGACCGCCAAGTCGGCGACCACGCCGGCGAATGCGGCGGTCTCCATTCCGCTGACCACCGGCGACAGTGGCCAGATCTCCAGTGTCGCCATAGCCAGCCCGCCGGCGCACGGTTCGGTGACGCTCTCCGGCCTGACGGCCACCTACACGCCCGTGGCCAACGCCTTCGGACCGGACAGCTTCACCTATACCGACACGGGCCCCGGTGGGACGTCCACGCCGGCCAAGGTCAGCGTGACCGTGACGCCCCTGGCCGTCCCGACGGTGACCGCCCAGGCCGCCACCGTGGCCGCCGGACAGTCGGTGACCCTGCACCCGACCATCGGGGCCACGGGCTCGCCATTCACCGCGGTCGCCATCGCCACCCCGCCCGCGACGGGAACCGCGACGGTGTCCGGGACCGACATCGTCTACACCGCGCCGGCGACCCTCTCCGGCAAGGCGACCTTCACCTTCACCGTCTCCAATCCCTTCGGGACCTCCCTGCCGGGCACGGCCACGGTGACGGTCAATCCCCTGCCGCTGACGCCCGGCCCGATCACGGTGCAGGTCGCGGCCGACAAGAGCGGCCAGGCGGACGTGACCAGCGCCGCCACCGGCGGGCCGTTCACCGGCGCCGCCATCGTCTCCCTGACGCCTGCCGGTTCGGGCACGGCGCAGGTGGTGCAGACCTCCGGCACAGTCGGGGCCAACGCCAGCTTCGCCATCAAGTTCACGCCGGCCGCGCATTTCTCCGGCCCGGCAGTGGTGACCTACACCCTGTCCAACGGCTTCGGGACCTCCGCTCCGGGCACGGTGACCTTCCAGGTGGCGGCGCGGCCGGATCCGACCCAGGATCCCGACGTGCGCGGCTTGGTCCAGGCGCAGGTGGAGACGGCGCTCCGCTTCGCCGACGCCCAGCTCGATAACTTCAACCAGCGGCTCGAGAGCCTACACAGCCAGAGGGGCGGCCGGAACGCCAACGGCCTGACCTTCCAGCTCGGCGACGGACCCGACCAGCCCGGACCTGAACAGAGCCCCAGCCGGACCTGGGACCAGCCCTTCGCCGCCAAATTCCTGGGCGACCGCCTGGACTCGCTGCAGGGCGGGGCCGGACCGGGCGACGGGTCGGTGATGAAGCCCGGCGGTCTTGGGGCCCGGCTTAAGGGTGACCGGACCAACGGCTCGGCCCCCGCCGCGGATGCGGCGCCTGACGGTCCCGGTGGATCCGGCGCGCCCGACAGCGGCAACCTCTCGATCTGGACCGGCGGGGCGATCGACTTCGGCATGCACCACCAGGAGCCGGGCCAGTCCGGGTTGAAGTTCAACACCTCAGGGATCTCGATCGGGGCCGATTACCGCTTCGACGACAGGCTGATCGTCGGCGCCGGCGTCGGCTATGGTCAGGACAAGACCAACGTCGGCACGGACGGCACGCAGGACAAGGCGACCAATGTCGCCGGCGCGGTCTACGGCTCCTTCCATCCGTCGGAGAAGACCTACATCGACGGCGTGCTCGGCTACGCCAGCATGCGGTTCGAGACGCGCCGGTATGACGCCGCCGCGCCGGAGTTCGAATTCGGCAGGCGCTCGGGCGACGAATGGTTCGGCTCGCTGACGGCCGCCTGGGTATTCAAGCGCGACCGCTTGCTGGTCTCGCCGTACGGCCGCATCGATGGGGTGTCGGGCACGCTCGACGCCTATACCGAGGTCGGCGGCATCGGCGCCCTGGCCTTCGCCAGCCAGTCTGTGACTTCGCTGAAGTCCACCCTCGGCGTGCACGGCGACTATCTCTATCCGTCATCGGTTGGACTTTGGCAGCCTCGCCTGCGGATCGAGTACGAGCATGAGTTCGAAGGGCTGAGCGGGTTCCACCTGCAGTATGCCGACTGGCTCAGCGGGCCGATCTACACCGGGACCCTCGATGGCCTCGGGCGCGACCACCTGCTGGTCGGCGTGGGGACCGATCTCCGCCGCAAGAGCATGACCTTCAGCTTCGACATCAAGACCGACGTGGACGGCGGCTCCGAAACGGTCACCCAGATCATGGGCAAGCTGGCCTGGCAGTTCTGATCGCCAAAGCGTGTCAGGCCAAAGCGTTTCTGGCCAAAGCGTTTCAGGCCAAGGCGGCCGTCACACCGGCGGCTTCGGCGGGGCGGTGATCACCTCGACGTTGTCGTTCAGCAGATAGGCCATGTCGGTCAGGGCCTTGATCTTGGCCGGGCCGGTGGCGGCGGCCAGTTCGTCGAGCTTCTTGGGCAGGTCCTGCGAGATGCCCTTCAGGATGCACTTCAGGTCGCCGTCGGTGCCGCGCGCGGCGAGGTCGAGGTGGCCCTTCATGTCGAGCGCGGCCAGGGCCTCGACCCGGGTCTTGAAGCTGTCGAAGTCCGGCGTGGCCCCGCCGGCCGCCTCATAGCGCTGCACCTGCTTCTTCAGCGCCTTGGCGCGCGAAACGATGTCGGCATAGAGCGGCTCGTGCGCCAGTCCGTTCGAAGCGACCACTGCCACCACCGGCTGCAGCAGCCGGGCGGTCTCCGCCTGCGGATGGGCGCTGAGCGCAGCCAGCCAGAGGGTCATCGAGGCGGCGACATCGCAGGACATGGGCTTTCCTCGCGTTCAGCGGACCGGCAAACAGGGCGCTGGTGGATGCTGGCGATTCCATCCGCGTTCGGTAAACAAATCCTTCACCAGTCTTAACAGGGCGACCCAGTCGGGATGAGCGAGATCGAAGCAGAAGCCGTCACCGCCGCCTGGACACGTTTCGACCGCGCTGCCGAGACCGCCGCGCATACGTCGATCCTGTCCCTGTTCGGCGCCGAGCCCGATAGGCTGCAGCGGCTGACGCTGGACGCGGCGGGTCTTCACCTCGACCTGTCGAAACAGCCGCTGTCGGCTGAAGGGTTGGCGGCGGGGCTGGCGCTGGTGCGCGCGGCGGGAGTGGAGGCGCGGCGCGCGGCCCTGTTCGCCGGGGCCGAGGTCAACAGTTCCGAGCACCGCGCGGTGTTGCACCCCGCCCTGCGCGCGCCGGATGGCGACTTCCACGCCCTTGGCCGGCCGGTTTCCGCCGAGGTGCGCGAGACCCTGGCCCGGATGCGCAAGCTGGCCGACGACGTCCGCTTCGGCGATGCGCGCGGCGCCACCGACCTGCCGTTCGAGACCATCCTCCATATCGGCATCGGCGGCTCCGACCTCGGGCCCCGACTGGTGTGGGAGGCGCTACGGCCGCTGCAGCCTCCGATCGGCCTGCGCTTCGCCGCCAACGTAGACGGGGCCGAGATCACCGCCGCCCTGCACGGCCTCAATCCGGCGACCACCCTGGTGGTCTGCGTCTCCAAGACCTTCACCACCCAGGAGACCCTGGCCAACGCGACGGTGGCCCGCGACTGGCTCCGCGCCGAACTCGGCGAGGCCGGCGCCCGCAAGCATTTCGCCGCCGTCTCCGCGGCGCCCGACACGGCCGAGGCCTTCGGCGTCGACCGCGAGCGGGTGTTCGACTTCTGGGACTGGGTCGGCGGCCGGTTCTCGGTCTGGTCGGCGGTGGGCCTGTCGTGCGCAATCGCCCTCGGCTGGACGGCGTTCGAGGGCTTCCTCGCCGGAGCCGCGGGCATGGACGCCCACTTCCTCGAGGCGCCGCTGGAGCGCAACGCGCCGGTGCTGCTGGCCCTGGCCCAGGTGATGAACCGCGACGGTCTCGGCCGCGGCGCCCGTGCGGTCGTCCCCTACGCCCGTCGGCTGACCCTGCTGCCGGCCTTCCTGCAGCAGCTCGAGATGGAGTCGAACGGCAAGCTGGTGCGGCCCGACGGGCGTCCGGCCCTGCGCGCCACCGCGCCCGTGGTGTTCGGCGACGCCGGCACCAACGGCCAGCACGCCTTCTTCCAGATGCTGCATCAGGGGACCGATGTGGTCCCGCTCGAGTTCATCGCCGTCGCCCGGCAGGACGAAGGCCCGGCCGACCTGCACCGCAAGCTCTTGTCCAACGTCATCGCCCAGGCCGAGGCCCTGCTGGTCGGCCGCAGCGAGGCGGACGTCCGCGCCGAGCTTCAGGCCAAGGGCATGGCGGCGGCCGAGATCGCCACCCTGGCGCCCCAGCGCGCCTTCCCCGGCGACCGGCCCTCGACCACGATCGTGCTGGATCGGCTGACGCCCGAAAGCCTCGGCGCCCTGATCGCCCTCTACGAGCACAAGGTGCTGGTGGAAGGGGTGCTGTGGCAGATCAACAGCTTCGACCAGTGGGGGGTCGAGCTCGGCAAGTCCCTCGCCAGCCGTGTGCTGGCCGAGCTGGAGGGCGGCCCGGCGCAGAGGCATGATGCCTCGACCCGGGCTCTGATCGAACGGCTGAAATGACGCCGCCCTTGGCCACAATCTCTTGCCGTCGCGCTCGGATCAAGTCCGAGGGCGACGGTGGATAGATTCTAGGGCCGGGCTCTTTGCTCCCGCGGGGGCAGGGGCCTAACCTTGCGCCAAGGGAGAACCATCATGAACGCCCAGGCCGCTACGACGACCTACGAATGCTTCGACGTCGAGATCAACGACAACGTCGCCCACATCCGGCTGAAGCGCCCGGAGGCGCTCAACACCATGGTCCGCGGCTTCTGGAACGAGCTGCCGGCGATCGTGAAGGACATCGACGTCAACGCCCGCGCCCGCTGCATCGTCATCTCGTCGACGGGCAAGCACTTCTCGGCCGGCATGGACCTGGCCGTGTTCGGCGGGAGCAGCGCCGTCGCCGGGGCGCGCCAGGCCGATCCGCAGACCGCGGCCGAGAGCTTCCGCTTCAACGTCAAGCATCTGCAGGACAGCTTCTCCTGCCTCGACGAGGCGCGCATGCCCGTGCTGGTCGCCATCCAGGGCGGCTGCATCGGCGGGGCGGTGGACATGACCTCCGCCTGCGACATCCGCTATGCGACCAGGGACGCCTTCTTCTGCATCCAGGAGATCAACATCGGCATGACCGCCGACGTCGGCACCTTCCCGCGCCTGTGCAAGCTGATCCCCGAGGGCTGGGTGCGCGAGCTGGCCTATACGGGCCGGCGGCTGCCCGCGGCCAAGGCCGAGCAGATCGGCCTGGTCAACGCCGTGTTCGACACCCACGAGGACATGCTGGCCCATGTGATGGAGACCGCGCGCGAGATCGCCTCCAAGCCGCCGTTGGCGGTGACCGGCTCCAAGGTGATGATCAACTATGCTCGCGACCACACCATCGCCGATGGCCTCGACTACATCGGCCTGTGGAACACCAGCATGTTCTCCCCGCCGCACATGCAGGAGGCCTTCAAGGCCAAACAGGAAAAGCGCGACCCGGTCTACCCGGACCTGCTGCCGCTGAGGAACGGGCTGTAAGGGCACACGCGGCTATAGCCACATCTGGCGACCTTTGGATTGGCGGATCAAACCCGCTCGATCAGGCTCATCGCCGCGGCCGGCGCGCGCTCCTTGGCGCCGTTGATCATGAACACGAACACGTCCCGGAACACCCCACCGGTGTGGCTGGCGCGGTCGGCGTAGGTGAGGCCGTCGGGCTGGTGGCCCTCGGCCCAGCTCTTGGCGACCTTGGCCCAGCGATCGAGTTCGTCCGACGTGTAGCCGGTCTCGACCCCGGTCTTGGCGTCTTCGAGCCGGGCGTAGACGAAATCGCCGGTGACGTCGGCCAGGGTCGGATATTTGGCGCTGTCGGCGAAGACGATGGCGGCGCCGGCCGCGCGGCACAGACGCACGAACTCCGGGTGGTTGAAGCTCTCGTGCCGCACCTCGATGGCGTGGCGCAGGGCGATCCCGTCCTGCTTCTCGGGCAGCAGCTTGAGGAAGGCTCCAAAATCCTCGGCGTCGAACTTCTTGGTGGCCATGAACTGCCACAGGATCGGCCCCAGCTTGTCGCCAAGCTCCGTGATGCCCTGGGTGACGAACCGGGCGACGGATTCCCCCGCTTCGGCCAGCACCTTGCGGTTGGTGCAGAAGCGCGAGGCCTTTAGCGTAAGGACGAACCCCTCGGGCGTCTCGTCGCGCCATTTGGCGAAGGTGGGCGGCTTGAACCCGGAATAGTAGGTCCCGTTGACCTCGATCGCGGACATCTTGCGCGAGGCGTATTCGAGCTCGCGCTTCTCGGGCCACTTCTCGGGAAAGAATACCCCGCCCCGCCAGGGCTCGTAGGTCCACCCGCCGATCCCGACGCGGATCTTGCCTGACATTGGGATGCTCCGAAGGCCTGAGAAGGCCATGTTATAATGACGCCAGGACGCAAGCGAGGCTGTGATGGACTGGCTGCAACGGACTCGACGGCGCAGGACTGCAAAAGCGATCGCCCGGCGCCTGCCCGCAGCGCTCACTCAGGCCTACGGCGCGGGAAGATTTTATACGCCCGGACAAGTGACGACGGCATTCCGGAAGTTGCGGTTCGACGAACACCATCTCTGGATCGCCCTGGCATGGTTTCTCGACCGGCCGGCCTTCGCCGAGACGTGCCCGTCCGAAGCGGCCAGATACGACGAGGCGCGCGCGTTGACGTCGGGGCCGAGCGACCTGCTCCGAGGCGCCTATGCTTTCGAGCAGCCGCCACAGTCCTATGCCGCGGCTCCGGACAGCTTCGATGGCGGCCACCTCTGACCGGTGGCCGGCGCCACCCCCAGTCGCTCAGGCCCACTTCGGGGAAAAAGCCATCGCACTCAACCTTTTACACAGAAGGTCGAACAGGTCGTGGACATCGACCACATCGCCGTCCTCGACCCGTTTGGAAATCATCGTCAGAGGGTGGCAGTAGATCCTGGTCCCTGGCCAATTCAGCGAGGTCGTGCGCCCGTACGCGTCGTCGATGACCACCCAATCGAGCATCAGCTTCTGGGCGATCGCGTCGCCGAACGCGACCCCCAGCCATTGCAGCTTTATGGTCCCGACCGGCTCGATCCGCTGATTTGCCAGGATCGCGTCCAGCACATGAAGCTTGCCGCCGATGGGCTCGTATTTGGCGTCGGCGTCTTCGGTGAAATGGCCCTTGACCCAGTTCCGCGCCATCTCGAGACTCGCGATGTCGGTCTCGGTGAGCGAGGCGTGCCCCTCGCCGGCCATCAATACGCCAGATAGTCGAACACCGGCTCGACCTTGCCGGCCCAGGGCCCGTGGTAAAGCTCCAGCAGGCGGTCGGCCGGGGTCAGGCCGCTGTCGGCGATCTCTTCCAGGCCGGTCAGGAAGGTGGTCTCGTCGATCATGCCGCCGTTGAAGTTGGCGCGCGCCTTCAGCCCCGCTTTGGCGATGGCGACCATGTCGGCGGCCACGTCCTTCAGCGAGCGGCCGGCGATCTCGGCCTTGAGGCCGATCCGGGCCGCGTCGAGGCGCAGGGCCCGCTTCTGTTCCGGCGTCCAGGCCTTGCACAGATCCCAGGCCGCCTCGAGCGCGGCGTCGTCGTAGAAGACACCGCCCCACAGGGCCGGCAGGGCGCAGATCGAGGCCTGCGGGCCGCAGTCGGCGCCGCGCATCTCGAGATAGGTCTTTAGCCGCACCTCGGGGAACAGGGTGGTCAGATGGTCCGACCAGTCCTTGAGCGTGGCCCGCTCGCCCGGCAGGGCCGGCAGCTTGCCGTCGATGAAGGCGCGGAACGACTGGCCCGAGGCGTCGATGTAGAGCCCCTTGCGCTTGACGAAGTACATCGGCACGTCGAGCGCGTACTCGGCGTAGCGCTCGAAACCGAAGCCATCCTCGAACACGAAATCGAGCAGGCCGGTGCGGTCGGGATCGGTGTCGGTCCACACCCGGGCGCGCGACGATACCCAGCCGGTCGGCTTGCCCTCGATGAACGGCGAGTTGGCGAACAGGGCCGTGGCGACCGGCTGAAGCGCCAGCGACACGCGGAACTTCTTGATCATGTCGGCTTCGGACTTGAAGTCGAGATTGGCCTGCACGGTGCAGGTGCGCAGCATCATGTCGAGGCCCAGGTTACCGACTTTGGGCATGTAGGCGCGCATGATCTTGTAGCGGCCCTTGGGCATGATCGGCACCTGGTCGCGCCGCAGCAGGGGCGTGAAGCCCATGCCGAGGAAGCCGATGTCGAGCTGGTCGGCCACCTGTTTGGTCTCGGTCAGGTGGCGGGTGGTTTCGGCGCAGATCTCGTGCAGGGTGCGCAGCGGAGCGCCGGAAAGCTCGAACTGGCCGCCGGGCTCCAGCGAGATGTTGGCGATCCCGCCGTCAGGGTTGGTCCGCTCGAGCCCGATCATGGTCTCGCCGCCGTCCTCGCGGTCCTCCATCACCGGCGTCCAGCCATAGGCCCTGAGGCCCGTCAGCAGGGCCTCGATGCCGTTGTCGCCGTCATAGGGAATGCCGGCCAGGGTATCGGGCCGGAAGCCGAACTTCTCGTGCTCGGCGCCGATGCGCCATTCGGAGACGGGCTTGCACCCTTTGGCCAGGGATCCGACCAGGGCCGCCATATCGAGCGGGCGTTGATCCACGTCGCAGTCGCCCATTCTGGTCCCCCACGGCCCGGGCCCACCCGATCCGGCCGCTCTGCGGCTCGGGGGAGATAAGCCGACAAGGCTGACCGCTCAAGGGGCGGCGGTTTGCGCCGGGAGCATCGGCGGGGCTACACGAGGGCCGGGCAGGCGAGGATCATGATCATGGCGCTGGTGGAGGTGGACCAGGCGGACGGCGTCGCTGTCCTGACCTTGAACCGGCCGGAGCAGATGAACGCCCTGTCGCGGGCGCTGCAGACGGCGCTGGCCGAAGCGATCGAGGCGGCCGCGGCCGACGACGCCGTCCGCGTGCTGATCCTGACCGGCGCCGGCGAACGGGCGTTCAGCGCCGGGCTGGACCTGAAGGAAGTGGCCGCGTTCGGCCTGGCGCAGGGCGCGGACGGGGCGCCGCGCAAGGACCCGGTGCGGGTGCTGGCCGCCTGCCCCAAGCCCGTGATCGGCGCGATCAACGGCGTGGCGGTGACCGGCGGCTTCGAACTGGCCCTGGCGTGCGACATCCTTCTGGCTTCCAGCAATGCCCGCTTCGCCGACACCCATGTGCGCGTCGGCGTGATCCCGGGCTGGGGCCTGTCGCAGCGGCTGTCGCGCCTGATCGGCGTCTCGCGCGCCAAGGAGCTGTCGTTCAGCGGCAACTTCATCGATGCGGAGACTGCTCTGGCCTGGGGTCTGGTCAACCGGGTGGTCGAACCGGCGGCGCTGATTCCGGCGGCGCGCAAGCTGGCCGCCGACATCGCCTCGTGCGAGCCCGGCATGGTGGCGCGCTACAAGGCTCTGATCGACGACGGTTTCGACCTGCCGTTCGGCGAGGCCATGGCGCTGGAACAGGTGCGCTCGCGCGCCGGCAATACCGGCGTGACCGCCGAGAGCGTAGCGCAGAGGCGTGAGGCGATCCAGGCGCGGGGGCGGGGACAGGCCGTCAAGACCTAGTCCGGAACGTTCGCCTCCAATTCCGCCAGCCAGGCGGCGGCCACGGCGTCCGATGGCATGCGCCAGTCGCCGCGCGGCGACAGGGAGCCGCCCGAGGAGATCTTGGGTCCGTTGGGCAGGGCCGAGCGCTTGAACTGGTTGGCGAAGAACCGCTTCAGGAACAGGGCCATCCAGCGCTTGATGGTGGGCAGGTCGTAGGCGCGCCGATCGGCCTCCGCGATCCCCGGCGGCCAGTGGCCATGGCCGGCTTCGTTCCACGCGGTCCAGGCCAGGAAAGCGATCTTGGACGGCTTGAAGCCATAGCGGGTCAGGTAGAACAGGTTGAAGTCCTGCAGGGCGTAGGGCCCGACCGAGGCCTCGGTCGACTGGCCCTTGCCGTCCGTGGAGGGGATCAACTCGGGCGATATCTCGGTTTCGAGCACGGTCTTCAGCGTCCTGGCCACCGCATCGCCGAAGCCGCCATGGTCGGCGGCGAAGCGGATCAGGTGCTGGATCAAGGTCTTCGACACCCCGCTGTTGGGGTTGTAATGGCTCATCTGGTCGCCGACGCCATAGGTGGCCCAGCCGAGCCCCAGTTCCGACAGATCGCCGGTGCCGACCACCAGGCCGCCGTGCTGGTTGGCCAGGCGGAACAACAGGTCGGTGCGCAGGCCCGCCTGCACGTTCTCGAAGGTGACGTCATAGACCGGCGACCCGTCCGCCGCCGGATGCTTCAGGTCCTTCAGCATCTGCAGGGCCAGGGGGCGGATATCGAGCTCCTCGGCCGAGACCCCAAGCCCCTTCATCAGCGCCCAGGCGGAAGACTTCGTCCCCTCTGAGGTGGCGAAGCCCGGCAGGGTGTAGGCCAGCACGTTCGAGCGCGGATGGCCGAGCCGATCCATGGCCTTGACCGCGACGATCAGCGCCTGGGTGGAGTCGAGGCCGCCGGATACGCCGATCACCAGTTTCTTGAGACCGGTGGCGCGCAGCCGCTCGGTCAGGCCCTGGACCTGGATGTTCCAGGCCTCGTGACAGTTGGCGAACAGCTTGTGCGGATCGGCCGGCACATAGGGATAGCGCTCGATGACGCCGGCGAGGCGGCCGCGCATTTCGGCCGGCGGCGGGGCCTGTTCGAACGTCACGGCGCGGAAGGCCGGGCCCACATCGGCCTTGGCCGCGTCGGCGAAGGACGAGGTGCGCAGGCGTTCCGCGCGGATGCGGTCGAGGTCGACGTCGGCGACGATCAGCACGCTGCCGGTCGGAAACCGCTCGGTCTCGGCCAGCTTGTCGCCGAGCTCGTAGACGGCGGCGTGGCCGTCCCACGCCAGATCGGTGGTCGATTCGCCGGGCCCGGCCGCCGAATAGGCGTAGGCCGCCAGGCAGCGGGCCGACTGCGAGCCGCACAGCAGGCGGCGCATCTCGGCCTTGCCGATGGTGATGTTGGAGGCCGACAGGTTCAGCAGCACCTCGGCCCCATGCAGGGCGGCGCGGCCGGACGGCGGCTGCGGCGTCCACACGTCCTCGCAAATCTCGGCGTGGGCGGTGAAGGGCACAGCCCCTTGGGCGCGGAACGTCAGGTCGGTCCCGAACGGGGCGGTCTGGCCGGCCAGGGTCACGCCGGCGCCGACCACGCCGGCGCCCGGGGTGAACCAGCGCCGTTCGTAGAACTCGCGGTAGTTGGGCAGGAAGCTCTTGGGGACCACCCCCAGCACCTTGCCCCGGTGCAGCAGGACGGCGGTGTTGTAGAGCAGGCCCGACGCGCGGACCGGGGCGCCGAGCGCGATCAGCACGTCGAGGTCCGCCGTCGCGGCGGCCAGGCGACCGATCTCGGCCTCCACCGCGTCGAGCAGGGTGGCCTGCAGCAACAGGTCGTCGATGGCGTAGGCCGAAAGGCCGAGCTCGGGGAACAGCATCACCGAACAGCCGGCCGCCGCGCCCTCGCGGATCAGCCGTTCGGTCTCCGCGCCGTTGGCGGTCACGTCGGCCGGCCGCACCCGCGGCGTACAGACGCCGACGCGCAGGAAGTTGTGCGTGGCGGGATCGAAAAAGGCGGCGCTCATGCGTGCAGGTCTCCGCCGCCCACCCTTATGCTATGATTGAGCATATGTCTGTATACCTGCTCGGCGCCCGCCCGACAAGTCGATGCTGGGGAGGCGGATTAATATGAGAATCGGATTGGACGCTTAAATCCTGGTTCCGTCGCCCTCGGACTTGATCCGAGGGCCGAGCGTTCGGCGTGCCGGCGGCCTGCAGCCGCGTCAGCGGCTCGCCGCAGACAACTCGGCCCTCGGGTCAAGCCCGAGGGCGACGATGGAGAGGGTTCAAGACGCGCTTCTCAAGGACTGGTCTGAATATAGCGGCGCTGGTCGCCCTCGAGCCGGAGGGCGGTGAGGACGCCGGTGGCGTAGGCGCCGGTGTCGATGCCGATACGACCCGGGCCTTCGGAGGGTTCGGCGAACGGGGTGTGGCCGTGAACGATCATCTGCGGCATCCAGGTCGGAGCGTCGAGGAACTCCTCGCGGATCCACAGCATGTCTTCCTCGGTCTGCTCGGCCAGGGCGAGCTTGGGCCGAAACCCGGCGTGGACGAACAGATAGCCGCCGATCTCGGCGAACGGCTCGAGCTCGACCAGGAAGCGCCGATGCTCGGCGGGCATGGCGTCGACCAGGGCGTCGCGGGCCTCGGTCCAGTCCTCCAGCTTGCGCGACCGGGGCGCGACCACGCCGTAGGACAGCAGGGTGTCGCGGCCGCCGTACTCGCACCAGGTGGCGCCGGTCTTGGGGCGGTGCAGGAAATCGAGCATGGCCGCTTCGTGGTTGCCCCGCAGCGCGGTCATCCGGCCATGGCTGGTCTTCTGCAGGTCGATCAGCATGTCGAGCACGCGCCGCGACTCCGCGCCCCGGTCGACATAGTCGCCGAGCATGACCAGCCGAAGCCTGAGAGCGGGATGCGTCGCGGCGTCGGCCTCGATCAGCCGCAGCAGGTCGCCGAGCAGGTCCGCGCGGCCGTGCACGTCGCCGATCGCGTACACCACCTCGCCCGGCGGCGCATGCGCGACGACCGCAGGCGCCTTAGTCTTGGGTCGAAGCCAGGCCATTGCATCCTATCAGCGTCCGCACTCGGCGACCGCCCACGATAAACTATAACGCGGAAAGCTCGAAAAAGGCGATCGGATCGCCTGGCCCGCTTGTTCAGATTCCGCCGTACCACTCGTAGCCGCGGTCTTCCCAATAGCCGCCGTAGCCGCCGTGCAGCTTGTCCAGGCTGGCGACCGCTTCGACCTTCATCACATACTTGGCCTGCTTGTAGCCGAGGTGGCGCTCCACCCTGAGCCGGATCGGGGCCCCGTGCGGCACGCCCAGCGGCTGGTCGTTCATGTCGTAGGCGAGGATGGTCTGCGCATGGAAGGCGTCGGCCAGGCCGATGCTCTCGTAGTAGTCCTCAGAGCCGTCGTCGGCGTCGCCCAGGCTGTCGGCGCAGTGGAACACGATGTACTTCGCCTGGGGCTTCAGCTTAGCCCGGGTCAGGAGATCCCCGAGCCTCGCGCCCTTCCATTTGCCGATGCAGCTCCATCCCTCCACGCAGTCGTGACGGGTGATCTGGGTGCGCGAGGGCTGGGCGCGCAGCTGGTCGAGCGACAGGGACAGCGGGTGCTCGACCAGCCCGGTCACCTCGAGCCTCCAGTCCTTGAAGCCGGCGTCGCGCAGGGCAACGTAGGCGTCGCTTTCCGGATCGGTCGAACCGTTCGGCTTGAAGAATTTGGAGATCTCGCTCTCCCGGTATTCGGGCGCGAGCTGGCCGGGCGACAGGATCAGCCGCTGGACCGTGCGCGTCAGCACCTCGGCCGTGCCGACGCCGCGCGCGACCTTGTCGTCGTCGGCGATCTTGTCGCAGGCGCCGAGGGTCGCCCCGCCGGTGGCGGCGATCAGGGCCGCGAGACGGCGGCGGTTGAGCGTCGGTCCGATCATTCGCCCGCTCCCTCGGCGGCGGCGACCGACGTGGGCGCCGGCGCCGGCGCATGGGTCTTGACGACGAAATAGCCGGTCACGATCGAGCGCATCTCGTTGAACACGCCCGCGGCGAACACCTCGAAGATGTGGATCAGGAAGAAGATCACGATGCCGGAGGCGGACAGGAAGTGCAGGGTCCGCGCCGATTGCCGGCCGCCGAACACCCACAGCAGGCCCGGCAAGGCCGCATCCATGCCGGGCGACATGGTCAGGCCGGTCAGCAGCATCATCGGCAAGAGGCCGTAGAGCACCACCAGATAGGCCAGCTTCTGCAGCACATTGTAGCGCGCCGCCGCCTCGCCCTCGGGGTGCTTCAGCCGGATGTGCTCCCAGATCGAGGCCGGGATGGACTTCAGGTCGTCGAGCGTCGGCCAGAGGTCGCGCTTCAGGTGCCGGCTCCAGAGGGTGTAGGCGACGAAGAAGACGCCGTTCACGACGAAGATCCAGGCGAACAGGAAGTGCCAATGCCGGCCCGCGCCGAGGTCGCGCAGGCTGGGGAGGGTGGCCCAACGCGGGAAGCCCCGATCCTCCGGCTGCCCATCCGCGCCCCTGGAGGCCCCGAGCACGCCGGTGGTGTCGAACCTGTGGCCGAGCACGGTGGTGATCCCGCGCATCTGCGGCCCGTCGCCCGCCGAATCGATCGACACCAGCGGGTGGTCGAAGTCGGTGGTCATGCCCCAGCTGAGCTGCGGATCGGCGTTGAAGACCTGCAGTCCGCTGAGCAGGAGGATCAGGAGCGACAGGGCGTTGATCCAGTGCCAGCTGCGCACCCACAGGGTGTGGCGATAGATCAGCCGCTCCTTGGGTTGGGTCGCTGTCGGCGCCGCCTGATCGTCCGCCGCGATTTCGGTCATGACGCCCTCCGATGCGGCACAGTCTTACGACAGTTCGTGTCGGGACCAACCGGAGTTTCAATCTTACAAAGATTTGGGCTGGCGACGCCTTGCTCGCGAACCCGTGATCGGGCGATCTTGCCTGCAGCCGCGCTTGGCGGCCAGCAATAGGGCCAACCTCATGACCAGTAAGCTCCTCGCATCTGTTGCGATCATCGCCGCGCTCGTAGCCGCTCCGGCGATGGCGCAAAACACGATGGCCGCGAACAAGATGTCCAACACCATGTCGACCGGCAAGATGACCACCAAGAAGCCCATGAAGAAGAAGGCCTCCGCGATGAAGGCCTCTGCGATGAAGGCCGCTCCGGCCGCCAACACCACCGCGCCGAAGTAAGACGCGGGCCGCTCGGCCCGTTGCAACACAGACGCCCCCGGGGTCCGCTCCGGGGGCGTTTTTGTCTTTAATTTAAGACGCTTGCGGGCTCGCCGTCGATTGACGGAAACCGGGACCTCTGGCTCCATTTCCCCGCCGGTATGGGCTTGACCGGCGGAGATCACCGACATGGCGGGGGGCTTTTCGCGTACGGCGGTCGCGGCTGTAGCCGTGGGCGTCGTCGTTGCGTTTGGCGCGGGCGTGGTCATCGGCAAGCTCGGTCCCAGCCGGCCGGCGAACGCCGCCGAACGGGACTTCGACTGGCCCTTTTTCGGCAAGCCGCGCGCGGCCGGCGCCGCCCGCCCCGCCGTTCCGAAGCCGGACGGATTCGCGGTCTGGACCACGCGGATCGACACCAGCCAACCCGAACCCCTGGCCTGCGTCCGGATGACGCGGCCGCTCGATCCGTCCAGGTCCTACGGCGACTTCGTGCAGGTGCAGCCAGACCTCGGTCACGCTCCCGCCGTGTCGGTGCGCGGCGACGAGCTGTGCATCGCCGGGACCGGCTTCGATAGCCACCGCTTCACCCTCCTGAAGGGCCTGCGCGGCCGCACCGGCGAGACCCTGGCCGAGAACGCCGACGTCGACTTCACCTTCGGCGACAAGCCGCCGTCGATCGCCTTCGCCGGCGAGGGCGTGATCCTGCCCCGGGAAGAATCCGATGGGGTGGGCATTCAGAGCGTCAACGTGGCCAAGATCGGCGTCGAGGTCTGGCGCGTGCCGGACCGCAACCTGGTGCGCCAGGAGATCAACGCCCCCGATCCGACCCCGGACGGCCAGTACGACTACGACGAGACCGGCGCGGAACGCGAAGGCCGGATGGTGTGGAAGGGCTCCCTGCCGGTGAAGGGCCCGGCGGCCCAGAACACCACCACGGTCTTCCCCCTCGGCAGCGTGCTGAAGGACATGCCGCC
>Ga0302314_10009204_pt1 | contig 17512 bp, 14 predicted proteins | sample III_Palsa_N2_3_FD_200533 | JGI IMG/M metagenome (GOLD analysis project Ga0302314, IMG submission 200533) | Peat permafrost microbial communities from Stordalen Mire near Abisko, Sweden - III_Palsa_N2_3 | ecosystem: Environmental > Terrestrial > Soil > Palsa > Peat permafrost | place: Sweden...
GGCCCCCAAGACAAGACGACCGGCCCACTTGTCTAGTGAATAATCCGGGCTAGGGGAGCGCCACCGTATACAAGAAGCCATCGCGCCCCTACCACGACGCAAGCCTAGCCACGCCACGTGCCGGCGCGACTCAAAACCGACCCGTACCCGCGCCCGCGCCCGTTCGTAGGCGGCCGCAAAACAATCGGTCCGCGAGCGCGTGGGCGAGTCACGCGGGTGCACAAGGATCCCCGGGCGGGGACAGGCGCCCATGCATGCGAGCGCATACGGATGGGTGGGCGGGCGCATTCTCGAGACAGGTGGGTGCCGAACGAAGGGCTGGGCGGGGACACGCACCCATGCATGCGAGTGCACTCGGATGGGCGAGACACGCGGGTACAAGGAGGATCCTCGGGCTCCCGCGGAGGTTCGCATTCGCATCCGCGCCCCTCACCCTCCGCTTCAGTTCCCCGCCCTCTGTTTCCCCCCGTCGTCCGCCTCCGTCCCCGCGTCCGCGTCCGCGTCTGCCTCCAGGTCCGCCTGCTGGCAAACCTCATCCCGCGCGTCCTCCACAGCATCGCCAGCATCGCCGGCGGTCACGCCCTCGCCGGCGAGTCTCCCCATCCGACCTGGATCCACGGACACTCCAAGGCTGCCCGGCTCGACGGAAGTGGTCGCGCCGGCGTGCTTCCCGCGGATGGCCTCCGGCGCGGTCGCGGGGCACACATAGACCACCTGCTCCGTCACCACGCGCTGGCACACGCGCACCACGCCCGATCCGTCGTCGCACGGCTCGCTCTCGATGTGCTGCTCGAGCTCCCGCCGGCAGCGCTCCGTCTGGTAGGCGTAGAGCCGCCTCTCGTCCGCGCGCCGGGCCATGGCCGCCGCGGCCGTGGCGGCCTCCCGCTCCGCCCGGCGCTGTCGTCGCGACGCGCGATCGACGGAGCACGACGCCAGGAAGGCCGCGTGTTCCACCGCAGCTCGCACGCTCGCCTCGTCGTCGCCCTGCCCACGGGATTCGGCTTCGTCCTCCGCGTTCTTGTCCTCGGGGGTGGCCGCGAGATGGGCCAGCACGGAGCGGCACTTCTGCCGGCAGGCGGACCACGCCACGTCGTCGGCGCGGTCCACCCCGTGGAGGCAGGCGGCCTCGCAGCGGACCAGCGGCGAGTAGCGGGCTCGATCCTGGACCGGGTGTGCGCCGGGCGCCTCGACGTGGGCGTCGCATGCCACCAGCCATGCCACGGCGCAAGCGCCCGGGACAACGTACCGCCCTATCCGGAAAGGCCGCCGAGCTCCCCACAGCCACATAGCTTCCATACAGACACCGGACCGACGGAAAATTCAACCACTTCCCCCACCTTTCGCACCGCTCACGCGTCCGCAGGAGTGGACGACGAAGGTCAGCTGGGCTTCCAGGCCTGTCCGGTCTCGCAGTCGATGTGGGCGAGGCGCACGGCGGTCGGCGTGACGTCGATGGTGCCGAAGACGATCGGCAAGCCGAAACGGCGTGGCCCCACCGAGCCGGGGTTGAAGACGGCGAGGCCCCCCTCGCGCGCGATGAGCGGCACGTGGGAGTGGCCGCACACCACCAGCGACGCCTCCCGAGCGCGCGCCAGGCGGGCAGCGTCGACGCGCAAGCGCGGCCCGTCCACCGCGATGTGCAGGACCAGGATGCGCAGGAGCGACGCTTCGCCGGCGACGACGTCCAGCGTCAGGAGGTCCGGGAGCGTCGGCGCGTGGCCGTCGATGTTCCCGCGCACCGCGAAGAGCGGGGCGATGGCCGCCAGCTCGTCCAGCACCGCGAGATCGCCGATGTCCCCCGCGTGCACGATGCCATCAGGAGCGAGCAAACGCAGGTGCCGTGTCGCTGCGGGGTGAGGCGCGGAGTGCGTGTCGGCCACGACGGCCAGGCGGAGCGAGCCGTCGTCCCGCACCGCCACGCGCGCGCTCTTCTCCACCGTCTTCGACCGGGTCACAGCCTCAGCGTAGCCCGGACGCGTCGCCGGATCAGAGCGTCTCCAGATACGCCACCAGATCGCTCACGTTCTCTGTCGTCAGGCTCGCCGTCGCGCCATGGCCGAGCGTCGCGCAGGTGGTGAACCGGTCCGTCAGCGTCGCCGCGCAGCCGTCGTGCAAGAGGGGCGTCCTCCACCCCACGCCGATGAGCGGCGGAACCTGGAAGAGCGCGCCCGTCCCCACGTCGAGGGTGGCGTTGTTGGTGAACTTCACCCCGTTGTGACAGGACGTGCAGCCGGTGCTCCCGCCCTCGAAGAGCGCCTGCCCTCGCTGCGCCGCCGCTGGATCGACCCACGACGGCGCTGGTGGCGCGGGAATGCTCTCCACCCAGCCTTGCAGCGCGGCCACGGAGGGCGGATCGAGCAGCACGCCGCTCATGCGCTGGGTGTAGACGTTGCTCACCAGGGTCGGGAAGTCGACCATGTCGCCCGGCCAGTGGTACGGCGCCGTGCCGGCGATGGTCCCGCGCAGCGACGGGGTCCGGCGAAGATCGCCGTCGAACGTCCAGACGTGTCCGTCGTCGCCCCCCTCGGGGTGACACGACGCGCAGGCGACCATGGCGCCGGCCTGGGTGTGGAAGATGTCGCTTCCGCTGTCGGCGCGCGAGATGGACGAGAGCGCAATGTCCGTGTGGCTGATGGTGCCGGGGTGGAGGATCGACAGCGTGGCCGGCTCGCGCATTTGCACCAGCGCTTCGCCCGCGCTGTCGATGGCCACGGCGGTGGCAACGCCGGTGAGCTGCGCCATCGGCAGGGACGTGGGATTCTGGATCGCACCGATCGGAACGTAGAGCACCGTCTGGAGCAGCGGCGAGAAGGCGTTTCCCGCGGCGGCGATCAGCGCGTACTCCCCGTTGGGCGAGACGGCGACGTCGACGGCGAGCGCCGCTCCAGGGAGGAGCTGGTCGGAGACGAGCGCCCCGTCTGCGCCGAGGACCGTGAGATCGGCGGTGACGATGGAGCCGCCCAGCGACGAGCCGGTGGGCGGCCCCGCGAAGGGCGGTGCTCCCCCGTCGCCCAGGCCCCCGGGCCCCCCCGGCCCCCCACCGTACCCGCCGGGCACGATCGTCGAGACGGACTCGTCGTCGTGGACCTGATGGAGAATGAGGGTCTCGCCGGCGGCGTCGAGCACCGTGCGCCAGGCGACCTGCGGGGAGACGCTGCCCCCCAGCCCCGCGGCCAGGGTGATGCGCTGGGCCACCGAACCGTCGCTCGCCAGCTGGAGAAGCTCGGACGAGCGAAAGGAGCTCACCGAGATGGCTCCGCCGACGATCAGGACGTCCCGCAGGTCACGCTCCACCGTCACCGTGCGCGTCGGCGCCCCGCCCGCGGAGGGCAGCGTGACCAGCTCACCGGTTGCGCAGGCCACCACCACGGTGTCGGTCGTCGCGTCCCAGGCCACCCCGCGCGGGGCCGGGCACACCGCCCGTCGCGCGAGCACCGTTCCGCTCGCCGGATCGAGGGTCACCAGGGCACCGCCGCCGCGCAGCGCGACGTGCACGCGCCCTGAGCCGTCCTCCGCGAGACGTCCGGGCTCGTCGCCGGTCTGGAGCGCGATGGTCTGGAGAACGCTCTGCGCCGTGACGTCTACCACGTAGACGAGATCGCGGTCGGGGTCGGCCACCACGACGGTGTGCCCGTCCTGGGTCACCAGGATCGTGCCACCGGAGATGGGTGGTGGGGGGACGGCGGCGGTCACGACGGGCCCGAACACCGGCTGGAACGGGGTCACGATGGCTCCCGCATCGGCAAACCCGCCGCCGCTGCTGCTGCCCTCACCGACCAGCGTTCCGGCGGGGACTGAGGTGCCGCCGCCCATGAGCGGAAACTCTTCGCGGCCGCAGGCGACCGCGACCAAGAGAAAACCAAGACCCGCGACGATCGACTTTCGCATCCCGTCTCCCTCCCCTGCGTCCTATGGCCACCCCACGACGTTCCGTCACGCTAGCACCTACCGCGGCCTGCGCCTCTCGTCCTCGAGGCGCGAGGGGTCAGCCACTCGAAGCGGCGACGCGGCACTTGCCAGCCGAAGGCGGCGGCGTCAGTGCTTGTGATGCCGGGCGATGGCGTTGAGGCTCGGACGCGTCACGCCAGCCACCTCGTGCGCGGCGAAATAGGCGCGAAGAACATCGCGCGCGAGCACGTTGGCCTTGACTTGCCAGGTCGGCCCGTTGACCACCAGAACGGCCACGGCCACCTGGCGCACCCCCGGCTGCGGGCGACTCGGCGCGTACCCTGTGAACCACGTGTAGTAGCGCTTCGTCTCGGAGTCGGTGAGCGTGCCCGTCTTCCCGGCGACGGTGAGACCCGGCAGGAACGCGGCGCCATGTCCGTCGTGAAAGGCGCGCCAGCTCGTCCCCTCGCCGACGGTGTGCTCCATCATCGTGGCCAGCTCGCCGGCGGTCTCGCGAGCGACGACGCGCCGCGTGGAAGGAGAGTCCGGCGCCGACCAGGTCACCGCGCCGTTCGCCGCCACCACCTTCTCCACCACGCTCGGCCGTATGGCCTCGCCCTCGCGCGCGACGATGGCGCTGAGCTCCACCGCTTCGAGCGGCGAGAGCGTGGAGTTCCAGAAGCCCGCCGCGGTGCGTGCGAACTCCAGTGCATCGCTGGGAACGCGGATGGCGCTGGGCTGCACCGGCACGTCGAAGGAGAGCGGCATGCCGTAGCCGAAGCGGTGCGCCATGGCCTCGAGCTGCGGCGGCGTGAGGTGCTGCTTGGCCAGACGCGCGAACACGGTGTTGATGCTGCGGCCCAGGGCGCCGGCCAGGGTGGTGCACCAGCGATCGCGCTGGGGATCGTCGACCAGATCGAGGGAGCCGATGCGCTGCTCGCCGCCGGAGTAGCACTGCCGGGTGTCCGGCCCGAGATGCGCGTCCTCCACCAGGGCCGCGGCGGTGACCACCTTGAAGACGCTCGCCGACGGGGCCGTGGCCTCCGCGCAGAGATCGCGCGGCGTGCCTTTCTCGACGTGGCTGGCGTAGACCAGCAGCTTGCCGGTGGCCACGTCCATCATCACGACGGCGGCCTCGGGCAGGTGCTGGGCGCTCATCAGGCCGACGGAGGTGCTTTGCAGGTCGGCGTCGAGGGTGAGCTGCGCCGTGCCCCCTCCGGCCGGCGCGCTCACCACGCCCTCGGCGACGCTGGTGTGCAAGAGCTCGAGGCCCGCCACGGGGCTCGGCTCGGGACCCTGGGGCTCGTCTTCGTGCGGGGCCACCTCCGCGGCATGCGCCAGCGACGGAGCGGACACCGACTCGAGCGAGGGTTGCGTCGCCACCGGCTCGTGCCCCGGCCGGCGCAGAACGAGGACGGTCGCGGCGAGGAGAGAAGCGCCCGCCACTGCGAGAAGGACCGTGCGACGCATCGCCGGAGTGTGTGGCACGCCCCAGGCCCACCGGGCAAGAAAGGGGAAAGGGCCCCCTCGCGCGCGCTCGCGAACCGCCTCTCGATGAGGCATAGGTGGCCCATGCCCCGCACGGTGCCGCTCGCGCTGGCGTTCGCCGCCCTTCTCGGCGCGCCGTTGGCCCAGGCGGAGACGCGCGCCGTGGCCCCCCCGGGGGGCGGTCTCCCGGCGCTCGAGGTGAAGGTCAGCCTCGCCGAGGGGGTGGTGGATGCGAACGGAGCGCGCATCCCCATCGCCCTCGATCGCGCCAGGTTCCCGGATGACGCCGACGTCACCGTGGAGGTCGTCGCCGTCGGCGACGCCCGGCACGTGGTGCACGTGATCGTGCCGGCCCGCGGCAGCGAAGGGCTGGCCTGGGAGGCCCTGCTCGCCGGCGGGCGGACGCAGCCCATCTTCGCCGGGCTCACCGGCTACCTGGCCGGCGATCCCGGCGAGCGCACCGGCCGCGAGGTGCGGGTCGTCCCCGGCGGCGCGACGAGCTTCGTCCTGGTGAGCGACATCCGCGAGGACCTTCGCATCTGCGGGCAACGCACCACCATGCTGGATCCGCAGGCGCTCTACCCCGGCTCGCTCGATCTGCGCTCCACCACGGCGCAGCGCCTGTCCCCCGAACAGCAAGAGGGGGCGCAGCGCGTCGTGGCCATCGACGTCGGGCCGAGCGCGGCGCCGTCGCTGGCGAGGCTCCTCGTCGCGCGGGGCTCGAGCGTCCCCGGCTCGCGCGGCGTCGAGCTCACCGACGGCGACCCCAGCACGGTGTGGAGCGAGCGGCGCCCACGCATCGGGCAAGGCGAGTTCGTGGTCATGTCGGCGCCGAGGGAGGTGCCGATGGCACGGATGCAGGTGGTCGTCGCCCCGGCGTCCGCCAGCGCGAACAGGGACGGCGCTGCGCCGAAGACGTTCTACCTGGTGACGGAGAGCGAGACGTTCGAGGTGACTCTTCCCGGGGACGCCTGGCTGAAGCCCGGGGAGGCGTACCAGATCCCCTTTCCGCACCCCCTCGCCACGTCGTGTGTGGCGCTGGTGCTGAACGACGCCTTCACGCGTGGCCTGGTGCATCCCGACGTGAGCGTCGCCGAGCTGGTGGCGTACAGCGAGCTCGATGGGCCGGGGACCACGCTCGACGAGGTGGCGAAGAAGCTGTCCGGCGAGCAGGCGCTGGTGGCCGCGCAGGTGCTGGAGCGCGCCGGCGACAAGGCGCTGGAGGCGGCGGCGAGGGCCTACGACGGGCTCGACGCGCGAGGCCGCGCGCACGCCATCGACGTGGCGGCGAGCCACGAGGGGTGCGTCGAGGCGGCGCCGCTCCTGGTGCGTGGGCTGTGCGAGAGGGACGGCGAAGCCCCCCGGAAGGCGCGCGAGAAGCTGGAGCGTTGCAAGGGGGCGGCCGGCGTGCTGGCGTCGACCATGCGGAGCGACGCGGCGACGCGCGCGTGCATCGCGCCGGTACTGGCGATCCTGGCCGGGGGCGACGCGCTGGAGCCCATCGCCGATGCGCTGGGGGGGACGGCGGACGCGGACAGCGAGACGCGCGAGGTGCTGCGCGGGGCGTTTGCCGAGGCGCTGACGTCGGCGCCCCCGGGGCGTCTGGCGACCCTCCTCGCCGACGGGCATCGCAGCGTGGCGGCGCGGCTGGAGATGATGCGTGCGGCCGGCGCGCGGCTGATGGAGTCGCCGGCGGAGAGCGACCGCACCCTGGCCGAGGTCCTCGCCGGGTCGCCGCCGATGCGCGTGCGCTACCTGGCGCTGGGTCCCCTCGGTGAGCTCGCGCACGCGGGCGATCACCTGGCGGCGACCCGTGTCGCCGAGTCGATGGGCCGCGACGCGGAATGGCCGGTGCGCGCGCGGGCGGCGGAGCTCGGGGCCGGGCTGGCCGAGGCGCAGGCGGCGCTCGTGGCGGCGGTGCGCGACGCGGAGCCGCGGGTGCGCGAGGCGGCCTTGCAGGCGCTGGCCGCTGCGCCGCCGCCAGCGCCCGCGGTGGATGCGGCGCGGGCGGTGCTGGAGAAGGACGGCTGGTTCTTCGTGAAGGCGCAGGCGGTGGGCGTGCTCTCCAGGGCGCCGCCCTCCAGCGACGTGGACGACGCGCTGGGCGGGGCGATACGCGACGGCTCGGCGCGCGTTCGCACGGCGGCGCTGGTGGCGGTGGCGCTGCGTCACAGCGGGTCGCTTCGTGCAGCGGTGCGCGACCGGCTGGACGATCGCAACGAGGAGGCCGAGGTGCGCGCCTCGGCGGCTGCCGCTCTCGGCGCCGTGTGCGACACGTCCTCCCTGGATCGGTTGACGGAGCTCGCCCGCGGCCTGGGAGCGCCCGGGACGGCGGAAGACGAGCAGCAGATCGCCCTCGGCGCGCTGGTCGGGCTGGCGGCCATGCACCCGCGTGACTTGCGCGATCGCCTGGCGCCGCTGCTGGCCAAGACGGCCCCGCCCACGGTGCGCGTCGCCGCGGAGAAGGCGCTCGCGGCGCGCGGCGTCTGCCGCTGACCGGCCCGCGCATCTGCGCTAAGCCCTGGGCTAGCCATGACCGATCCCAAGCGCATCTCGCCGCAGGAGGCGAGCGTGAAGCTCGCCGAAGGCTGGACCTACGTCGACGTCCGCACCGTCCAGGAGTTCGAGGCGGGGCACCCCAAGGGGGCCGTGAACGCACCGCTGATGCACGCTGGCCCGGGAGGGATGGTCCCCAACCCGGACTTTCTCCCGGTCATGCGCGCCGTATTTCCCGTGGAAGCCCGGCTCGTCCTGGGCTGCAAGTCGGGCGGTCGATCGCTGCGGGCGATCAAGGTGCTGGTCGGCGCGGGCTACTCGCAGGTGCTCGACCAGCGCGCCGGATGGGACGGCGCGCGCGACGCGTTCGGGCAGCTCGCCGAGCCGGGCTGGTCGCGCGCCGGCCTCCCCGTCGAGCTGGGGCAGCCGGCGACCGGCTCGTGGGAAGACCTGAAGAAGAAGGGCGACGCCTGAGGCCCCTCTTTCTCTGTCTCCTTTGGGTGCGGATGACGACGGCGCTTGCCGACCTCAGTCCTCGCGCACCCGGTCGTAGTCGGCCGCCGCGTGCTCCACGACGTCGAGATCGCGCGCGGCGCGCTCGGCCTCGGCGGCCAGCTCGGCGGTGAAGAGAGTCAGCCCCCAGATGCCGTTCTCGCGCCGGCGAAACGGGTAGCGCGTTCCGCGCGCGGTGACCACGGTGGCGCGCTCGCCGGCGATCTCCACGCTCGCCACGCCGGAGAGGTCGCGCTCCAGGCGCGCGATCCATCCGCGCGTCGCGGCCAGCAGGGCGAAGACGTCCGCCCCGTCCGGCGCGTCGGCTTCGTCGTGCCAGGCCTCGAGGAGGCGCGCCTTCTCGTGGGGCGGATAGCTGGCACGCACCCGATCGCAGGCCTTCCGGCGCATGTCGCGGATGCTGTACGCCGCCCACTGCGAGTCGGTCTCCAGGTAGGCGAAGGCGTCGCGCGGGCGTCGCTCGGCGACCGCGAAGGCCACCCGCGTGTAAGCTCCCTCGGGCGTCGTCTCCGGGGGGAAAGGCCGACGCCCGATGGCCCACGAGCCGACGGCGAGGGATACCGTCAAGAGACCCCCGACGACGAGCAGCGTCCGGCGGCGCATTGCGGTAGAGGGACATACCATGTGGCTGCAGTCGCGCGTCGTCGCCGTGGTGCCGGCCTGGAACGAGGCGCCGCGAATCGCGCGCGTGGTGCGCGGCATGCCGGCGTGGGTGGACGGGATCGTGGCGGTGGACGACGCCAGCGACGACGGCACGGCGGAGGCGGCGCGAGGGACCGGGGACGCGCGCCTGGAGGTGGTCCGGCACGAGCGCAATCGCGGCGTCGGGGCGGCCATCGTCAGCGGGTACCGGCGCGCAGCCGACCTCGCGCCGGGCGCGCGCGACGTCTTCGTCGTTCTGGCGGGGGACGGTCAGATGGACCCGCGCGATCTCCCCGCCCTGGTCGAGCCCATCGCGCGCGACGAGGCCGACTACGTCAAGGGCAACCGCTTCACCTCGCGCAACGTGGTGCGCGCCATGCCTCCGTCGCGACTCTTCGGCGGCCTGGCTTTCTCGTGGGCGACCTCGCGCGCCATCGGGGTGCCGGTGTCCGACAGCCAGTGCGGCTACACCGCCCTCGCGCGCGCCGCCTGGGCGCGCCTGAACCTCGAGGCGCTCTGGCCGCGCTACGGCTACCCCAACGATCTGCTGTCGTTGCTGGCGCTCGGCGGTCTGCGCATCGCCGAGGCCCCCGTGCGCGCCATCTACGCGGACGAGGTGAGCCGCCTCAAGCCGCGGCACGTCCCGGTCGTCGCCGCCCTGGTCGCACGCGCGTGGGTCCGCCGGCTTCGCGCGATGAAGCGCGTCGCCAGGTAGCGAACCGACCAGGGAAGAGCGCTTCAGCGCGCGCGGTGGGAGTCGGGGATGCGGTCGGGGTACTTGCGCATGACGTCGACGCGGGTCGGCGGGATGAGCTGATCGACGATGGGCTCGAGGGGTTTTACCTCCACGGTGCCGAGCGGCACGCGGTCGTCGCCGTCGCTCGGGCCACTCACCACCTTCAAGCGCTTGCCGGTGCTGCGCTGGTAGGCGCCGAGGACGACGCGGTAGGTCCCGGCCGGAATGGTGAAGGGCGGGAGCTGGACCAGGGTGCGATCTTCCAGGATTTCGCCGGCCTGCCAGCGGTCCGCCGGGAACATCCAGTCGCCGGGCACGTGATCGGCCGGCATCTGCGTCCCTGGCTTGATGAAGTGAAGGAAGAAGTAGAGGTCGCGCGGCATGGGTCCGGGCAGCCGCCACCAGGTGGTGACGAAGACCTCGTGATGCTCCAGCGTGTGCGCGGTCACCTCCGAGCCGAGGAGCTCGAGCCCTCCTTCCAGCCTGGCCTGCACGCCACCCAGGCTGGCCGGCGGCGCGTCCAGCACCACCTCGCGCGGCGTGCGATTCCACAGGTCGCGCCGCCGCCAGAGCGCCAGGTAGTACCCCGTTCCGCGCGGCCAGGTGCGCACCGGGACGTAGCGATCGCGAAATCGCCCATCGTCCCAGATGCCCCACTGGAAGGTGTTGGCGCGGTAGGCATCCCCGAACGAGCCCCCGGTGGGGTCCTTGTCGAACTCCTGACGGACTGTCTCCTCGTCGCCGCGCGGCGTGTAGATGGTGAGGATGGCCCACTCCGGAGCGCGCGCGAAGAAGTAGTCGCGCATGCTGGCCTCGAAGGCCGCTTGCCTGGCTCCGTCGGCGGCATTGATGAAGGCGTGGAGGCCCATGTCGTGCCGCGCATGGGCCACCGTGCGATCCACCAGACCCACGAAGTCGAGAAAGTCGATGTCCGGCGCGTGGTAGGGGGTCGAGCCCATGTCCTGAAACGCGACCAGGCCACCTGGGCGCTCGTGCCGCACCAGGAACTTGCCGAGGTCCGGGTGGAAGGTGCCCGCCAGGTCGCCGTGGCCGTTGAAGCCGTTCAGCTCCTTGAAGGTGAAGGCGAAGTTCAGGCGCGCGGCGAGGAGCACCATCCCCCAGCCCACGGCGTACGCCACGGCACGCGCCGTCGATCCGTCGCCGACGATCGACGGCGCCACGCGTCTGACCGCGCGAAGGACCGCCTCGACCAGGTTCTGCGCGCCCAGCGCGGCGAGGACGCACAGGAACGGGAGCGCCGGCAGGTAAAGACGGTGCCATTGCATCTCGTCGACGCCGACCATCACGATGTAGACCATGAAGGCCAGGGCGATGAGGGCCATCGTCGCCGTCTCCGCGAGGCGCCGCCGACTCGCGAAGGCGAGGGGAGCGAGCACGGCGAGGAGCCCGATGCGGTTGAAGGCGAACATCCCCTGGAGGCTCTTCAGCCCCTCGCGCCAGACCAGCGAGCCGGTGCTGGTCTTGGCGTAGAAGGTGTTGGGGATCAGCGAGCCGTAATAGAAGTACCGGAAGGTGTGGCAGGGCACGGTGATGGCCAGAATGCCCGCGAGGTAGAGTCCGTCGGCGCGCGTGATGCGGCGGGTCCGCACGACGTTCACCATCCGAGGGAGCCCCACCAGAATGGCCATCACGTGCAGCTCGGGCCGGGTCATGCAGGCGGCGCCCATGACCAGGCCTGCGGCGAGGCAGCGCTTCTCGAGCCTGGCCTGCGACGCGCCGGGGGCGGTCCACAGGAGGAAGGCGCCGGCGATGGGCAAGAGCGTCCCCAGCGGCTGCTCCAGTCCGCTCTTGGACCAGAGCGCGAAGCTCGACGAGGTCGCCAGCCAGAACGCGCCCCAGAGGTGCGACGCAGCAGGGCGCGACGCCCCCTGCATCCACGCCGTGAGCCGCGCGGTGGTGACCAGGCAGACGATGCCGAGGGCCGTCCCCAGCACCTCGCACACCTGGAAGAGGTCCCACCCCAGCGCCTCGAACGGCGCGAGGACGAACACCCAGAGGAAGTTGGTGAAACCCTCCACGCGCTCGCCGTGGTTGAAGACGAGGCCGTTCCCGGTGACCAGGTTGTGCGCGTAGCGAAAGGAGATGTACGCGTCGTCCTTGACGAACTCGAGGACCACCAGGATGGAGAGGACGAAGGGAATGGCCGGAATCAAGTAGACGAGCCGGCGAAGCCAGCGCGCGGCGCGTTCGTCCGTCGCGGGCTCGGCGGCTCCCGTCGTCGTGACCGTCGGCGCCGCCGCCGCCGGCTGGTCGACCGGGCGAGGATGCCAGGCCAGCCACGCGGCGAGGGCCGCCGCCAGGGCCGCGCCGACGAGCCAGGGGGTCAGCGGGCGCCAGGCTCCCCGCGCGGTCTGCGCATGGATCTCCGGCTCGGTGAAGGTGCGCGGCGAGCCGTCGGCGTCCTCCGCCACGACGTCGACCCACCCGGCCAGGACGCGGTCGTCGGGCTCGCGCGGCTCGAGCACCTCGAGGCGCGACCCCTTGGCGCGATCGTAGAGCCCCACGAAGACCGGGTAGCGCCCGAGGGCCGCCGAGGCCCCGATGGGAACGCTCACCGTGTGGACGATGTCCTCATCCCCCCAGCGCGTGGGCGCCACGTCCGGCGGCGCGTCGCGCACTGCGCGGAAGTCGTCGAGGGCGCCCCCTTCCGATTCCAGGTGGACGAAGATCCAGTCGTCGGCCAGGAGGGCGTGCCTGGCGTGCAGGTGCAGGGTGAGCGTCGCCGTTCCGCCGGGGAGGACTTCGCGGGTCACCGTGGCGCCGGTCAGCTCGAGGTCCTGCGCGAAGAGCACGCGCCCCGCCCCGGCCGCCGCGACGGCCACCGCGATGCACGCCAGGGCCAGCGCCAGCGCGAGGAGAGGCCACGGCACCCGCCGCCGAGGAGCGGCGTGCGACGCGGCGAGGGGGGCCTCCGCCTCTGCCTCCCCGGTCCCCGGCTTGCGCGACGCCATGGCCGCGTCGTATCAGCTCACCCCGAGGGCCCGCTCGAGGATCGCCGGCACGTGCGCGAGCGCGTGCTCCAGGTCGAAGAGGCCCCCCAGCTTGGTCGCGCCCAGCTTGCGCGTCACCTCGGCGTCGGCCGCCAGGAGTTCGCGGAAACGCCCCTCCCCGCGCCACGCGCCCATGGCGTGGCGCTGGACGAGGACGTACGCGTCCTGGCGCGGCATTCCCGCTTCGACCAGGGCCAGCAGCACCGCCTCGCTGAAGTAGAGTTCCCCCGCGCGCTCCAGGTTCTTCTGGAGGTTCTCGGGGTAGACCACCAGCCCTTCGACCAGGCGCGCGGAGCGCTCCAGCATGAAGGCCAGCGTCGCCGTGGCGTCGGGGCCGATCATCCGCTCTACCGACGAGTGCGAGATGTCGCGCTCGTGCCATAGCGCCACGTCTTCCAGCGCGGGCACCACCGCCGCGCGCACCATCCGCGCCAGGCCGCACAGGTTCTCGCTGAGGATGGGATTGCGCTTGTGAGGCATGGCGCTCGAGCCTTTCTGGCCCGGGGTGAAAGCCTCCTCGGCCTCCGCGACCTCGCTCCGCTGCCAGTGGCGCACGTTGGTGGCCAGGCGCTCGATGCCCGCCGCCACCAGCGCCAGCGCCGCGAAGTACGCCGCGTGCCGATCGCGCGCCACGATCTGCGTGGCCACCGTCTCGGCCTCCAGCCCCAGACGCGCCAGCGCGCGCTCCTCGATGGCCGGCGACAGGTGCGCGTAGGTGCCCACCGCGCCGGCGATCTTGCCCACCGCGATCTCGCGCCGCGCGGTCAGGAGGCGCACGCGACCGCGCGCCATCTCGGCGTGGTGGCCGGCGAGCGCCAGGCCGAAGGTGATGGGCTCGGCGAAGATGCCGTGGCTGCGGCCGATCATCGGCGTCCTGGCGTGCTCGCGCGCGCGCCGGGCGAGCGCCGCGAGCGCCTGGTCGCAGCGGGCGATGAGCAGGTCGGCGGCGTCGCGCAGCAGGATGGCCAGCGAGGTGTCGAGCACGTCGCTGGAGGTCATTCCCCGGTGCAGCCAGCGCGCCTCGAGTCCCGCGAGCTCCTCGACGTGGGTGAGGAAGGCGATGACGTCGTGCTTGGTGGTGCGCTCGATCTCGTCGATGCGTGCCGGGACGAGCTGCAGCTTCTTGCCGCGGATCGCCGCGGCGATGCCGGGCGGAACGAGCCCGGCCTCTTCCATGGCCTCACAGGCGGAGAGCTCGACCTCCAGCCACACCGCGTAGCGGCGCGAGGGAGACCAGAGCTCGGCGAATTCGGAGGGCGTGTAGCGCGGGATCACGCCGGGGCGAGTATCACAGCTTCCGTCCCCGGTCCCGTCCCCGGTCCGGGCACAGGTCCGCCGCTCTACGCGCGCCCGTAGACCGGCAGCGCGACGCCGCTGATGTCGCGGGCCTCCTCGCCGAGGAGGAAGGCCACCACCCCGGCCGCCGAGCTCAGGCTGACCCATTTCGCCGGATCGACGCCGGGCATGGCCGCGCGGTTGGCCGGCGTGTCCATGGTGCTGGGGAGCAGGGCGTTCACGCGCACGCCGAAGTCGAGCACCTCGGCCGCGACGGCCTTGGCCAGGGCCACGACGGCCGCCTTCGACGCCGCGTAGCCGGAGGCGCGGGCGCTGGTCTCCGGCTGGACCGCGGCGCGCGAGCCGATGACCACGACGCTCCCGTGCTTTCGCGCGACCATGGACGGCAGGAGAGCGCGCAGGCCGAGGTGCACGGTCTCCAGGTTGGCCTGCATCATGGCGCGCCACACCTCGTCGCTGGTCTGCTCGTGCAGCGGCTTGCCTCCGCGCCAGGCCCCGGCGATGAGCGCGGCCTGCGAGGGGGTGGCGCCGAGCTCGCGCTCGATGCGCGCGATGGCCTCCGTCCAGGTCGCCTCGGTGGCCAGGTCTCCGACGACCACGCATGCGCCGCCGAGGCTCTCGGCGAGCTGGTCCAGCCCTGGCCTGGCGCGCTCGCTGTCGAGGAGCGCGAGCCTGGAGCCTCGCGCGGCCAGCGTCCGCGCGACCTCCGAGCCCAGCGCCCCGGCCGCACCGGTCACCAGAGCGACATCGTCCATGTCCGAGGACTATCACGCAGCGACGTCGCGCAGCTCCTCCAGCTTGGCGCGGAGCTTCCCGCACGCCCGCTCCTCGAGCTGGCGCACCCGCTCCTTGCTGACGCCGAGCTTCGTGCCGAGCTCCTGCAGGGTCCTTGGCTCGTCGCTCATCAGTCGTTCGCGCACGATGAGGCGCTCGCGCTCGGTGAGCTCGCGCAAGGCCTCCCCCACAGCGACCCGAGCCCGACCGCGACGCTCCTGCGAGCTGGCCTCGTCCTCCGGCGACGGCAGAACGCCGGCCAGGCGATCGACCAGCGCCCCCTGATCGTCGGGCCGCGCCTCCAGACTGGCCTCGCGACCGGCGAGGACCGGGAGCAGCCACTCGGCCTTTTCCGGCGTCATCCCGCTGGCCGCGGCCAGGGCGAGCGGGTCGGTCTCGCGCGTCTTGCGGTAAAAGCGCAGGGCGCGACGCTCGGCCTTGGTGGTCCCGAGGCGCACCACGCGGTAGGCGCGCACCACGTAGTCGCGAATCTCGGCGCGGATCCAGTACGCCGCGTACGTCGCCAGCCGGCACTCCTTGCCCAGGTCGAACTTGCTGGCCGCGCGGAGAAGGCCCAGGTTCCCCTGCTGCACGATGTCCTCGAACGGAATCCCCCAGCGCCGGTATTCGACGGCGATGGCAATGACGAACGGGAGGCACGCCACGACGAGCTTCTCGCCTGCGCGTCGATCCCCCCCTCTCCAGCGACGCGCCAGCTCGCGCTCCGCTTCGCGGCCCAGTGGCGCCACATCCGTCAGGCTCTGCCTGTAGGCCCGCATGGCGCGGCTATCGTCGGCCCGCATGGCTGCACTCCTTCCGCTCCCGTCAGCGGGCTGGCCTTCTGCATGGCCGGTGCCAAGCGCAACGCACGAGAATCGCGCGGGTGACGAATCGGATCCGCGCAATGGCGCGCCGCGCCACCAAGGGAGGCCGCAGCTTTTTCGCGTTCTGCCGTGCAGGCCGCCGAAGAGTGCCCGAGCCCGCCGGACGCCGGCGGCGGACCTTCCGCGCGCCCTCAGCCAGGGCTAAATCTCGAGGACCAGGCCCTCGTAGGCGGCGATGACGTCACCGAAGACGGCGCGCGCGCGACGCTCCTTCTCGCGGACGGCCGCGTCGGTCTGCGTGGGGTCGTGGTGGAAGAGCACCAGGCGCTGGACGCCGGCGATCCGGGCGAGCTTGGCGCCCTCCTCGAACGTGCTGTGGCCCCAGCCCTTCTTGGCGGAGTACTCCTCCGGGGTGTACTGCGAGTCGTAGATGAGGACGCGAGCCCCGCGGGCCAGGTCGACCAGCTTCTGGTCCACGCGCCCCTCGTAGTGCTCGGTGTCGGTGGCGTACACGGCGGCCCTGCCGGCGTGCTCGACGCGAAAGGCGAAGACACCCTGGGGGTGATTGCCGCGCGCGCTCGTCACCAGCACCTTGCCGCCCTCGCCGTCGTCGATGGCCAGCGGCTCGCCCTCGGTCATGTCGAGGAAGTTCATCTGCGCGGCCATCGATCCCAGGTGCACGGGGAAGTTCGGGTGGTCCATCTGCCCGGCCAGCGTCTCTTCCAGGGTGCGCGAGACGTTGTTGCCCCCGTAAAGATGAAACACGTTGCCGGCCACGAAGGCGGGCTCGAAGAAGGGGAACCCCTGGATGTGGTCCCAGTGCACGTGGCTGAAGAACATGTGCGCGGTGACGGGCGTCTCCTTCTGGAGCTTCTTGCCGAGCAGGCGCAACCCCGTCCCGCCGTCGAAGATGAGGATGGCCTTGCCGGCGCGCACCTCGACGCAGCTCGTGTTGCCGCCGATCTGGACCGTGGCCGGTCCCGGCGTGGGGATGCTGCCGCGGACTCCCCAGAACGTGATCTGCATCGTCGTCGATGGGCTCCTCAGCGAGCTACGGCGCTGCGGCTCCGGAGCGTACCTCGATGCCGCGAAGAAAGGTATTCCTTGTCCTCGTGCGAGAGGCCTCTCCAGCGGACGACTGCGCCGCGCCGGCCGCGCTCCGACCGGGCGGCACGGACGACGCCTCGAGCGGCGCGCGTCCGAGCGCGTTCGTCGTCCTCGGGTGCCGGGTGTCCGTCGACGCGGAAGGGCGTCTCCAGGGAGCCCTCGGGCGCCGGGCCCGTGCCGCAGCCAGCGCGTACCTCCAGCGAGGCGACGCGCACGCCGTCGTCGTGGTCAGCGGCGGCCGGCGCTGGTCGAACGTGGTCGAGGCGGACGCCCTCGCGCTCGAGCTGGCGCGCCTGGACGTCCCCGCGCGCGCCGTGGTGCGGGAGCGCTGCTCGCTATCGACGCGGGACAACGCGCGCTTCGCCGCACGGGTGCTGGCGCGGCGCGGGATCGCTCGGGCGACGGTGGTGACCTGCGACTGGCACCTGCCCAGGGCCGTGGCGCTCTTCGGGAGGGAAGGCATGGAGGTCGAGGGCCTCCCGGTCAGCCCGGGAAGCGCCCCCTGGACGCGGCGACTGTGGCGATGGGGAAGGGAGCGAGTCCTGGCCTGGGCCCAGCTCCGCCCGTCATGAGCAGGGGAACGCGCTCGCGCTGGCCCGGGGCGCTCGCATCCCTGGCTCTCGCCGTGGCCCTGGCGTGCTCCCGCCCTTCGCCGCGACCCGGCTCCCACGCCTACGCCGACGCCTCCGCCTCGCCAGCCGCCGTCGACCTCGCTGCGCTCGCGCGGGCCGAGGACC
>Ga0302314_10009209_pt1 | contig 17506 bp, 13 predicted proteins | sample III_Palsa_N2_3_FD_200533 | JGI IMG/M metagenome (GOLD analysis project Ga0302314, IMG submission 200533) | Peat permafrost microbial communities from Stordalen Mire near Abisko, Sweden - III_Palsa_N2_3 | ecosystem: Environmental > Terrestrial > Soil > Palsa > Peat permafrost | place: Sweden...
TCCGGCTGCAAGGCCCTCCTGGTCGCGGACGATGGCACGATCCTGGCGATGGCCGAAGCCGGTTATCCCCTGCTGACGCCGAAGCCGCTGTGGAGCGAGCAGCATCCCGAGGACTGGTGGCAGGGCCTGGTTGCGGCGGTGCGCGCCGTGCTGGCCAAGCGGCCCACTGAGCCCGTGCTGGGCGTCGGCATCGCCGGACAGATGCACGGTGCGGTGCTGCTCGACGGCCAGCGCCGCGTCCTGCGCCCGGCCATCCTCTGGAACGACGGACGCTGCCAGGCCGAATGCGAGCTCCTGCATCGGAAGGTCCGCAACCTCGTCGCCCAGACCGGCAACCGCGCCCTGGTCGGCTTCACCGCCCCCAAGCTGCTCTGGGTCAGCCGCCATGAGCCGAAGGTCTGGAAGCAGGTCCGCACCGTGCTCCTGCCCAAGGACTACCTGCGCCTGCGCCTGACCGGGGACACGGTCGCCGAGATGTCGGACGGCTCGGGCATGCTCCTGATGGACGTCAAGAGGCGCTGCTGGAGCCAGGCCATGCTGCGCGCCTGCGGCATCGATGAGAGCTTCCTCGGCACCCTCATCGAGGGCAGCGCGGTCGGCGGCACGGTATCGGCAGCCGCCGCGGCCGAGCTCGGCCTCAGCGCCGGCATCCCGGTGGTCGGCGGCGCCGGCGACCAGGCCGCAGGCGCGGTCGGTGCCGGCTGCATCGCGCCCGGCGCGACGACCATCGCGCTCGGCACCTCGGGAGTGGTGTTCACCGCGACCAGGGGCTACGCCCCGGACCGCCAGGGCCGCCTGCACACCTTCTGCCACGCCCTGCCTGGCACCTGGCACCAGATGGGCGTGATGCTCTCGGCCGCCGGCAGCCTGCAGTGGTTCCGCGACACCTGCGCGCCGGGCGTGGACTTTGGCGCGCTGTGCAGCGAGGCCGCGGCCGCGCCGGTCGGCGCGGAAGGCCTGACCTTCCTGCCCTACCTCACCGGCGAGCGCACCCCGCTCTTCGATCCCCTGGCGCGCGGCGGCTTCATCGGGCTGACGCGCATGCATACCCGCGCGCATCTGGCGCGCGCGGTGCTCGAAGGCATCTGCCTGGGCCTTGCCGACAGCCTCGCACTGATCCGCGGCGCCGGCACGGTGGTGCGCGAGGCGACCGTCACCGGTGGCGGCACGCGCTCGGCGGCCTGGATGCAGATCCTCGCCGATGTCGCCAATGCCAGGATCCATCTGCGCGCAGGCGCCGACGCCGGTCCGGCGCTGGGCGCGGCGCGCCTGGCCCTGATCGGCGCCCGTGGCCTGCCGGCCAAGCAGGTCTGCGCCCCGGGCCCGATCACCGCCACCTACGCGCCGGTAGCCGCCAACGTCAAGGCCTACCGCGCGGTGGCCGGGCGTTTCGCAGCGCTCTATCCGGCGCTGCGCGCCTCGTTCCACGCGCTCTAGGATTCAGCGCGGCTTACGAGCGGGGACGCAAACGGCTATCGTCTCAGGATCTGCGGAAAGCGATGCGCCAGGCGGTAGGCCAGCGCCTGGTAGCCATCCAGGGTCCCGGGCTTCCTCTCGAAGCCGGAAATGTCCATCTGCTCGGATTTCGAGCGCTCGCTGGGCGCATGGCTGTTGGTCAACATCACGATGGGCACCGCATTCCAGGTCGGATGCTGCTTGAAGTAGGCGAGCAGCTCCATGCCGTTCTGCCTGGGTATATGCAGATCCATGAGGATGAGCTGCGGCAGGGCGAAGGCCGGGGTATGGGACTGCTTGGTGAGGAACGCGATCGCGGAATCGCCGTCAGGAAAACCGACCACATCGCAATCGCTATCGATCTCGGAGAAGACCTCCTGGACCAGCCGGCGCTCTCCCGGGTTATCATCGATATGAAGGATGTATCGTCCGCTCATGTGCTATCCTTGTGGGCATGATCCGCCCAGGACCAGAAGCATCCTCGGCGCAGCGGCAGAACATGAACGGCCAATGTCCCCCAGTCTTGACACCAGCGGACGTCATCCGCCATTCAGCAAGATAGCCACCGACGACGCACTGCCCTGGAATGTCCCGCGCATCATCCCTGGCGACCGCGCCAGCCGGAGTGTGATCGGAGCCGGGCGCCACAATGCTAATTCCGGTCAGCGTGTGGCCGTGACCTGAATGCTGGATCCCCGGTCCGAGCGGCTCGGACGAGTGGGGCTGTGTTGCGGCCACTGAGGCCGCAACACATGGCCCCTGCACCCATCCGAGCACCGAGGAGGTTCGGGATGCCGATCCGTCTCAACGCTTGGACTTGGATGTCGGCTTCGGCTTCGGCTTGGATGTGACCTTGGCCTTCGACGTGGACGTGGCCTTCGTGATCTTCGCGGGGCGCTTCGGCGCCGCTGCGGCGAGCTTGGCCACCGGTTTTTTCGCCAGCTTCGCAACCGCAGGCACGGCCTTCGCACCGGCTGCACGGCGTAGGCCAGGCACCTTGGCCGCGGCCTTCGCCTTCGCGGACGTGGTCAGCCCGGCCATGCCGGGCTTTGGCGCGGGCCCGCGCAGGTAGCGCTCGAGCAGGGCGGTGGTCGAGGGATTGAATCCGCTCACTGCGGCTCCCGGGGTCGCACGGCTGGTGGACAGCTGCGAGCGGACCTGCTTGGCCAGGACCTTGCCGAGCTCGACACCCCACTGGTCGAAGCTGTTCAGGCCCCAGATGAATCCCTGCACCACGGTGCGGTGCTCGTACAGCGCCAGCAGCTGGCCGCAGGTGTAGGCCGAGAGCCGCTCCAGCAGCAGCACGTTCGAGGGCCGGTTGCCGGGGAAGACCTTGTGCGGGACCAGGGCCGCGGGCACGCCCTCGGCGGCGCACTCCTCGGCGGTCTTGCCGAAGGCCAGGGCGTCGGGCTGGGCGAAGAAGTTCGCCATCAGCTCGTCATGGTTGGCGACCGCCTCGCCGGGAACGTGGATCGGCTGCTGGCTCTCCTGGAAGCCGAGGAAGTCGCACGGCACCACCCGACCCTGATGGATGAGCTGGTAGAAGGAGTGCTGGCCGTTGGTGCCGGGCTCACCGAAGTTCACCTCGCCCGCATCGAAGCCGAGCGGGGTGCCGTCGAGCGCCACGCGCTTGCCGTTGGACTCCATGTCGACCTGCTGGATGTGCGGTGCGAAGCGCATCAGCGCCTGGCAGTACGGCAGCAGGGCGCGGGTGGCATGGCCGAGGAAGGTCGAGTTCCAGACCCCGAACAGGCCCATCAGGATCGGCAGGTTGCCCTCCAGGGGCGCAGTCAGCAGGTGCTGGTCGATCGACTCGGCTCCGGCCAGGAACTCCTCCATGGCGTTGTAGGAGTACTGCAGGCTCAATGGCAGGATGCCGACCGCCGAGCACACCGAGTAGCGACCGCCGACCCAGTCCCAGAAGCCGAAGACATTCGCCGGATCGATGCCGAAGGCGGTGACCTCCTTGAGGTTGGTCGAGACCGCGACCATGTGCTTGGCGGTGGCCTTGGTGCCGAGCGCCGCGGTCAGCCAGGCGCGCACGGTGCGCGCGTTGAGCATGGTCTCGGCGGTGGTGAAGGTCTTCGAGACCACCACCACCAGGGTCGTGGCCGGATCGAGATCGGAGAGTGCGCGGCTGACGTCGATGGGATCGACATTGGCCAGGAAGCGCAGCCGGCGGCCCTGGGCGGTGACCACGCAGGCCGGTTCGGTGCGCAGCGCCTCATTGACGAACTCGGGTCCGAGGTAGCTGCCGCCGATGCCGATGGCGATGACGTCGGTGAGCGCCTGGCCGGTCGCGCCACGGCGCTTGCCGCTGCGGATCTCCTCCGAGAAGACGCGGATCTGGCCCAGCACCTCATGGACCTGCGCGACGACATCGACGCCGTCGACGATGATCGAGGTGTCGGCCGAGGCGCGCAGCGCCATGTGCAGGACCGAGCGGTCCTCGGTGGTGTTCAGCTTGCCGCCCACCGCCATGGCGGTGAGCTTGCCCTGCACGTCGCAGCTGCGCGCCAGGTCGAAGAGCAGCCGGCGCGTCTCCGACGAGGCGAGCTGGCGGCTGTAGTCCAGGACCAGGCCCTCGGCCTCGGCATGGAACTCGGTGGCGCGGCCCGGTGCCGCGAGCAGTTCGCGCAGCTTCAGGTGCTTGGCCTGCTCGGCATGCGCGGCGAGCGTCTTCCAGGCGGCGGTCTCGGTCACTAGTGCGGTCATGGCATGGTCCCCGGGCGCCGGGTCGGTGGCGCCGTGGCAACCGGTGTAGACCGGGTCCACGCCGGTACTACTGCTATTCGCCGGTACATGCGCAGGCCGCCGGATGTCGGGCGGACGGACTAGGCGCTGGCGCGGCTGACGCTGCGCGCGTATTCATCGAGCAGCGACTCGATGCGCAGGAAGACCTCCGCCACCTGCGCCGGCTCCGGCAGCAGGGTGATGCGGAAGTGGTCGCGGTAGGGCACATTGAAGCCGTTGCCAGGGGTGATGAAGACATGGCGCCGCTCGAGCAGGTCGAGCGCGAAGCGCTGGTCATCGAAGCCCGGCAGGCGCTCGGGACGGATGCGCACGAAGGCGTAGATCGCGCCCTGCGGCGCGACCACATCGAGGTAGCGGCTGCGCGCCACCGCCTCGAGCACCGCCTTGCGCGCCTCGAAGAGGCGCCCACCCGGCTTGGTCAGCTCCAGGATGCTCTGCACCCCGGCGAGGGCCACCGGCACCGCCCACTGGCCGGGGACGTTCGCGCACAGGCGCAGCCCGGCGAGCAGGTCGAGCCCGATCAGGTAGTCCTTGGCTCCGGCCAGGGCGCCGCTGAAGGCCAGCCAGCCGACGCGAAAGCCGCAGGCGCGGTAGACTTTCGACAGGCCGCCGAAAGTCCCGCACAGGGTGCCCGTGACCAGCGGCGCCATCGGCACGAACTCCGCGCCGTCGTAGGTGATCTGGTCGTAGATCTCATCCGAGAAGACCACCAGCCCGTGCTCCTCGGCCAGGCGCGCCAGGCCCTCGAGCACGGCGCGTGGGTAGACCGCGCCGGTCGGGTTGTTGGGGTTGATCACCACCAGCGCCCGGGTGCGGGCGGTGACCAGGCGCGCGACGTCCGCGACCACCGGCACGAAGCCGTTCTCGCGCGCGCAGGGGTAGTGCACCGGCCTGCCGCCACTGAGCACCGTGGCGGCGGTCCACAGGGGGTAGTCAGGGCTCGGAATGAGGACCTCGTCGCCATCGTTGAGCAGCCCGCGCAGGCTGGTCATGATCAGCTCGCTGACCCCATTGCCCATGAAGACCTCGGCCGGGGTCACGTCCAGGACGCCACGGCTGCGCTGCTGCGCGACCACCGCCTCGCGGGCCTGGATGAGGCCCTTCTGGTGGCAGTAGGCATCCGACTGGGCGAGGTGCTCGCTCATCGCCTGGCGCATCTCGAGCGGGGCACGGAAGCCGAACATGCCGGGATTGCCGACGTTCAGCTTGATGATCGTAGCCCCGGCCTGCTCCAACTCGTCGGCGCGGCGCGCGAGCGGCCCGCGGATCTCATAGCGCACGTGCGCGAGGTTGGAACTAGGGTGGAAGGAGGGCGGTGGCATGGGGTTTCCGTCGCAGAATCCTAAGCCGGCCGGAATCGATGCCAGGACCACCAGCCGGGATGCGTCACGCAGACCGAGCCGCAACTTGGCGAATCCAGGATTCCCCCGGCTGCGACCCTGGCCAGGATCTGCCAGAGGCTTGCCATCGCCGGCAGGCCTGTCCGATCCCTGCTCCCGGCCGAACCGGAAAGAGACCTCCATGCGCCTTGCCGTGCTGTTGCTGATGGTGTGCAGCCTGATCATCGCCGCCTGCGGCCAGAAGTCGGATCGCCCGGACGGCGGGGCGGCGATGTCGACCATGGACCTGCCGGCCACCCAGAGCAATGGCGTGCTGAGCGCGACCATCGAGTACATCCGCCGCAGCCCGACCTCGCTCTCGGCGCGGATCCACCTCGAGAACATCTCCAAGGACCCCCTCGAGCTGCGCAACCTCGGCGACACGCTGACCGGCTTCTGCTGCCTGATCAATGGCCAGCGCATCAGCGCCCCGGTGCAGCGCGGCCCGACCGCCTCCGCGGCCAGCTCGCTGAGCCAGCTGCCGTCATCCACGCCGGTCGAGCTCGACCTGACCTGGCATTTCGCCGCCGGCCCGACGCGCGGCGACTACCCCTTCTCGATCATCATCGGCAACCTCTTCCAGGACGGCCGCAAGCTCAGCGACCTGTGCCTGTCGGTCGGCACGATCGACTACCCGGTCGCACCGCAGCCGACGACCACTTCACCGCCGGCGGCCAACGGCATCTCGATGTAGCCGGAGGGGCTCTGCCAGCCTGGGCGGCAGCGGCACTGCAGGTCACCGGTGGGGAGGCGGCGCAGCCGATCAGGCCGCGGCCAGGCGGCTACAGGGCGTTGTGGGCGGCCGACTCGCTGGCCAGCTTCTGCAGCCATTCGCCGCTCAGGCGGTAGGTCGTCCAGGCGCTGGTCGGCGTGGCGCCGAGCTTCTCGAAGAACTCGATCGCGACCGTGTTCCAGAGCAGCACCGTGAACTCGACGCGTCCGAAATTGCGCTCGATGGCGATGCGCGAGATGAAGCGCAGCAGCGCCGTGGCGATGCCCTGGTTGCGGTGGTGCTCCTGGACGTAGATGTCCTCGAGGTACAACCCGCGGCGCGCGATGAAGGTCGAGTAGGTCTGGAAGAAGACGGCGAAGCCGACCGGGACACCGTCCAGGAAGGCCAGGACCGCCTCCATGACCCGGTTCGGGCTGGCCAGCTCCTCCTGCAAGGCGCTGACCGTCGACTGGTTCGGAAGACGTTCGTAGGCCGCGAAGGTGCCTATCATATCATTCAAGATCTCCGCATCCGCGGCGGAAGCCATGCGCATGACCAGTCCAGGTACTGACTTATCGACCACTTCGGCCCCTCCCCAGTAGTCAACGGCACGGACGCGTGCAGTCAAGATGTCGCAGTGCTGCACAGTCATCCGTTCGGATCCGGTGCAGTGGGCAAAAAGTGCGCATGCGCATCATTCGCCGCCTTCGCTGCCACTGGTGGACTTTCCGCCGACATCACGACACTGTGCGGCCCATGCGCCACGCCGCGCTCATCAGCCTCGGTTGTTCCAAGAACCTCGCCGACAGTGAAGACCTGGTCACCGCCCTGCGCGCGGTCGACTTCGCGCTCACGGATCAATTGGAACAAGCGGACCTCGTCCTGGTCAACACCTGCGCCTTCATCGAAGGCGCCAAGCAGGAGTCCATTGACCATATCCTGGCCGCCGCCCAGGGCCGCAAGGCGGGAGCGAAGCTGTTCGTTGCTGGCTGCCTGACGGAACGCTACCGCAGCGAACTCGCCGCTGAGATGCCCGAGGTCGACCAGTGGGTGGTGTTCAAGGACTACGACCGCTTCCCGTCGGTGGTACGCAGCCACTTCCCGGATGTGCCGGAGCACCGCCTGCGCCATGATCAGCGCAGCCAGCTCACCCCCCCGCACTTCTCCTTCCTGAAGATCGCAGAGGGTTGCGACAACACCTGCAACTTCTGCGCGATCCCGCTCTTCCGGGGCAAGCACCGCTCGCGGCCATTCGAGGAGCTGGTTGCCCAGGCCACGACCCTGGGCGCGCGCGGGGTGCGGGAGATCAACCTCATCTCCCAGCACCTCGACTACTATGGCCAGGACCTCTATGGCCAGCGCCGCCTGCCCGAGCTGATCCGCGCCCTGGCCGCGGCCGCGCCGCAGAGCTGGCTGCGGCTGCACTACTGCTACCCCAACGACTTCGATGAGACGCTGATCCAGGCCATGGCCGAGACCCCGAACATCGTCAAGTACGTCGACATGCCGATCCAGCACGCCTCGGATCGGACCCTGGCGCAGATGGGGCGGCGCACGACCCGCGCGCAGATCACCGGACGCCTGGACCGCATCCGCGCGGCGATGCCCGAGGTGGTGCTGCGCACCACCTTCATCGTCGGCTTCCCGGGCGAGCGCGACCAGGACTTCGACGAGCTCATGGCCTTCGCCAGGGAGCAGCGCTTCGACTCGGTCGGCTGCTTCCCCTACAGCGACGAGGACGGCACCACCGCCGCAAAGATGCCGGCCAAGGTCGAGGCCGAGCAGATCAGCGCGCGCCATCACGCCTTCATGTCCCAGCAGAAGCGCCTGCACAAGGCGCGCCTCAAGCGCTGGCAGGGGCGCGAGCTGACCGTGCTGGTCGACGCGCAGCGTGATTTCGAGACCTTCGCCTGCCGGCACTACGGCCAGGCCTCCGAGGTCGACGGCCACACCCTGGTGGTCGGCGACGGCCTGCGTGTCGGGGACTGGGCGACGGTGCGCATCACCGGCACCAGCGGCTACGACCTGACCGGTGCGAAGGTGCAACGGGACGTCCCAGCGATGGCGGCGACCACAGGTGGGCGATGAGCCCGCGCGGGCTCCTGACCGGCGGACTGCTGCTCGCCCTGGTCCCCCTTGCGGGCTGCCCCACGACCCAGGTCCGTCCCGCGACGTCCGTCCCAGCCTCGGGCACGGCGGTCAGCGATGCCCAGCACCTCGCCCAGGACCTGGGTGCCGGCTCGGCGCTCACCGCGCGCACCACGATCATCGTCCACCGCATCAACCAGGATGACGCGACCTTTGATGTCGCGTGGTGGGTGGCGGCGCCGGGACGGCTACGGGTCGAGGCCAGCGCGCACGATGTGGTGTTCTGCAAGGCGACCCTCGACCAGCATCAGGCCTACCTGGCGGCGCTGCCGCGCGACCAGGTCGTGACCAGCGGCAGACTCGGCGCCGCGCCCAGCACGCCCTGGCTGTTGACCGCCCTGCAGCTGGCCGCATCCGAGCTGCTGCAGGGACCGATCGACCCGAACCTGCCGATGACCCAGGGCGCCACCGCCGGCAGCGTGCACGTGGCGCTGCCGCGCGGCCTGACCGCCGAGGTCACGGTCGGCGCCGGCGAGCTGGCCTTCACGGCCAAGCACATCAGCGGGCCCGATGGCGCCGAGCTGGTCGCCATCACCTACGCGCGCTACCGCGCCTATGATGAGCTGCGCCGTCCGAGCGTGCTGACCATGGCCTTTCCCGACGGCAGCTCGGCAACCCTCTATCTGCGCAAGTTCCAGAGTGTCGGCCGCTTCAGCGATGGCGCCCTGCATCTGGATGCTGATCCGGCCTGGGCCAGCATCGATCTCACCGACTTCCTTGCGCGACTCGAACATCAGGGGAATGGATGAAACGCCGCACACCACCGTCACGGCACCGTGCCGAGAGCGACGATTCCGGACCCAGCCCACGGCGCGACAACCCGCTACGGGCCGCCGGTGGCCACAGTCAGGGTCCCAAAGCCGCGGGCGAGAGCGGCGAACGCGGTGGGCGGCGGCAGCGTCCAGAACGTCCCGCGCGGCCTGAGCGTGCTGCCCGTCCGGAACGAGCGGCGCGTCCCGAACGCTCCTCGCGTCCGTCACGTCCGTCACGTCCGTCACGTCCGCAGCATGACGGTCCGCCGCAGCGCGGCGGCCACGGACAGCGTGGCGGGTTCCGGGGACGGCCGGGACGCGATGCGCGCCCGGAGCGCCAGGTCGGTGGCGGTCGCGGGGCGCGCGGTGACCGCGGTGCCCAGGACTACGATGGCCAGGAACGTGGCCGGCCAGGCGGCTTCGACAACAATCCGCCACCCGCGGCCAAGATCCTGCGCGGCCGCGACCAGGACGTCCGCGCCAGGCCGATCCGCCCGGCGCGCTCCGACAAGCCGATTTTGTGGAAGCCGGGTCCGGATGCGCGCGTGGTGCGCGCCGAGTCCGGACAGCGCCTGGCGACCTTCGTCCAGCACATGCATCCCGCGCTCTCGGTGCGCGCCGCACGGCGCCTGGTCGAGGAAGGGTGCTGCCGCGTCAATGGCAAGATCGAAACCTTCGGCAGCCGGGCGATGGAGTCGGGCGAGGTGGTCGAGGTCTTCCTGCCCAGCCAGTCGCGCGAGCATCATTTCGAGCGCAGCCGCATCCTCTACGAGGACGCGGACTTCTTCGCCTATGACAAGCCCGCCTGGCTGCCGGTGACCCCGGTCGAGGGGCCCAAGAGCTGGAGCCTGCAGGACATCCTCGGCCAGTCGCTGCCGGGGACGATCATCCCCGTGCACCGCCTCGACGCCGACACCTCGGGCATCGTGCTCTTCGCCAAGCACGAGAAGATGGCGCGCGCGCTCGAGGAGCTGTTTCGCGAGCACCTCATCCAGAAGACCTACCACGCGATCGTCCGCGGCCATCCGCGCGAGAGCGGGGAGCGTCGCAGCTACCTCATCAAGGTCGACAGCGGCAAGGGCTACGAACGCTGGAAGTCGGGCAAGGGCCCCGATGCGCGCGAGGCGACCACGACCTGGGAGGTCGAGACGCGCCTGGGCCATTACGCCAGCCTGGTCAAAATCAAGCCGCTCTCGGGGCGCTACCACCAGATCCGCATCCACTTCAGCGAGATGGGGCATCCGATCTATGGCGACCGCATCTACGGCGACCGCCAGGATCCGATCCATGTCAGCCGCCACCTGCTGCACGCGTCGGTCTTGAACATGCCCGAACGCAAGGGCGGCGCGACGCCGAAGCTCGAGATCCGTTCACGCCTGCCGCGCGAGTTCACCGAGGCCCAGAAGCAGCTCGAGAAGATCTGAACGCGCACGGCCTGTCGCCGGGCGCAGCGCTCACTCCGGCTCGACGGCCTTGACCTCGGCAGCGCGCACCGGCGCGGGCTTCATGCCGCCGATCTCGTGGTCGCGGGCGATGCGGTCGAGGACGCCATTGACGAGCTTCGAGGTCTTGCCCTCGCTGCCGAAGGACTTGGCGAGCTCGATCCATTCGTTGATCGCGACCTTCGGCGGCGTGTCGCCGCGGTAGAGCAGCTCGAAGGCGCCCAGGCGCAGGATCGCGCGGTCGATGACCGCGAGGCGCTGGATGGTCCAGTTCTCGAGGCGCTTGTCGACCGCGGCATCGACCGCGACGCGCTCGGTGCAGAAGCCGGTGAACAGCGCCTGGGCGTAGAGAACACCCTCCGCGCCGGCCTCCTCGGTGAGGTCATCGGTGACCAAAAGCCCATCATCCACGTAGTGGTTCTGCTCGAAGCTGTACAGCAGCTGCAAGGCCAGGGAGCGACCCGAGGAGCGGGCCGCCGCCGCCGCCCGCCGATTCGGCTCCCGTTGGTTCACAGACGCTCCAGGAGGCTGGCCATCTCGAGCACGGCCATGGCCGCGTCGACCCCCTTGTTGCCGGCCTTGAGGCCGGCGCGGGCCAGCGCCTGCTCGGTGGTGTCGCAGGTCAACACCCCCATGCCGACGGGCAGGCGCGCCGCCAGGCCGGCCGCGGCCAGGCCCTTGGCGCACTCGCCTGCGACATAGTCGAAATGCGGGGTCTCGCCGCGGATCACGCAGCCGAGCGCGATGATGCCGTGCACGCGGTTCTTGGCGTCCTTGGGCTGGGCGAGCGCTGCAACCACCAGCGGCAGCTCCCAGGCGCCCGGGCAGCGCACGATGGTGATGGCGCCGGCATCGACGCCATGGCGCACCAGGCAGTCGACCGCGCCGGCGACCAGGCTCTCGACGATGTGGCCATTGAAGCGCGCGGCGGCGATGGCGAAGCGTTTCCCGGCTCCGGTGAGCTGGCCTGACAATTCGGTTGGCATGGTGATCCTCGGCGGATGGGGACTCTAGTGGAAATGGCAGGAGCGGGAAGCCCGGAGGCCTCCCGCTCCCCATCCCGCTCAGCCACCCGCGCCGGCGGCGTGGTAGTCGAGCCGCTTGGTCTGATATGCCGAGCGGTTGATCGCATCGAGATAGGCCAGTCCGCTGGCATGGACGATGTCGGTCGAGAGGCCCTTGCCGCCGATCACCGAGCCATGGATGTTGGCGCGGATCGAGACTTCGCCAAGCGCATCGCCGCCGCGCGTCACGGCGCGCAGCCGGTAGTCCTCGACCACCCCCTCGACACCGCAGATGCGGTTGAGGGCCTTGACCACCGCGTCGACCGGGCCGTCGCCGGTGGCCGCGTCGGTGAACTGCTTGCCGTCCTTGCTGGCGCGCACCGTGGCGGTGGCCACGGCCTCGGTGCCGGCGGAGGTGTGCAGGTAGTCGAGCTTCCAGGCCGAGACGGTGGTGCCGCGCACCACCTCCTCGACCAGCGCGATGAGGTCGCCGTCATAGACCTCCTTCTTGCGGTCGGCGAGGTTCTTGAAGGCCTCGAAGACCTTGGCCAGGTCGGCCTCGCCGACCATGAGGCCCATGGTCTCGAAGCGTTTGCCGAGCGCCGCGCGGCCGGAGTGCTTGCCCAGCACCAGGTTGGTGTCGGGAACCCCGACTGATTTCGGTGTCATGATCTCGTAGGTCGCCGCATTCTTGAGCATGCCATGCTGGTGGATTCCGGATTCGTGGGCGAAGGCATTGTCGCCGACCACGGCCTTGTTGCGCGACAGGGGCAGCCCGGTGATGGACTGCACCAGGCGCGAGGCGCCATAGAGGTGCTCGCTGATGATGCCAGTCTTCAGCGACGCGAACATGTCCTTGCGCACGCGCATCGCCATCACGACCTCCTCGAGCGAGCAGTTGCCCGCGCGCTCCCCGATGCCGTTGATGGTGCATTCCACCTGCCGCGCGCCGGCGCGCACCGCGGCCAGGGAGTTGGCCACGGCCAGCCCGAGGTCGTTGTGGCAGTGCACGCTGATGATGACCTTGTCGATGCCGCGCACATGCTTGCGCAGGTAGGTGATCAGGTCGGCGTAGTCCTCAGGATAGGCGTAGCCGACGGTGTCCGGGATGTTGACCGTGCGCGCGCCCTCCGCGATCACCGCCTCGACGACCTCGGCGAGGAACTCCGGCTCGGTGCGCGAGGCGTCTTCCGACGAGAACTCGACGTCATCGACGCGCGCCCGGGCGTAGGCCACCGATTCGCGCGCCTGCTTGATGATCTCCGGCTTGGCCTTGTTGAGCTTGTACTGCCGGTGGATGGCGCTGGTGGCGAGGAAGATGTGCACACGTCCACGCGCGCCCGCCGGCTTGACCGCCTCGACCGCGCGGTCGATGTCGCCAGTGAGGCTGCGCGCCAGGGCGCAGATCACGGCGCGGCTGGAGTGCTGGGAGATGGAATTGACCGCGGCGAAGTCATCGGGGCTCGCCACCGGGAAGCCGGCCTCGATGACATCGACACCGAGGGCTTCCAGGGTGCGCGCGGTCTCGAGCTTCTCGCTGAGGTTCATCGAGGCGCCCGGCGACTGCTCGCCATCGCGCAGGGTGGTGTCGAAGATGATGACCCGCTCGTCGGGGGTCTGGGGATCTGTGCTCATGGCAGGGTCCTGCTGGCCGACGACCTGGGTAGGTGTCAGCGCTGAATATTGGTTTATTATGGGGGTCGCAGATGACCGGCGGTGGTCCGCACGGTTGGGGCTCGAGGAGTCGTCCGCTAGTTAACGGAGAACCTGGAACCCCCCGATAAGTCGGGCCAATAGCAGCGAACGATAGCCGTGGCACATGAGGCTCGCCATAATGCACGGTTTTCGCCGTGGTCAAGCGCAGCACCGCGATGTCGGACAGCACCAGGCTCGACCAGCCGGCCGCGTGGAACGCAGACCGCAGGCGCCGCCGGGCAGGGCGCGAGTGACCAGAAATGTCGCTCGCCGGGCTATCAACAACATCCCGCCACCACCCCGCCTCGGGATTCGCAGTCGACTGTCGCAGGATCGACAATCGACAGCGCCCGAGAGCGGGATAGCGTACCGCCCGTCCATGCTGTGCATCCTGTTAATCTGCGAGGATTCCGGCCAGCGCGCCGAAATCAGTCAACAGCTGGTTGCCGGTGGGCACACTGCAGAACTCGCCGCCTCATGGACCTGCGATGAGAACCGCTGCGGCCGCGACGTCGACGCCGTCGTCGTGCACCTGGATGGCGATCCCAACGCCGCGTGCTGGCTGTCCAAGCTGACGCTGCAGCGCGCCGTCCTACCGGTGCCGCTGTTCACCATCGTCGAGGAGCCCTTTCCGCCCAGTCTGCACCTGCAGCCCCTGCCGCCAGGCATCGAGGCGCTCAGCCAATCGGGCCTGCTGCGCCGCCTGAACGCACTGCAGGCCACCCTCGCCGCCGCGCGCGGCACACGGGCCGAGGCGACCCTGGTCGCCCAGCTCGAGGATTCGGGCTACAGCCCGGACAACCAGGATCCCTCGACCATGCTCGCCATCGACTCGTGGAGCGAGACCACCGCACAGCGCGCGGCGGCACCGGCCGCGACAGCAGCCGTCGACGCGCCGATGTCCGGCGGCACGCTGCTGGGCAAGTACCGCATCGAGGCGCTGCTGGGCAGCGGCACCTTCGCCCACGTCTACCGCGCCCACCACCTGGTGCTCGACATGCCGGTGGCGATCAAGGTCCTGAAGCCGTCGCTGGCGACATCGCAGCAGGTGGTCGAGCACTTCTGCAGCGAGGCGCGCAGCGCGATCCGCATCTCGCATCCGAACGTGGTGCGCATCCACGACCTGACCTGCTCCCCGGAGTCGACCTACCTGGTGATGGAGTGGATCGACGGCGTCAGCCTCAATGACATCATCTCCACCACCGGACGGCTGCATCCGAACGAGGTGCTGCGCGTCGCCATCGCCATCTGCTCCGCGCTCGAGGCGGCGGCCATGGTCGATATCATCCATCGCGACATCAAGCCGGCGAACATCCTGATCGATCAGCTGGGCGTGGTCAAACTCGTCGATTTCGGCCTCGCCAAGCATCTGCGCGACCGCAGCGTCTCGCCGATCAGCGACCGTGTGGTCGGAACGCCGGTCTACATGGCGCCCGAGCAGGCCTTCGCCCCGGAGACGGTCGACTGCCGCTCCGACATCTACGCGCTGGGCGCCACCCTCTTCCACGCCTGCGTCGGCGCGCCGCCCTTCACCAGCGAGGACACGTTGCAGATGCTGACCCTGCATCGTGACGAGCCGGTGCCCGACATCACCTACCTCGTCCCGGACTGCCCGACCGAGCTTGCCGACCTGATCAAGCAGATGCTGGCCAAGGACCCGGACAACCGCCCGCTCAACCACCTCGACCTGCTCGAATCGCTGCAGTCGATCCTCTACGTGATGACCCGGCGTGGCGAGAATGTGAACAATGGCTGGAGCAACATCTACCTGCGCCCGGTGCCGCTGACCCTGCACGATGGCTCGGATCCCTGACCACCGTGCGACCGGGTGCCGGTCGCGGGTCTGTTGGCCGCCATCGGTTGGCGAATGACTAACGAGGCTTGATGCCAGCAGTTCCTGATGGCCGTCGTTGAGGCGGAAGATGGTGATGAAGATCCCTGGCCAGAAGCCGCAGGAATAATCCATGTGGCCTGAGGCACCAAGGCGCGCGGCCAGACTGGTCCTGACGACCGCGGCCTGGTCCTGGGGAACCGTCACCTCATCGGACATGACTGGATAGTACAGATGGTGGCAGCAGATCGCATTGCCGATCATGTCGCCTGTGACCGATTCGAGAGGATCTGGAGCGATGTCCCGCATGGTGATCCGCCCTCCGGTCCGGAGTGCGGCGATGACGGCGCCCCAGTACTCCGGCGGATGTTCCACCACTGGCTTGGCCTGGTCCGCGAAAGACTCCTGCGGCGGCGCAAAGGGAGCATCCGCCCGCTCGCCGCACGCGCACAGGGCCAGCACGACCGTCAGGATGGGGCCTATGCGAAACAGCAGCGCCGAGACCCCGCTGCCCGTCACGAGCGGACCTGGTGCCGGCCGATGCTTCGTCACGCAGGCCCGATCCCGGGACGTCCGGCGACCCGGCACCGGCGCTCACTCGCTGGCCTGGACCTTGGGCGTCAGGCTGACCACGCCGGGATCAACCCCATGGTGCCAGCCCAGCCCGATCGCCGCCAGCTGCGCCACCAGGATCTCCAGAAGCGGCAGCGACTGCGGCCGGCTCGGCGGCAGCAGCGCGGCACCCTCAGCCGGGGTATCGCCGACCACTACGACCTTGCCGCCGTGATGCGTGATCTCGTGGACCAGCTTGTCCTGCAGCTGGGCGGTCGAGCCCTGGCCACGGAAGACCAGCACCGCCGCGCCGCTGTTGATCATCTCGAGATGGCCATGGCGGAACTGCGCGCCCGAGACGCCCTCGGCATGGATGCGCGCCGCCCCACGAACGGTCAGCGCGCCGACCAGCGCCGAGCACAGCGACAGGCCGCGGCCGCAGCACACCAGGCTGCGCGTCCCGCCCAGGCGGCCTGCCAGCTCGACCGCCTTGTCTTTCCAGCCCTCCAGGAACAGGGTCATCTGGCCGATGCCCTGCTCCAGCGCCAGGATATCGGCGTCGCGCTGCTTGCCGGTGAAGTCTGCGACAAACAGCGACATCGCGGCCAGGGCCGAGACGTAGGTCTTGCTGATGATGGTCTGCTCGGAGCCGGCATCGGTCAGGTAGGTGTGGTTGGCGCGCCTGGCCAGCGGGCTGTCGGCGTCATTGGTGATGGCGACGATCTGCTGCGAGCCGAGCGAGGCCAGGAGCTTGACCACCTCGGCGGTGCGTCCCGACTGCGAGATGACCACCAGCACGCTGTTGTCGTTGATCAGCGAGGATGAGTCGTAGACCAGATCGCTGGTCTCGATCATCAAGGGGCAGTGCCCGAGCGGAGTCAGGCGGAAGAGCAGGTAGTTGAGCGCCGCGTGCGAGCCGCCCATGCCGGTGAGGATGAGCCGGCTGTAGGCGCCGCTGCGCAGGCCGTTGGCCAGCTCGCGCACCGCGACCAGCGGCTTATGCAGCGCGCTGAGCGTCCGGCGGATGGCCGCCGGCTGCTCGAGGATCGCGGCTATGAACGGATTGTCGTGCGTTGCGCTCGACATCCCTGGTCACTCCTTGGCCCGGTCGAGCGGCTCTCCAAGACGTTCCAGGCCCTGCTTGCCGATCTGCGACAGGCCGCTGCCGGGAGTCAAGAGCCCACGGTACATCTTCGCGGCGATGTCCGAGTGCCCGAGACACTCGGCCATCCACGCGGCGATCGACTCCATGCACTGGCCGAGGAAGGTGTCGCCGACCGGCTTGAGCCCGTCCTCCACCAGCTCCCAGGGCAGGAAGCCCAGCCCGAAGCAGCCGAGCCGGGCCGCAAGCAGGATGACCAGCGAGGTGCGCTCGGTCTCGAGCACGTCGGTCAGGCGGAAGCACCACTGCAGGTCCTGGTTGGCGAGCTCCGGCTGGCCGTAGCGCAGGCGCAATCCCGCGCGCAGCAGGTGCTCGACCGGGGTCAGGTCGTCCCCGGCCAGGGCGCCGAGCAGCTGCTCGCCGCAACCGAGGTTGACCAGCGAGAGGAAGTCGCGGACGAAGTCGAAGAGCAGGTTGGGCGTGTCGTCGCCGCGGCCGATCGCCATCACCGTCTCGACCGGGTCGTTGAGCTTCTCCAGGCGCGAGGCGAGGATCACGTAGTCGGCCTGCAGGCGCTGCTCGCGGATCGACAGCCGGTAGCCGAGCACGCGCAGGCGGTCGATGGCCTCGCGCGAGGCCTTGAGCGCAGGCGCGTCGTCGGCATCGACCAGGCGGTTGAG
>Ga0302314_10009210_pt1 | contig 17506 bp, 15 predicted proteins | sample III_Palsa_N2_3_FD_200533 | JGI IMG/M metagenome (GOLD analysis project Ga0302314, IMG submission 200533) | Peat permafrost microbial communities from Stordalen Mire near Abisko, Sweden - III_Palsa_N2_3 | ecosystem: Environmental > Terrestrial > Soil > Palsa > Peat permafrost | place: Sweden...
CCGCAGCCCGAATTTTCTACCCGAATTTCTACCCAAACCGCCTCTCACGCCCGGGAGCGAACCACCAAATGCCTTGCGCTATAGGGGTTTCGTGAGTATTTTGTGCCGCAGGCGGACGGAGTCTTCCAAGCTGGTCATGCGGGTTCGATTCCCGTCACCCGCTCTCGCTGATCCTGGCTGGTCAGGGATATTTTTCGGTGTTCGATTGACTGGTGTGCGCGGCTTGGTTCGCGCGGCGTGCCACACACGTGCCACGCGGGCGATTTGGTCATGCGCCTTGCTCGTCGCGTTCCGGCGCTTCGGGTGGCTCTTCCTTGGTGGCCCGCGCCTCTTTGACGAAGGTGCCCAGAGCTTTCGCGATCGCCTGGTCGCGGTCGCGGGTGGCGTGCTGGTAGATCATCGCCGCGCGGACGCTGGAGTGGCCGAGACGGGCCATCAGCTCTTTGAGCGTCGCTCCGGTCGCGGAACGCCATCGTGTTGCCGGTATGGCCTCAGATCGTGAAAATGCAGGCCCGGCAGGCCGACCGCTCCCCTGGCTCGGTACCAGAGCTTGCGGAAGTTCGACCGTCTTTAGTCATCCGTGCGGAGACCAGGGACCCGGCAAAGTCCTGAATTGAGGGTGTGACCTGCGATGTCCTGACGGCTGATGATTCGTCCGGCGTGTCCGCGGGCGGCGGACGGGCCCGGGCGGAACGATGGAAGTTCTTCACGCTCACCATCGCCTGCCACGAGGGACACCGCCCGCCGATGACATCTTCGCCCATGGCGGCTGCCCGCTGCCAGCATCTTCTCGATCTCCTTGCCCAGGTCCCGGACCCGCGGAAGAAGCGAGGCCGGCGGCATGCGCTGGCGGGGGCTGCTCGCAGCGGGGATCGCGGCGGTCATCGCGGGGCCGAAGTCGTTCGCGGCGATCGGGCAGTGGGCCGGCGACGCCGGCCCGGACGTGCTGGCCGCGCTCGGAGCGGAACGCGGCCCGGCGGAGGAGTCCACTTACCGGCGGGCGTTCGCCCTGGTCAGCGCCGATGTGCTCGACAGGGTCCTCGGTGCCTGGCTGTGGACCAGGGCCGTGCAGGCCGGCGAGCGGCTCATCATCGCGATCGACGGCAAGACGGTCCGCGGCGCGAAGAACAAGAACGGGAAGGCCCCGCACCTGGTCGCGGCCCTGGCGCACGGCATCGGCGCGGTCCTCGGGCAGGTTGCCGTGCACGAGAAGCCCAACGAGATCCCCGCGGTGCGCGACCTGCTGAAAGCGTTCGCCGGCCTTGCCGGCGCCGTCATCGCGATCGACGCACTACATACGCAGAGTGACACCGCGCAGGTCATCCTCGGCCGGGGTGCCGGGTACGTGATGACCGTCAAAGGAAATACGCCGACCCTGTACCGGAAGCTGAAGAAGCTGCCCTGGCCTGCTATTCCCTCCGTATCAGCCGTGAGCACGGGCCACGGCCGCCGTGCCCGCCGCACCGTCAAGGTCGCGCTCGCGCCGGCCTGGACCGAGTTCGACGGCGCCGCCCAGGTCGCCCAGCTGCGACGCACGGTCACGAAGAAGGGCAAGAAGACCGTCGAGGTCGTCTACCTCATCACCAGCGAGCGTGATGCAGACCCGGCCACCCTGGCCGCCTGGGTCCGCAGCCACCGGGAGATAGAAAACCGTCTTCACTGGGTGAGGGACGTGACTTACCTGGAAGACAAATCGCCCGTAAGGACAGGCAACGCTCCCCGCGTGATGGCGACGCTGCGCAGCCTGGCCATCAGTCTCCTGCGCCTGAACGGCCACGGCAACATCGCCGCCGCCAACCGCCACCACCTCCGCGACCCGCAGCGCACGCTAAAGCTGCTTCAGGCTGCATGAACGCGACTTTGCCGTGTCCCTGGTGCGGAGACCCTGGAGCGGGGGGAGGCGGCAGATGCTCTCGCCCGCGTTTGCCTGGTTATTGCTCGGCCGAGAATCGGCTGCGGGTACATCGAAGACGATTCACCCGGAGCGGCCTCGGCGTTGCCCGCCGCAGTGTCAGGGAGAGCGCCATCGCTGGCGCGAACAGGCAACGCGCGCGCAATCAGCCCTGCGAAGTGCCCGTGACCCGTCGTTCCTTGACCTGGCCGATGAATCACCTATTATCTAACCTAGGTAACTGTTTGCGGGACCTTGGTCCGCCAGGGGTTTTCGCGGCGATGACGCGAAGGAGCGTGACCGTGGCAGCTACAGACGGATCGGCCGTTACCAGCCCGGCCTGCCCGCTGCGACTCGAAGACGTCAACGCCGCGTCAAGCGGGCCTGGCGAGCACTTCGAGCGGTACGACCGGCTGCGCGAGCAGGCCCCGGTGCACCGCGGGGTGGCCGGCCCGCAGGAGCACCCGTTCTTGCTCGTCTCCGAGATGTCCTACATCCGGGAATGCTTCCAGGCGCCCGAAGTGTTCTCGAACAGCGCGGTCGTCCCGCATACGCCGGATCCGCAGTACCTGCAGATCCCGGAGATGCTTGACGGCCGGCAGCACCAGCGCTGGCGTCAGCTCCTGGGACCCTTCTTCGCGCCTGGCGCGGTCACCAGGTACAAGCCGCGCGTACACGAAGTGATCAACGAGATCCTCAATGAGGTCGCGCCCCGCGGCGAGTGCGACTACGTCGCCGACGTGGCAATGCGCTTCCCGAATACGGTCTTCATGGAGATCATGGGCCTGCCGGTTGTCGATGCGGCCGTCTTCCAGGAATGGGAGACCGCCATCCTGCACGGCGGCAACTCGTCTTCCCCGCAAGCACAGGCTGCGATGCAAGAGGTCATGGACTATTTCGCAGCCCTGATCCGGCGCCGCCGGGAAGACCCGCGCCCCGACATGGTGAGCGCGGCGACGACCTGGCGCATCGACGGCGAGCCGGTCAGCGACAGCGACCTGCTCGCCTTTTGCCTGCTGATGTTCATGGCCGGGCTGGACACGGTGGCCATGCAACTGTCGTACTCGATGCTGCACCTGGCCAAGAATCCGGGAGACCGTCGCCGCCTGGTGGCAGCACCGGAACTGTGGGAGGGCGCGGTCGAGGAATTCCTGCGCTATTACTCGTTCGTCGCCCCTGGCCGGAAGGTCATGGCCGACACCGAGGTCGCGGGCTGCCCGGTGAAGGCTGGGGAGATGCTGTTCATGCCCCTGGCCTCTGCCAACCGTGACCCGAAGGAGTTCCCGGACGCCGACAAGGTGATCATCGACCGGACCGGAAACCGGCACCTGGCCTTCGGGGCCGGCCCGCACCGGTGTCTCGGGTCGCACCTGGCCCGCCAGGAGCTCTTGGTCGGGCTAACGGAGTGGCACAAGCGGATACCGGAGTACGAACTGGACACAACGATCGCGATTCGCGAGCACGGCGGCCAGGTCGGTCTCGACAACGTCCCGTTGCGCTGGTCAGCCGGGTAAATCCGCCCCGCGTCGACTAGGGCGTCGACCGGCGCGAGGTCAGCCCCGCTCAGGCCCGCAGCCTCCTGGACGCCGTCCGAGTGCCGAGCGGCCGGGGCAGCACCTGGAAGCGTGGCTGGTCCCCTGCTCGCGGTGCTGAACGAGCGGGACAAGCTGCACGAGACTTGCGTCTCCTTCTTCGATGAGTTCACGGGCGACTTGATCGTTCCGAGTCTGATTGTGGGCGCTCACGTCATTACATGATCGCCGACACCTGCGGGTCTCAGGGTGATTTACCGAGGTGACCCTGTAACGGCTCATCAGCCATCGGGAGAGCTGGCATTACCCGAGCTGGGGATCGCCGCCTTCGGCGCACCCGGTGGGCCAGGCCGCAGGTCCCGAACCTGAATTCGAGCATGCCGAACAGACGCGTGTTTCACCTGGGAGGTGAAACCCGGGCCCGTTCGGCTGACCGGCTCTTGATCTAGCCTTTGAACTGACGCGAGTTTTGGTGCGTCGCCGAGCCGTCGGATACGACGAGGCGAGTGCGGAGGAAGTGACATGCAATTCCACATGAACGGGTTCCGTGCCGGCGACCCCGAGGTGGTGCCGTCCGTCGTCGCTGCCGGAACGCCCGCCGGGCTGCCGGACACGGTCGACGTGCTCATCGTCGGCTGCGGACCCGCGGGACTCGTGCTCGCCGCCCAACTCGCGGCGTTTCCTGAGATCACGACCCGGATCGTCGAACGCAAGCCGGGACCCCTTGAGCTCGGTCAGGCCGACGGCGTCGCCTGCCGGACGGTGGAGATGTTCGATGCGTTCGGGCTGAGCGACCGGCTGCTCCGCGAGGGTTACTGGGTCAACGAGACCGTATTCTGGGGGCCGGATGAGACCGATCGCGCGCGGATCGTCCGTACCGGGCGCATCCAGGACGTCGAAGACGACCTGTCCGAGTTTCCGCACCTCATCGTCAACCAGGCTCGGATCCACGCGCACCTGCTGGACAAGATGCGCAAGTCGGCGCGCCGACTGGTCCCCGACTACGGCCTCGAGGTCACCGGCGTCCAGGTCCGGGACGGGGAGTACCCGGTGCTCGTCACGCTCGCACGCGCCGGCACCGGCAGCGGCACCGATCTCGTGCGCGTGCGTGCGCGGTACGTCGTCGGATGCGACGGCGCGCGCAGCCGGGTGCGCGAAGCGATCGGGCAGAGGCTGGCAGGCGACTCCGCTAATCAGGCGTGGGGCGTGATGGACGTCCTGGCCGTCACCGACTTCCCGGACATCCGATTCAAGGCCGCGATCAAGTCGACCGGCGGCAACGTCCTCATCATTCCCCGGGAGGGCGGCTACCTTGTCCGCTGCTACATCGAACTCGATGAGCTCGCGCCGGGCGAGCGGGTCGGATCACGGGGCATCACGCTCGACTCGCTCATCGAGACGGCGCGCCGCATCATCCATCCGTACACGATCGACGTCCGCGAGGTGGCGTGGTGGTCGGTGTACGAGATCGGCCAGCGGCTGACCGCCCGCTTCGACGACGCCGCGGCCGGTTCCGATCGAGAGCCGCGGATCTTCATCGCCGGCGACGCCTGTCACACGCATTCCCCCAAGGCCGGACAGGGCATGAACGTGTCGATGCAGGACGCGTTCAACCTCGGTTGGAAGCTCGCGGCCGTGCTCCGCGGGCGCAGCGGGCCCGAACTCCTGCGCACGTACTCCGACGAGCGCCAGGCGGTGGCTCGCGACCTCATCGCCTTCGACCGGGAGTGGGCGCGGATGCTCGGCGCACCCCCGAAGGATCCGGCGGACCCGCCCGGCGACGGCGTGGAGCCGGAAGAGTTCCGTCGGCGCTTCGCCGCCAGCGGCCGCTACACCGCGGGCCTGGCGACGCGATACCGCCCGTCGATGATCACGGGCGCCGCGACGGGTCAGCACCTCGCCACCGGGCTTCCCGTCGGGATGCGCTTCCACTCAGCTCCCGTCGTGCGGCTCGCTGACGGGCGGCCGATGCAACTTGGACATGTCGCCGAGGCGGACGGTCGCTGGCGGATCTACGTGTTCTCCGACTCCAGCGGGGTGCAGCGCGGATCGAGGGCGGCGCGAGCGCTCGAGTACCTGGCGGACGACCGGCGCTCACCGATCGCGCGCTGCACTCCCTCGGAGGCGGATATCGATGCGGTGGTCGACGTCCGCGTGGTGATCTGCGCGGATCACCGCGAGATTGGCCTGGAGACGCTGCCGGCACTGGCGCTGCCCCGCAAGGGCGCGCTCGGCTTGATCGACTACGAGAAGGCCTTCTGCGTCGACCCCAGCCCTGGCCGCGACATCTACGCGCTGCGCGGTATCGACCGCGCCGCGGGGTGCCTGGTCGTGGTCCGTCCGGATCAGTATGTGGCGAACGTGCTTCCGCTCGATGAGGTCGACAAGCTTGACGCGTTTCTCTCCGGCTTCCTGCTGCCCGCGGGCCACGAGGTGAGCATGGGCCGGACTTAGGCCACAAAGGGTCCTGAAGGGTGCGCTTGTGCTGCGGGAGCAGCCCACCGTCATCACGGCGGTCACCGCGGCTAGCGCTCAGGTCGGTGCGGAGCGGTCGAAGCACGGGACCGTTCGCGGTGATGGCGCCGACACCTTGGCACGCGGTGAGCGGAACCGACCCCGCGGCCGATGGGCCTTACGCCGTGCTCCTATCCGGGCGAGCCCGGCGCAACATCAAGGAGAACCTCCCCCTGGAGGTCGCTCTTGCCGCCATGGAAACGATCGACGGCTCCATCGCCGTGAACGCCTACCGGGCAGGCAAGCCACTGGACGAGCCATTCGACGGGTACCACTCGGCCCGGCGCGGAACCTACCGGATCATCTACCGCATCGACGAGGCAAAGCACCAGATCGAGATCCACTCGATCCGCCATCGCCGCGACGCCTACCGCGCCTGAACTTCCTCTAAGCACAGCGCAAGGCCGAGTGAATTGCTGCCGCGGAGAAGGCGACTCAAACGGGTTCATCCGGAATCGAGCACACGTTTGCCGCCAGCGACGGCCAAGTGGCCCTGTACGGCGGTTATGGCCCGACTAGGACCGGCTCGTAACCGGCGAACTGGTCGCGGAAGAGCAGGATCCTCGTCGAGGCCTCCCCGCTCGACCGGATCTGGGGCAGCGGGCTGGCGGGCGGCCCAGCCCGGGCAACTGGGGAGCAACGATCACGCTGGCGGTGTCGCCGGCGTCATGCGGTGCCCGGCGCCGGGCGCATGCCGCCCGGTGCCCGGCCTGCCCGGGCGGGGATGCGCCGACCGGGCCGCTGCGGCTTGTGCGCCCGCAGGTCGGCGCGGGTCTGGTCGTTGCGGGGGCCGGGGGGAACCGGGTCATGGCTGGTGCCGTCGTGCCGTTCGCCGTCTACGGCCTGACCGCCCGGTCCCGGCCGGGGCGGCAGCTGCCCGCGGGGGCGGCGCTGCTCCACTGAGGTGAGTACCCCGAGCCCCACGGTGATCAGCGCCATCATGACGGCGACCAGGGCCAGCAGAAACAACGCCTTGACCAGGGAATGATAAGGACTGGGGCCCGGGCCGCCCGCGGCGAGGCGGACGCCAGTCAGTATGGCGGCGGCCGCGGCGGCCAGGAACCCGCCCGATATGGCGGCTGCCTTGGCCAGTGGCCGACGGACCGCCGGGGCCGGCGGGCGGGCCGGCCCGGGCCGGGCCGCGGCCGGTCCGGCCGGGATGTCGGCGGTGAGCGCGGCCAGGTCGGCGTAGGTCCGCGCGGCGAGCGCCTGGCCCGTCCGCGCGGCGAGTTCGTTCTTCGTCAGCCGGCCATCCACGAACGCGGTCTTCAGTGCGTCGATCACCTGCTCACGGTCGGCATGGCCCGCCCTGAGCTTGTCACGGCCCGCCGCCGGGCCTTGTGGTCCTGTCGCCACCGGCACCCCCTGTATCTACGATGCGACTAAGCGTAGCGCGGCTGCTGCTTCCCGGTGACCGGGAGCATCGTCTTCGTCTCGGCCCTGTTCCCCTCGAACGCGGAGAGCATGAGCGGAAACCCCGCCTGGTCCGCCGGCAGCCCGATCGTGATCTGCGGTTCCAGCCGGCGTTCCCTGGAGAACTGAGGTGCTCGCGGAGCGGCAGCCATCAGCCTCCGTGAAAAGTCAGGACTAGCGATCTGTGCCGTCTTGGGGACCTTCGACCCTAAAACCTATGACGCAGCCCCTCTAGCATTTAATTGAGCTTTTCGAGCTGCCACAAATAAACGTCCCAATAAAAGTGAGGTACAACCATGCATTCCGCAACATCAAAGGAGGAACGGGAGGCAGTCGCCACTGTTGTCGCGGCGTTGCTTATCGTTGCCGCACCTCCAGCAGCCCTGGCGGCAGTTCAACACCAACAGGCATTTCGACCCCGGCGACCGCGTCGGGCGGCATGGCACTGGTCACGAACGCAGGACGCGTCCGGGACTGCGGAATGCGGACTGCGGATCAGGGACCTAGGTCCCTGATCCGCAGCATGCGGAGGCGGTGGAATAGGAGCCTTCCCTATAGAGGAGGTGGATCCATCGTGACTGTCGCCGATCACATGCCGGATCAACGGTCGTCCTGCCAGTGGCGACTGCTCAGACTGCGGACGCTCGTCCTGAGCGAAGACGGCTTGGTGCTACCCCGCTCCATCATCGCGGAGGTGCGAGACACCACGAACGCGGTGATCACCGAGGTCGAGGCCGCGACGCGGGCTGTGCTCGAAACCGGCTCGCGCGGGCCTGGAGCCGAGACGTTCCTGTGGGTACGGGTAACCCGCCTTAAGGTGGCGGCTGACCAGGCGATCAACGCGGCTCGGGACATGATCGAGGAGATCGAGCACGTCGAGGGCGTGGTCGCGGTGCGCGACCGGCTCAGTTACCCGGCCAAGGACCCGCGCCCCATCCCGGTGTCCGGGCTGTCGTTCCAGGAGCCGCTGGACTTACCGTTCCGCGGAGGTAGCGGTGACGACACTCAGCGTTCACAATTCATCGGGTTAGCGGTTCGGGGCGCCCCGGGTAGGGGCGTCGGTGACCCAGGACCAGTCAGCCACGGCCCGTTCGCTAGTACTGATTTCATTTGAAGAAGGGGACAGCAGTGACGACGACGGAAACCGGTCCGCTGACAGCGGCCGAGCTCGACCTGATCGATGCCTGGTGGCGAGCGGCCAACTACCTGTCGGTCGGGCAGATCTACCTGCTCGACAACCCGCTGCTGACCGAGGAGCTGCGGCCCGAGCAGGTCAAGCCGCGGCTGCTCGGGCACTGGGGCACCACCCCCGGGCTCAACCTGCTCTACGCGCACCTCAACCGGGTGATCAAGAACTGGGACCTGAACGTCATCTACATCGCCGGCCCCGGGCACGGCGGGCCGGGACTGGTCGCCAACGCCTACCTCGAGGGCACCTACACCGAGCGGTACCCGTCGATCACCCGCGACGCGACCGGGATCCAGCGGCTGTTCCGGCAGTTCTCCTTCCCCGGCGGCATCCCGTCGCACGTGGCCCCGGAGACGCCGGGCTCGATCCACGAGGGCGGCGAGCTCGGGTACTCGCTCGCCCACGCCTACGGGGCCGCGTTCGACAACCCCGACCTGATCGTCGCCTGCGTGATCGGCGACGGCGAGTCGGAGACCGGGCCGCTGGCCGCGTCCTGGCACTCCAACAAGTTCCTCAACCCGGTGACCGACGGGGCGGTGCTGCCGATCCTGCACCTCAACGGGTACAAGATCGCCAACCCGACGATTCCCGCGCGGATACCGCCCGCCGAGCTCGACTCGCTGCTGACCGGGTACGGCTACCACGTCTACGAGGTCGAGGGCGACGACCCCAAGCTCGTGCACGAGCAGCTGGCCACCGCGCTCGACTCGATCGTCACCGAGATCCACGAGATCCAGCGGCGGGCCCGGGTCGACGGCGACCAGGCCCGGCCGCGCTGGCCGGCGCTCGTGCTCCGCACCCCGAAGGGGTGGACCGGGCCGAAGGTCGTGGACGGCAAGCCGGTCGAGGGGACCTGGCGGGCGCACCAGGTGCCGATCGCCGAGGCCCGCGGCAACGACGAGCACCGGCGCCAGCTGCAGGAGTGGATGCGGTCCTACCGGCCGGACGAGCTGTTCGACGCGTCCGGCGCGCTGCTCCCGGAGATCGCCCGGCTGGCCCCGGCCGACTACCGGCGGATGAGCGACAACCCGCATGCCAACGGCGGGGAGCTGCTGCGCGACCTTGACCTGCCCCGGTTCCAGGACTACGCGGTGGACGTGCCGTCGCCCGGCGCGGTGGAGGCGTCGGGCACGCATGTGCTCGGCGAGTGGATGCGCGACATCATCACCCAGAACGCCTCGACCTTCCGGCTGTTCGGCCCGGACGAGACCGCGTCGAACAAGCTGGACGCGGTCTTCGACGTGACCGGGCGGGCGTTCGACGGCGAGATCATCGACGGGGACAACGACCTGACCCCGGACGGGCGCGTGATGGAGGTGCTGTCCGAGCACCTGTGCCAGGGCTGGCTCGAGGGGTACACGCTGACCGGGCGGCACGGGCTCTTCAACTGCTACGAGGCGTTCATCCACATCATCGACTCGATGTTCAACCAGCACGCCAAGTGGCTGAAGACGACCAATGGCATCCCCTGGCGGCGGCCGATCGCGTCGCTGAACTACCTGCTCTCCTCGCTGGTCTGGCGGCAGGACCACAACGGGTTCTCGCACCAGGACCCCGGGTTCATCGACCACGTGGTCAACAAGAAGGCGGAGGTCATCCGGGTCTACCTGCCGCCGGACGCGAACACGCTGCTGTCGGTCGCCGACCACTGCCTGCGCTCCAAGCAGTACGTGAACGTGATCGTGGCGGGCAAGCAGCCGCAAGCGCAGTGGCTGACCCTGGACCAGGCGATCGTGCACTGCACGCGGGGCGCCGGGATCTGGGAGTGGGCGTCGTCGGACAGCGACCCGACCGTAGCACCGGACGTGGTCATGGCCTGCTGCGGCGACACGGCGACGCTGGAGACCCTCGCCGCGGTGTCGCTGCTGCGCGAGCACCTGCCCTCACTGAAGGTGCGGGTGGTGAACGTGGTGGACCTGATGCGGCTGGAGCCGGAGTCCGAGCACCCGCACGGCCTGTCCGACGCCGAGTTCGACGCGCTCTTCACGACCACCGCACCGGTAATCTTCGCCTACCACGGGTACCCCTGGCTGATCCACCGGCTGACCTACCGGCGGCACGGTCACGCGAACTTCCACGTCCGCGGCTACAAGGAGGAGGGCACCACCACGACCCCGTTCGACATGGTGATGCTCAACGACACCGACCGCTTCCACCTGGTGATGGACGTGATCGACCGGGTAGACGGTCTGGCGAGCACGGCCGGCCGGGTGCGCCAGCAGATGGCGGACAAGCGGATCACCTGCCGGGCCTACACCAGGGAGTTCGGCGAGGACGCCCCGGAGATCACCGACTGGAAATGGGGCGGCTGAGCTCCCTTCACCTCGAACCCTCATCGCGAACGGACGGGACTGACTGTCATGGCGGAAATTACCGCTCCAGGCCGGGTGCTGGTCGTCAACGCCGGCTCGAGCAGCCTCAAGCTCCGCGTTCTTAACGGCGACGACGACGTCGTAGCCGGCGCCGATCTCGCCGCCGTGGGCGGCGGGGTCGGCTCCGTCGGGGGCGGCGCGGACGGCACCGAGATCAAGGCGGCGATCGAGTCGTTCGGACCGGTCGTCGCGGTCGGGCACCGGGTGGTGCACGGGGGAACGCTCTACTCGGCGCCGGTCCTGGTCAACGGCGAGGTCCGGCAGCGGCTCGAGTCGCTGACCGACCTCGCGCCGCTGCACCAGCCCAAGTCCCTGGCCGCGCTCGACGCGGTGTCGGCGGTGCTGCCCGGCACCCCCGCGGTGGCCTGCTTCGACACCGCGTTCCACGCCACGATCGGCGCGGCCGCGGCGACGTTCGCGCTGCCGGCGCAGTGGCGGGCGCGCTGGACGCTGCGGCGCTACGGGTTTCACGGGCTATCGCACGCCTACGCCTCGCGGCGGGCGGCCGAACTGGCCGGGCCGCTCGCGGTTCCGGCCGGCCGGCTGCGCGTCGTGACCTGCCATCTCGGGGCGGGCGCGTCGCTGGCCGCGGTCCGCGGCGGCCGGTCGGTGGACACCACGATGGGGTTCACGCCGCTCGATGGCCTGGTGATGGCGACCCGGTCGGGTTCCGTGGACCCGGGCCTGGTGCTCTGGCTCGAGGAGCACGCGGGCATGCCGCCCCGCGAGCTGGCCGAGACCCTCGAGTCCCGGTCCGGCCTGACCGGCCTGGCCGGCACCGGCGACATGCGCGAGGTGCTGCGGCGGGCGGCGGGCGGCGACGAGCGGGCCGTGCTCGGCCGCGACGTCTACCTGCACCGGCTCCGCGGTTCCATCGCCTCGATGGCGGCGGCGATGGACGGCCTCGACGTCCTCGTCTTCACCGGCGGCGTCGGCGAGAACTCGCCCGAGATCCGCGCCCGGACCGTGGCCGGCCTCGGGTTCCTCGGCGTCGGCGTCGACTCGGGCGGCAACGCTCTCAGCCCAGCCGCCCGCGGCGGAGATGACTGGGAGATCACCGCGCCGGACGCGCCGGTGCGCACGTTCGTGATCGCCGCCCGGGAGGACCGCCAGATAACCGCCGAGGTCCGCTCGGTGCTCAGCCGCGCGGCGGGGTGTCGGTAAAGGCGCGGGCGGCGAGCACGGCGGCCTGCGTGCGGCGTTCGATGCCCAGCTTGGAGAACAGCCCGGAGACGTAGTTCTTGACCGTCTTCTCGGCGAGGAACAGCCGCTCGCCGATCTGCCGGTTGGTCAGTCCCTCGCCGATGAGCTCCAGGATCCGGCGCTCCTGCGCGGTCAGCGCGGCCAGGGGGTCGTGTTCCTCGCGCTTGTCCCGGAGCCTGGCCATCAGCTGGCCCGCCGCCCTCGGGTCCAGCATCGACCCGCCCGCGGCGACGGTGCGCACCGCCCCGACCAGGTCGGTGCCGCGGATCTGCTTCAGCACGTAGCCCGCGGCCCCGGCCATGACCGCGTCCAGGAGCGCCTCCTCATCACCGAACGAGGTGAGCATCAGGCAGGCTACCTCGGGCATCCGCGAGCGGATCTCCCGGCAGACCGAGATCCCGTCCCCGTCCGGCAGCCGCACGTCGAGCACGGCCACATCCGGCCGCAGCGCCGGGATGCGGGCCAGCGCCGAGGACGCGGTGCCGGCCTCGCCGACCACCGCGATATCCGGCTCGGCTTCCAGCAGGTCACGGACCCCGCGGCGGACGATCTCATGGTCATCGAGAAGGAAGACCGCGATGGGCTTCCCCGCCTCGTCGCGCGGCTCTTCATCGCCTACCGGACTCGCCACAGTGATCTTGACCCTTCCTCCGGCGACCCAAGGATGCTGCTTCCGGGAGCGGGTCGCGCTTCAGTTTAGGCGGCCGGGCTCGCGCCGGGCCATGGACCAAGGTCCCGGCGCGGTGGGCCGGAGTGCCCCGATGCCGCGGCCCTGCGGCCCTGACCGGCGCCGACCGTCTTGCCTAGCGTTGCCGGTAGAAGCAGCGAGAGCGCGAGGGAGAACGAAAATGCCTGGAATCATCGTCGGGGTAGAGGGCGCCGGCCACTCACCCGCCGCCCTTGACCGGGCCGTGCGGGAGGCGTCCGACCGGCACGCGCCGCTCACCGTGATCACCGTCCACCAGCCGCCGGTGGAGTACCTGGGCAGCGCGGTCGACAACGCGCAGGACCATGACCTGGCCGAGCGCTCCCGCCAGGCGACCGAGGACGCGGTCGGCCGGACCCTGGCCCGGGCCGGGCAGTCCCGCCCGGAGTCGGTCACGGTGCGGGCGGCGGCGGGCACGCCGGCCGACGTGCTCATTGACGCGGCCCGGGACGCCGACCTGCTCGTCGTCGGCTCGCGCGGGGCCGGAAGGCTCGCGCAGCTGCTGATGGGATCGGTCAGCCGCCAGGTCAGCCGCCAGGCCGGCTGCCCGGTCATCGTCGTCCCCGCTCCCGGCCGCGGCTGAGCGCGCGCCGGCTGGAAGGGATTCTCGCGATGCGGATCGTCACCGAGGAGAAGCTCGGGGCGGTGCTCCGGGCGGTGCCCGGCACCCCCCGGGTGGTAGCCGGAGGCAACTGCGCCACCCCCTGGCGCGCCCTGGCGGTGCTCGACGCGGCGGTCGCGGAGTACCGGCTGTTCATGCTGAACGCCCAGCCGGGCGTCCCCGACCGCGACGGGGTGACCCTGGAATCGCCGTTCCTCGGCCCCGGCATGCGCGGCCGCGAGCGGCTGCGGTACTTCCCCTGCCGCCTGTCGCTGGTGCCGGTCCTGCTGGCCAGCGCCCTGCCGCCGGACATCGTGCTCATCCAGGTGTCGGCGCCGGTCGACGGCACGGTATCGCTGGGCACCGAGGTCAACGTGCTGCCCGCCGCGATTGAGGCCGTCCGCTCCCGCGGCGGCCTGGTGATCGCCCAGCTCAATCCGCACATGCCCTACACCTACGGCGACGCCATCTTGACCGACGCCATGATCGACTACGCGATCGAGACCGACACGCCGCTGCCCTCACCGGCGCCGCGCCCGGTAACGGACGCCGCCGCCGCCATCGGCGAGCGGGTCGCCGCGCTCGTCCCGGACGGGGCGACCGTGCAGCTCGGCATCGGCGCGGTTCCCGACGCCGTGCTGACCGCCCTGGCCGCCCTGGCCGGCCGGGCCGGCCTGCGGGTATGGTCAGAGATGTTCAGCGACGGCGTGCTCGCCCTGGCCAAGGCCGGTGCGCTGGACCCGGCCCAGCCGGTCACCGCGTCCTTCGCGTTCGGCCGCCCGGAACTGTACGCCTGGATGGACCGCAACCCGGACATCCGGATGCTGCGGACCGAGATGACCAACGACCCCGCCCGGATCTCCCGGCACCCGCGGATGATCTCGGTCAACACCGCGCTCCAAGCCGACCTGTTCGCCCAGGCGAACGCGAGCCGGGTCCGCGGGATCATCTACTCCGGTTTCGGCGGGCAGCCCGACTTCGTGGTCGGCGCGCTGCACTCCCCCGGCGGCCGCGCGATCATCGCCCTGCCGTCCTGGCACCCCAAGGCGGACGTCTCCACCGTCGTGCCCAGGCTGGCGGGCCCGGTCACGTCCTTCCAGCACAGCTTCTTCGTCAGTGAGCAGGGGACCGCCGCCCTCTGGGGGAACGACGCGTCCGCGCAGGCCCGCCAGATCATCGACCAGGTCGCGCACCCGTCAGCCCGGGACGGCCTGCGGAAAGCCGGACTCGAACTCGGGTTCCGGCTCTAAAAGGAGGTTCACCATGTCCAGCAAGCCAGTGGTCGTCGGGGTGGACGGTTCTGAGGGGTCCCTGCGGGCCGCCGAGTGGGCGGCCGGGGAGGCGGCGCGCCGGAAGCTGGCGCTGCGGATCGTGTCCGCTCCCGCCCCGCTGCCGCGGATGCCGTCCCCGTACGTGCGCGAATCCACGATCGCGGACGCGCTCCGCGACGCAGCGTCGCAGCACCTCAGCCTGGCCGCCGAGCGGGCCGGCGAGGTCACCCAAGGGCTGGCGATCGAGACCGGCCTGCTGTCCGGCCCGCCCGGGATCGCGCTCGAGGGCTGCGGGCCGGACGCGTCGATGCTGGTTCTCGGCGCGCGCGGGGCCGGCGGGTTCGGCACCATGACGCTCGGATCGGTGAGCCGGCACGCCGCCGCGCACGCGTCCTGCCCGGTGGTCGTCGTGCGGGAGGAGACGACGGCGGTCCGGCGCGAGGTGGTCGTCGGAATCCGTGACCCCGAGGACGCGCAGGAAGCACTGGCCCTCGCGTTCGAGGAAGCGGCGCTGCGGGGGGCCGAGCTCCTCGTGGTGCATGCCTGGCTGTGGATCCCGCCGGGCCTGCACGGCCGGGCGGGCATCGCGTTCGACCCGGAAATGATCTCGGTCGCCGCCAGCGGGCAGCTGGACGACCTGCTGTCCGCCTGGCGGGAGAAGTACCCGGCGGTGCCGGTCTCCCCGAAGGTCCTGCACGGGCACCCGGCCCGGATCCTGGCCGGCCTGTCCGCGCGGGCTGACCTGACCGTCCTGGGCAAGCACAGCGCGCCCAGCCTCGGGTCCATCTGGAGCGTCGTCCTCGGCCACGCTCACGGCCCGGTCGCGATCGTCCCCAGCGAGCCGTCGTAGCCGGCGGCTACGCCGGGATCGGGCGGAGTGGCACCCGCCACTCCAGCCTGGTGCCCGGGGTCGCGGCGTCGCCGCCCGCCGGGTCAAGCCGCAGCTCGCCGTCGAGCTTCTCGGCCCGTCTGGCCAGGTTGCGCAGCCCGCTGCGGCTGGCCTCGGGCGGGATCCCGGTCCCGTTGTCGGTCACCTGCACGGTCAGGATCCCGTCAGGAGTCACGTCCACGGTCACGTCGACCCGGGTGGGGCGGGCGTGCCGGGCGGCGTTGGACAGCGCCTCGCGCAGCGCCGCGAGGGCCTGCTCGGCCACGTCGCCGTTCGGTCCGGGCCCGCCGGACCCGCCGAGACCGCCGCCCAAGCGCAGTGACGGGGAGAACCCGAGCATGGGGGTCATCTCCTCGACCAGGCCGACGATGACCGAGCGCAGGTCCGGCGGCCCGGGAGCGTCCCGGGCCTGCAGTGCGAAGATGGCGGTCCGGATTTCCTTGATCGTCTCGTCCATCGCGTCCACCGCGCTGGTGATCCGGGTGGCGACCTCGGGCCTGGTCACCATGGGCATGGTTCCCTCCAGCGACATGCCGGTGGCGTACAGCCGCTGGATCACCAGGTCGTGCAGGTCACGGGCGATCCGGTCCCGGTCCTCGTACAGCGACACCCGCTCGGCTTCCGCGCGGCTGGCCGCGAGCTCGAGCGCGACGCCCGCCTGCGCGGCGAACGACGCCACGACGTGCGCCTGCGCCGGGGCGAACGGCTGCGCGCCGTGCCGGCGCCCGACGGTGAGCACGCCGCGGACGTTGCCCGGCGCGCCGAGCGGGAACACGACCGCGGGGCCGACCTGGCTCATCGCGCCGCGGGCCGCCTGGGCGGCGCGCCCGTCCGCGGCGAAGTCCGCCGTCGTCATCGGCTCGCCGGTGGCCAGCACCCGGCCGGACAGGGACTCGTTGACCGGCAGGACCAGGCCGCGCACGTCGTCGGCGCCCTCGCCCTCGGCATGAGTGATGGTCAGCCGCCGCCGGTCGTCGTCGGGCAGGGCGAGCATGGCCAGGTCGGCACCGGACAGCTCCCGCGCCTGCCGGGTGACGTCGGCCAGCACCGCCCCGGGCTCGGAGCCGGACAGCAGCCGGGTGGTGACATCCGCGCTGGCCTGCACCCACAGCTGCTGCCGGCGGGACGCCTCGTAGAGGCGGGCATTCTCGATCGCCACGCCGGCCGCCGAACCGAGGGCGATCAGCACCGCCTCGTCGTCCTCGGTGAACTCCTCGCCGCCGCGCTTGTTGGTCAGGTACAGGTTGCCGAACACCTCGCCCCGGACCTGGATGGGCACGCCGAGGAAACCCGCCATCGGCGGGTGCCCGCCGGGGAATCCCGACGACTGGGGGTGCGCGGCGATCTCGGCCAGCCGCAGCGGCCGGGGATCATCGATCAGCAGGCCGAGCAGGCCGCGCCCCTCGGGCCAGTGGTGGATCTTGGCGATCTGATCCTCGTCCAGGCCAACCGGGATGAACTCGGCCAGCCGGCCATCCTCGCCGATGACGCCGAGCGCGCCGTAGGTCGCGTCCACCAGGCCGACCGCGGTCTCGACGATCCGCTTGAGGGTGGACTCCAAGTCCAGGCCGGCCCCGATGGCGACGACCGCCTCCAGCAGGCCGTGCATCTGGTCCCGGGCCCCCAGCACGGCCTGCAGCCGCACCTGAAGCTCCGCGAGCAGCTCATCGAGGCGCAGATGCGGAACTTCCGGACGGCTCATCTCGCCCGGCTCCGCCCGCGGGTCCTTCGCTGCATCAGCACGCGCCTAGCGTAGCTAGCCGGACGGCCCGGGGGCTAGCGGGTGCCCGCGCCGGGATTTGGTCCTCGGGGCACGGTCCTTTCGCCGCTTACGACCGTCCGGCGGCGCTGGCCGCCAGGAGCAGCTTCAGCTGGGTGGCGTGCAGCCGGTGCGCGGAGACCCCCAGGAACCGCCGGGTGAGCTC
>Ga0302314_10009211_pt1 | contig 17506 bp, 12 predicted proteins | sample III_Palsa_N2_3_FD_200533 | JGI IMG/M metagenome (GOLD analysis project Ga0302314, IMG submission 200533) | Peat permafrost microbial communities from Stordalen Mire near Abisko, Sweden - III_Palsa_N2_3 | ecosystem: Environmental > Terrestrial > Soil > Palsa > Peat permafrost | place: Sweden...
CATTCGGATCGTTGAATCAGTTCAGCTCAGATCAGGGAATCACTTCCGTGCATCCGGTAGCCCGATGGGGGAGCTGGCGCGAAGCGACTGAGGGGGCCTCGCGGCAGCACAGACCTCTTCGGCAAGGCCTCCTCCACCGCCTTGCAGGCGGTCCCCCTCCACCAACGGGGGAGGAATTTGCCTGATGTCCCTAGCCGCTCCGCCCCGGTTCCACTTGGCCGCCAGCGACGGCGCGCACCTCACCCTCGAAAGCGATCAGGGCGATCTCGCGCATCTGTTCGTGCTTGAGGACGACATCATCCGCGTCATGGTGCTGCCAGGCGGGCGGCTCGACATGGGCCGCACCTGGGCCATCGCGCCGGGCCAGGATGATACGCCGCCCGAGGGCCGCGACCGGTTCGATCTGAGCGGGTTTTCCCTGCCGGACTTCAGCCAGTCGCTCGATGATGGCGTCCTGACGATCGAGACCGGCCAGATCCGCCTGACCGTCCGCCTCGCCGGCCTGTTCTGCGCCTGGGAGATCAAGGTCGGCGGCGAGTGGCGGCGCGCGGCGCGGGATCGTCAGACCCAGGCCTATAATTTCGGCTATTGGGATCATCGGGTCCGCCACTATCTGCGCCGCGAGCCGGGCGAGCAGTATTACGGCCTGGGCGAGCGGGCCGGTGATCTGAACCGGGCCGGCCAGCGCTACGAGATGCGCAATATCGACGCCATGGGCTACAGCGCCCGCACCACCGACCCTCTGTACAAGCACATTCCCTTCGTCATCACCCGAAAACCGGATGAGGGCCTGGCCTACGGCCTGTTCTACGACACCCTGTCCGACTGCACCTTCGATCTGGGTCGGGAGCTGGACAATTATCACGGCGCCTATCGCGGCTTCAGCGCCGATTACGGGGACCTAGACTACTATTTCATCGCCGGCCCGCGGTTGGATCAGGTCACGCGGCGGTTCACCTGGCTGACCGGCCGCCCGGCCTTCCTGCCTCGCTGGGGGCTGGGCTATTCCGGCTCGACCATGAGCTATACGGACGCGCCCGACGCCCAGGCGCGGATGGCCGAGTTCCTGGAACGCTGCGCCGAACACGACATCTGCTGCGACAGCTTTCACCTGTCGTCGGGCTACACCTCGATCGGCGCCAGGCGCTATGTGTTCCACTGGAATCGCGACAAGTTTCCCGATCCCGCCGCCTTCGCCCGGAGCTATGCCGACCAGGGCGTGCGGCTCTGCGCCAACATCAAGCCGTGCATGCTGCGCGACCATCCGCTGTTCGAGGAGGCCCGCTCGCGCGGTCTCTTGATCATGGATCCTGACGGCGAGCCGGCCTGGGTGCAGTTCTGGGACGAGATCGGCGCCTATCTGGACTTCACCAATACTGAGACCCTTGTCTGGTGGAGGGACCAGGTGACCACGGCGCTGCTGGACCACGGGATCGCGGCGACCTGGAACGACAACAACGAGTTCGAGATCTGGACCAGCAGTGCGGTCGCGCACGGTTTCGGAACGCCGTTCGAAGCCTGGCGCGCCAAGCCGCTCCAGACCCTGCTGATGATCCAGGCCTCCCGCGACGCCCAGGTCCGGCACGCGCCGGCCAGGCGCCCCTTCCTCGTTTCCCGCTCCGGCGCGGTCGGCATGCACCGCTATGTCCAGACCTGGTCCGGCGACAACGCCACGTCCTGGGAGACGCTGAAATACAACATCAAGATGGGCCTGGGCCTGGCGCTGTCGGGCGTCTCCAATACCGGCCACGACATCGGCGGCTTTTCAGGCCCGGCGCCGGATGCGGGGCTTTTGGTTCGCTGGGTGCAGTTCGGCGTCTTCATGCCCCGCTTCAGCATCCATTCCTGGAACGACGACGGCAGCGTCAACGAACCCTGGATGCATCCGGAGGTCACGCCCCTTATCCGTGACCTGATCAAGCTGCGGCTGAAGCTGATCCCCTATCTGTACACGCTGCTGCGCGCCTATCACCGCGACTATGAGCCGGTTATCCGGCCGACCTTCTACGAATTTCCGGATGATGCGATCTGCGCCCGGGAGAACGACGAGATGATGCTGGGCGCGAACCTGCTGGTCGCCCCGGTGGTCGAGCCGGGCGTCTCGGAACGGGCGGTCTATCTGCCGGCCGGGGCAGGCTGGTTCGATGTCTGGTCCGGCGCGCTGCACCAGGGCGGTCGGACGATCAGCCTGGACGCGCCCTGGGACCGGCCGCCGCTGCTGGCGCGGGAGGGCTGCGCCATTCCCGTCAACATCGCCGAACAGCATTTCGCCCGGCCGGCCGATCAACGCGGCTTCTGGGTCTTTCCGCATAGCGGGGAAGGCGCGTTCACCGCCGAGTCCTACGAAGATGACGGAGAGACGGCGGGCGGGCCGGACGGCGCCTGGCGGCTGGACGTCGCTTCGGACGCGAACCAGCTGCGCGTCCACGTCGAACGTCGCGGCGTGGTCGTGGGTGACATGCTGTTCCTGATCTTCCCGGCCGGCGAGGCGCGCGCGATCGTCGTCCCGGGCCGCGACGTCGCCGAGGAGCGGCTCAGCGACGGCCGGCGCCAGGTGCGGGTGGCGGTCCCAGGGTGAAGCCAGCGGCGCGGTAGCGTTTGCTCTCGGCATGCATGGCGTCGAGGCTGGGCCAGCAGCCTTGCCCGAGCACGTCGCGGAGGGGCCGGGCGACGACAAAGGCCGCATAGGGCGTCTGCCCGCGATCCAGATACCCCAGGGCGCGGACCGAGGCGAAACAGCCGCGCAAGGCTTCCATGTCGCCCGCGCGCCGACCCAGGTCCACCACCAACCCCGGCTGGCTCAGATCGACCCGCCAGGAGCTGTCGGTCGGCGGAAAACGGTCACGGTCCATCAGCTCGGCCACCGGCGCGTCGGGATGTTCAAAGGCTAGCTGGGAGTCGGTGCCGTAGTGGATCGTACCGATCCAGCCGGCGTTGTTGGCGCGGCGCTGCGCCTCCACTCGGGCCGCGAAACCCGGCCAGTCCCGCACCGCCAGGCTGGGGTCGGCGACACTGCTCATATCCGTGGCCGGGATCAGCAGGTGCAGGATGACCAACACCGACAGGACTAGGCCCACGGGCGCGGCGGCGCGCCGCATGGCCGCCCAGACGCCGCCGGAGGCTGCCTGATCGGCCGCGACGGCGGCCAGGATGGCGACCTCTGGATAGAGCGGGGCCGGCCAATGCGCCTCCACACGGGCATGCAGGCTGTGCAGCAGCAGATAACCCGCGAACGGCGCCGTGACCGCCAGTAACAGGCTGAGGTCCGGCCCGTCCGGAGGTCCGGACCGGCGTATGCCTTGCACCGCGCCGCGCAGGCCGAACAGGCTGATGATCGGGTTGAGCAGGACGAACTCCACCGCGATCAGTTCAAAGAAGTGGCTGGGGGTGAGCGCGTGCGGCGCGACGCGCCCGAACTGCTTCACGAAGGACACCCAGTGATGCTCGGCGTTCCAGACCAGGTTCGTGGCGAAGATGGCGCCCGCGATTGCCGCCGTCACCCAGGGCCAGGGTCGCCGTAGCGCCCTCCAGCCGCCGCCTCGCCAAACCAGCCAGATCACCACGCCCGGCGCCAGGAACAGGGCGGAGTATTTCGAGATCGCCGCCAGTCCGGCCGCGACGCCGGCGCCGATCCACCATCGGGCAGGACGCCCGTCGCCGGCGCGGACGATGCACCATAGGGCCAGCATCCAGAACATCACCGCCGGCGCGTCCGGAATGGCCAGGAACCCGCCCAGGCCGACGATCAGGGTGGCGTTGTACCAGACCGTGGCCCGCTCGGCGGTCCTTGCACTCGCCCCAAGGCGCTGGGCCAGGTCGAAAGCCAGCAGGCTGGTCATAGCGCAGGACAGCACCGGCAGCAGCCGCACCCCCAGCGCCGTGTCGCCGGCGATCGCCATGCCGGCCCGAATCCACCAGGCGATCATCGGCGGGTGGTCGTAATAGCCAAACTGCAGCGACTGGGCCCAGAGGCGGTAATAGGCCTCGTCCTCGGTCAGGTGGATCGCGCTCGCGGCCCAAAGGCGCGCCAGGGTGACCGCCGCCAGGAACAGGATCAGCCCGCGTCCGGGCGCGGCGATCCGAGCCCTGCGCTCGGGGATGGCGAAGGATGCGATGGTCACGGCGCCGGTTTCGCGATCAGGTCTTGCAGCGCAAGCCAGGCGTCTTCCACCGGAATCGCCTCCATCCCCCCCTGGCCGAAGTCCTCGGCGACGAGCAGGCTAAGGTGAGGTGCGGAGGGTTTGAACTTGGCCGCCAGCCAGTGGGTCCGCTGCAGGCTGAGCAGGGGCGCGCCGCCGGCCGCCAGCATGTGGCCGGGTCCCGCGTCATTGGCGACCGCCGCCGCCAGTCGTCCGGCCAGGGCGATGACCAGCAGCGGCCCGCGCACGTCCTTGAAATCATCCGTGCGGTCGAACTCGGGATAGAGCGCGTCCGGCATGGCCGCGCGGGCCTGATCCAGGTCGGCCCCCTCGTCCGGACCGAAAAACAACACCGGCTGGTGACCGGCGGCCTTGGCCCGCTCGGCCAGCTCCAGATAGCGCGCCAGCGGCCAGCGCTTCTCCTGCCCGCCCGCGCCTGGCGCCAGGCCCACATAGCTGGGACCGTCCGGCAGCAGAACCCTGGCCGCCGCAAGGGTGCGCGGATCGGTCAGCGCGACGGGACGCGGGAGCACGCGCCGGCCCGCGGCGATTTCGAGCAGGTCGGTCAGCCGGTCCAGCATGCCGATCGGCGGCGGCTGGCCGTCGGAGGGCTTGCGCCGCAGTCCATGCACGCCCGCGACCCGCGAGACAAAGCGTTTGGCCGCGCGCCGGGCATAGAGACCGCGCGAAAAATTGCCCTGGGTGTCGATCACCAGATCGAACCGCCGCCCGCCGAAAGGGCTGAACAGATGATCGCTGACGCGCACGCCCATCCGACCGGTCATCAGCACCTCGTCGATCAGCCCGACCACGACCGTCTTCAACGGGCCGGCATAGACCGTGGAGCCCTTGCCGGCGCACCAGACGATCCAGGCATCGGGAAAGGCTTCGCGCACCGCGGCGGCGAAGGGCAGCTTGATCACCCCGTCGCCGATCACCTCGCCCATGGTGTAGATCATGACCGTGGGCTTTGCGGCGCGATCGGCGGCCCGGCTCATCGCCTCGCCCGACGCTGATCCCATGAACCGCTCCGAACCTGCTGGCTGCGTCCGCCGGCCGCGCCCGCGATGGGCAAGACCAAGCGTGGCGGTCCCCCTACGACGACTTATAGACGGGATAAAGGTCAAATGAATCGGACCCGCGTGGCAAAACGCGCGAGGCGCCCATATCCATGGGGACTGGACTTGGCGGCAAGCTTAGCGCATCCGCAGGGCGTTTCTTCAAAGGCGGGTCGCCTGATCTCGATGCACACCTTCAAATGAGGCCCGTCAACGCCTGGATCCTGACCTCGGGCGAGGCGGGCCATCGCACCCAGGCGCGTGGTCTGGCGCTGGCGGTGGCCGGCCAGGCCCGCGAGCTGACCGTCGACCTCCGCACGCCATGGCGATATCTGCCTGGCGACCTGACGCCGTTCGCCCTTCAGGGCCTGACCCGGTCCAGCGACCGCCCTACGCCGCCATGGCCGGACCTGCTGGTCAGCAGTGGACGCCGGGCGGCGGCGGTGGCCATCGCCGTCCGTCGCGCCAGCGGGGGCAAGACGGTCGCGGTCCACGTCCCCGATCCGCACATCAAGCCGTCCGCGTTCGACCTGGTGGTCTGCCTGAACCATGACCCGGCGTCCGGCCCCAACGTCCTCAGTCTGCCGACCGCGGTTCACGACCTGACCCCGGCCAAGCTGGCGGCCGCCGCCGAGCTTTGGCGCGGGCGCCTGTGCGAGCCGGGCCGGCCGCTGATCGGCGTCGCCCTGGGAGGGACCGCACATCGCCGCTCCCTGTCGTTGACCCAGATGGGCGAGCTGTTCGCCGGCCTGGACGGGCTGCGCCGGGCCAACGGGGCGCGGCTGGCCATAACGCCCTCGCGGCGCACCTCGGCCGAAGTGCGCGCTTTGCTCTCGACCTGGTTCGACGGCGACCGCGACGTATTCGTCTGGGACATGCAGGGCGACAACCCCTATCGCGGCATCCTGGCCCTGTCCGACCGGCTGGTGGTCACCAGCGACAGTGTCTCGATGGTTTCCGAAGCGTTGGCGACCTCGGCCTCGGTCGAGGTGTTCGGCGTGCCCGGCAGCCCCCGCCACATCCAGTTCATCGACCGCCTGATCGCGCGCGGCCTGCTTCGGCCCTTCAACGGCGATCCGGTCGCGGCCACGCCCAATGGCCCGATCAATGCGACCGACGTCGCCGCCCAGGCGGTGCGCGATCTGTTGCATGCGCGGCTGGGCCTCGCGCTGGAGCCGGCCTGACCGCTCAGGACCCCACGCTCAGGGCTTGGCGAACTCCGGTTGCGGGTAGGGCCGCAGGAGATGATGCGCCTCGACCACGCCGACGAGGATTTCCGTGCGACCTTCGCGTCCGACGGCGATGGGCGGCGCCCACCTGACGCTCTGGAAATAGGCCGACAGCGCCGGGAGCCGGCGTTTCAGCGCATCGATGCGGCCGAGGATCAGGGCGTCGCGGCCGACGAGGCCCGCATTGTCCTGGCGCAGGCCGAATTCCCGGGGATCGGGTGAGAACACCACGACTGTTGCTCGGTCGCCTAGCGCCTCCCCCAGTTTGCCCGCCTCGTTCCACTGGGCGGCGACCACCACGGGGGACGCCGGCCCCAACTCGCCGCGCCGCACGAGTTCGGCGCGCACGGCGGTCCACTCGATCGACTCGGCTGTCGGGTCGCCCCGCCTGAAGAGTTTGGGAAACGCCGCGCCGAATGCTCCGGTGTCGGCGTCATAGGCGGCGACGGCGCCGAACAGGACCAGGAACAGAGCCGAGACGGCCAGCCAGATCCTGGGCCATCGTTTGGCCTGCGCCGCGATCGCCAGCCGTTCGCCAAACAGCGGGAACAGCAGCAGCCAGCCGGGCATCGGCCAGTGCGGCAGGCCGAGCGAACCCAGCAGGGGCGTCAGCGTGAACAGGGCGATGGTTGGCGCGGCCAGCATCAGCAGGAACCAGCGGCGCTCCTCCGCCGGCCCCGACCGCGCCGCGTCCCAGGCCGCCAGAGCCATCGGCGCGAAAATCCAGGGCAGGATCAGGCCAGCCTGGGCCAGCAGCGCCACGATCGGCCCCAGCGGATGCAGGCCGTGGGTCGGGGCGCCGCGCCCAACCTGGAAAGCGAACGAGGCCCAATGGTGCCGGGCGTTCCAGATCAATACCGGCGACAGGATCAGAAGGGCCAGCAGCCCCGCGGCATAGGGCTGCGGCCGCAGGAGCCAGCGCCGCTGTGTGGGCGTCGTCACTACGGCCAGACCCAGACCGACGCAGAACAGCGCCGCCTGGTACTTCGACAACGCCGCCACGCCGACCCAGAAACCGACCGCCAGCCAGTCGCGCCAAGGCCGCCGCGCCTCGCCATCCATGGGAAACCAGATGCGCGCCAGGCTGGCCGTCGCGCCCAGCAGCCCCAGGATCAACGGCCCGTCCGGCAACACCCAGCTGGCCGCCGGCAGGGTGAAGAAGGCGGAGAGGCTCAAGCCCAGCACCGCCCAGAGCCCGGCCCGCTCGCCGAACAGCCGCCGGGTCAGCGCGAACATCAGCCAGGACGAGGCCGCGAACAGGCCGATGAACGGCCATCGGCTGCCTCGGCCATAGCCGACCAGGGGCGCCACGGCGTGGACCAGCCAGTACTGCGCCGGCGGATGGTCGAAATAGGACAGCCGCAGGTCGCGCGCGACCGCGACCGAATAGGACTCGTCCGTCCCCAGTCCGACGAAATGAGAGGCGACCAGGCGCAGAACGACGGCGAGAGCGATGACGTAGATCGCCTGGGTTTCGGGCGAGCGAAGACCCGTCGCCGATCGGCCTTGTCTAAGATTCGAATCCGCCACTCACCGTCCCGCACTCACTGGCGCCAAGACGCGGGTCCTAACACACACCGACGCTGGCGCGTGAAGCCTACGAAAGAGGGGAAAGGTGTCGGTCGACGGCCATTCACCAATCCCGGCGGGGCTGGGGGGGCTGTTCAGGTTCCGAAACCAGCAAACGGGCCGGTCGACCGACAATGACTTTATCCAACGGCCATGCGTTCCGAACACGACCGGATTGGGACCATTTGGTGTCTAAGTTCCGGGGGCTCCAAGGCGGCGCTGGACCTTTGCCACCTGCTCGGCCATTCACGTCGGGCTGGCTGTTATCTAGAGCGTGACAGCTTTAAGTAGAAGCCGGTTAAAGCGGCCGTCACGCTCTAGAATCAAACATTTAGAACCTTTTTCAACGCTTCGGATGATTCCATCTGAAGCTAAAAGGCTCTAGGCGGGACCGGCGATTTGTTTCACTCCGGAGTCGTCTTATGCCGCGCCCAGTCACGCCGCGACCCATCACGCCGCGACCCATCACGCCGTGCCTGGGGATCGCGCTCATCCTGCTCACGATCATCGCGGGGTTCGGTTTTCAGACGGGTTCGGCGACCGCGGCGGAGCCGACGCCGTTCGCCTGGGTCGAGCAGGTTTCCGGCGGCTCCGAGGCGCGGGCGGCGACCAGCCTGGGGCATTGCCCCTTCCTGACTATCGACGGTCGCCTGGTTCCGATGCAGGCCCGCGCGTCGGCCGACGCCCATTTTCCCCTCATGATCTGCCAACTGAAACTGCCGCCCGCCGCGCGGCAGGTCTCGTTGGGCGAAGCGCCGCTGCCTTTGCCCAAGGGACCACCCCAGCGCATCGCGGTGTTCGGCGATACCGGCTGCCGGGTGAAGGTGAGCCTGATCCAGGACTGCAACAATCCGCGCCTCTGGCCCTTCGCCCAGGTAGCGCGTCTCGCCGCCGCGCGTCATCCGGATCTGGTGATCCACGTGGGCGACTACTACTACCGCGAGACGCCGTGCCCGCCGGGCGAGCCGGCCTGCGCCGGCAGTCCCTCCGGCGACAATTGGGCGACCTGGCGCACCGAGTTCTTTGATCCGGCCAGGCCGCTGCTGGGCCAGGCCCCCTGGGTGTTCGTGCGCGGCAATCACGAAAGCTGCGCTCGTGGCGGACGCGGGTGGTTCCGCCTGCTGGACGCGGGGCCCGCGCCGCTGGCCTGTCCGGCGGCGAGCGCGCCGTTCAAGGTCGATCTGGGCGATCTCAATCTCTACGTTCTCGACAGCGCCGACGCCGCCGATCGCAATGCCAAGCCGGAGCAGGTGGAGCGGTTCGCCGGCCAGTTGAACGCCCTTGGCGCGGAAATGGCCCATGGGCGAGGCTGGATCGTCAGCCATCGGCCGTTCTGGGGCCTGACCCCGGTCGCCCGGCTGGGCCCGATCGGACCGTTCGAGGTGGCCATCAACCAGACCGAACAGGCGGCGGCCGCCGGCCGCGACCTGGGCGGCGTCCAGATGGTCGTGTCCGGCCACATCCACCACTTCGCCAGTTTCGATTTCGGCCCAAGCCGTCCGGCCCAGTTGATCGCCGGCACCGGCGGCGACGTCGGCGAGGACGCGGACATCGCGCGAATCCGCACCGATCAGGTGGATATCGACGGCCAAGGCGCCGAACGGATGACCTTTGATCGGTTCGGCTATTTCCTGCTCGACCGGGCGGGCGCCGACTGGGTCGGGACCTTCCGCGACATAGACGACCACGTGGTCGCCCAATGCAATCTGCATGAGCGGCGGCTGCGCTGCGCTCCGGCAAAGGCCGGCCAAGTCGAATTCAGGTAAACTGCGCAGATGGCCCAGCCGTCAAATCGACGGCGGAACCATGCTCAGAACTCTTCCCAGTCGTCCGAGGGCTGGGTGGCGGCGGAGAGGCCTCTGCCGCCCGGCGAACGCAGCTGCGGCGCGGAATAACGCTGGGCAAAGGCTGAGTTCTTGGAATCGCCCTGGCTGGTCGGCAAGGCCCTGCGGGGCGAAGCAGCCAGCCGCGCCTGCGGCTCGCCGCGCGCCGGCGTGACTTCGCGCTGGCCGGTGCGGAAACGGCGCAGCAGGCGGGCCAGGTCGTCGGCCTCCTGGGCCAGGGAATGGCTGGCGGCGGTGGACTGTTCGACCATGGCGGCGTTCTGCTGGGTCACCTGGTCCATCTGGTTTACCGCGCCGTTCACCTCCTGCAGCCCGGTCGCCTGCTCCTTGGCCGAGGCGGCGATTTCCGAGACCACGCCGTTGATGTCGGTCACCTGGGCGACAATGCGTTCCAGCGACTGGCCGGTCTCGCCGACCAGTTTCACGCCAGATCCGACCTGGGCGGTGGAGGCGGAGATCAAGGCCTTGATCTCCCTCGCCGCTTCGGCCGATCGCTGGGCCAGGGCCCGCACCTCGGAGGCGACCACCGCGAAGCCGCGGCCAGCGTCGCCGGCTCGCGCGGCCTCGACCCCGGCGTTGAGGGCCAGAAGGTTGGTCTGGAAGGCGATCTCGTCGATGACCCCGATGATCTGGGAGACCTTGTGGGACGAAGATTCGATCTCGCTCATGGCTAAGATCGCTTCGCGCACCACCACCCCGCCTCGCTCGGCGTCGGCCTTGGCCTTGCCGACCACATCGCGGGCGTGATCGGCGCCGTCAGCGGTCTTGCGCACCGTGGCGGTGATCTGATCGAGGGTGGCGGCGGTCTGTTCCAGGCTGGCCGCCTGCTGCTCGGTGCGGCGCGACAGGTCGTCGGCCGCCTCGGAGATTTCGGCGGAGCCGGCGCGGATCGCCTGGGTGTTGCGCCCGATCGCCGAGACGGTTTCCTGAAGTTGGCCCACGGCGGCGTTGAAGTCGGTCCTGAGCTTCTCGTATTGCGGCGGCAGGGGAGCGGTCAGGCGAAACTGCAGGTCGCCCTCGGCTAATTTCTCGAGACCCAGACCGATGGAGTCGGCCACCACGGCCTGCTGCTCGGCGATGATCGCCTGCTCGTCCCTGGCCTGGCTCCCGGCGTCGTCGTCCAGCAGGGCGGAAACGACGAAATCCATGTCGAGCATCATGGCCTTGATCAGCGCGGCCATGCCATCGGCCACCTGATCGGCGGTGGGCGCCTTCTTGTCGCGGAACAGGCCGACTTTGGGCCAGGTCCGGCGGATCATCGCGCGGACCAACTGTTCGGCCATGACCGCACTGGCGTCGATATACCAGCGCGCCTCCAGCCCGCTCTTGGCGTGGGCCCTGGCGATGGCGCCCACCGAGGCAAGATATCGGTCGTCATATTCGCCTCGGGCGAGGCCGTCCCAATGCCGGCGCTGGGCGGCGCGGGACTGTTCGACGAGGCCGGAGTCGCGGTACGCCGCGCGCGTATCGGGATGGACGCGCAACTGGTCATACAAGGCGTCCAGCGCCCCAGGCAGCTCCTCGTCCAGAAACGGCTTCAGCGACCTGAGCGCCGCGCGTCCATGCTCATCGATCCGAAGGAACCGCAACCGCTGGTCCAGATCGTGATCCTTGGACATAAGTCGACTCCGAAACCACCGCACGCGGGCGGCCGCGCATCGGTCGAAACGATCGCGATTCGACCCCGCCCCAGGGGCTTTGGGATAGGGCCCGAATGGTAAACCAAAGGTTATTTCGCGATGTCAGACCGTCGCGCGAGGCCGCTCATGAACGATAGTTCAGGTCATAAATTCCGTGAAACGAGCGGAGTATGGTTAATACTTTGTGCGAATAACGACGATCCAATCCACTGACTGGTTTTGCATAAAGTATATTTTCACGACCTTGAGCAAAGTCAAAAGCAATCAGTCGCTGGGGCGTCAGGCGTTCCAAGCCGAGCGGATCGCATTCGCGCCGGAGCGGCCCTGAACGACGCCGGCCTGGGCCGCACCGGGGCGCCTGCGCATGTCCATCAGATTTGGACCGAAGGCGGTCACGCTGGCCTCGTCCGGCGTGACCAGCTCCACCCGCGCGCCGCCGTCCAGTAGGACCTGTATCTCGGCGTCCAGGGCCTGGCGCATGCGCTGCGCGGCGTCGCCCGCGCCGGTCGCCACGCGGATCGCGACCACCACCACCAGATCGTAGCCCGTCGCCATGTCGGCGTTGACGGCGGAGCGCATCCCGCCGTCGATATAGCGGCGCCCGTTGATGGTGACCGGCGGATAGACCCCCGGCACGCTGCAGCTGGAGGCCACGGCGCGTGTCAGTCCAACACCGGCGGCTTTGTCCCACAGCCGAAACGCGCCATCGACCGCGTCGACCGCGGTGCAGGCATAGCCCTTCCGAGGCCAGGCGTCGGCCGGCAGTTCGGCGAGGAAGCGGCCGAAGGATTGGATGAAGGCGTCCTCGCTCATCGGGCTCTGTTCCAGCGCCCAGGCGCCGATCTCGGCGCGCACCTCCTGCGCCGGCCGCACGCCCGAGGCGGCCTCGGCCATCTTTTTCATGAGCAGAGTCAGGTCTGGCGCCGGCCGGGCAGGCTCGCGCGGCTCGGTCCTGGGTTTTGGGGGCGCATCCGCCATGGCCAGGAACGGCGCGGCCAGCGAGGCCGGGCTCGCGCCCATCGCCAGTTGCGCGCCGACGAACGATCCCGCCGAGGTGCCGAGGATGAAATCGGCGTGGGACATATCCACTCCCGCCTCGGCGAACCCGGTCAAGAGGCCCGATTCCCAGGCGATCCCGACGGGACCTCCGCCGCCCAGCACCAGCGCTTTCCTGGTCATGTCCGCCTGATCCTCTGCTTCTCAGATCTGTTTGATTCGGCCGGCCCAGTAGGGCGCGCGCACCTGGCGGCGCTGGACCTTGCCGGCCTCGGAGCGGGGAATGTCGTCGGCGAAATCGACGCCGCGGGGCATCTTGTAGCCAGCCAGATCGGGGCGGATGAAGTCGAGCAGTTCTTTGGCCAGCTCGGGCGACGGCGCGTGGCCAGGGTGCAGGGACACCACCGCCCTGACCTCCTCGCCCCACTCGTCGTTCGGGATGCCGACCGTGCAGGCGTCGCGCACCGCCGCATGCTTCACCAGCTCGTTGTCGATCTCCTGGGGATAGATGTTGACCCCGCCGGAGATGATGCATTCGGCGGTGCGGCCGGTCAGGAACAGATAGCCGTCCTCGTCGACATAGCCCATATCGCCGACGGTGAAATGGGTTCCGCCCGGCAGCTCGGCCGCCGCCGTCTTGGAGCGGTCGTTGAAATATTCGAACGGCGCGATCTGGCTGTGCGGGAAATAGATCTGTCCGATCTCGCCCACGGACACGTCCTCGCCCGCGTCATTCATGATCCGGGTCCCGAACATGGGATCCAGCCGGCCGACGCTGCCGGGCTTTTCCAGCCACTCCTGGGAGGTAATGAAGAAGTTCCCGCCGCCTTCGCTGGCTGCGTAATATTCGTAGAGGATCGGCCCCAGCCACTTGATCATGGCCTTCTTGACCTCCGGCGGGGTCGGGGCGGCGCCGTGCAGGACATAGCGCAGGCTGGACAGGTCGTAGCGACGTTTGACCGCCTCAGGCAGAGCCAGGATGCGCTGGAACATGGTGGAGACCATGTGCACGTGGGTGACGCGGTATGTCTCGACGTTCTTCAGCCATTCCTCTGGATCGAACTTCTCCATCAGGACGATCGAGATTCCGGCGACCAATGGCTGGGCGACGTCGAAGGCCAGGGGCGCGGCGTGATAGGCGGGGCCGCAGCAAAGGTTGACGTCCCGGTCGCGGTCGTATTGTTTCAGGGTGCCCTCGCCCCAGGCCGGCGGCGCGGCGATCGGGCGAGCGCGGTAGACGCCCTTGGGACGGCCGGTCGTGCCCGAAGTGTACATCATCTGCATGCCGTGGACCGGGTGTTCGGGATCGGCGGCGCTCTCGGCGGCCAGGGCCTTGGCGTAGTCATCGAAGCCCTCGATCTCTCCGCCGATGGCCAGCTTGTACCGCAGCCGATCGTTGACCGAGGCCAGGGCCGCGGCGGCGAAATCGGCGTGGGCGATGAAGGCCTTGGCCTGGCAGTCGCCGACGATGTAGGCGACCTCTGGCGCGCTCAGATGCCAGTTGATGGGCGTGATGCGAAACCCGCTGCGCAGATTGGCGGCGTAGATCTCGACGAACTCCGGCGTATTGGGGCACAGCACGGCGATGTGGTCGCCGGGCTCGAGGCCAGCCCGGCGCAGGGCGGCGGCCAGGCGATTGGCGTTGGCGTGCAGTTCAGCGAAGGTGCGCTTGCCCCGCGGCGCCTGGACAGCCAGGGCGTGCGGCTTCAGCTCGGCGTAGATCGCCGACATCATGCCCTTGGAGGCCGTCTCCATCACCAGGGCGGGGTTCAGTTCAACGGCTACGTCCGTCATCGTCTACTCCCATGGGCGCCGGGCTCTTGAACTGGCCCGCTTGTCGTATCTAAGGCCGCAAGCCGGCCGGAAGGCCACCGCAAACCGCCGCGAAGCTGTTTTTGGGGTCAGGTCTGACCCGGCTGCCGGTTGAACAGGCCGCCCGCGGCCAGCTGCTCGCGCAGGGCTTCGGGAGTCAGGGTCGCGGCCTTGTCCAGGTCTTCGATCTCGGGCGGCACGTACCAGTGCAGCTTGTCGGAGGAATAGGCGTCCCACACCGCCTGGGCCACCGCGCTGGGCGGAGTCAGGCGGAACATGCCCTCCTTGGGCGCGTTGTCGGCGGCCTCGCGCGGGATGATGGCGGTGTCGATCAGGCCGGGCAGGGTGTCTGCGGCGCGCACGCCAAAGGCGCGGAACTCGATCGACAGGGCCTCGGTCAGGCCTTTGACCGCGTGCTTGGTCGCCGAATAGACGGCGATGTTGGGCATGCCGTAGGTCGCCGAAGACGAGGAGGTGGTGAAACAGAGCGACCCCGGCGTGGCCTTGAGCAGCGGCAGGGCCGAATGGATGCCGTTCAGCACCCCGATCAGATTGACCTGCACCAGCTCCAGGATGTCCTCGAACGGCTGCTGGTCGAACGGGCCGCCGCGCCCGATGCCGGCGTTGTTGAACAGCAGATCGAGCTGGCCGCCGGTCTGGGCGGCGAACGCCGCCAACGCGGCCTCGAAGGCCTTCTTGTCGGTCACGTCGAGCGCGCCGACGATGCAGTTGGCCGCGCCGATCTCGCCTTCCAAAGTTGTCAGCCCGGGCGTATCGCGGTCATAGGCGCCGACGAACCAGCCCTGCTCGGCGAACAAGCGTGCAGTGGCCCGCCCGATTCCGGAAGCCGCGCCGGTGATGAAGATGGATTTGCGACCGCTCGCCGGCATCAGAACCTCCCCGTTTCATCGGCCGATCCCGGGCGGGTCGACCTTATCGTTGATCACCCAGACATTGCCACCATCAAGGACCCGCCGTCCAGTAGGCCTTTGATGCCTGGCGGGGCTTAGACATTTAGAGCGCGTTCGAGCGGCGAAACCGCTCACACTTTCGCCTAACGCGCTCTAGGCGCCGGGCTGTTCGGCCGAGGGCAACGGAAAGACCAACCGGGCCTGGACGCCGCCCTCGAAGGTGGTGGTCAAGACGCCCTGCACCTGGCTAGCCAGGCCTTCGATCAGCCACAGGCCCAGGCGGTTGCGGGTCACCGTAACCGAATCGTAGCCGCATCCGGTGTCGGAGATCGTCAGCACGCCGGTGTCTCCGTCGCCGGGGCCGAAGGCGACGCGCACCGCCCCGCCCGCGCCGCCCGGAAAGCCATGGGCGATGGCGTTGACCACCAACTCGTGGGCGATCAGCGCCAAGGCCGATTCATGGCGTTCGTGCACCGCCAAGGGGGCCAGATCGAGTTGGATATCGATGGGCCTGTCGCCGCAGCGCCGCCGCCACAGCGGCCCCATGTCGCGCAGGAACCGTGAGAAGTCGGGACCCTCCGCGCCGGGTGGCTGGTTGTGCAGCAGCGCCAGCGCGCTGACGGCGTCCAGTATCCACGACAGCTGCCGACGCGCCTCGTCGTCGCCAGATCGTTGAATACGCATCCGGGTCAAGGTGGAGAGCAGTTGGAAGACGTTCGCCAGCTTGTGCCGCGCTTCCGGGGATTCGTGGGCGGCGGGGGATGAGGCGCCGGCGACAGGCGCGTCGGAAGATTGGGCTTGGCTCACGTCCATCTCCGCTGTCACGTCGGTCAATCGATAACGTGACCTGCGATCTCTCGTGTCACGTTTAAGCTGATCACCTGGCGCTGGAAAGCGCCGTCCGGCGGCCGCTCGGCGTTTCAGATCTCGACCACATCGTCGCTGATTGATGCGTGCTCGGCGCCGGGCGGACAGTGTTCGGCCAGGGCCGCGCCGCAGATCTCGATCGCCGCGATCAGCCCCGTGGCGGTGTCGCCGGCGCGGATCGGTCCCAACGCCGCCTGCACCGCGCGGTCCCAGGTCATGGGCGCGACCCTGGCGTGGATGGCTTCATCGGCGACGATCTCGACGCGGCGCTCGGCCAGCGAGGCGAAGATCAGGACGCCGGTCGCGGCCCGCGTGGCGTGCAGGCGGTGGGCGAACTGTTCCATCGCGCGCGCGTGCACCTGGGCTTTTTTCAGCGGGCCCGGTGTCAGAAGGCGGCGAATCGGCGCCAGTGATGTCGCGCCCAGCACGGCCAGGAACAGCGCGGCCTGGACGACGGCGTAGCCAACAAGGGCGGTCGCCACCTCGGCGTTAAGGCTGCCTACGTGGGAGGCGACCCATCCGTTCTCCAACAGCGTCAGCATCGCGGCCATGAAGAAGCTGGGCTTCACCCCCAGCACCAGTGACAGCGGCGGCGCCAACAGGGCCGCGGCCGCTGCCCAGGCGAAACCCACCTCGCCATAGCGCCCGCTCTCATGCGCCACGACGCAGAAGATCTCGCCGGAGGTGCGTTGTTCGGCCTGGGCTATGGCGGCGCGAACGCGGTCGTGATCAGCCTGCGACAGCATCCCTCATCTCCTCGTCACCAGCTTCCTGACGAACCGCCGCCGCCGGATGAGCCGCCGCCGCCGCTGAACCCGCCGCCCCCGTCGCCGAATCCATCGTCGTCGCGGCGACCGAAGCCGCCACCGCCCATGAACAGAAACGGCAGCGCCCAGAGCCCGCCACCTCGCCCGCCCAGCATCATCCGGATGACGAAGAACACGATCAGCACGATGACGATGACCGGGATTGAATGGGTCCGGCCGGCCGGGCGCTGCGCGGCCTGGGCGACCTGAACTTCAGCCGCCTGGGCTTTAGCCTCGGCGGTCTGCGGATCAAGGCCGAGTTGTTGGACGATCGCGTCTGCCCCGGCGACCACCCCGCCGGAGACGTCGCCGGCGCGGAACTTGGGCAGCACCACACTTTGCAGGATGACACTCGTGAGAGCGTCGGTCAGCTCTGGCTCCAGGCCATAGCCGACCTCAATGCGGAGCTTGTGCTCACCTGGGGCGACGATAAACAGGACGCCGTTATTCTTGCCTTTCTGGCCGAGTTTCCAGGTCCGAAAGAGCTGGTTTGCGTAGTCTTCAATCTCCAGACCTTGCAGCGTGGGCACGGTCGCCACGACCAATTGGTCGCCGTTTTTATCTTCCAGCGCTTTTAGCTTGGCGGTCAGATCGGCTTGAACCTCGGGTGACAGCACATGGGCTTCGTCCACCAC
>Ga0302314_10009212_pt1 | contig 17504 bp, 19 predicted proteins | sample III_Palsa_N2_3_FD_200533 | JGI IMG/M metagenome (GOLD analysis project Ga0302314, IMG submission 200533) | Peat permafrost microbial communities from Stordalen Mire near Abisko, Sweden - III_Palsa_N2_3 | ecosystem: Environmental > Terrestrial > Soil > Palsa > Peat permafrost | place: Sweden...
GGTCGGCCTGTCCCAGCCGACCGTGTCCTTCCACATGAAGCAGCTCGTCGAGGCCGGCCTCGTGACCCGCGAGCAGCGCGGCAAGTGGAACTACTACCGGGTCGTCCCGCAAGCCCTGCTGGCGGCCAGCGAGCTGCTCCGCGCGCCCGCCGCCTGAAACCACAGAGCTGGGCCCGGCTGCGCGTAACGGGCGAGGGACCTCAGCCGGTCCCGGCGACGGAGCTGCGCCGTTCCACGATCACGGTGTCCCGCCACCGGCCGTGGTGACAGGCGATCCGCTCTCGGGTGCCCAGGATGCGGAACCCGGCTTGCTGGTGCAGCCGCACGCTGGCGGTGTTCTCCGGGAACAGGCTGCTCTGGATCGTCCAGATCCCCGCCGCCTCCGTGGAGGCGATCAGCGCCCGGAGCAGCGCCGCGCCGATCCCCCGGCGATGGCAACCCGGCAGGACGTAGACGCTGTGCTCGACGACCCCCGCATAGACGCGCCGGGCCGACACCGGGGAAACCGCGACCCAGCCGAGCACCCGCCCGTCAGCATCGGCGGCGGTGAACCGGTGCCCCGGGAGCTTCGCTGCGTCGAACGCCCCCCAATCGGGCGCCACTGTCTCGAAGCTGGCCTGGCCGGTGTCCAGCCCGGCTTGGTAGATCGCCAGCACCTGGCTGGCGTCGGCCGGCTCCATCGGCCGGATCACGACCCCGGCTGGCGGGCTCACCGTGGCCATGGCGGTCGGGGCGGGCGTATCCGATGGCTGGTCCTGGAGCATGGCGGTCCTCCGGGGCGGGTTCGGGATCAGCAGGCAGACGCGGGCGGGGCCAGAACCGCCGACATCCGCGCCATCACATCGGGGTTGACCCGGTAGTACACCCAGGTCCCCCGTCGCTCGGAGCTGATCAGCCCGGCCTCGCGGAGGATCTTGAGGTGGTAGCTGACCGACGGGGCGGTCACGTCGAACGCCTCGAGCAGGTCACACACGCACGATTCCCCGCCGTCGTGGCAGGCGATCAGCGACAGCAGCCGCAGCCGCATCGGGTCCGCGACCGCCTTGAACAGCAGCGTCAGCTCGTCCGCCCCCGCCTGCGGCAGCGGCTCGCGCGCCAGCGGCGCGCAGCACTCGCCCGCGTCAAGCTCGATCAACGGCAGCAGCTTCTGGTTAACCACCTCTCTAATTTGACACATCTTTAAGCAGGAGCGCAAACTGACCGGGACCGCTAGTTAGAGATCCCTTTAACCAACGCCCGGCAGTCTCACAAGGGAGAGTCTCGGGCAAGCCGATTCCTCGATTCTCGCCTGGAGTGGCCTCGGGCAACGGCGCAGCCTGGCGCTCACGGCTCGCTGAAGCTAGCTTAGCTAGCGGTGCAGCCAGGCCAGTGCGTCTGCCGGTGCCATGAGCGCTACCTTCGCGTGGTAGGTGGCCAGTTCGGTCTCAGATAGCGTGCCACGGCCGGCACCGGAGGTGCCTGAGCGGAAGAAGCCGGCGTCGTCGATGATGATGCCGGGCGGTCCCTGGACAAGCTGGCTTGCGTGCGCCCGCATCTGCGGGAACGTGGCAGCGCTCAGCAGGGCCGGCCAGCGTCCGGCGGGGACGGTAACGCCGAGGCGCCCGGCCATCCTGCGCATCTCGCCGGGCAAGTCCGCGGACAGGTCAGCGTAGTGCGCCAGGACGACGTTGGACGCGTCCCGGCGGGCCCACGCGTCGGCCGCGTGCCGGATGTACCCGGCGAGGGAATCGAGGCGGTCCTCGGGCCGGGCGTCCTGCCCGGTCCACGACCGCAGCCACTCGCGCAGGGGCGGCGCAGGGGCCTCCGGGCCCGGGTCGGGCAGTCCCTGGAGCCGGCTCAGCCGCCGGACGTCGAGGTTCGCGTAGTGGTGGTAGAGCGACACCGCAGCATCCAGCGGGTGACGTGCCACCACAACATAGGTGACGCGCGGATCGAGCGGCAGGCCGTCCAGCGGCGTGTGGGTCTTGATGAACCGCCGGTGACGCTGCGCGGCCAGCGCTGAAAGGACCTCGGCCAGCGGGGTCGTGTGCCAGTCCAGCCACGGGGACAGTTCCGACAGCGGCGCCGGGAGCTCCGGATCCTGGAAGACGAGCAGGGCGCAGATCATCTGCATCCACGTCGTCCCGCTCCGCGGCCGCGCGCTGATCACGATGTCGCCTGGCCGGAACTCGAGCTCGTTCCAGCGTGCGCTGTCCTGATGCGCGGTCTTGTAACGCACGGGAATGCGCGGCTGCCGCTGCTCGGCCGTCACCCGGCTGCCGCCCTCATGTGGACACGCTAGCTCACCCGAAGGGTGATCTCAGCGGAACAGCTGTGAGACTGCGAGAGACCGCTTGTCTCCGCAGACTCCGGTCCCGCGCGATTGAATCGCCCGGTCGGAAGCAACCGCACTAATGAATCTCTGTCACCGTTGGTCAGGGCCGGCGACGGCCCGCGCTTTCCGGGAACGAATGTGACGCAGGCTGTCTTCCAGGGCGCTGACCTCACCTGGGTCTGGAGGGCGTCGTCCTCAAGCGGCTCTCCACCATCCCGGGCGGCGTCGTGCCCGCCGTCGTAGCGGACATGCTCAATGCAGTCTGCGTCGGCGCATCCGAGACTATTTTCACTCATTCGAACACCAGAGAAGCGAGCAGGCTCTGGGAGCCAATCTGGGAGCCAACAGTCACAGTTTTCAGGCGACACCAGGCGACATCAAAGTCTCATCAATGCAGTTCGAAGGCTCATCAAGCGACACAGAACCACGCACGGCGACCGTGTATCGGTGCCTTCTAAGCAGCAGGTCGCGGGTTCGAATCCTGCCGGGCGCACTTGGTTTCTGGGTCCTGGGCTGATCACGCCCAGACCTTTCCAACGCCCTACGCGACCCCAGCATTCCTATCGAAGTAGTCGGCTATCGCTGGTCGGCCAGGCGTCACGGGCACGGCGAGGACTCGCAGAAAACCGACCGCTGCCGCTCACCACCCGAACATTGCTTGCGGGGCGGTGAGGAACCGAAGCGCGGCCGACCTTAACCCGAGTCATGGACGGACCCGATTGGAGCGAGCCTCGCCAGGGCGGTGTTGGCCAAGACGAGCAGCACGGCCAGGATGAGGATGGCGGGGCCGAGGATGGCGAGGCTGGTCCTGTCGATGAGCAGGCCGATAAGCGCGGAGAGGCCGGATCCGCCGGCTGCGGCGGCGCCGACTTGCCAGGCGATGGCGTGCCGGGCTCGCTGCTCTCCGATCCGCTGCGGGGTGGCGGCGATGAGGGCGGGGAAGATCCCGGCCAGGGCGGCGCCGAGGATGACGAACCCGGTCACGACGAGGGCGGTGCTCGGCTGCCACCAGATGAGCGCGGTGGCGGCGACGCTGACGGTCATGCCCCCGCCGATGACCAGGCGGGGCGGGACGGGCTTGGCCGGGAGCGCGAGCCCGATCCGCATGGCGGTGAGGGCGCCCCAGTAGCCGAAGGCGGCCAGCCCGGCAGCGGAGGCGGACAGGCCCAGGTGGCCGCGGAGGTAACTCGTCTCCCATTGGCCGGCGCTGACCTCGAGTCCGGTGTAGACGAAGAACACGATCAGCCCGAGGGTGAGGACGGACACGATCCGCCGATGAGACCAGGCGGCTGCCGGGTCGGTAATGTCCGCACGCTGACCGGTGCTGGTTTCGGCTGGAGAGCCAATCACAGCGGGTTCGGGCGCCCCGCGGTGGTGCAAGGCCCAGAGGACGGCGGCGACCAGGTCGAGGGCGACCAGCAGCAGGTAGGCGGGCCGCCACGATCCGGCCAGGATCGCCGCGGTCACGACGAGGGGGCCGATGGCGGTGCCGATGCCGTAGAAGCCGTGCAGGAGGTTGAGCAGGCGCGGCCGGCCGGTGAGGGCGATCGCGGTGTTGAGACCGCCGTCCATCATCCCGGCGGCGGCCCCGAGCAGCGGGCCGACCGTCAGGACGAGCCACAGTCCGGGGGCCACCACGTAGCCGATGCCCCCGAGGGCGGCGCACGAGGCGGCGACGGCGAGCAGGACGCTGACCCCGAGCCGCTGGATGAGCCTGCCAACGAACGCGGCCACGACGACCGATCCGATGGTGTTGACCAGCAGAATCAGCCCGAGGTCACCGACCGGCACGCCGAAGCTCTGGCGCATCGCCGGCCAGGCGGTGCCGAGCATCCCGTCCGGCAGACCGACGATGACGAAGGTCCCGAGGCTGAGCAGGTCGAAGCGGCGGTCCGTCCGAGGCGGGGCGAGGGCGGTCGTCACTGATCGGGATCCTTCAGCTGACTGGGATCGGTGAAGAGCGTGGCTCGCAGGCCTGCCCGACGGGCGGCGAGGACGTTCTCTAGGCGGTCGTCGACGAAGATGACGTTGTGCGGGACGGCGCGCAATGTCTTGAGGGCGAGGGCGTAGATGACCGGCTCGAGCTTGATCATCCCGACGTTGCCGCTGAAGATCCGGGGATTGCACGGCGCCAGCCACGGGAGCCGGTCGAGATTCCGGACGAGACGGGCGGGGCGTTGGATAGCAGTGCTAGCTTCAGTCCGCGTTCGGCGGCGCTGGCGGCTGCGTCGAGGGAGGCCTGATTGGGGCGGCTCCACATGATCGTGTCGAGCTCGGCGATGCGGCGCAGGCGGGCAGCATCGGGGGCGCGGCCGGGGACCTGGGTCCAGTACCGGGCGGTGTCGATGTCAGCGCTCGTAACCGGGACGGTGCTCCCAGTTGGGGGCCCAGAAACCGGGCCCGCCGGCTCGCGCTGCGGACTCGAGCGCATCGCGGTCGGCGGCGGAAGGCGCCAACGCGAGCACCTCCCCGTAATCGCACAGCAGCCAGGTCACGGGCATCGCGTCCTCGTCATCGGTTCTCACGGCGGCCCGCTCAGACCGGGAGGACTTCGACGCCGCCGCCGCGCAGCCCGGCGACCGTGTCGGCCTGAGCCGAGCTGTCGGTAACCAGCACGTCCACCTCCGACGTGGCGCAGACCACGGCCGTGGCCGAGCGGGCGAACTTGGCGCCGTCTGCCACCAGCACCGTCCGCGACGCGGTCGCTCTCATCGCCCGCTTCACCTCGGCGTCGCCCAGGTCGTGGGCGGTCACCTGCCCGTCGGACAGCCCGCAGCAGCTCAGCACCGCCGTATCGAACCGCAATGCGGCGACCGCAGGGCGGCCTCGGCGACGTCCACCCGGCCAGCGCTCTGCAGCCACTCCAGCAGCGCCGACCGCAGCTCAACCATGCCCATGCAGTAAATCTAACATAGGCGATGTACGTAAGCACATTTTCTATGTTCGATCAAGCTCGCGGTTCACACCCGCGACACGGCGCGGATCTGCTCGCGGAGCCACTCACCTTTGGCCTGCCGGAAGCACTCCGATGCGCCAGCGGCTTCCGGCGGCCCAGGCCAGGTCGGCGGTGCTGGACCGGCGGGGCCCGTAGCAGGCGTAGTAGGGAGATCTCCTCCGGGTCGGTGAGGGACCGGCGGGCCAGCAGCCAGTGCCCCCGGCCGGGCCGCCACCCGGACTGGATCGGGACCCGCGTCCAGTGGTACTCGCCCGGGCCGTGCGCCCCCGCCCCGGCCGAGATCTTCAGCCAGGAACGCGTCGGCGCTGCGGCGATCAGGGGGCTCGCTCGCTCTTGCGCGTCCACCGGCGCAGCTTGGTGACACGCTCAATCCAGTCCGCCTACGACCGCATAGAATCCGCCCCGGTGCCAGCACCCCGCGCACCGGCAATGAGGCACAGCCTCGCTGGCGCGGCGCAGCCCGCGCCGGGCAGAACGGTCGCGTAGGAGTGGACCTCGAACTGCCTGCCGTACTTCAGATGCGACGTCCAGCGGCCACGCAGCCGCAGGACCTCCCCGATCCGCGCCCCCAGCAGCGGCCCGACCGCGGTGATGAGCTCGGTGTCCGCGCTGACCGGTCCGCGCCCGGTCCCACGGTCCGGCGCGATCCGAGCGATCGTGTACCCGGTCCCCGGGTCGCTGAACGTAACCCGCTCAAGCACACCGTCGAGAACCGCGACGCTCCCCTGCTGCGGCTGCTGCGGCTGCTGCGCTTGCGGCGTGGGCTGGGGGACGGGCATGCGCCCTATTTGCAGCGCCACCAGCCTCCCGCAAGCCGTCAGCCTGCCAATAACTAGCCGAGCGTCAGAAATCCCTGGGCGATTGAGGCGACGCTCCCGGCTTCGTTCACCTCCGCTTTGCGTAAGAGCTCGGCAGAAGGGGCGTGCTGTCGAAGCGCAAAACGCTGGTCGGACATCCTTCGGGGCAGGATCACCAGTGGTGGATGTCGGTCAAAGCGGGTCAGATTCAGTGGTCTCGTGTTCGAGCTTCGCGCCGATGTCGGCGCGCAGTGTCACCTTGGAGATCTTCCCGACCTGGGTGCGCGGCAGCGCGTCGATGATTTCGAGGCGTTCGGGCCACTTGTACTTGGCCAGGCCTTCAGCCTCTAGGTAAGCGCAGATGTCGGCGAGTGCCGGTGGGCTCTGCGGGTCTTGGGGCACGACGTAGGCGCAGCTGCGCTCGCCCAGTCTGGGGTCGGGCATGCCGACCAGGGCCATCTCGGCCACGGCGGGGTGACCCGCGACCAGGAGCTCGACTTCCTCGGCGTTGACCTTCTCGCCGCCGCGGTCGATGAGGTCCTTGACGCGGCCCTCGATCGAGTAAGTCAGCACGCCGTCGTACCTGCGCGCCCGCACGAGGTCACCGGAACGGTAGAACCCGTCGGCGGTGAAGGCCTCGCGGTTCCGGTCTGGCGCGGCGAGGTACCCGCGGATGGTGTAGGGCCCACGCGCGGCCAGCTCGCCGATCTCGCCCTCGGCCACCTCGACCTCGGTGCCGGGTAGGAGCACCCGTACTTCATCGAGGGGCGAGATCGGGGTACCGACGGTCTCGGCCCGCAGGTCGGCCGGCGCATCGAGCGGGGTGAACAGGAAGAGCCCCTCGCTCATGCCGAAGGCCTGGGTGACGTGGACGCCCCGTTCCGTCAGCTCGTCGAAGACTGGACGGGGGACGCGCGCGGCGGTCAGCACCCAGGTTCCGAGCCGGGCGACGGCGTCGTCGAACGCCGGGTGCGACAGGTATTCCCTGGCCAGTCCCGGCGGGCTCATGGCCCACGTGGCGCCGTGCTCTGCCATCAGCGGGAGCATGACGTCGGCCGCAGGAGTCGCGAGGAGCAGCGCGGCGCCGACGCCGTGGGCGGCGTGAAGGCCGTTTGTGAGCGCCGCGTTGTGGGCGAGCGGGAGCCCGAACGCCAGGACGCTCTTTTCGGTGTGGCCCCAGTGGATCGCGGTCAGATCGGCGTTGTAGCGGTACTCTGCGTGCAGGCGGGGGATGATCTTCGGTGTTCCGGTGGTGCCGCCCGAGAGCTGCAGCACGGCCGGTCCGCGGACGTCGAGCGATTCCGCGATCTCGAGCAGCTCGGCCCGTTCCTTGTCGCTGACCTCGCGGTCCTGCAGGCCCTCGATTCGCAGGCCCGGCGTGCCCGGCGCGGCGCCCACGGTTATGAGCTGCCGCATCGCGGGGAGCAGACCAGAAACCTGCTGCGCCAGCCCGACCAAGTCAAAGCTGGCGAAATCGGCCTGGACGAGGTGGGCGACGGCGCCGGTCTTCCGGCCGATCTGCTCAATCTCGAGGCGGCGGTGGATGGCGAGCGTGCAGACCGGAATCAGGCCGGCCTTGAGCAGTCCGTACCATGCGACGACCGCCGTGGCGGAGTTGGTCAGCTGCAACAGCACACGCTCCCCCGGCAGCAGACCGGAGCCCAGCAGCCCGGCGGCCACGGCATCCGAGCGGGCGTCGAGTTCACGATAAGTGAGCCGCACGTCCGGCGTGATCAGCGCCGTGCGCGCAGAGTAGACCGCCGCGACCTGGCGAAAGGCCGTGGGGAGGGAACGCGTGCCCCAGGCCCCGGCCGCCGCGTACCGGCCCACCGTAGCGGCGGGGTGCGGGACGACCCCCGGTAGGGCCGTGGTCGGCAAGGAAGAAACCTCGGTGGCGCCGTCGATGACGCTGTTCCCTGCCTCGCTGCCGTGGAGCGAGTTCATGTCCTCGTACCTCTCGCTTTCGTGATCCCTGCAAAGTCAATCCGCAATCGCGACGAGATCGGCCCGGCCGGCCACAATCCCGTCAACGAGATCGTCGATGTGGCCGGCGGCGCCGCAGACCACCGTGAACAACTTGGTCTGGCGACGAATCCGCTCGGCCAGCGCGAGCCGGTCGAGTAGCGCCGGACGGCCCGGCCTTCCCTCCAGCCGGACCCCGTTTGCGCCGGCCTCGGCCAGTGCGAAGCAGCGGTCGAGCACTTCGTCCGCCGCCCGCGACCATGGATTATCGACTTCGGTTCCCAGCACCGCCGCCAGGGCCTCGTCCGGATGGGCAGCGCGCAGGGCGCTGACGGCGACGGGCTCACCCTGCACCCTGCGATAGCCGGCCTGCCCGTCATCATCCAGGACGCGGCCGCTCGTGCGCAGCGACGCCCCTTCGTAGGGCCGGGTCAGGACCCAGGTCCTGACGTCGGCGAGCTCGTCGTCGGTGGGTTCCGGGCCGGCGAAGGCCGCGAGGCCGGCTCGCAGCAGGCCGGGGTCGCTCTCCGCGAGGCGCGAGGCGGAGACCACGCCGCCCCGGCTGAGATAGGCCAGCATCAGCTGCGGCGCGGGGAGGTCAAGGCGGTGCCCGATGGATTCCCACCAGCGCTGACTGCGCACGGCTGCGTCTTGCAGTGCCTCGACGCGAGGACGGCGGATGTCCTCGTACTGTCGCAGCGCAGCCGCCAGCGGGGGTTCCTCACCGGTGGTGAGGCTGTCGGCCAGGACGATGGCGTCCTCTAGCGCCATCTTCGTTCCCGAGCCCACCGAGTAGTGCGCGGTGTGGGCCGCATCTCCGATGAGCACCACGTTCTCGTGGTGCCACCGGGGCAGGGACACGGTTCGGAAGCGCATCCAGCGTGAGCGGTTGCCGAGCAGTTCAGCCCCTCCGAGCGCGCCCGCGAAGGCCTTCTGCAGGTAGTCGAGGCTGAAGGCGTCGGTCTCGGCTAGCGGGGTGCGCTCGGTCGCGGTGTCCATCCCGGCGCGACGCCAGGTTTCGATATCTGCCTCGACCCCGAGGGTGCTGAGATCCTCGGCGTAGGGGTAGCCGTGGATGGTGAACAGGCCGTGCGGGGTGCGTACGGGCACGAACAGGTTCGACCGGAGCCGGGTCGCGCAGCCGAGCCACATGAACAGCCCTCGGCCGGGGTCGACGCGACCGCCCACGTGCTCGGCGAGCTCGGCCCGGGTCCTGCTGCCCGCGCCGTCCGCGGCGATCACCAGGTCGGCGTCCCGCACGTCGTCGAGATTGCGCTCCACCCCGAGATCCACCTCGACACCGGCCCGGAGCGCCTCGTCGAGAAGGATGGCGAGCAGCCGGGACCGTGCGATCGCGATCCCGCCGCCATTGCCCTTCGCCCGGACCGAGACTCCGTCGATCAGCATCTCCTGCGGCGGCATCGGCACCGAGGCCTGGACGATGCGGTCGAAGGTCACCCGTTCCGCCCCGGCCACCGCGCGCAGCGTGCGGGCGGTGAACGCCACCCCGAAACCGAAGGTGTCGTCGGGCACCGACCGCTCGCTCACGCGCACGCTGGCGTGCGGTACCCGCTCCTTGATGAGCCGCGCGGCGAACAGGCCCGCCGGGCCCCCGCCAATAACCTCCACCCGTCCCAGGTACATGACGGCAAGCTAGGCTTTTTATGACTAACTTGTCAAGTTTATGACTCACTAGTTGACACGTGGATGGTGCCGGGGCAGACTCGGCAACACAGGAGACAGGAAGGAAACGACTGGTGACTTCCCCGACGGCGCAGGTGCGAGAGCAAGAAGCCGACCCGAGAGGCACTCGCAGCCACCCGGTGCGCGGCATCAACCACATGGCGTTCCCCACGTTCGACCCGGCGGCCACCATTCACTTCTACCGGGACGTCCTCGGCTTGCCGCTCGTGCAGACGATGCAGGTCAAGGCGTGGGGGCCGGAGTACCAACGCGACTTCGTGCACTTCTTCTTCGACATCGGCAACGACGACCGCCTGGCCTTCTTCTACTACTTCGGCCAGGAGCCCTACCGCGACGTCAACCTCCCGCCGCTGCTCGATCTCGGCAAGCACGTCGCGCTCCACGTGGACACACTCGAGGACCTCGACGGGCTCCAGAAGCGCATCGAGGACGCCGGGCTCAAGCTTGACATGCGCGTCATGCACGAGACGGTCGAGTCGATCTACCTACGCGACCCCAACGACATTCTCATCGAGATCGCCCGCCCGCTGCGGGAGCTGACCGCGGCAGACGCAGTGGACGCCGAGGTCACCGCACAAGCGCTGCTCGACGTCCTGGCCGGTGACGGCGAGCCGACCCTCGACGCGCTGTGGGCCCGCAAGGCCGAGCTCATCGCCCGCCGGTTCCCGGCCTGACAAGGAGAACCATGACCACCCTCTACTTCCTCGACGCGGCCGAGTTCACCGACGTATCCGCAGTGGCCGCGGCCCAGCCCGGCGCCCGGGTGGAGCGGCTCCCGGGCTACGTCACGGTCACCTCGGACGGCCCGCTCGTCGTCGACCGCCGCGCCACGGGGGTCCGGCACGCGGTCTGGTACAGCGCGCTCGCCGCCGTCGGCCACGGGCGCGTCGTCCAGTACGACAAGGACGCCCTGAAGGTGGAGCCGATCCCGTGACCCGCACCGCGGCGGCGCCCGACACCGAGCGGCTCGGCGGCCACCGGCACCCCGAACGGGCGCCGATCCCGGCCGGCACCGAGATCAGCCTGCATCACGTCCCGACCATCGACGGCGCCAACGTCAAGGGCACCCTGTTCCACCCGCCGGGCGCCACCACCTGCGTGACCGTGATCCACCCGCGACTCGACATGAGCGGGCATCCGATGATCGGCCTCCTGCTCAAGGCCGGCGTCGCGGTGTGGAGCCAGGGGATGCGGGCGGTCGGGACGGACCACACCCTGGTCCACGAACAGGCTTTGCTCGATGTCGCCGCGGGGTACGCGATCCCCCGCGGACGCTACGACCGGCTCGTCCCGCTCGCGCACTCCGGCGGAGGGACCCTCAACGCGTTCTACCTCTGGCAGGCCATCGCCGCGCCAGAGGACCGGATCCCTCGGACCCCGGCCGGCCGGCCCACGAGGCTCGCCGAGGCCCAGATGCCAGTGCCCGACGGCGTGGTCTTCCTGGCCGCCCACCCGGGCCAGGGCGAGGTGATGCTGCACGGCATCGACCCGAGCGTCATCGATGAGGCGGATCCCCTGGCCGCCGACCCCGACCTGGACCTGTTCGATCCACGCAACGGGTTCCGCGAGCCGCCGGAAAGCGCAAGCTACACCCCGGAGTTCCTGGCCCGGTACCGGGCAGCTCAGCGAGGGCGCATATCGCGCCTGGACGACCTGGCGCGGCAGTGGGTCGCGCGCCGGGAGGCGGCCCGGGCGCGCTTCAAGGAGTCCGGTGACGTCGCCGACAGGCGCGCGGCGCTCGCCCCGCGCTTCCTCATCGTCAACCGCACCGAGGCCGACCCGCGCTATGTGGATCTCTCCCTCGACCCCAACGACCGCCCCTACGGCTCGCTCCACGGCCCGTACCCCCACCTGATCAACTACGGCACGATCGGGTTCGGCCGCATCTGCACCCCGGACGCCTGGCTGTCGACCTGGTCTGGCCTGTCGACGAACGCCTCGTTCGCCAAGGCCGCGCCGCACGTCATGGTGCCCACGCTGTACCTGGAGTTCTCGGGCGACCAGACGCTCCTGCCCGCCGACGCCGACAAGCTCTACCAGGCGATCGGTACCACGGACAAGGAGCGCATTGCCATCCCCGGACTCCACTTCGGCGCCGCCCTACCCGGCCACCGCCCCGGCATCGAACTGGCCGCGGACGCGATCCTCGACTGGCTCTGACTCGTCATACACCCACTCTCTGCAGAGGACAGCTCATGCGCACGGACATCGACGTCCGCACCCCAGCCGGGTTGCGGACCACCGGGATCGCCACCGGACCCGGCACCCCGGACACTCCGTTGCTGGTCTGCCTGCCCGGAGGCAGCTACACCGCCCGCTACTTCGACGTCCCCGGCTTCTCCCTCCTCGACGTCGCCGAGGCGAACGGGTTCACCGCGATCGCCCTCGACCGGCCCGGCTACGGCGGCAGCGATCCCCTCCCCGCCGACGAGCGGACGTTCGCCCGCAGCGCCGGCGTCCTCGACGAGGCCATCGAAGTCCTGTGGGCCGAATATCGGGGTGGTCACCCGGGAGTCGTAGTGATCTCCCACTCGATCGGCTCGGCGATCACAGTCCACATCGCCGCGCGCCAGCCCGAATGGCCACTGCTCGGGATCGCCCTGCACGGGGTCAACACGCTGTCCCCCGACCACGTCGTCGGCGCCTGGCACTCGATGCCTCCCGGCCTCCCAGTGCAGTTCAGCCCCGAGCAGCGCCGCATGTTCATGTACGGACCGGCGGAAACCTTCGCCCCCGACGCCGTCCGCCGCGCCGAGATCTCAGCGGCCGCCTGCCCGATCGAGGAACTGCTCGAGATCGTCGGCGAGTGGCCGCGCACCGCTGCGGACCTCGCCCGACAGGTCCGGGTACCAGTCCACTACGTGCTCGCCGAGCACGAGGCCCTGTGGAACGCCGACCAGAGCCGGGTCGACGCCTTCGCCGGGCTATTCGCCTCCGCACCCCGCGTGGACGCCGCCCTGGCCCGTGGCGTCGGCCACAACATCGACCACCACCACCTCGGCCGGGCCCTGCAACTGCAGCAGCTCGCCTTCGCCCTGACCTGCACGCCAGTGCCGGTCCCGGCCTGACACACTGTCCCGACGACGCCTACCATCTCGACATGGCTTCCCCCCCTTCCCGAAACCGTCGCGCGGTGGCCGCTACCGCCGGCCCAGCGCCCGACGGGCCCCCTGCTCGCGCGACGCGGATGCGCACGTCGTCCTCGCGCCGCGAGCTCGTGATGTCGGAGATCCTCGAGCACGCCACCCGGCTCTTCGCCGAACGCGGATACGACGGGACCACGCTGCAGGACATCGCCGAGGCCATCGGGATCAGCAGGCCCGGGCTCTACAACTACATCAGCAGCAAGGAACAGCTGCTCGCCGAACTCGTCCGGGACGTCAGCGAGAACACCGCGCACGCCGTCCGTGCGGTCCGGCTCCGCGCCGACCTCAGCTCGGTCGAGAAGCTGCGGGTGGTGGTCCGTGCGCTGGCGCTTCAGCGGGCCGGAGCGCCAGAGCGCTTCCGGGTTCTCGATCGCACCGAGGCCGCGCTCCCGGAGAAAGTAGCCAGCGTGCACCTGAAGGCGCGCCGGGAGGTCCTCGCCGAGATACGGACGATCATCGAGGAAGGCGTGTCGCGAGGCGAGTTCCGTCCTCGGGACGAGCGACTGGCGGCGCTGTCGGTCATCGGCATGTGCAACTGGGTCGCCTGGTGGTTCCACCCAGGCCCCAACCATCCCGCCGAACCAGTGGCCGATGAACTCGCCCAGAACGCCGTCGACATGCTCGCCTACCCGAAGGGCAGCGGCCCCGCAGCAACCGCACCGCACCACGCCCTGCAGAAAGTCCGGGAGAACCTGGACTACCTGGAGCGTTTCCTCGGTCCAAAGTCCGTTCATGACCCGGGCTCGATACCGCCCAGCTGAGCTGCCGTCGACGAGGTCATCCGCGCCTACGAGAACACCATGCTCCCCCGCTCCACCGAGACAGCAAGCCTGCTGAGAATGGCGCCCAGCAGCTGCTCTCAGCCGATCTGCCCGACTTCAGCGAGGACGACAACACCAAGCCCTGACTCCACCGCCACGCCAAACGGCAGCGGAGACCAGCCGACGGACGGGGGACCTGAGCCGACACTTGAACCGTCGTCCACGCTCACCGCCGGTTCCGTTGTCGCTCAACCCCGGGCCAGGTGGTGGAGACCAGGCAGGCCTTTGTCAGGCCTGCGAGCGCTCTGGCGTTGCTCCTCCCCAGGTCACCCAGGTGACCTGGGCGCCCTCAACGACGACCGGAGCGGGATGCTCGGTGCCGACGGCGTCCTTGATCCTCAGCTCGTAGCGCCCGGCCCGGAGCGATCCGAATACGGCTGCAGTCGTGGTAATTCCGGGCCCTTGACGCTTGTGCACCCCGGTGTGAGAGCCGTCCCACTCGGCACCGGCGGCGCGAATCTCGATCTCCGCCCCGACCAGCTCGGGCGGGGTGTAGATCACCGCGGCGCCCGCGTCGCCGCCGATGTCGACGATGACGACACCGGCGGCGTCGGGCGGTTGCTCTGGCGGTGGCATGTCCATGTGGTCAGTTCATCCTTGCGTAGGCGACGATATTGGACAGGTAATGACCGGTGGCCTCGTCGAAGGCCCCGCCGCAGGTGATCAGCCGCAGGGCCGGGTAGGGCTCGGGCCCGTAAACCTCCGTGGCCGGGAAGTGCGCCTTGGAGTACTCGTGCACCGAAGTCACGGTGAAGTGGACCGTCTCGCCGTTGGCGAGCGTCACCTCGACCGCGTTGCCGGGGGCCAGGAGGCCGAGATCGTAGAAGACCCCGGCCGCCTGGTAGGAGTCAACGTGGCCGACGATGATGGCCGACCCGACCTGGCCCGGTGTCGGCCCGAGGTCATACCAGCCGACCTCGTGGACGCCCGCGTCGGTGAGAGGCGGCACCTGCAGGGCGCCGTCGGCGTCGAGTCCCTCGTCGACGATGTTGGTAGAGACGTGGATGGCGGGAATCTGCAATCGTACGGGGGCCGCCGTCGGTGACGGCAGCCTCCCCGGCGCCACCGCCAGGGCGCCCGGCACCGGAGGGCGGGGAGCGGACGCGGCCGCGCTTGGACCGGGCGGGCCGCCCGGTGCCAGCAGGACCAGGATCAGGACGGCGATCCCCGCCAGCGCCGCCCCGCCACCGCCGAGCTCGGCCGCAAGCCAAGCTCGGCGGGGTGATGCATGGCTGCCCCGGCGGGCTGGCCGGGAGGCCTCAGGCCTCATCGGCAGTGCCGGGTACCGCCATGGCCTCGGAGCCGTTCGCGTGAGCATGCGTGCGACCGCTGTTGCGGTGCCCGAGGACGACGGCGGCTGCGCCAGCGGTGGCGACGGCGGCCGCGCCGACCGCCAGCGGGACCCGGTCGGCCAGGCCGGCTGCGCCTCCGCCGCCGGTCTCGGGCGCGCCCGCGGGCACCGCTTCGCCGGCATTCCCGACCGGAGTGCTCGACGGGGTGTAGTAGCCGCTGTACGGCAGCGGCATGTACGGGAAGCACGACAGCAGGTTGAGTCCCGCGCCGGTGGCCCCGTCGGTGACCTTGGAGGCCGCCGCGTCGGGCGTGTAGCTGCTGTCCACGAGGGGATAGGTGACGCCGGCCAGGGCGCGAAGCTCGATCGTGACGATGTCGTCCTGGAGCCGCCGGCCGTTCGGGAAGCCGGCCGCGTCCCCGCCGACCAGGCCGGCCGGGTTGGGGGACTTCGCCGGCGGGATGGCCATGTTGAGCCGCAGGAGGTCAGCCTGGGTGTTGCCGCCGGCGGTCACGTTCTGGAAGCCGGGCACGATCCCCGCCGGGAGGCCGGTCAGGAAGATGGCCACCAGGTCCGCCCGCTGCTTGGCCGGCGGCATCGACTCCAGCTTGGCGTTCAGCGCCTGCAGGTTGGGGAACACGCCCGGGTACAAGGAGGGCAGCAGGTCGGCCAGCGCCGGGAAGGAGACGTCGCTGACGAACTGGCTGTCGTTGAACGGGCTGCTCGCGTTCCACTGGTCCTTCGTTCCCAGCGAGACCAGCACCTCGTTGAACAGCGGCATCCCGAGGCGCGAGACCTGCTCGTAGGGCCCGGAGCCGTTGAAGTGACCCTGCGAGGAGTCATAGACCTGGGCCTTCTGGCGGCTGGCGGAGGCATAGACGCCGATGACGGCGGTGGGCTTGGCGGGGTCCGTCGGGTTGGAGCCGTCGGAGGTCAGCATCGTCTTCGGGATCTGAAGGGCGATCGTGTGGACGTTCGAGGCGCCGAGCGTGTTGATCCCGTCGTGCATGCCGAGTGCGCCGCCGCCCGCGTGCAGGGAGGCGAAGGGCCGCAGGTCGCCGAGGTCGAACACCGCGCCGAGGTCGACGAAGAACGCGTCGGCTCGCTGGCCGGCGAACACCTTCTCCCCGGTGGAGAGAGTCTGGACGGCAGCGGCGGCGAGCGCCGGGTAGTCCGGGGTGGACAGCGGGCCGATGTTGCAGGGCGGGCACGGAAGCGAGGTGCCCACCGTGGTCGAGGTGCCCCCCTGCACCTTGGTCACGTTGTAGGTCTGCTTGCGGTTCCAGGTCGAGTCGCTGAGCGAGGTGATCGGCCCGGTGTTGTACAGGAAGCCCGCCGCCGGGTCCGGCGCCGCGGTGCTGAAAGCGAACTGGTAGCTGATGTCGTCCTGCGTGCCGGAGTTGGAGATGTTGATCGCGTACTGGACGTCGTCGCCGAACTGGTAGAAGTTCGGCCCGCCCGCGGGCGCTTCGAGCGGAATGAAGTTGGCAATGATAGTCACTGTGTCAGGCGCGTCCGGGCTGACGAATGCGTAGACGTCGGTGTTGTCGGCGACCGGGTCGCTGGAGATGTACGGCGCTTCACGATGCGATGACACGTTTCACCCCTGGGTAGTTCGAACGACTGGAACTGGTACCGGGCCGCCTTGGCACGGCACGAGATGGCAGGGCAGAGACCGCACAGACTCCGAGCCGGTCTCGAGAGCGGAGCAGCGCGGTGTGCGGCGGTGTCCTTAGCCGGGCGCGACGGTCAGCCGACGACCCGGTAAAGCTTCGCCGCCAGCTGCGGATCGCGGAAGGTCACCTCGCTGGTGCCCATGTACACGCCGATCTCGCCGGTGCTGAGATCCTTCACGTGAGCGACCAGCGGGCCGTCCAGGCTGGCGTCCGTCAGGAGGGCAGCGCTGTCCGACGGGGTCGCGGGCGAGGGGCCAGCCGCGCTGGCAAGCGGCGCCTTGGCTGCGAGGCCCGCCGAGAACGCCGGCACGGCGCCCACCAGGCCAACTCCCGCGACCGCAAGCGAACCGTTCCGCAGGAGCCCACGGCGACTCACATTTTCCATTTCTCATCCTCTGCTGACGACGGATCTGACGGCCCGAGATATAACCCGCAGTCGGCTACCATAAACCGCGCTGGCTGTCGGAGTTTAATTATTCCGCAGGGCTTTGATCTGGCAACCTCCCAGGTCCTGGCCCTGTCTGTACCTTAGCCAGTGTTCGCCTCCCCGCGGAGACGACACGCGATGGGCTTTTTTTCGGACAATAGCGTGGCCCGTTCATGAAGCACTGGCGGCTGTTGCCGGCCAGCCCCGGCAGAATAAGTAACGAACCGAAATAAGGCCGCTTATATAATTAACAATCGTTCTATTCTGGCTGACCCGGACCACGGGCGCGAACGACGTGGCGTGAGGCAATCGGTCACCTGCCTGGCGGCTGCCAGCACGTCACCCGGGCTGCCAACGTCCGCCACCCAGCAGGCTGGCTGCGCTGGCGGCTCTCGCGCTGGCTCAACCAG
>Ga0302314_10009213_pt1 | contig 17503 bp, 14 predicted proteins | sample III_Palsa_N2_3_FD_200533 | JGI IMG/M metagenome (GOLD analysis project Ga0302314, IMG submission 200533) | Peat permafrost microbial communities from Stordalen Mire near Abisko, Sweden - III_Palsa_N2_3 | ecosystem: Environmental > Terrestrial > Soil > Palsa > Peat permafrost | place: Sweden...
CGCCGGGTCTGGCGGTTGCGCGCGGGCAGGCGGGCGACGGCCCAGACGCGGCCGCGACCGCCGCCGCCGGCGGCTGCCGCGGCGCGCCACCACACCCAGTCGCCGACGACCAGCGCGTCGCGTTCGAGTTCGAGCGCGACCCGCAGCGTGGGCCAGGCGACGACGGCGTGCGCATCGGTGCCGTCGTGCACGACCAGGTGGTCGCGCTGGATCTCGACGACGCGCGCGAGCCGCGTGTCGTCCGGGCGCGGCTGCGCGAGCGCCGCCTGCACCGTGTCGTGGGAAAGTCCGATGTCGCGCAGCGCGCGCAGATCGAAGAAGTCTTGCATGGGGATTGATTCCGGACGCGCCGCACCGGCGGGATCGGCGATGCGGCAGCCTCGCTCGCGCTGCGCCGAGCGCGAACGAACGAAGGCCTTGCACGGTCAAGGCCGGCTTGGGGAGTGTGGGCGTCGGAACCGGAATGCGGTCGGTGCGGAAGATCGCACCGCAGGCATGGCCGTGATCGCGGGGATCAGTGGCCGAGTGCCTTCGAGAACCGTGGCGGCATGGCGGTCGACGCGCTGGCGATATCAGTCTTCATGGCGGACCTCCTGCAGGTGAACCGGTTGAACGAGGACGCGACTTTGCGCCCGTGCGCGTCACGCTGTCAAGGCCACGCGCACGCATGGCGGCGTGCGCGCCACATCGCCACAATCGACGCACTCCGACTGCCCGGGATCCTCGCCATGCGCCCTGCCCTGCTTGCCTGCGTGCTCTCGCTGTTCGCGTTCCACGCGTTCGCCGCGCAGTTGCCTTCGGCCGCCGACCTCGCGGCCATCGCCGCCGACGTCAAGGCCGCCGAGATCGCGTTCGCGAAGACGATGGCCGACCGCCGGTTCGACCGCTTCGGCGACTTCGTCGCCGACGACGCCGTCTTCAACGGCAGCAAGCCGCACATCGGCAAGGCCGCCGTGCTCGACGCCTGGAAGGGCTTCTTCGGCGTCGCGCCGGCGCCGTTCAGCTGGGCCCCCGACGCCGTGGCCCCCACCGCGGACGGCGGCTACGCGATCTCGACCGGACTCGCGCGCGACGCCGCAGGCCAGGTCATCTCGCGCTTCACGAGCCTCTGGCGCAAGGATGCGGACGGCCATTGGCGCGTCGTCGCCGACCAGGGGGTCGACGTCGACTGCGCCAGGTGACTCAGTACGCCACGCCTTCCGGCAACAACCCCCGCTTGCGCAGCAGGGGCTCGATCGACGGCATGCGCCCGCGGAACGCGGCGTAGGCCTGCTGCGGCGCCACGCTGTCGCCGGCGCCGTAGATGCACTGCCGCAGCCGCGCCGCGACCACCGGGTCGAATGCGTTGCCAGCTTCCTTGAAGGCGTCGAACGCGTCGGCGTCGAGCACCTCGGCCCAGAGGTAGACGTAGTACCCGGCGGCGTATGCGGCGCCCGAGAACAGGTGCTGGAAGTGCAGCAGGCGGTGGTTGACGCCGACCTCGGGCGGCAGGTTCAGGCGCGCCAGTGTCGCGGCCTCGAACTCGGGCAGGTCGGGCGGCGGTTCCTTGTCCTGGCGCGAGTGCACGGCCATGTCGACCAGCGCGCTGCCGGCGTAGCGCACCGTCTCGTAGGCCTGGCCCCAGCGGCGCGCCTCCTGCAGGCGGCGCACCAGCGTCCCGGGGATCGGCTCGCCGGTCTGCCAGTGGCGCGCGTGGCGCGCGATGACCTCGGGCTCGAGCAGCCAGTGCTCGAACAGCTGCGACGGCAGTTCGACGAAGTCGCGCAGCACGTTGGTGCCCGACAAGCGCTGGTACGTCACGTTCGACAGCAGCCCGTGCAGGCCGTGGCCGAACTCGTGGAACAGCGTGCGCGCGTCGTCGAAGGACAGCAGCGTCGGCTCGCCCGGCGCGCCCTTGGCGAAGTTGTTGTTGTTCATGATCACCGGCAGGTCGACGCCGCCGTTGCGGCACTGCCAGCGCAGCGCGCTCATCCACGCGCCGGAGCGCTTGGTCTGGCGCGCGAAGTTGTCGTGCAGGAAGATGCCGATCAGCCTGTCGCCATCGTGAACTTCATAGGGCACGACGTCCGGGTGATAGACCGGGATCGCGTCGTTGCGCACCATGCGGACGCCGAACAGCCGCTGCGCGCAGTCGAACGCCGCCTGCACCATGCGTTCGAGCGAGAAGTACGGCTTGACCTCGCCGTCGTCGAACGCGTAGCGCTGCTGGCGCACGCGCTCGGAGCCGAAGCGCCAGTCCCAGGCCATGAACGGCGCGGCGACGCCCGCGCCGCGCAGCGCCTCGTGCACCGCGTCGCGCTCCTCCTTCAGCGCGGTGAGCGCGCGCATGTAGACGTCGTCCAGCAGGTTGTTGACCGAGGCGATGTTGCCGGCCATCGTGTTGGCCAGCGCGTAGTCGGCGTAGCTCGCATGGCCGTGCATCCAGGCCTGTTCCTGGCGCAGCCGCAGGATGTCGCGCGCGACCTCGCGGTTGTCGGTCTCGCCCTCGTTCTCGCCGCGGCCGACCCAGGCCTTCCACGCGCGTTCGCGCAGGTCGCGCCGCGTGGAGAACGTCAGGAACGGCACGATCAGCGAACGCGACAGCGTCACCACGTGCCTGCCCTCGCCGAGTCCGCGATCGCTCGCGGCCTGGCGTGCCGACGCGCGCACGAACGGCGGCAGGCCGTCCAGATCGGCGTCGGACAGCTCCAGCTGGAAGCCGGCCTCGTCGGCCAGCACGTTCTGCGCGAAGCGCGTGGTGAGCTGCGCCAGGCGCTCCATGATCTGCGCGTAGCGCGGCTGCTGGTCGGCACCGAGCTTCGCGCCCGCGCGCACGAAATCGACGTGCAGGCGTTCGACGAGGCGCAGCTGTTCGGCGTCGAGGCCCAGTTCGTGGCGCGCCGCGTGCACGCGGTCGAGCCGCGCGAACAGGCCGGCGTGCATCATCACGGCGCTGTCGTGCGCGGCCAGCGGGGCGGCCAGCTCGCGCTGCACGGCCTGGATGTCGGGCGACGTGTGCGACGCGGCGAGTGCGTGGAACGCGGCCTCGATGCGCGACAACAGCCGGCCGCTGCGGTCGAACGCGGCCACGGTGTTGTCGAAGTCCGGCGCGTCCGGCCGCGCGGCGATGGCCTCCACCTCGACGCGCTGCGCCTGCATCGCCGCCTCGAAGGCCGGGGCGAAATCGGCGGCCCGGATCAGGTCGAACGGCGGCAGTGCGAACGGCGTCGTCCAGTCGGCGAGAAGGGGGTTGTTGGCGGTCATGGCGGTGATGTGGACTTCTTGTGGAGGCTCGCCCCGCCGTCGGGCAGGGCTGATGGCGGCGATGATGCCAGCGGTCATGGATCTGACACATCGGAAGGATACGGCCCCGGTCGACCTCCCCATTCGCCGAGAGGAGATTGGCGCCGCAGCCCCGGTCGCCGCCGTCGAAGGTCCGCCTCTGCGATGATCGCCCCATCCCGACTCCCGACCGTGGCCGCCACGCCGGCGTCCGCGCCGACCCGCATGACGCAAGATCCCGCCGCTTCCGAAGATCCGCACCTGTGGCTGGAGGACGTCCTCGGCGACGCCGCCCTCGCCTGGGTGCGCGAGCGCAACGCGCAGTCGCGCGCCGTCCTCGAGGCGTGGCCGCAGTTCGGCCAGACGCGCGACCAGCTGCGCGCGATCCTCGACTCCAAGGAGCAGATCCCCGGCGTCGTGCGGCGCGGCGACTGGCTCTGGAACTTCTGGCGCGACGACCGGAACCCGCGCGGCCTGTGGCGCCGCACCACGCTCGAGGAATACCGCAAGCCGCAGCCTGCCTGGGACGTCGTGATCGACCTCGACGAACTCGCGCGAACGGAGAACGAGAACTGGGTCTGGCACGGCACCAACTGCCTGGCGCCGAAGTACGAGCGCGGGCTGATCATGCTGTCGCGCGGCGGCTCCGACGCCCAGGTGGTGCGCGAGTTCGACATCGTCAGGCGCGAGTTCGTCGCCGACGGCTTCGTGCTGCCCGAGGCCAAGTCCAGCGTCGACTGGGCCGACGAGGACACGATCTACGTCGCCACCGACTTCGGCCCCGGCAGCCTGACCGACTCCGGCTACCCGGGCGTCGTCAAGCGCTGGTCGCGCGGCACGCCGCTCGCAAGCGCGGTGACGATGTTCGAGGGCGAGCACACGGACGTCGCGTCGGGCATGAGCGTCGACGACACGCCCGGCTTCGAGCGCACGACCTTCAGCCGCTCGCTGGATTTCTACACCTCGCGCGTCTGGCTGCTGGACGGCCACGACGCAGCCGGCCAGCCGAAGCTCACGCTGATCGACAAGCCGGATGACGCCAACCTCGCGTTCTGGCGCGACCGCGTGCTGATCGAACTGCGCTCGGACTGGACGATCGCCGGCACCACCTGGCCGCGCGGCTCGCTGCTGGTGGCCGACGCCGACGCGTACCTGCGCGGCGAGCGCGCGCTGCAGCCGCTGTTCACGCCGACGGCCACGCGCTCGCTGGCCGGCTACGGCACGACGAAGACCAAGGTGCTGCTCAACCTGCTGGACGACGTGGCCGGCCGCATCGAGGAAGTGACGCCCAGCGCCGCCGGCTGGCAGCACCGCGCCGTCGATGCGCCGTTCCCCGGCTCGCTGTCGACGTCCGAGCTGTACGACGCCCACACGCCCGACGACCCGCTCGCCGAGGCCTACTTCCTCAGCTACACCGACTTCCTCACGCCCGACTCGCTGTACCTCGCGCACGCGGGCAGCGACGAACGCGAGCTGCTGAAGGCGCGTCCGCACTTCTTCGATTCGACGGGCATGCGCGTCGAGCAGAAGTTCGCGACGTCCCGGGACGGCACGCGCGTGCCCTACTTCGTCATCTGGCCGAAGGGCGCGACGCACGACGGCGCCAATCCGACGCTGCTGTACGGCTACGGCGGCTTCGAGATCTCGCTGACGCCCAGCTATTCGGGCGGCATCGGCAAGGCCTGGCACGAGCACGGCGGCGTGTGGGTCTACGCCAACATCCGCGGCGGCGGCGAGTACGGCCCGGCCTGGCACCAGGCCGCGCTGCGCGAACACCGCCAACGCAGCTACGACGACTTCATCGCCGTCGCCCAAGACCTGATCGCCACCCAGGTGACCAGTCCGGGCCACCTCGGCATCGAGGGCGGCAGCAACGGCGGCCTGCTGGTGGGCGCGGTCACGATGCAGCGCCCCGACCTGTTCAACGCCGCCAGCTGCCAGGTGCCGCTGCTGGACATGAAGCGCTACAACAAGCTGCTGGCCGGCGCGTCGTGGATGGCCGAGTACGGCAACCCCGACATCCCGGCCGAGTGGGCGTGGATCTCGAAGTACAGCCCGTACCAGAACGTGCACGCCGACCGGCGCTACCCGACGGTCTTCTTCACCACCTCGACGCGCGACGACCGCGTGCACCCCGGCCACGCGCGCAAGATGGCCGCGCGCATGATCGAGCAGGGCCACGACGTGCTGTACTACGAGAACATCGAGGGCGGCCACGGCGGCGCGGCCGACAACGAACAGCGCGCCGACATCCAGGCGCTGCAGTTCGCGTTCCTGTGGCAAAAATTGTCGCGCTGACGTCGGCGCGCGCCTTGCCGTACCGAGACCTCACTTCGCGGAGCACTCGATGACCGTCGTCGTCACTCACAACGCCTCCCGCCAGCGCTTCGAGGCCGCCGTCGACGGCCAGCTGTGCGTGTGCGACTACCAGCTGCGCGGCAACGTGATGTGGATGACGCACACGGGCGTGCCGACGCCGGTCAGCGGCCGCGGCATCGCGGCCGAGCTGGTGCGCGTGGCGCTCGAGTGGGCCGAGCACAAGGGCTATCGCGTGGAACCGTCGTGCAGCTACGTCGAGGCGTATATGCGGCAGCATCCGGAGACGCAGAAGCTGCTCGCGCGCTAGTGTCCTGTCCCGGAAATACGTAGCCCGCAGATTCGACCGGGCTTGGGCGGCCCGAGAGCACGCGGATGGAGACGTCCCATGGCGCGCGTCGGTCGAACCCCTTCGGGGCAGCCTCAAACGGGGCGATCGCCGCGTTGCGCGAGGCCCGCGAGCCCACCAGGATCGCGGGCCCCGCGCGCCTTGCGCTCACCCCGTTTGAGGCCGTCTTCAGGCCACGTATTTCCGGGACGGGACACTAGCCGGCGACGCGCGCGGGCTCGCTCGCAGGCCCCTCGTCGACCCGCCGCGCATACCGCGCCGCCAACACCGCGCACACCATCAGCTGCATCTGGTGGAACAACATCAGCGGCAGCACGATGGCGCCGACCGACTGCGCGGGGAACAGCACCTTGGCCATCGGGATGCCGCTGGCCAGGCTCTTCTTCGAGCCGCAGAACACGATGGTGATCTCGTCGGCCTTGTCGAAGCCGAGGCGGCGCGCGAGCCAGCCGGTCAGGAACAGCGCACAGGCCAGCAGCACCGCGCACACCAGCAGCAGGCCGGCGAGCGCCTGCGGCGGCACCTGCTTCCACAGGCCCTCGATGACGGCCGCGCTGAAGGCGGTGTAGACCACCAGCAGGATCGAGCCGCGGTCGACGATGCCCAGGACCTGCTGGCGGCGCTCGATCCAGCCGCTGATCCACGGACGCAGCAGGTGGCCGGCGACGAAGGGCAGCATCAGCTGCATCAGGATGCGGCCGATCGAGTCGAACGCGTTCGTCGATCCCGCCGAATGCGGCAGCACCACCAGGCCCACGAGCACCGGCGTGATGAACACGCCCAGCAGCGTCGACGCCGATGCGCTGCACACCGCGGCCGGGACGTTGCCGCGCGCGATCGAGGTGAACGCGATCGCCGACTGCACCGTGGCCGGCAGCACGCACAGGAACAGCACGCCCGTGTAGAGCTCGCGCGTGACCAGCGGCTGCAACAGCGGCTTGAGCGCCAGCGCCACCAGCGGGAACAGCACGAAGGTGCAGGCGAACACCAGCAGGTGCAGCCGCCAGTGCGTGATGCCCGCGCGGATCGCCTCGCGCGACAGCTTGGCGCCGTGCAGGAAGAACAGCAGGCCGATGGCGAAGGTGGTGGAGTCGTCGAAGAAGTGGGCGAACACGCCCTGCGCCGGCAGCAGCGTGGCCAGCGCCACGGTGGCCACCAGCAGCAGCGTGAAGTTGTCGGGCAGGAAGGCGGGGCGTTTCATGACTTCATTTCACCGTGCCCGCGCTCAAAAGAGAAATCGATTTATTCCATGGACTTATGATTCATAGTCATGAATGCCACCCTGCGCCAGCTGCGCGTCTTCCAGTCGGTCGCCCAGACGCGCAATTTCAGCCGCACCGGCGAGGCCATCGGCCTGACCCAGCCGGCGGTCAGCCGCGCCATCGCCGAGCTGGAGCGCGAGCTGGGCCTGCGGCTGCTCGATCGCACCACGCGCGAGGTCGAGCTGACCGAGGCCGGGCGCTCGCTGGCGGCGCGCCTGGATCGCGCGCTCGACGAGCTCGACGCCACGCTGGCCGACGTCGCCGGCCTGGCCGACGCCGACGGCGGCAAGGTGCGCGTCGCCAGCAGTCCCACGCTGTCGGCCTACCTGATGCCCGGCTGCATCGCCGCCTGCGCGCGCGCGGCGCCGCGCGTGCGCTTCGTGCTGCTCGATCGCATCCAGCAGGACGTGCTCGAGAGCGTGCGCGGCGGCGAGGTGGACTTCGGCGTGGTCGTCGAGCCGCCGGCCGTCGACGATCTGCACTGCGAGGTGATCCTGCACGACGCGTTCGTGCTGGCGACGCCCGCGAAGCATCCGCTCGCCCGCGCCGCGAGCGTGCGCTGGAAGGCGCTCGACGGCGCGGCGCTGGTGCTGCTGGATGCGGCGTCGGGCAGCCGGCGCTACATCGACGACGCGCTGGCGCGGCACGGCGCCGTCTGCAAGGTCGAACAGGAACTGGCGCATCCGACCACGGTGCTCCAGATGGTCGAGGCCGGCATCGGCCTGACCGTGATGCCGAACCTGGCCGTGCCGCCGGGCGGCCTGCCCGGCCTCGCGGTGCGGCCGCTGCAGCCGCGGGTGGAGCGCACGGTGATGCTGGTGCGGCGCAACGACCGCGCGCTGTCGCCGGTGGCGGAACGCGTGTGGCAGCTCGTCGCCGCGACCGTGCGTGCGCGCGGGGGCTGACAGCCGATCGACGGCAGCGACGTCAGGCGTTCAGCCCGCGTCGCGCCTGGCAGCTCCCGCTGGTTGCCGCGCTCCGGCCCAGAAGATCGTCAGCATGAAGACCACATGCAGCATCGCGAACGGTCCCACCGTGAATGGTTCGCTGGAACGATGCCAGGGCTGCAGCGCGACCAGCGCGCTGGCCATCCCGACCGCCACGACCGCCAGCGGCACCATCCACAACTCCTTCTTCAGTACGAACTGGACGACGAGCACGCCGACGCAGGCCCAGTACACGGCATAGAGAACGGTCGTGAACAGCAGCGCTGAACGCTGCGGCAAGAGCAGGATCGAGTGGAGCATCTGCGACGGCGAGTCGCCGGACAACCCACCGATAGCGACGACCGCGATCGCGCCGGCCAGCGGCGGGAGAAATGCCGGAACGGAAAGCACGAGTCCGAAGAACGCCCAGACCACCCGCAGGAGTGCGTTCATGCCGCGTGCGATGCTCATCGAGCCCGCGCGCTCAGGCCGTCATCGAATGCAGCGCGACGCGGTTGCCTTCGCTGTCCGCGACGATCGCGCGAAAGCCGTTGGGCGCGATCGAGTGCTTGGCCTTGAGCAACTTGCCGCCGTGCGCCTCCACCGCCGCGACGGCCGCGTCGAGCCGGCCGCTCGCGTCGATGTAGACCAGCGGCCCGAACAGCGACGGCGCGACGCCCTCCTCGGGCTCGATCAGGCAGCCGCCGACCTGGTTGCCTTCGTGCTTGAACAGCCCGAAGTTGAAGCCGGGGCCGCCGATCTTGTCGACGGGCCGCCCGACGACCGCGCCGTAGAACGCGATCGCGCGATCGAGGTCGACGACGGGGATGTCGACCCAGACGAAGGTGTTGCTCATGATGGTGTCCCTCAGCCTTTCGAAGCGTTTTCCTTGTCCTGCAGCAGCCGCCACATGACCTTGCCCGCGCCGGATTTCGGCAGCACGTCGACGAACTCGACGATGCGCGGCGCCTTGTACGCCGCCATGTTCTCATGCGCCCAGGTGACGATGTCGCGCTCCTGCACCTGGCCCTTGGCGTCGGCGCGCAGCACGACGATCGCCTTGACCGTCTCGCCGCGGTAGGCGTCCTGCGCCGAGATGACGCAGGCCTCCTGCACGCCCGGATGCTTGTACAGCAGCAGTTCGACCTCCGACGGCCACACCTTGAAGCCGCTCGCGTTGATCATGCGCTTGAGGCGGTCGGTGATGAAGAAGTAGCCGTCGGCGTCCATGTGGCCGAGGTCGCCGGTGCGGAAGTACTTGCGGCCGCCGATGTCGACGAAGGCCGCCGCCGTCGCCTCCGGATTCTTCCAGTAGCCGCGGAACACCATCGGGCCGCGCGTGACGATCTCGCCGACGTCGCCGGGCGGCAGCTCCTTGAGCGTGACCGGATCCACCACGCGTGAGTCGACGCCGAAGAACGGCATGCCCAGGCACTGCAGCTTCGCGTTCTCGGCCGGATTCGCGTGGCTGGGCGCGGCCGTCTCAGTGAGGCCGTAGCCCTCGCAGAAGCGCAGGCCGAACTCGTCGAGCAGGCGCTGCGCCACCGCCTGCGGCATCGCCGCGCCGCCGCCCGACAGCCAGCGCAGGCTGCTGAGATCGAAGCTGCGGTAGTTCGGGCTCGCGAACAGGTCGATGATCATCGTGGGGATGCACGTCCAGTGCGAGACCTTGTGGCGCGAGATGAGGCGCCCGGCCAGCTCGCGATCCCAGCGCGGCATGATCACCACCGTGGAGCCGCCGAACATCGGCGAGATCACGCCATAGAGCATGCCGGTGATGTGGAACATCGGCACCACGCCCAGCACGATGCTCTCGGCGCTGCCCGAGCCCCATTCCGCGCCGCCGATGACGTTGGCCATCAGCGTGCGGTGCGTGTGCATGCAGCCCTTGGGCAGGCCCGTGGTGCCGGACGTGTAGGGCAGCAGCGCGAGGTCGTCGGGACCGTTGACGGCCGGGCCGGGCACGTGGCCTTCGGCCAGCGCGTCGGTCCAGCGCACGGTGCCGGGCGGCAGCGGCGGATCGGCCAGCAGCCAGTCGCGCATCGCGGGCGGCGGGGCGACGTCGTCGTCGAAGGCGTCGGGCAGTTCGTCGGCGTAGCGCGTCGCGAGCACGCGCGCGACGCGTTGCGATGGCGGCAGCGCCGCGTTGGCGCTCGCGACGATGGCGGCCAGCTCGGCGCTGCAGATCACCACCTTGGTGCCCGGATCGACGATGTAGTGGCCGAACTCCTCGGCCTTGTTCATCGCGTTGACCGGCACCACGACCGCGTCGGCGCGCAGGATGCCGTGGTAAGCGACCAGGTATTGCGGGCAGTTCTGCATGAACAGCGCCACCCGATCGCCGCGCCTGACGCCCTGCGCCTGCAGCCAGCCGGCGATGGCTTGCGCCTCCGCGCGCAACGTGGCGTAGCACTTCGTGCGGCCGAAATAGACGGTGGCGGCCTTGGCCGGATAGCGCGCGGCGGCCACCTCCAGGTTGTGCCACAGCGAGGTCTCGGGCAACGTGACCGTGCGCGCCAGGCGCTTCGGCCAGAACGCGAAGTGCGGGCGGTCGGCGGGCACCTCGCCGGCGTTGGTGTCCACCAGGGACGGATCGATCGGGGATGTGCGGGAATACGCTTCGGACGAAGACATCGAAATCCTTTGGGCGCCGGCCGGTCAAGGCGGGCGCATCCTTTGTTGCACCGCAGCGATCTCGCGCGGCACGCGAACCCCCAGCCTACTTCGCGCGACGGAGCGACACCATAGTGCGAGCCCCGAGCAGGGTTGTCACAGTGGGGACAACTCAGGTTTGTCCGGTATCGTCCGAATATTGCTGGTGAAGCGCATCTCGCGTTTCGAAGCCCCGTCATGGCCACATCCGCCGATAGCGCCCCCGCCGCCGACCACGACCCCGCGCACGCCTCCCTGCCGTGCGTGCTCGACATCGAGGCCTCGGGTTTCGGGCGCGGCAGCTATCCGATCGAGATCGGCTTCGTGCTCCCGGACGGCACCGCCTACTGCACGCTGATCGTTCCCGACGCAGGCTGGACGCACTGGGACGGCGACGCCGAGCGCGTCCACGGCATCTCACGGTCGCTGCTGCAGCGCCATGGCCGCAGCGCGCACGAGGTCGCGATCGAACTGAACCACCGCCTGGCCGGCCGCACCGTCTATTGCGACAACTGGGCGCACGACTACGCGTGGCTGGCCCGCCTGTTCGAATCGGCCGGACTCAGCCCCAGCTTCAAGCTGCGCCACCTGCGCGAGCTGATGAACGAGAACGCGGCGGAGCGCTTCGACGACACCCGCGAGATCGTCGCGCGCAACCTGCAGCTGCGCCGCCATCGCGCGAGCAGCGACGCGCGCGTGCTGCAGCTGAGCGTGGCCAAGGTGTGGCGCAACGGCGTGCCGGCGTCCGACCAGCCGCGCGCCTGAGGCGACGGCGCGTGCGCCCGGCCGGTTCGAGCCACGGCTTCGACCCAGCGCGCTGCCGTCAACCCCGTGCCTGCGCGGCCCGGCTCAGCACCGCCATCAGCTCCTTGCGGCCCGCGGGCTTGTCGATGCGCGCATCGAACAGGCCGTCCAGCGTCGCGTCGTCGAGGTCGTTGTAGGCCGAGACCAGCGCGAGAAAGGTCTTGCCGTGCCGGTTGCCCGGCTCCCGCAGGCGCTGCGCCACCTGCAATCCGGTGAGATCGGGCATCTGCAGGTCCAGCAGGATCGCCTGGAAGTCGCCGGCGGCCGCCGCGGCCAGGCCCGACATGCCGTCGGCGGCCTCCACCACCTCGACGCCCAGCGAGCGGATCACCTCTGCGATGGCGTTGCGCGCATCGCGCGAGTCGTCGACCACCAGCACCGGCAGGCGCGCGTCGATGCGCGGCGGCGCATCGACCGCCAGCCCGTCGGCGCCTTCGGCGATCGGCACCTCGACGACCGCCACCGTGCCCTGGCCCACGTGCGAGTCGAAGCGGATCGTGCCGCCCATCAGGTCGACGAGGCTGCGCACCACGGCCAGGCCCAGCCCGCTGCCCTCGGCCATGCCGGCGGTGAGCGGCGCGCGGTAGAACGGCTCGAATAGCCGCGGCATCGCGGCCGGATCGATGCCGACGCCGGTGTCGGCGATCTCGACGCGCAGCACGCCGCGCTGCGGCAGCAGGTCGGCGGTGATGGAGATGCCGCCGCGCTCGGTGTACTTGATCGCGTTGGTGAGCAGGTTGTCCAGCACCTGGCGCAGCCGCGCCGGATCGGAATAGATGCGCTGGCCCAGCTCGGGGCCGGCTTCCCAGTGCACGTCGAGATTGCGCTCGGCCAGCGCCTCCTCGACGTCGCGCAGCGCGGTGTCGATCAGCTTGTCCAGCTGGAAGCCGCGGATGCGGGTCTCGAGGCGGCCCGACGACATCTTGGCGAAGTCCAGCAGGTCGCTGATGCGGCCGCGCAGCGACCGCGTGGCCTCCTTCAGCCGCCGGAACGTCGCGTCGCCGGCCTCGACGCGGCCGCGCGACTCGATGACGTCGATCGTGCTCCAGATGGACTGCAGCGGCGTCAGCAGCTCGTGGCTGAGCATGCCCATGAAGCGGTCCTTCTCGCGGTCGGCGATCTCGGCGCGCGCCCGCTCGGCCTCGGCGATCTCGGCCAGATGTTCCGCGCGGGCCCGGATCGCGCGCTCGCGCCGCGCCACCATCACCCACTGGGCCGCCAGCGCCACCACCAGCACCAGCATCGCGACGATCACCGAGAACGCGATCAGCACCTGGTGCCGGACGTCCTCCACCTCGTCGAGGAACACGGCCGACATCGCCTGGCGCCGGCGCGCCTCCTGGCCGACGCGGCCCAGCGCGTCGAGCACGGCCTGCGCCTGGGCCGGCGCGTGCGCCCGATCGGGCGTGTCGCGCGCGGCCTGGAGCTGGTCGGTCAGCGCCGCCACCGCCTGCATCCAGCCGGGGCCTTGCGACAGCATCAGCGGGCCCGGCTGCGCGATCTCGGCCTGCAGCGCGTTGGCGCTCTGCGCGAAGCGCAGCGCATCGGCCGCGGGCAGCGCGTCGGCCGATGCCAGGTCCCACTTGACGGCCAGCGTCGATTCCATCGCGGCGTCGTGCAGCGTCCAGAAGCGTTCGAAACGGTGGGCGGTGGCATCGAACTTCAGCGTGGAATCGTGCAGCCGGTTGTGCAGCAGGTCCACCGTGAACCAGGCCAGCCAGGCGGCCAGCAGCAGCACGGCGCCCATCAGCCACGGCGCGGCAATCGACCACGGGCCGCCGCGTGCGCGTCGCGCGACGCGCGCGGGCGCGGGCGACGACGCCAGGGCAGGCGCCGCAGGCGGGACCGGCACGGACACGCGCACCGCCGGAGCCAGAGGCGCGGCGGCGGCCGAGGTCGCGACGGTGATGGGTTTGGTGGACAGGCGCATTCTCCGGACGCCGCGTCGACATCGATGCGGCCAGGTGCGAGGACGATGATACGAGCGGGGGGGCGTTCCGGCACCCGCCCGACGGCCCGCTGTCAGCCTGGACCCGTCGTCCGTGACATGCGGGCCCGAAATGCGGCATTTGGCGCGCCACGACCGGTCACGGCCTGGCCGCCGCCTGGCACGGCCGGCGCTCGCCGGTGGCATCCGGGCCGTTTATCGATCCGTTTGCCACGCAGGTCCGGCGCGGTTCGGCCTTACCGTGGAAGCCTTCAACGGAGGCCGACGTGGACGCCAACAACGCACTGGAACCCGCCGTCGCCGACCGACTCTCGCCGGCGAGCGACCCCCGTGTCCTGCCAAGCGGCGCGCGCTGGCGCGTGCGCGACGCCTCGCGCGCGATGCACGAACACGTCGAACTGCCGCTGGACGAGGCCGACGCCGGTGGCGGGCCCGATCCGGCGCCGATGCCGCCAGCGCCGCAGCGCCCCCTGCGCGACGCCGAGCTCTGGCGGCTCGCCCGCTGCGGCCAGGGCGCGGCGCTGCGGCTCGACTTCGAGCTGCGCACGACGCTCGTGCGCCAGGTCTTCCGGCGCGACTTCGTCTACGTCTCGCGCCAGCTGCACGCGCTCGAAGCGAGCCGCCGCGTGCAAGGCCTCGACCGCGCCTGCCTCGACGGCGCGCTGGCCGCGTTGCTGCGCCGGATCGACGCCGTGCAGGCCCTGTTGCAACGCATCGCGGCCGACCTCGACGCCGCCATCGCGACCCACGCCGCCGCCGGCGCGCGCGTCGCGTTCGCGCAGCCGGCCCGCTTCCAGGCCACCATCGTCAGCCCGCTCGCCCGCCGTTACCTCGCGCTGCTGATCCGTGCCGACGAGACGCTCTGCCGCCTCGAGATGGCCTGGCTGCTGTGCCTGGCGGCGCCGGCCGGCCGGACGGCCCTGGTCAGCGACTGCCGGCGCGCACTGCATGGCTTCAAGGACATGGCGTGCCACGAGCGACAGGCCGTCGGCGCGCTGGTGCGCGAGGTGAACGCGCAGCGCAGGGCGGGGGTGGCGATGCAGCGGGACGGTTGACGACCCGGCAGCTCGATCTTGCGAGCACCTCGATTCGCTCGCGCTCGCGATCACGATCACGATGGCGCGACGGCCACGGCCATCGCCGAGCACGCGGCCACGGCAGCGGTGCAGCGGCGGTGCGCTGCCGGATCACATTTCCCGTAGCGGTGCAGCGGCGGCTCGCACTCTCAGAACCTGTGAATGAATCCGACGCGACCGAGCGGGCCGTCAAAACGCGTCCGATCAAGGCGCAAAGCGCAGACGTAGCTCGGGCTACGGCGAGCATTTGCAACGCAGAGCGGGCGTGTTTTGACGGGACGAGCGGGCGTGGCGGGTTCGTTCACAGGTTCTCAGTCCTCACACCCTTTCGCAACTCCCTGCAGCATCGCCCCGTCATACAGGTCGAGCCACCCGCTGCGCACATCGCCGTCCACCCGCGCGCCGGGCGCCAGCGTGAGCTTGCCGCGCGTGGTGATGACGGCGCCGCCGCCGCTGTCGCCCACCGTGCCGCAGACGTAGACATCGCCTGCCGCCACCAGCCGGCCCTTGAGGCTGGCGCCCGAGCGGATCACCACCGGACCGGCGGTGCAGTGGATGTTGCCGACGACGTCGCCGGCCAGCAGCAAGGCGCGGCAGCGCACGTAGCCGCGAACGACCGCGCCGGCGGGCACGACGAGGGCGTCGTCGAGTCGCAGGCCGGCGGAGGTGCCGGATGCCGCCGCCGCGGGCACCTTCGTCGCGGTCGGCGGCGCGGTCGGCGCGATGGTGGGTGCCCGTTGCGGCATCGCGGGCGGCAAAAGCGGCGAAGCCGCCCCGGGCAGCGGATCGACGAACCGTGGCGACGCCGTGTCCGACGACCGCAGCCTCCGCTCGGCGAACGACGACTTGGCCATTGGCGCATCGCTCTCGCGGCCGCCGCCCAGGCCCACCACCAGCGCGCGCCGATGGCGTGCCGCCAGCACCGCCGGCGAAGCGGGCGGCGGCTCGGGCACCAGGTCGAGGTCGAGCGGCGTCATGGACCAGCCTCCGCGGCGTCGGAGTCCGGCATCGGGCCGGTGGCCGTCGCCGGCACCAGCACCCACGCGACGGGCGACGCCGCCGGCTCGCGATGCCGGCCGAGGGCGCCATCGCGAGGCGCGGCCCGATCGAGGCGGTGGGTGCCGCCGCGCCCGACGGCCGGCGCAACCGCCGCGAATACCGCCGCGGCCACCAGGCCGGCCACGCCGCCGAGCAGCGACGATGCCAGCCTGCGCGCACGGCCCCGCGAGCGCGCACGCGCGCGACGCGCGGGCAAGGCGCGCGCCGGCGTCCGCGTTCGCGTCGCGCCTGACGACGGGGAGACGGCAGTTCCAGCGGCGGAAGTCATGGCGCGGGCGGCGGCGAGGAGTGGAGGAGCCTCCATGGTGAACCGGCCGTCGGAATGTGCCCGCGTCCGGAGACCCCTGAAATCGGGCATTCGGCGCCGGATGCCGCGGCTCGACGCCGCACTGCGCTTGCCGGGCGCATTCAACTCCTCGACGAATCGGCCGATGAACAGTTCCGAGTGCGCGACCGCGCGCTGCGCCTGGCCATGCCCGGAAGCCCCGCCGGCTCCCGATCCGGCTTGCGCGTTCCCGTGCCCTGAAACCGAAAGTTCGAAGATCGAGACGCGAGCGACGGCGTTCTCCCCAGACCGCCGCCGCCCGCGCTCGCCTCGCCCCAGCGCCGCCGGACGGGCTTGCCCGCCGGCCGCGCGCCGAGTGACGGCTCCCGGCCCCAACGCCGGGCGTCGCGGCGGATGACGCCGTCAAGCACGTCGTCCGTCCTTGTGCGCCTCCGACCTCGGTCGGGGGCGTTTTCTTTGGCGCCCCGGGGACGCGCGAAACGGGCGCGGCGCTTGCCGAAATCGTTCATCGACGCAAGCCCTGCAACATCATGTACATCGGCACCGCGGCCTGGAGCATCCCGCGCGACGTCGCCAGCGCGTTCCCGGGCGACGGCCAGCACCTCGAGCGCTACGCGCAGCGCTTCGCCTGCGTCGAGATCGACTCGTCGTTCTACCGCCCGCACCGGGTCGAGACCTACGCCAGATGGGCCGCGACGACCCCGCCGCATTTCCGCTTCTCCGTGAAGCTGCCGCGCACGATCACGCACGACGCCGGCCTGCGCGGCGCGCGCCGGCCGTTGAGCGACTTCCTAGCCCAGGTCGCCGGCCTGGGCGACCGCCTGGGCGTGCTGCTGGTGCAGCTGCCGCCGTCGCTGGCGTGGGACGCGCGCGTCGCGCGCACGTTCTTCGCGCTGCTGCGCGAGTCGTGGAACGGGCCGGTTGCCTGCGAGCCGCGCCACGCCAGCTGGTTCGAGCCGGCCGTCGACCGCGCGCTCGCGCGGATGCGCGTCTCGCGCGTGGCCGCCGATCCGGCGCGCACCGAGGCCGCGGCGCTTCCGGGCGGCTGGCTGGGGCCGGCCGGCGACGGCGTCGGCGCCCTGCTCTACTACCGCTGGCACGGCTCGCCGCGCCTGTACTGGTCGAACTACGAGCAGCGCTGGCTGGAGCAGCAGGCCGCGCGCCTGGCCGAATGGCCGGCGGGCGCCGTGCCCTGGGTCGTCTTCGACAACACCGCCGCCGGCTCGGCGACCGCCAACGCGATCGTCCTGCAGTCGCTCGTCGCCGCGGCGGGCGCCGGGCTCACAGGCCCTTGATGATCTCGGCGCGCTTCTTGTCGTACTCGGACTTGGTGATCAGGCCCTTGTCGTAGAGGTGCTTGAGCTGCATCAGGCGCTGCTCGGCGTCGGTGGGCGCCGCGGGCGCGGGCGGCGCCTGCGGCACGGGCGTCACGACCGGCGCGGGCACGGCCACGGGTGACGGCGGCGCGACGGGCGCGGGCGGCGCCACCATCACCGCCGCGGCAGGCGCCGCAGGCGCGACCGGCGGCATCGGCGCGCGCGGCGCGGGCGGCTCGACGCTGTCG
>Ga0302314_10009216_pt1 | contig 17501 bp, 14 predicted proteins | sample III_Palsa_N2_3_FD_200533 | JGI IMG/M metagenome (GOLD analysis project Ga0302314, IMG submission 200533) | Peat permafrost microbial communities from Stordalen Mire near Abisko, Sweden - III_Palsa_N2_3 | ecosystem: Environmental > Terrestrial > Soil > Palsa > Peat permafrost | place: Sweden...
TCGGTGTCGACATATTTTTTGTTCTCTCCGGTTACCTGATCACAGGGCTTCTGGCCTCGGAGTACGCCGCGACATCGCGCATCGACTTTCCCGGCTTCTACGCGCGGCGCGCGCGCAGGCTGTTGCCGGCCTGCATTCTGATGCTGGCAGCAACCGCGCTGTTCGCTGTCCTATTCCTCTCGCCACAGGAGATGATCATCACCGGCCGCGCGGCGCGGGCGGCGGGCCTCTACTTCAGCAACGTGTATTTCGATCGCAGTGCGGCGGATTATTTCGCGCCGAACCTGCAAGCCAATCCGTTGCTGCACACGTGGTCACTCGGGCTGGAGGAGCAGTTTTATCTGGTTTGGCCTCTTCTGCTGTTCGGGGCCTATCGAGGAGCGCGCGGAGTTCCGCGTTTGATCGGGATACTGGCCGCTGTGGCCGCGCTGTCGTTCGCATGCTGCGTCTACGCGACGCGGAATATTCCGAGCGTCGCCTTCTACGAGTTGCCCGCACGGGCTTGGGAATTCGCGGCTGGAGGCGTGCTGGCCTTGATATCGAGCGCGCAAGCATCCGGGCATTCGCGCCGGGCAGCCGCCCTCGGAGTCCTCGGGCTGGGCACAATTCTCGGGACCTGCCTGCTCCTCAAGGGTGGCGGGGATTTTCCGGGATGGATCGCACTGGTCCCGGTCGGCGCCACGCTTGCGCTGCTGCACGCCGGGACTCTGGCGCCGCGAAATGCAATGAGCAGGATGCTGGGGAGCGCACCCATGCAGTATCTCGGGTCGAGGTCGTACGCCTGGTATCTTTGGCACTGGCCATGCTTGGTGGCCGTGCGCACTTTTCTCCCCGAGGTCACGCTCGGGGGCAGGATCGCGGCGGCTATCGCCGCACTGCTCGCGGCAGAATTGACAGTCAGATTCGTCGAGCAACCCGTTCGCGAGAACCGGGCGCTCATTGCTCGCTCAACCCTGTCGTTGCGCGTTGCCGCCGGTGCGACCTTGTTGACGGTCGGAGTGACATCGGCGCTGGTGCTCTATGCTGGACGGCAGCTCAGCATAGATTCTGCCTTCCACACGCTCACTGCGGCGAGCACCGACATCGCGGACATTTCGCTCAAGGCATGCGTGAGCGAGGGTCCGGCGATGCAAGTCAATACCTGCACCTTCGGGCCGCCCACGGCGCAACGCACCATCGTACTATTCGGCGACTCGCATGCGGTGCAGTGGGTCAATCCGATGCGCACCGCCGCAAACCTCGAGGCATGGCGTTTGGTCACGGTCATGCGATTTGGCTGCGCGGCGAGCGATATCAACCCGCACCGGCTGTCCGGATCCAGGGACCAATGCGCGCAATGGCGCTCACGGGCGCTGCAAATGATTCTCGCCATGCGCCCTTCCGCGGTGGTAATGGCGAGTTATACGGGCGCCACCATTCACGGCTTCCAAGCTGAGGAGCCAATGTCCCGAGCGGAACTTCAAACGGGAACCCAACACACGATGCAAGTTTTGGCGCAGGCGGGCATCCCCGTGGTGCTGTTGCGCGACAGCCCAATTCCTCCGTTTGACGTTCCCCAGTGCATCGCGCGAAATACGCCCAAGCCGGACGCAGCCGCGAGCTGTGGGTTCGACCCCGCCGGCGCGCTGGACGCAGCGGCCTTCGCCGCGGAGCAAGCGGCGGCGGCCGGGCTGCCCAATGTCTACTTTCTGGATATGACCGATCAGATCTGTCCGCGGAATTCCTGCCCCGCCATGCGCCACGGGCTCATCGTCTACCGCGATGACAATCACTTGACGGGAAGCTTTGCCGAATCGCTGGCGCCGGTGTTGCGAGCGCGATTGTTCGATCTGCTGCGCAATGTGCAATATCAATCCGCTGCTCGTGTTCCTACCTGATCGTATAGGTTCCACTCGCCGTGTCTGACTCAGCGTAACCGCTCGCGAGGGCGATTGCCTTCAGCGTCTCCGTCTTGCTGATGGCAATGGGGCTGGTGTACGTCGGCGATTTGGCGGTCGGTTGAGCACCGTTGAGCGTGTAGTGAATGGTCGTACCCGGCGTCGTATCGCTGATCGTGACGCTCTGCGCGGTTCTATAGGTACCCGCCGCGGGTGAAAAAGCCGGCGTTGCCGCAAGCGGCTCAATGGTATACGTCGCAGTCGCGACCGGCGACTCGAGGAAGCCGCTGGCCACTGCGATCGCCTTGATCGTCTCGGTGCTGCTGACGGAAATTGCTCCCGTATAAGGAGTCGATCTGGTCGTGGGCTTCGAGCCGTTGGTGGTGTAGTACATCTCTTTGCCCGGAGTCGCATCGCTGATCGTCACGCTTTGCGTTGTCTGGTAAGTGCCCGCGGACGGCGAGAAGCTAGGCGCCGCCGCCGGCGGACCCGCCCCGGTGACGAGGAAGGTTTGATATCCGAATACCGCGCAGCCTTTCCAGCCGCTCGGATAGTTCTCGACGAATACCTGAAATCCGCCCAAGGTGGCAAGATCCGCCGCCGTCATCGGCACGGTGAGCTTGCGCGAACTGACAAAGTCTACGGTTCTGTATTGCCCGTTTGCGGACACGAGCGAGGAGGCGGTGAAGCCGGTGCCGATGAGTGTCAGGGTGAATGCGGATCCGCCGACTGCCGCGCTGCTCGGGCTGATGCTGGTCAGGGTGAGCGCAGTGGCAACGGTGTTGAAATTTGCGAATACCAGCGTCTCATCGTCTGCCGTCAACATCGCCGGGTTGGCCACTCCCGTCAAATCATAGCTCCAACCCGCAAAGCTCCAACCGGCATCGGGAGTGGCTGTGAAACTGAGCTGCTGTCCCGTGGGATAAAAGCCGTCGTTGGTTGGAGACGACGGCGATAGCACGGCCGAGCCACCGCAAGGGGGATAGCCGAAATTCGTGGCCGGCCGATACTCCGGCGTCACCGTCGCGACGTAACTCGTGCCAGCTGCGGGAAGCGAGGCGATGCTGTGACTCTGTGCGCCGCCATCGCTCCAACTCAAGAAATTGAATCGGCTGTTGGAGCTGTAGGGGTATTCCGGATTATCCAGGTTGAGGGTATGAGTGCTGCCCGGCGTCCATGACGAATCGTAATACGGCGAGAAATTCTTCGGTGTGTAGATGAACCCCGAGTCCACATAGGCGTACAGGTTGGAGCTGAAGGTCTGCGGCTGAAGATCGACCGTGTAAATCGGCAAGTTGGAGAACTCAGCCAGGGTATTCACCGGATTGCCGCTGTCCGGCACATAAAAGGTCTTCGGATTCGCGCCCAAGCCGCCCGGAAGCCAGAACGGCGAGTTGTTGAACTCGTAGAAACTCCAGCCCGCATCGGCCGTCGCCGTCAGAGTGGCCTGTTCGCGTGCCACGAACAAAGGGCCGGTCGCCCCGGAATAGAGCTGCGGCTGGGGAGATACCGTAACCTGGCCGGTTGCCGCCGGGTATACGGCAGAGGAATACGGCGACAGCTGAATGAAGTTCGCGGAATAGGTCGACAACGCGGGTGCCTTGCTCGGAAATGTCGAACTACCGTTCCCCGGGATCACCGTGATGCTTTGGCTTTGAGTCGCGCTGTTGCTCCATCGGCCATAGGTGTAATAGAAGGTGGCCGCGACCGCCGGATTGCTGTTGAGTATGTATCCCGGCAGCGTCTGAACTTCACTGGCTACATTCAGTGTATGCGTCGAATAGAGCGGCCACGCATAGGTCTGGGGCGTGGTGACGGTCACGCCGTCCACGACGACACTCAGTCCGACCGGATTGGAGGTTACCGTGATCTGCGTCGGTGCGGCGCCATACAGGCGCAGAATCGTTTCCTTGTCCCCGGCGGAGTAATCGAACGGGGGCAATGCGGGAGTTCCGGTGGGGCCAGCCTGCGAAGGCACGCCCTCGTACCCCGCCATCGGTATGCCGGCGGGAATGGATTCGATGACCGGACCTCCATTGCTGGAAAATGCAAAAGGAATGTATTCCATCACCGAGGCATAGTCGTACGAGGACAAAATCTGCTCATCGTCGGTGACGATCTGGAAGTTTGACCAAGCACTCTTGATGACGTTGCTGTAGTTGACCGTGATGTAGGTATTGCGATCCGAGCGGGACTGTTCGTGCCACAGCCCGATCACGTGGCCCATTTCATGAAGAATCGTACCGATGGTGCAGTCCGTCGAGCCGCTCATGGGTTGCGCCGGGATGGCCTCGTAGCCCTCGTTGGCTTCGCATATGCCGCTGGTATTCGATGCGCTCAGATTGATATCGACGTAATTCGGGCCCACGGACGCACTCCAGGGAACCCATTGCAGCACTCCGGGAAAATCCGCGTTGGAGATCGCGAGGGCCGCCTGAATCTTGGCGGTTGCATTGGGGTCTGACTGGCTGTCGATGAGGTAGTAGACGGTCGCGACCCCGTTCACCTTGGGCCACAGATACTGTGAGTAGGCGATGCTCAAGGTATCCGGCTGCGGGCCTCGCGCCGCGCCCGGCGCGGCAAGCAATTTCGAAGCGCCGGCCGAGGCCTGCGGCATCGCGCTCGTCGTGAATGCAAGCATGGTCATCAGAGCGATGACTTTTCGCGCAGAAACGCACATTGGCTTCCCTCCCCTTGGCGACCTTAAGAAAGCCGCAGCGACCCCGTCGCGACCGTAGCGCAAGCCGCATCCCCGCATGCAATGATTGAACATATTACAAATACCCAATTCACACGGGCGCGCGTTGAGCCGAGAGCGGTTACGTGGTCGTACGCGAGTGGCGGGAAGCGTTGCGAATCAGCTTCCCTGCCACAGGTATTACTCGGCGGCATATTCTTTTGTGGTGAATCGAATTTCTCGCTCCAGGCAGCGGGGATCCGCAACCAGAGCTAGTCGCCCCCTGGCAGAGCAATGTGACTCGACGATGCTTCCAACGCAGCCAGTGGCCACGATGCCGCGAGAAGAATGAGCGCATGCCAGCCGTGCATCCAGGTTTTCATTCACCCTAGTGTGGCGCGATTCAACCCGTGTGCGCTCATGTATTTCACTCCATATTACAGAGTACTTGCTAATGCAGGGCGATATGGGTAGAGTAGCCACGTGAACAAGCCGGAAAAACGCGATATGTTCCCTGCCAATACCGTTCCGATCGATTCGCACGCCAGTGCGACGCTTCGATATATTCGAAACTCCATGGAAGCGGCGACGGAATTCGCTGTTCCAGGCTCGGCTGGAATCGCGATGGGCATGGTCGGTTTGCTCGCGACGGCCTTATCGTTGATGCCGGGTTTCGCGGCGCGCTGGCTAAGCATCTGGTTGCTTGCGGCCTTTGTCGCCGCCCTGATCGGCGGAGTGCTGGTCATCAGGCCCGCCTCGATCCGGGCGCTCGCGCTCAGCGGCACACCGGTCCGAAAGTTTGCTCTCTGCCTGCTGCCCTGCTTATTTTCGGGCGCCGTACTCACGGCGGTGCTCGCCAGGTACGACGCGCTGGACGCGATTCCAGGAACCTGGCTGCTGATGTACGGCAGCTCCCTGGTTGCCGCCAGTGTCCCCACCACTCGGACCATCGGTGCCATGGGCGCATCGTTCATTCTATTTGGACTCATCACCCTGTTGCTGCCGCACACCATGCAGATTCTAATGCTCGGCGCGGGCTTCAGCGGCCTCCACATCCTGTTCGGCTTGTTGATATCCCGGAGGTCACTTGGCCGCCAAACCTAGCCTGCGCGTGACCCCGGCCGCAGCCCGCAAAGGCCCAAAATTGACCTCCGTTACGACAGCCGGTGGCGACTCGGAGAGCGGCAAGTTTGACCGCCTCGTGTACGAGCGGGTGCGTTTGGGAATCATGAGCGCGCTTGCGGTGCGCGATGAACTTACCTTCACAGAACTAAAGGCGCTGTTCGACGTCAGTGACGGCAACTTGAGCGCGCATGCGCGCAAGCTCGAGGAAGCGAAGTATCTTATCTGCAGCAAGACGTTCGAAGATCGCCGTCCGAAAACGACCTATCGCCTCACGGCACTGGGGAAAAGCGCGCTGAACCGCTATCTAGATCATGTGGAAGCCGTGATCAAGGCCACTCGGCGCGGCTAGTTTTTTTGCCCTATCACTTTGTATTTTAGAGTACTTTACTATGCACATTGCAATAATCATGGACGGCAACGGTCGCTGGGCCGCACGTCGACATCTGCCGCGCACGGCCGGACATCGCGAGGGTGCCAAAGCGGTGAATCGCGCCGTCGAAGCGGCGGCGCGTGCGGGGGTCGATACTCTGACCCTGTACGCGTTTTCGTCGGACAACTGGCGCAGGCCCCCCGGCGAAATTCACGCCCTGTTCAACTTGCTGCGCCGTCATCTGCTGAGTCAGACACGCTCCTGCCTCGAGCGATCCATTCGCATCAACATCATCGGACGACGCGATCGGTTGGACCACAAGCTGCTCCAGCTGATCCAGCACAGTGAGCGGGCCACCGCCGATTGCAGCGGCATGCACCTGCGAATCGCGATCGACTACTCGAGCCAATACAGCCTGATCGAAGCGGCCAGATCCTTCCCCACGCAACACGCGCTCGACACCGATAGCTTCGCGGCACAGCTTGCCAAGGTCGATCATGCGGTGCGGCCCGCGCCGGCGGTGGATTTGCTGATCCGTACAGGCGGCGAGAAGCGCCTCAGTGATTTTCTGCTGTTCGAATGTGCCTATGCCGAACTGTATTTCGCGGAGTGCTTGTGGCCGGACTTTGACGCTGCCGCCTTCGACACTGCGCTGCAGGACTACTCGGGGCGCGAACGCCGCTTTGGCGGCCTGCGCCCCCTTGAACTTCGCGGAGCACAGCCTTGAATAGCGTCCCGTCGCTTAAGAAACGTCGCGTCTCGGTGCCTGCAGACATGGTTATCGCGCCTCGACTCGTGCCGCCGGCACGGCGCCATCCGGTGCAACCCCGCAAGGCGCTGTTGCTCAACCCGTTCTATCCCAAAGACCCGCGCGCGAGCTTCGGCAAGCACGTGCTCACGCCGACCCTCGCGCTGACCAGCATCGCCGGCGCTACGCCGCCTCACTGGGAGGTCGAATATTGGGATGAAAATCTGCTGCAAGGGCCTCCGGCTGCTGATGCGCCTCCCCAAGTCGTCGGGATCACGGTCCATCTGACTTTCGCACGACGGGCCTACGAACTCGCCGCCTGGTATCGCAGCCAGGGTTGCATTGTGATTTTGGGTGGCTTGCATGTCCTGTCCTGCCCCGAAGAGGCGCTCCAGCATGCGGACGCGATCGCGATCGGAGATGGCGTGCAACTGTGGCCTCAGATTTTGCAGGACATTGAGTTGGGCCGGCTGAAGTCATGCTACGAGGCGGATTTCTCTCGTGCTTATTCCCTTGATCCGCCGCCGCGCCGATCAATTTTGCCTCGCGCAGGCTTCTTGACCACCACCAGCATAATCGCCACTCGCGGCTGCCACAATCGCTGCGGTTTCTGCTATCTGTCCACGGCCGGTCTGCATATGCCGTACCGGATGCGCGCGGTCGAACAGGTGGTGGCGGAGATCAGCGCCGACGCGCAGCCCTATACCGTCTTCGTGGATAACAACCTCGGATCGCGCCCTGATTATCTGCGTCAGCTGTGTGCGGCCTTGCGACCTCTGAACATCATTTGGAGCGCCGCCGTGACGATTGATGTCACCGATGACCCCTCGCTGGTTCGCGACATGGCGGTTGCCGGCTGCACCGGCGTCTTTGTGGGCTTCGAGTCATTGAACGAAGGGAACCTCACCGACTCGCGCAAGCGCTCGCCAAGGCCTCAAGACTACGCCCGTCGCGTTGCGGTGTTGCATCGCTTTGGTATCCAGGTCAACGGCAGCTTTGTGTTCGGCTTCGACCACGATCGCCCGGATATATTTGAGCGTACGGTCGAGTGGATAGAAGCAAATCGGCTGGAGTGCGCCACCTTTCATCTGTTGACGCCCTATCCCGGCACGCCGCTGTTTCGACAGCTCGAGGCCGAAGGCCGAATCTTGCACCGGGATTGGGATCGGTTCGATACCGCCCACGTTGTGTTCCAGCCCAAGCACATGAGCTGCGATGAGCTGGACCAGGGTTATGCCTGGTGCTACGAGACGCTGTTCTCGCACAGCTCGATCTGGAAACGGCGGCCGCTCGATGTCGCGGCGGTTCTGCCGTACCTTGCGATGAGTTACCTGTACAAGCGCTCCAATCGCTTCTGGCATTTGCTGATCAAACATCGCCTCACGGCAGCGCTCTGGCGACCTCTCATAGACCACTCACGCCGGCGACACCTGCGGCTTCGGGCGCGTCTCGCGTCCATCAGCCTGCTCGATGAGTCCACTGGCACGGCACGCGCCAGTCAGTGCGTCAGCCCAGGCGTCTAATTCACCCATGAATTCCTATCCCGGCAAGCGAGTCCTGGACATCCTCGTCGGCGGCACTGCCTGCGCCGCCTTTGTCTCGCTTGCGGCCGGTATTTCCGCGATCTCCTGGATGGAAGATCGAGGCTCCCCGTTATTCCGTCAAACGCGGCTTGGCAAACAGCGACGCCCTTTCACGATCTTTAAGTTCCGCACGATGCGCGCCGCTCAAGTAACGCGGATTGGACGCTGGCTGCGTGAAACAGGTGTCGATGAACTACCCCAATTCATCAATGTCCTCCGCGGCGAGATGAGCATCGTTGGACCCCGCCCCCTGACCGAACACGATATAAACCGGCTCGGCTGGGCGGCGCCGAGCCACGAGTGGAGGTTTTCGGTCAAACCTGGCATTACCGGACTATCCCAGCTGCTGGCCGGCCGCGGCGCGCGCGCCAGCGAGCGATTCGATAAACTTTACCTGCAGCGGCAAAGCCTCTCGCTGGATCTGCGCTTGATCGCCCTGTCATTCGCGATCAACGTCGCCGGTAAGAAACAAGTGCGCCATTGGATCCGCGCTAGCCTTTGCGCGGCTCCAGGCGGCGGGTCGCGCCGATCGGCATGATGAAGAACGCCTCCGCGTCCACGCCCTTGCCCCTGCGCGCCGCATCGAGTTCGTGGATCGGCTGGTCGAGGGGTTCATCGGACAGGGAAAAAGTGCCCCAGTGCACGCCGAGACTGCGCTTCGCGCCCAGGTCCAAATGCACTTGCACCGCCTCCGGCAAATCCACGTGCTGCAACTGCATGAACCAGCGCGGCAGGCATGCGCCGACCGCGATCAGCGCCACGTCAAAGCCGCCGCCCTGCGCGGCGCTCTGTTTCGACGCTAAATACCTGCGCGTGTCGGCGAAATCCTGGCTATAGCCAGTATCGCCGCTGAAGAACCAGTGGAAGTCCGCGCCCAATACCGCCCAAGCGCACCACAGAGTCTTGTTGCGGTCACGCACGCCGCGCGCGGACCAGTGCTGCGCAGGGGTGCAGTGAAATTCGACGCCCCGGTGCGCAAGGTGTTGCCACCAATCAAGCTCCGCCGCATTCTCGATCCCCAGATTGCGCAGCCAGCTTTTAAGACCCAGGGGCGTGAGGAACAGCGGCGGACCTTGCGCCTGGCGCGACAGCGCGACGATGCTGTCGCGGTCCAGATGATCGTAGTGATTGTGCGAGATGACCACAACATCGATATGTGGCAATTCGTCGAGCCGCAGGCCCGGCGGATGCGCTCGCGCGGGACCCGCGAAGCGCAACGGCGAGGCGCGTCGCGAGAAGATCGGATCGGTGAGCACATTGAGCCCGCTTGCCTGCACCAGCGCGCTGGCATGTCCAATCCACGTCACTGCCGGCAGCATATCCTGCGGCCGTGCATTGCGCCGAATGAAGCCAAGATCGGCCGCCTGGCACGGCGTCGGCACGCGCGGCGCTGGTGGCAAGCCGGCGCGCAAGCGCTGCATCTGCCAGCGCAACACCTCGCCAAGCGACTTGGTGACCGAAGCAACATAGTTGTTGCGAAAACCGCGCGCTGTATGGTGATTCGGCAGGGACATCCTGAGCGCATTGTAGCGCCGCGCGCGCACCGGTCGAAACTAGCGCGCTGCGCGACGTTATCGGCCAAGTACACCCATCGCGCTCTTGAGTGCCGCGTGGATCACCTCGTTGGATTCGTCTCCGTCGGGAAGAGCGCGGGCTATCGTCATTGATCCCACCATCAGCGCGAGAACAGTCCACGCTCGCTCGCGTCTCTGCCGTAACGTACCGCCTTCCAGCGCATTGACCATCTTGCCGATGAGTTCGCCCATCTTGCGTTGGTATACACGACGCACCGGAGCGCTGGCTCGCGCTACGTCCGCGCTAAGAGCCGGCATGACGCAGCCATCCGCGGCGTTTGCCCGATGCGCGGCGCTGATATAGCCCGTCAAGAACTTTTCGAGCCGGGCCTGCCAATCGACCTGCTCGCCATCCTGCACGTTTACATAGGGCGCGCCAAGATATGTCCCGATGATCTCCTTGAGCAGATCCTCCTTGCCCGAGAAATTTGAATACAGCGATCCCGATGTCACGCCAGCAGCTGCGGCAACCTGATCGACCCCGACGCCGGCAAAACCGCCGGTTTTGAGCGCCTTGGCGCCTGATTCGATGATCGAACGGCGCGCCTTGATCTTCTGGTCGGTCGAATAACGCATGAATTCACCCATCCTCTTGACATGCGATCCATCTTAGCATAGCGTTCGTTATCGTAACGATCGTTATTCTACAGATGGAGCTTCTATGAGCACTTATGACCAGGCAGCAACCAAGACCCTCATGGTGAACGGATTGGCATTTGCCTATCGCGAACTGGGCCCCAAGAACGCAGTTCCAGTGGTATTCCTGCACCATATAACCGCCGGCTTGGACGACTGGGACCCTAGCATCGTCGATGGCATTGCCGAGAATCGCCATGTGATCGCTTTCGATAATCGCGGTGTGGGGAGATCGGAAGGTCAAACGCCCGACACTGTAGCTGCCATGGCGCAGGATGCCGCAGCGTTCATTGAGGCGCTGGGGCTGAACAAGGTGGATCTGTTCGGCTATTCGCTCGGTGGCTTCGTCGCCCAAGTGATCGCCCAGGAACGCCCGGCTCTGGTTCGTAAAATCATTCTCGCGGGCACCGGCCCTGCCGGCGGCACCGGCATCGCGAAGATCGGCGAGGTGCTGCAGGCAGCCATGCGGCGCAGCGCCGCCGAAAAGAAGCATCCGAAGAACTTCCTATTCTTTACCTCATCGGCATCCAGCCAGGAATCCGCGCAGGAGTTTCTGTCGCGCCTAAATGAGCGGACCGCCGACAAGGATGCGCCCGTGAGCAACGAAACCATTCAGGCTCAGGCCGTGGCCATCACCAAGTGGGGCCTGTCTGGCGCGAATGAGTTGACGGCCATCACACATCCGGTGCTGGTGGTGAACGGCGATGCAGACATCATGTTCCCCACGGTCAACTGCTTTGAGTTATTTCAAAGACTGCCGAACGCCAAGCTCAGCATCTTCCCGGACGCGAGTCATGGCGGCATCTTCCAATATCATCTCGAGTTTGTACGTCAAGCGACGGCGTTCCTCGACGCTTGATGCAAAGCAGCCGGGAATCCGCCGGCGCCGGCGCAATTCAGTTGCTGGCGCCGAACGTATCGTTCACCTTTGCCGTCAGGGCGTCGAGAAATGGGCGGCCAACCAGATCCGGCTGCTCGCGCTGAAGTTGCCTGGCGTATCGCATCGCAAGCTGTGTTTTCGCAAAATCCGTTCCGAACCACGGATTCTCGGATTTCCAACTCTTGAGTTCCGGAGCCTTCGATTCACCCGTGGTCGACGCGCGGACAGATTGAACCAGCGATTTATCATGCTCCAATTGCTGTTGAAGAAGCTGATTTTGCTGCCGCATGCTTTCCAACTGCTGCTGCATTTGACGTTGCTGTTCGGCTAATTGGTTCTGCCGCTCCTGTTGTTGCTGAAGCTGCTGTTGCTGCTGCTCCAGTTGCTGCTGTTGAAGTTTCTGCTGATCCCCTCGGCACTGAGCCAAAGCGGGGCCCGCCAATCCCGCACAGGGATCCGCCGGCTGTGCAAAAATCGCCGCAGGAAAAACCGCAACGGACAATGCAAGCAAATACGACTTCATGACTCTCGCTCCCCTTGTTGGCATTCAGCGTCCTGGATCATTCGCCGGGTCGTCGCGCTTAGGCATGGCCGACACCGAGGACTTGCTCGACTGATCGAATCAACTCAACCGTCTCGAACGGCTTGGTGAGCACCAGGTTTGCTCCGGCCTTTTCGGCCGAAGCAAGATAGGCGGTGGTAGTTATCGCCGAGGGCTGGTATTCGGTGACGCCGAAATTCCCGCCGCCGGAAATTGCGATGATGCGCACCGCAGGAAATGCCTTGCGAATCGACTCGATTGCTTCGACGCCGTTGATCTGCGGCATGATGATGTCGGTAATCACCAGATCCGTCGGGTTGCGCGCGAGTTCGGCCAGTGCGTCCATTGCGCTCTCAGCGGTGCGCACCGAATATCCGGCGCGATCGAGCACATATTTCACCGAATCGCGCACGTCCGGCTCATCGTCGATGACCAAAATGGTTTGCATTTTCGCCTCACACCACCGGCGCAGCCAGATCCTCAACCACTTCGAGGCGAACGACTGCCGGGAAAAACACTCGGAACGTGCTGCCCACGCCAATTTTCGATTCGACCGTGATGCTAGCACCGAAACTCTCCACGATGCCATGGACCACGGAAAGCCCGAGGCCCGCGCCTTGCCCAACGGAGCGCGTGGTGAAGAACGGCTCAAATATGCGCTCCACGGTAGCCGAGTCCATTCCCCGGCCCGTGTCGCAAACCCAGAACTCGACGCGCGATTGCGGTATTCCCGCGACGTTGGCATGTTCTTGATATCTCAGGCCAATCGTCAACGTGCCTTTCGCGCCATCCATCGCCTGGTAGGCATTGGTGCACAAGTTCATCAGCAAGTGCGCCGCGAGCGTGGCGTCGGCTCGTACCAGCGGCAGCGACTCGTCGATTTCGGTCCTTATCTCGATGGTTGGTGGGGCAAGCACGGAAAAAAGGTGTAGAGCCTCCGCCACCACCTCGCGCAGGTCGATCAGCGCGAGTTTCGCCTCGCCGAGCTCGCGGCTGAAGGTCAAGATCTTCCTCACGACATCTTTCGCGCGGCGCGCCGCGGCCAGCACTCGCTCGAGATTCGCACGCGGCGCACTGGATCGCGGCAGATCCTGCACTGCAGCGTCGGTATAAAGGATGATGGGCACCAGCACGTTGTTGATTTCATGAGCTATGCCGCTCGCGAGCGTTCCTACCGTCTCCAGTCTTTGGCGGTGCCGCAATTGCTTTTGCAACTCCTCGCGCCTGACCTCGGATATTTCCTTTTCCTTGATCTTCGCCTCCAGCCGATCATTCACACCCACCAGCTCATGGCGCATGGCTTCCAGGTCCACCGCCAATTCATGCAGCTCGCGGATGCCGGTGTTGACGTTGAGCGCCCGCGTGTAGTCGCCCGAGGAAATGGCGCGGGAGACGGCCTGCAAGCGTTGGATTGGGCGCGATAGGCGATGACTCAGAATGATGGCGATGGCGATCGCCACGGCCAGATATCCCGCCAGCAGCCAAAGCATGCGAGTCAGTGCCAGCTGGATTCTCTCCTCCGTAGGCTGTTCATCGAAGCCCAAGCGCAATTCAGCGCGGCGGTTGCCGTGCACGATTGGCCGTACAACGAAGTAGATGCCGTCGCCGCCTTGGCCGAAGCTTAGATCCGTGTATCGCGGCGTCTTGATTTCGGAGGATCCATACAGGCTGCGAATGCTGCGGCCCCGATCGACGAGCTCCGCATAGCGGGCGCCACCGTGGGTGATTGCGAAGTCGAGCAGGTCTTCGATCCGCGTCTGGGAATCCAACGCCAATCCGACTTCAAACTCATCCGCAAGCACCCGCGAAAAGGTCCTGGCATGGTCGATGAACAAGTCCTCGTGGCTCTCTCGAATCACGTATCCCAAGCCGAAATAGAGCGCCGGCAACAGCACCAGGTGTACCACCACCACGCAGGCGGTGACGTACACCCAAAAAGTTGCCCTTATTCGTGCCATTACCCTAAGCTACCCCAGGTTGCTGGATCGCTCTGATGCCAAAAAAATACAAACACAAGGAGAGCACCCGGGGGCTTGCATACCGGCCCGCGCGGCTCCGCGTGGTTTTGGCCGATGCCCAGACGATACTTCGCCACGGCCTGCGGGCAATTCTGGATGCCGAGCCGGATTTGGAGGTGATCGGTGAAGCAAGCACCATGCAGGATGCGGTCGCCTTGTCGCGGCGCTTGTTACCCGATGTGCTGATCACGGATGTTGCTTTTTCAAATGGCATCGAATTTCACGCTCTAAGCCAGCTGCGGCGCGAATGTGCTGCTGTGCGCGTGCTGCTGCTGACCGGCCACAGTTGCCAGGAATGCTTGCACGCCGCGATGACGGTGGGTGTACACGGCTACATCCTCAAGCATTCGCCGTTCGAGGTGCTGCTGCGCGCCATCCACTCCGAGGGTTTTGATTATGACCATTCGGAACTGCCTTTGCGCGCATCGGCCAGGCACGCGCGCGCGGCCACGCCCTCCAACAAGGCGCAGATTGCCGAAATGACAGCGCGCGAACGTCAGGTGCTGGTGGGCATCGCGCTCGGATATTCCAACAAGCGAATCGCCGGGAATCTCGGGCGCAGCGTCAAGACCATCGAAAAGCATCGATTCAAGATGATGCACCGGCTGGGGCTGCAGAACGCGGCGGCCGCGACCCGCTACGCGATGGATAACGGTCTGCTGCACGCCGATGATGGCGCGCAGGCCGCCGCCGCCGGGCATGCATCCTTCGAGAGCGGCGCAATGCCGGAGCCAACCGCCCGTGCGCAACGGCGAACGCGCACCTAGGCCCAGGGCTTTGGGCGTGGGCATTTTCAAGACTCCACCTTGAGCAACGCCAAGTCGCGGCGTTGCGCCTGCTCGGCCGCAGATGACGGCAGCGCGCGCGTATAACTTGGCCCGGGAAGCCGTTCCAGGCGCAGCGAATTCAGCACCACCAACAGACTCGAGCCGGCCATGACGGCAGCCGCCAGGATCGGCTGCAGCAGCCCAAGCACGGCACAGGTCAGTGCGATCAAGTTGTAGCCGAACGCCCATGCCAGGTTGGCGAGGATGGTGGAACGCACTGCGCGCGCTCGTCCGACCACCCAGGGAAGCAGCCAGAGGCCGTCCTTAGGCAGCACTAGATCAGCCGTCTCGCGTGCCAGATCGGTCGCCGAGCCGACGGCGATGCCGACATCCGCGAACGCCAGGCCCGGACCGTCATTCAGGCCGTCGCCAACCATGGCTATGGTGCCGTAGCGAACTCGGTACAGATCGAGAGCCGCCCGTTTGGACTCCGGCAGTAGACCCGCTTGCCATTCATCCACGCCCACCGTGGCCGCAACACGCGTGGCGGCGCCGGCATGATCGCCGCTGAGCAACGCCACCCGCAGGCCGAGGTTGCGCAAAGCTTCGATGATCGCTGCCGCCTCCGGCAGCGGTGTATCGTCAAAGGATAGCGCGGCGCGAACACGCCCGGCGCGGGCATTCTCGCGCCAACCGATGAACACGATCGAATGACCAGTCGATGCCATTTCTGCGGCGCGCTCGGCCAGCACCGGCGGCAGCTGCCAGCCCAACTCGCTCATCAATGCCGCGCTGCCGGCTGCGATGAACTCGCCTTGCACCACTCCCAGCAGCCCGCGCCCAGGCACGACCTGCACATCCTCGGCGACGATCGGGTCGAGCCCACGCGCGCTGGCGGCCATCGCGACCGCGTGCGCCAGGCCATGCTCGGAATGCCGCTCCAGACCCGCCGCTCGGGCCAGGACCTCCTCTTCGCCGACGCCGTCGATCGCAAGATCGACCAGCCTCGGCCGGCCCAACGTCAGCGTCCCGGTCTTGTCGAAGGCGATCAAGCGAGTGCTGGCCAGCGCTTCGAGCGCACCGGGACTGCGCACCAGGCAGCCATGCCGGGCCAATTGCCCGATCCCCAGCGAGTGCGCCATCGGCGCGGCCAGACCGACCGCACAGGGACAGGCCACCACCAGCACCGCCAGAGCGGTGAGCATCGCCTGATCGAGCGGCTGACGCTGCGCCCAGTAGATCAAGGTCAGGGCCGCAAGTGCCAGCACGATGGGGACGAATGCACCCACCAGCCGATCCGCGATTCGCTGCGTGCGGCTCGATTGCTTTAACGCCTCTCGCACCGATCGGCAAATCTGCGCCCAGCGGGTATCGCCGCCTGAGCCGCTGCTGCGGATCAACAGCGGACCATCCAGATTGATGCTGCCCGCCAGCACCGCGGCACCGACCGCTTTCGCAACCTGTCGGCTTTCGCCGGTAATCACTGCCTCATCGGTATGCGAGCGACCCTCCACGATCAGACCGTCGACCGGGATTCGCTCGCCCGGCCTGACCCGGACCAACATCCCGGCACATACCTCTCGCACCGGGCGGCGATGCTCGTGCACTCCCTCGACCACCGTCGCCAATTCGCTTTCCGCGGCCAACAACGGCGCCAGGTCGCGCGACGCCCGGGCGCGCCCCGCCGCCTCGAGATACCGGCCAAGCGTGAACAGCATCAGCACCATCGAGGCGGTATCGAAATACAGGTGGCCGCCGAAGTGGAACACGGCCAGAGTGGAGTAGACGTAGGCCGCGAGGCTGCCAAGCACGATGAGGGCCGATGAGGTCAAGCGCCCGCGCCGGGCCTGCGACCAGGTCTCGCGCAGGAAAGGCTCGCCCAGGATCAACACCGCGGGTGTGGCAAGCGCCCAGAGCAGCAGATGAATCGTGGGCAAGACTTGTCGGTCAGCGCCGGTGAACGCCCCCGAGTACACCAGCAAGCTGAACAGCATGATGTTCATGGACAGAAAGCTGCCCGCGCCAAGGCGCACCAGGAACCACGCGGCTTCCGAGGCATCGCCACTGCCGCTCTTGACCTGGTAGGCAATGCAGCAGCCGTAGCAGCAGAACTGGCAGTCCTCGCCGTTCACACTGCGCGTGAAACCGCGCCGGCCGACCCGCAGCAGGCAATGGCGGCACAGGGTGTCGGGGGACGAGGTCATGCCGCAGGCCAGAGGTGGTGCATGTTATGGCCCATCATCGGCATGATGCCCCGGCTGAGGGTGACCAGCCCGAGTGCCAGGATGAAGCTCCCGGCCAGCCGGACACCGCGCTGCCGCCAGCTGGGCGCAAGCAGGCGGCCGATACCACCCATGGCGAGCATGGCCGGAAATGTTCCCAGGCCGAAGGCCGCCATGGTGAGACAGCCGGACAGCGCGTTAAAGGTGCTCGCCGCCTGGGCGATCATGGCGTAAACCAGCGGACAGGGCAGAAAGCCATTGAGAACGCCCAAGGCGAGTGGCGCCGCAAAGCCGCGCCTGCCGAGCAGGCTGCGCAGAGAGAGCACCAGCGTCGAGCTGCCAAATCCGCCGGTAACGCGGTGCCAGCCCTGAATTCCGAAGAAGCGCAACGCCATGATGATCATCAGCAGGCCGGCCGTCACGGCCAGCGCACGCTGCCCGACATCCAGCGACGCGCTCAGAACTGGCGCTTGGCGCTGCGCG
>Ga0302314_10009218_pt1 | contig 17499 bp, 17 predicted proteins | sample III_Palsa_N2_3_FD_200533 | JGI IMG/M metagenome (GOLD analysis project Ga0302314, IMG submission 200533) | Peat permafrost microbial communities from Stordalen Mire near Abisko, Sweden - III_Palsa_N2_3 | ecosystem: Environmental > Terrestrial > Soil > Palsa > Peat permafrost | place: Sweden...
AGGCGACGTCGTCCTGGAACAGGGCGTGGGTGCCGACGGCGACGGCAGCGGCGCCGCTGGCCAGCGCGGTCAGCTTTTCCGCCCTGCCGGCGCCCTTGTCGCGGCCGGTGAGCAGGACCGCCTTGACTCCGTGGCTGGCGAGCGGGGCGGCGAGGGTCTCGAAATGCTGGCGCGCGAGGATCTCGGTGGGCGCCATCAGCGCCGACTGCAGGCCAGCGGCGGCGACGTCGGCCATCGCCAGCATCGCGACCACGGTCTTGCCCGATCCCACGTCGCCCTGCACCAGCCGGCTCATCCGCTCGCCGGACGCCAGGTCGCCGCGGATTTCGGAAAGGGAGCGCACCTGCGCTCCGGTCAGCTTGAACGGCAGATCGGCCTCGACCTTGTCGGCCAGGGCGCTTGACGGGATCACGCGGGCCGGCTCGGATCGCCGCGCGGCCTTGCGCTGGGCCAGGGCCAGCTGGTGTGCGAGCAGCTCGTCGAAGGCGAGGCGGCGGCGGGCAGGGGACTGGAGTGAGAGATCGGCCTCGCTGGCAGGGTTATGCAGTGTCTCCAACGCCTCGCGCCAGGCCGGCCAGCGCTGCTGCGCGAGCCAGGCCGCGTCCTGCCACTCTGGCAGCGGCGGCGCACGCTCCAGCGCCTCGAGCGCGAACTTGCGGATCGCCCGCGACGCCAGGCCCGCCGTCGCCGGGTAGACCGCCTCGATCTCCGGCGCGTCCTCCGCGCGGTCGGCGGGCCAGAAGTAGTCGGGGTGAACGATCTGCAGTTCGTGGTCGTAGGCGTTGCGCTCCACCCGGCCGCTCACCACCCGCATCGCGCCCTTGGGGTGGGCCTTCTCCAGGTGCGGACCGTGGCCGCGAAAGAACACCAGGCTGATGAAGCCGGTCTCGTCAAAGGCGCGGATCTTCCACGGCTGGCCGCCCCGCCCGGGCCGCTGGTGGCTGTCGATGGTGACGACCAGGATGTGCTCCTCGCCCTCCCGCACGTCCGCGGCCTTGGTCCGCTCGCGCCGGATCAGGCTCTGCGGCGTCAGGAACAGCACGTCGCGCACGATCGCTCCGGCCACCTTCTCCAGCAGCGGCGCGACACGCGGCCCGACGCCCTTCAGCGCCGAAATCGGCGCGAACAACGGAAAGAGAATCTCGGGTCGCATCGGCCGATACTAGCGCGCCGGGTCGCCGGCTTGCATCGACGCGAGCGGGAGACGACAGTCCGCGCCAAGCATCGGGGAGGATCGTGCGAACGTGTTAAAGTCCATCGCCTGTCTGGTCGGCCTCGCCTTGATCACCGCGCCCTCCGCCCTTGGTCAACCCGCGCCCCCGCAGGGACCGACGCCGCAACAGGGCGATTTCGTCATCCACGACTTCCACTTCGCCTCCGGCGAAAGCTTGCCGGCGCTGAAGCTCCACTATTACACGTTCGGCGCCCCGCACCGGAACGCCGCCGGCCACGTCGACAACGCGGTGCTGATCATGCACGGCACCGGCGGCTCGGGGCATAGCCTGATCCGGCCGGAGTTTACCGGAGAGTTGATCGGCCCCGGCCAACTGCTCGACGCCGCGCGCTATTACCTGATCTTTCCGGACGATATTGGCCACGGCCAGTCGTCCAAGCCCAGCGACGGCCTCCATGCCCGCTTTCCGCACTATGGCTACGCCGACATGGTCGAGGCCGAGCACCGGCTGGTGCACGAAGGGCTGAAGGTCGACCATCTGCGATTGGTGATGGGCACCTCGATGGGGTGCATGCACACCTTCATGTGGGGCGAGACCTGGCCGCAGGAAATGGACGCGCTGATGCCGCTGGCCTGCAACACCGTGCAGATCGCCGGCCGCAACCGGGTCTGGCGCGACATGATCGTGCAGGCGATCAATAACGACCCGGCCTGGAAGGGTGGCGACTACACCGAAGAGCCGATCCAGGCCCTGACCACCGCCGCCGACCTGGAGGTGATCGCCGGGAGCGCGCCGCACCAGATGCAGAAATCGCTGCCGACCCGAGACCTCGCCGACGCCTATGTGGCGCGGGTGATCGCCGCCGAACTGAAGTCGATGGACGCCAACGACACGCTCTACCAGACCGACTCGTCGCGCGACTACGACCCCTCGGCGAAGCTCGGCGACATCGCCGCGCCGCTGATGTGGGTCAACTCCGCCGACGACTTCATCAACCCACCCGAACTCGGCCTCGCGGAGCAGTCGGTGAAGCAGATCAAGCATGGCAAGTTCGTGCTGCTGCCGATCGGACCCAACACTCACGGCCACGGCACCCACACCTTCGCCATCGCCTGGAAGCAATATCTGGCCGAACTGCTGGCCGAGTCCGGCGGATGAGCCCGTTCTTCTACAGCGGCGTGCTCTGGGCGCTCTGGGTGGTCTCGTGGGTCATCGCCGCGCTTTGGAGCCGGCGAACGACGGCGCGGCCTCCCAACCGGGCGCGCATCCTCGATCTGGCCCTGACCTGCGCCGGCGGGGCTTTGATGGCCTACGCCTCGCGGATGCGCGAGCTATCAACAGAAGGGGTGCTCGGCCCGTTGCTTTGGCGTCTACCGCTCGCGCTCGATTGGTCTCTGACAGGTCTCGTCGCGGTCGGTCTGGCGTTCACGTGGTGGGCGCGGATAACGCTGGGCGACCTCTGGTCGAGCAACGTGGTGCGAAAAGAGTCGCACACCGTGGTCCAGCGCGGGCCTTACGGTCTGGTCCGGCACCCGATCTACACCGGACTGATCTTCGCGGCCTTCGCGCTCGCAGTGCAGATTGGAACGCTGGCGGCGCTCGCCGGCGCGGCGCTGATGGCGGCCGGCTTTTGGACCAAGGCGCGACTTGAGGAACGCTTCCTCGGCGCGGAACTCGGCGAGGCCTACGCCGCATATCGCCGCCGTACGCCAATGCTGGCGCCCTTCTGGCCGATTTCGCGCGGTTAGTGCGTCTTGATCTGGGCGATGGCCTTGATCTTCGGGTCAAGGCCGAAGTCGGCCGGAGCGATGAAGCCGCGGCCGTCCCACTGGATGTGGATTCCCACCGCTTCGAAGCAGCCGGCGGCGTACTCCGAGCAGATGAACTCGTCCTGGGCGCGCAGCGACTTCGGCATCGTGCCGACGAAGCGCCCGGCGATGATGCGCAGGGCGATCTTGGCGATCTCGCCCGGCGCGAAGCGGTCGCCGAACTTGTCGACCGCGAAGTCGGCCAGCCGCTTCATCGCCGCGCCGCCAGCCTTGCCGCCCTGGTCGGCGTAGTCCTCGTGCCGCGCCAGGATGATCTGACCGGGGAACGGTTTCTGGCCTGTGCTGCTCTGGCTGATGAAGCGATCGAGCGTCGTCGTTCGCACGCCCAGCTGCTGCACCGCCTCGAACACCATGATCCGGTCAACGTCCGGCCAGCGGTAGGCGAGGGCGATGTGGCTCCACGGGCTCGAGGTCGACCAGCGGATCAGGCGCGAAAACGGGTCGGTGGCCGAGCAGAGCAGGATGTCGCCGTCGCGAATCCGCCGGGTGATCGCCGCGAGCGGCTCCGGCTTCAAGGTCTTCAAAACATCGTTCGCGATCGTCATTCCCGCTCCAAGGTGACGCTTCGATGCGATCAAACGTGACCTTGGCGCTGTTGGTTCCGGCGCCTGTCCGGTTTGGCGCGCCTGATACGGCGAGTTCTGCCATACGAAGGCGAACGCGCGTTCGGTCGGAGCCCGATGTCCAAATTCTTCGTCATTCTGGGGTTCCTGGTGGTCGCCACCCTGCTTGAGGCGAGCGGCGACGCCGTCGTCCGGCATGCCCTGGGCAACCATGCCTGGCCCCAGCGCGCCGTGCTGTTCGTCGCCGGCGGCGTGCTGCTGTTCGGCTACGGCCTGATGCTCAACCTGGCCCCGCTGGAGTTCTCGCGGGTGGTCGGGCTCTACATCGCCACCCTGTTCGTGGTCTGGCAGGTGGTGAACTTCTTCGCTTTCCGCACCTTGCCTACCGCGCCGATCTTGGTCGGCGGCGCGCTGATCCTGGCCGGCGGCCTGATTGTCTCGTTCTGGCGGGCCGGCGCGGCCGCCTGATCAGGGACCGATCTTGCCGGCTTTCAGCAAGGCCACCGACTGCTGCGGATCGATGTTGTGGCGCCGCCCGTCGGCGCTCGGCGTCGCGCCACCCACGATCAGCTTGATCACCTGCGGCGGCGTCAGCTTCGGATCGAGCGCGATCAGCTTGGCGGCCAGGTTCGCGGTGTTGGGCGAGGCCATCGACGTGCCCGACAGCTCCAGCTTGCCGCCGCCCGGCACGTTCGATTCGACCTGATAGCCGTCGGCGTCGACCAGGACCGTATCGCCGTAGCTGGTGAAACTGGTCTCGTCGCCGGCCTGATCGACCGCGCCGACCGTGAGCAGGTTTGGCAGCTTGAACTCCGCCGGCTCGGTTTCGTTAAAACCGCTGTTGGCGTCGGAATTGCCGGCCGCACAGATGAAAAGGATATCCGGTGCGCTCTCAAGCGCCGCCTTCAGCCCGGCGCTGTCTTCGTCGAAGAAGCGGCGCGCGATCGCCTTGCGCTCATTCGCGTCCTTGCCGACGCCATTCTTCTCCAGCGCGGATTCGTAGTCCTCCGGCGTGCCGCCCCAGCTCATATTGACCACCCGCACGCCGTGCTCGCGGAACCAGCGGACATAGACCTGGTAGTCGGCGACGCTGCGCTGCACCAGTTCCTCGGTGGGTTTGAGCGGGGTGTTGTGCCAGTCGAACGTGATGCGTCCCAGCGCCAGTCGCGCCGCCGGATTGCCGCGCGAGGCGATGCCGGCGACGTGGGTGCCGTGGACGTAGATCGAATAGAGTTCGAGATTCTCCAGAAACGCCGGAACCTCTGCCGCGGACAGCGCGGCCAGGCGCCGCTTCAGCGCATCGGCCTCGGGACTGTCGATCGATTGCTGGAGATCAGAGAAACCTTTGATGTAGCTGCTGAAAGTCGGGTAGTTGGCCGCCTGCTGGGCGTCGAGCGGCAATAGCGGGCCGTGGGCCGGCAGACCCTCAAGGTCGAACGCCAGGCCGTGGGGGTCGAACTGTGGCGCGGGATGCGGGTCGGTATAGGTCTGCTCGGGAAAGTCGTTGAAATCGACGCCGCTGTCCCAAACGCCGACGATCACCGGAGTGAGCTTGTCGGCGGCGGTCAGCGTCACGTCGCGCGTCGCCCATATGTCCGGCTTCTGGACGTTGTTGGCGGCGACGTCCTTGCTGAAGGCGGCCACGGTGATCGCCTTTAAGGGCAGCCGCTCGGTCAGCAAGACCCGGATCTGCACCAGGCTCCACGCCAGGCTGTTGCTGAGCTGGTGCGACTTGGCGACCGCCGGCTCCATGCCGGCCTGCACCTGGCCGAGCACCAGCGCCGCGGAGACGATCTCGGCGCTGCTTTTGGCTTCCTTGATCCGGTTCCCAACCACGGCCCACGGCAATGGCGCTAGGCTGGCGTTGAGCGCGTCGGCATAGGCTCGCTCGAACGCGGGTCCTGAACGCTGTCCGGTCGCCATGTGGGCCTTGATGTAGGCGAGGGCGCCCAGATTGCTGAGCAGCTTGGCGTCGGGCTTGTCTTCCAGATCCCTGATCCGGGCGATCGTGCCCAGGGCCGCCTGATCCTGGGTTCCGGAAAGCAGCTGAAGGGCAAGCCGCGTGCCAAGCAACTCGCGCAGGGTGGCGCGATCCTGGATGTCATAGTTGTTCAACACCGAGTCGATGTCGGTCCCGACTTTCGCCGCGAATGCGTCGAACGTCCCGTCGTCGCCTGTGACCAGCGCCGTGGCCGTGCTCGGAATGGCGTAGTTGAACTGCGGCAGGTCGCTTTCAGTGTGAACCACCTTCTTGTCTGCTGCATCGGCCGGTGCGACTTGCAGGCCGCCTAGCGCCAAAACGGCGGCGGCGGCGGCGAAAAGGGCGGCGCGGCTACGGCCCCGCGAGGCGATCGTTCGGCTCATGGTTTATCCCCCTGACTTTAGGGCGAAGTTCTAGCTCGGACGGGCGCGATGACATAGGCCGCCGTTGCGCCGGACGCGCGGGGTCAAGCCCACAGCCCGCGCTCGAAAACTCAGGTTCGCGGCCACAGGTCTGGCAGCTGGGCGGCAAGCCATTTGGCCAAGGCGGCGTTCACTTCCGCCGGCCGCTCCTGCGCCATCCAGTGGCCTGACGGCACCATCGCCTCGGTCAGGTTGGCGCAATGCGCCCGCATCGGATCAGCCAGCCGCGAGTCGATGGTCTCGCAGACGTAGTCATAAGCTGCGTGCAGGAAGAGCACTGGCATCGCCAGCCGCCAGTTGGCCTTGGCGCGCTCGGCGAACGCGATGTTGGCCGCGCCGTTCACGTACCAGCTGTCAGCGCCGAAGAAGCCGTTGCGTTCAAGGGCGGCGGTGTAACGGTTCTCGTCCTCAAGGGTCAGCACCGTCTCATCGCGAGGTAGGTTGGGGGCTGGCTGACCCGGCCCGAACCAGCCCCCGGTGGCCCGGACCCGGGAGGTGATGGCAGGCTGGCCCTTACCCGCTGGGCCGCCGGCGCGGAACAGCGCCTTGACTGTCGCGCGGACGTCACCCTCGAACGCGGCGCTCGCGGCGGCGAAATTCTCCCGATAAAATAGCTGATAGTCCCACTGCGCCGCCGGAAACTCCGCCTCGGGGTAGACCGACCGATCGGCCAGCGGGATGATGGTCTCCGGCGCGAAGCCCTCCGGGATGTAGGGCACGCAGAGATTGGCGATCCCATGGCAGCGCTCCGGATGCTGCTGGGCAATGCCCCAGACCACCGGCGCACCCCAGTCGTGGCCGACCCAGATCGCCTTCTCCGCGCCGAGCGCGTCGAGCAGCTCGATCATGTCCGCGACGATTTCTTCCTGGGCGTAGTCCTCCTGGCGGCCGTAGAAACTCGACCGCCCATAGCCGCGCATGTCCGGCGCGATGGTGCGGAAGCCCAGCCCGGCGAACACCGGCAGCTGATGGCGCCACGAAATTGAAAGCTCGGGCCAGCCGTGCACGAAGATGATCGGCGTCGCGTCGGCCGAGTCGCTGGCGAGATAGAAGGTGGTGTGGCGCCGACTTTTGGCGGCGTATTCGAGGACGGACAACGGATCGGCTCCTAACCTTGCGCGGCGGCGGAAACGTTCTGCAGCACCCGCGCGACGATATCGGGACGCGCCAGTACGTCTGGGGGCAGCACCAGTTGGCCCACCCGCATCAGCAGGCCCTGCACCTCCGCGTCATCCTCGATCAGCTTGCGCAGGCCGCGCGAAAAAGCGAGGCGGCGGTCGAGGTCGGGCGGCCGTTCGCCTTTGGTGGTCGGATAGCCGAACTCGACATTCTCCAGGCCTTGCCAGACGGTCTGGGTGAAGGCGTGGGTCAGCTCGAAATAGGGCGCCGCGAGGCCCTTCAGCCCTTCGCCGGACTCCGCCCGGTCGGCGAGCAGATCGTTCAGGTGCATGACATGGGTCGAGGCCAGAGTCATGCCCTGGCCGAACAGCGGATTGACGTGCGCCAGGGCGTCGCCCAGCGGCAGTACGCCTTCAGGATGCCGGTCCAAGCGCTCGTAGCGCCGCCAGCGCGAGACCGGCGCCCGGTAGACCTTCACCGGCGTGATCCGCTCCCCCTGGCTGATCCAGTCGTAGACGTCCGGCACGCACAGGCTCTTGGCGAACGGCAGGAACGCGTCTGGATCGCCGGTCGGCGCCTGGTCGAAGCGTCCTGTTAGGGCCACCATCCAGCAGTTGTTCTCGATTGAGAAGGCGAAGGCCCCGCGGCTATCGGACGTCGGACCGTGAATGGAAAGGCAGTCGATGCTGCTGTGCCAGCCCTCGGGCTTCCTGAAGATCGCGGTTGCGTAGCCAGTCCCGATCTCAAGTTTCGTTTCTTCCACCGGGCCGAACCCGCCGGCCTCCAGCCAAGAGATTGAATCGCTGCTGCGCCCGGTGGCGTCGATGACCAAGTCGGCGTCGATCGTCTCGCTTCCGGCATCACCGCCAATCACGACGCCGGTCAGCGTGTCGTCTTCCAGCCGCCAACCTTCGACCCGGGTGGCGTCTTGGATCGTCACGCGCGGGTTGGCCGCCAGGAAGTGACGCACGGTCCCTTCAAGCAGCGGACGCGACATGATTAGCATCGGCAGGCCCAGGTCGCGCCTCGGCTGCCAGCCAGCGGCGTCATGGGTGCGGAACTCCAGCCCGGCGCGCGTGCAGACCGCGCCGCGGTCCATCAGCTCGGAGGTGAAGCCTGGGAACAGTTTCTCGAGATTGCGTCGGCCCTGCACGAGCAACGCGTGCACGTGCTGGCCCTGCGGCACGCCCATCCGCGGCTCGGGACCCGCAGGCAGCACGTCTTTTTCCAGCACCGTCACTTGATCGAAATAGCGGGACAGCACCTCGGCGGCCATCATCCCCCCCATGCCCGCGCCGACGACGATGGCGCGCTTGCCGAGCGCGGTGCGAGATCCGTTGTCCGTCATGCCAGCCTCCCCCTTGACGGTTACGCCAGTTGGGCCGGGACCGAAAGCGAACTTCGTTATGCGGCGCGCGCGCCTTGCGGCTGATATATGTCGCTGACCGAGAGGAGGCCCGCGGATGTCAAGCTCGATCGATCCTACCCGGCCGCAGTTCGACGCGTTCAAAGCGCTGCCGCGCGATCAGCCGATCCACATGCTCAACCTGATCCGGCTGAAGCCGATGGCGGACTACCCGCGCGACCATCCCGATCACGGCAAGGGAATCACCGGCCTTGACGCCTACCGCGCTTATGGCCGGACATCGGCCGAGATATTCGCGAGTGTGGGCGGAAGGCAGGTCTGGGTCGGCAAACCCGAGACCGTGGTCACCGGCCCGGCGGACGAGCGATGGGACCTCGCCTTCATCGCCGAATACCCCAGCGCCAGCGCGTTCCTGGCCATGGTCACCGATCCGGCTTACCGCGAACACGTCAAACACCGCACCGCTGGCGTCGAAGACAGCCGCCTGATCCGGCTGGCGCCTGTCATGCCGGGCAGCGGCTTCGGGGAATAGCGCGCGGTCGCCACTGGCCCCGCCATCGTGCATCGCCTATATCCCGCCGTTCCGAATGGACGACACGAGGCTCAAGCGGCTGCGTTTTCGCGCCTGGCGGCGCGGGTTTAGAGAAGCGGACCTGATTTTGGGGCCGTTCGCGGACAGCCATGGCCAATCGCTGAGCGAAGACCAGACCCGCGTCTTCGAGCAACTGCTCGATCTCCCCGACCATGACGTCTACGGCTGGATCGTCAACGAGGGCGCGCCGCCGGCGTTCGCCACTGACGTCATCGGTCTCATCCGCGCGTTCCATGCCGGCGGGCCGCTGCCTCGCAGTCCGCACACCTGACCTCAAGCCCTGAGAAACCCGATTGTCCCTCGCTGAAGACATCAAGCGCGTCGCCCAGACCCGCGACGCCCTGGAGCTGACCGGAGTTCCCGAGGGCTTCGACGCCCTGGTGATGGCCGATCTGGCCCGCGCCCGCGGCGGCCTCAACGTCTTCGTCGCCCGTGACGGCTCTCGCGCCACCGCGTTCGAGGCGGCGCTGGGCTTCTTCGCGCCGGAGATGGAGATATTGCGCCTGCCGGCGTGGGACTGCCTGCCTTACGACCGCGTCGGTCCCTCCGCCGGCGTGTCGGCCGAGCGGATGGCGACCTTGACCCGGCTCGCGCGCGGCGGCTGGGGTAAAAAGCCGGTCCTGCTGCTGACGCACGCCCCAGCGCTGATTCAGCGCCTGCCACCGAAAGCGGCGGTGCTCGCGGCCGGCTACTCCGCCTCGGTCGGCGCCAGCGTCGATATGGCCGAGCTGGAGCGCTATTTCGCCATCAACGGCTATCATCGCGCCTCTACCGTCTCCGAGCGCGGCGAGTTCGCGGTCCGCGGCGGGGTGATCGACGTGTTCCCGCCGGGCGCCGAGGAGCCGGTCAGGCTCGATCTGTTTGGCGACACGCTGGACGGCATCCGCGCGTTCGATCGCGAAACCCAGCGCTCGACCCGCCAGCTGAAGAGCGTCGATCTGTTGCCGGTGAGCGAGGCGCTGCTCGACAAGGACGCCGTCGCCCGCTTCCGCAAAGGCTACGTCGCCGCGTTCGGCTCGCCCGGCGACGATCCGCTCTACGCCGCCGTCAGCGAGGGTGCGCGCCGGGCAGGGCTCGAGCACTGGCTACCGCTGCTCTATCCGGAAACGGCGACCTTGTTCGACTATCTGCCGGACGACGCGCTGATCGGCCTCGACCACCTGGCCGCGGCGGCCCGCGACGAGCGTCTGGCGATGATCGCCGATGCCTTCGACGCGCGTAACTCGGCCGAGCGCAAAGCGCACTACCGGCCACTGCCGCCGTCGGCGCTCTATCTCTCCAACACCGAATGGGACCAGCATCTCGCCAAGCTGCCGCTGCGACGGTTCGAGCCGTTCCAGCGCGAAGCCGGGCCCGGGGTGGTCGATCTGGGGGCCAAGCTCGGCCGCACCTTCGCCGCCGAGCGCCAGCAGGACAGCGTCAACCTATTCGAGGCCGCCGCGGACCATTCCCGCCGTATGATGGCCGAGGGCAAGCGGGTGATCTTCGCGTCCTGGTCCGAGGGCGCCTCCGAGCGTCTGGCCGGGATGCTGGCGGACCACGGGCTGAAGGACGTGCTGTTCTCGCCCTATTGGCAGGCGGCCAAGGCCGCGGACCCGAAGAAGCTGCAGCGCGCCGTGCTGCCGCTCGACAACGGTTTCGAGACCGACAACCTCGTGGTCATTTCCGAGACCGACATCCTCGGCGACCGGCTGGCGCGGCCACGCCGTCGCCGTCGCGCGATCAACTTCCTCGCCGAAGCCACTGCGCTCACGCCAGGCGATCTCGTGGTCCACATCGACCACGGCATCGGCCGCTATGTCGGGCTGAAGACGCTGGAGGTGCAGGAAGCCCCGCACGACTGCCTTGAGATCCACTACGCGGCGGCCTCGAAGCTCTACCTGCCGGTCGAGAACATCGACCTCCTGACCCGCTACGGCGCCGACTCCGAGGACGTGCAACTCGACAAGCTGGGCGGCGCGGCATGGCAGGCGCGAAAAGCCAGAGCCAAGGAGCGGCTGCGCGAAATGGCCGAGGGCCTGATCGCCATCGCCGCCGCCCGCGCGCTCAAACACGTCGAGGAGGCCCACCCGCCGCACGGCGTGTTCGACGAATTCTGCGCCCGCTTCCCCTACGAGGAGACCGACGACCAGCTCAACGCCATCACCGACGTGCTGTCCGACATGGAAGCTGGCCGGCCGATGGACCGGTTGATCTGCGGTGACGTGGGCTTCGGCAAGACCGAGGTGGCCCTGCGCGCGGCGTTCGTGATGGCGATGAGCGGGCGGCAGGTGGCGATCGTCTGCCCCACCACGCTGCTGGCCCGCCAGCACTACTCAACCTTCGCGGCCCGCTTCCAGGGATGGCCGGTGCGGATCGGCCGCCTCTCGCGCCTGGTCCCCACCGCCGAGGCCAACGCCACCCGCGAGGGGCTTAAGCGAGGCGAGATCGAGATCGTGATCGGCACCCATGCAGTGCTGTCCAAACAAGTCGCCTTCAAAGACCTGGGCATGGTGATCGTCGACGAGGAGCAGCACTTCGGCGTCAAGCACAAGGAAGCCCTGAAGGCCTTGCGCGCCGACGTCCACGTGCTGACCCTAACCGCTACGCCGATCCCGCGCACGCTGCAGATGGCGCTCTCGGGCATCCGCGAGATGTCGATCATCGCCACCCCGCCGGTCGACCGCCTCGCGGTGCGCACCTACGTCACCCCGTTCGATCCGGTGTCGATCCGCGAGGCGCTGCTGCGCGAGAAGTATCGCGGCGGCCAGTCCTACTTCGTCACCCCGCGCATCGCCGACCTCGCCGAGCTGACCAAGTTCCTGCGCGAGGAAGTGCCGGAGGTGCGCTTCGTAACCGGCCACGGCCAGCTGGCGCCGACCCAGCTCGAGGACGTGATGGCCGCGTTCTACGAGGGCCGCTACGACGTGCTGCTCTCCACCAGCATCGTCGAGAGCGGGCTCGACATCCCGACTGCCAACACCCTGATCGTGCACCGCGCCGACATGTTCGGCCTGGCCCAGCTCTACCAGTTGCGGGGCAGGGTGGGGCGGGCCAAGTCCCGCGCCTACGCCTACCTGACCACGCCGTTCGAGAAGTCGATCACCGCGTCGGCCGAGCGGCGGCTTGAGGTGCTGCAGTCGCTCGACAGCCTCGGCGCCGGATTCCAGCTGGCCAGCCACGACCTCGACATTCGCGGTGGCGGCAACCTGCTGGGCGACGAGCAGTCCGGCCACATCCGCGAGGTCGGGGTCGAGCTCTACCAGCAGATGCTGGAAGACGCGGTGAATGAGCTGCGCGCCAAGGGCGGGGCGGACCCGGTCAATCTCGACCGCGGCTGGTCGCCCCAGATCAACACCGGCGCGGCCGTGCTGATCCCGGAAGACTATGTGCGCGACCTGAATGTGCGCCTGGCGCTCTACCGGCGCCTCTCCGACGCTGAGAGGGCCGAGGATCGCGAGGCGCTGGCCGCCGAACTCATCGATCGCTTCGGCCCCCTGCCGCCCGAGGCCGACCAACTGCTGAAGGTAGTGGCAATCAAAGGCTTATGCCGAGAAGCTAATGTGGCGAAGATCGATGTCGGGCCCAAGGGAGCGGTCGCCTCGTTCCGAGAGGACCATTTCGCCAACCCGGGCGGCCTGGTGGCCTTCATCCAGAAGAATGCGAACTTTTGGCGGTTGCGGCCGGACCAGAAGGTGGTGATCAAGGGCGAGTGGGAGACCCCGGCGCAACGCCTCGGGGCCGCCGAGCGGGTGCTGAAGGAATTGGCGCGGCTGGCGAAGGCCGCGTGATGTGTCGGAACGAAAAGCTGCGCCGTGCGTTCGGACGGTTTAGCTCGCAGCAAAGCTTCGAGCATCCACTCGGAGTTTGCTTATGAAGCTGCTGATCGCCTCGCTGTTCGCCTTGACCATGCTCGGCGCTGCGTCTGCCAACGCCGACATTATCGGCGCCCATGTCGGACCGGTGCACGTGGGCCTCGGCGTCGGCCACCACTACCACCATTGTGCGTGGCGCCACCATCACCGCCATTGTTGGTAGGCGCGGCGCTGAATGTCGGCCATTTGTGATCGACGTTCAGTGACAATCACGCCCCGCCAAACGGGACTTTTTGGCAGGCGCGCCTTGCGGAGAGCAGGCAAATGGGCCATTATAGCGAAATCAAATATCGTTTTGGCTCGCCTACATTCCAGACTGGACTAACTCCAGATTCGGATTCGTCTAACGACCCTCTCCGAAAATTTGACCTTGCGGCCGAGGTTCGGCGCAAGAACCTATGTCCGGAAAGGGACGTTCTATGGAATCCGGTACTGTGAAGTGGTTTAACGGCCAAAAGGGCTTTGGCTTCATCCAGCCTGAAAACGGCGGCAACGACGTGTTTGTGCATATCTCCGCCGTCGAGCGTGCGGGCCTCGGCTCGCTGCATGAAGGCCAGAAGCTCAGCTACGAGCTGGAGCGCGACAAGCGCAGCGGCAAGATGTCCGCGGGCCAACTTCAAGCCCTGTAAGGCTTAAGCTTCGGGGAGGATCGGCGGAAGCCGGCCTCCCCGTTTGCCTCACGAAGACATTTAAGGGAGCCGCATGGCCAAGGAAGAACCGCTCGAACTCGAAGGTGTGATCGATGAGATCCTCCCCGGCGGGCAGTTCCGCGTGAAGCTCGACAGCGAGCACATGGTCTTGGTCTACACTGCCGGAAAGATGCGCAAGCACCGCATCCGCAGCATGGTCGGCGACCGCGTCACTGTCGAGATGACGCCTTACGATCTCACCCGCGGCAGACTGATCTTTCGACATCGCGGCGACTCCGCTGCGCCGGGCGCGCCTGGACGACGCGCACCCTACCGGCCGCGGCGATGACCGATGTCATCAGCCGCGTCCTGATCAAGTGTCCGCGGCTGGGCACGAACGTCCACACGGTCTACCGCCTTCGCCCCTCCGCGTTTGAAGCCCTTCGCGGCGAATACAGCTTTCGTTGCGATCGTTGCGGCGAAATCCATGCCTGGCGCCGCGAGGACGCCTGGCTGGAAGATGGCAATCGTCTGCGCACCGATGGGCCTGTCGCTCAGAACTAAGCTGCCGGTATCAGGGGCGGCAACGTGAGTGGCCGCGGCACGAGACAGTGGGGCCGGCCGCAAGCGAAGGGTTCGGCGACCGGGTCGTAGCCGTGACGCCACAGGAACCAGCGCACCGCTCCGGCAAAGCTCTTGAATTCGATCTGTTCCGCCTTCGGGCATCCGTGAGATGTGTCGTCACCCTCGCAGCCGCTGGGGAAAGACCAGTCAGCGCTGGGCAAGTTCCGCTTCCCGACCACTGCCCAGGCCTTAGCCGCCTCGCCTACGAGCGAGGCTTCCGCCAGATAGGCGGCGCATCCGCCACCGGGCTCGATCCCTGTCAGGCAAATCGTCCGCTCCCGCGCCATCTCAGCGGCGTGAAGCGTCAGAAATTCGCGCGCGCTGGTGACATCCCAGAGGCTTCCGCTTCGGAAGGCGTAAAACCGCATCGGCATGATGCTGCCGGCGTGAGATGCGAACGCGTAGTCGAAGTTCTTGTCGGGAAGCCCGATCGCCAGCCTGCCTCGGCCCGGGTCGACAATCAGGTCGTGGCCCATCTCGCAGTCGCAACTCAGCTTTTGAACGCGCCACCGTCCGCGAACGAGGCTGGAAACGACGAAGTTGTCGCAACAGTGGGCGCCGCCGCTGTAGGTCTCGAAAATGATCTGCGGGGACGTATTCGCCGCGTCTAGTTGCGCGACAACGACTGTCGCCGCGGCGTCTTCGTAAGCTTGGTCGCCGACCAGTTCGAGCGGCGGCGCGCCCCGGCCCGCAATCCTCAAAACCGGCGTTGGCGAACCGCCTTCGGGCGCAACCGCAGCCGTCAGCGTAAGGGAGAACCCGCGGCTGGCGTACGTACGCGACACGCCATCCTTCGAAACCCTCCAGTCGATCCAGGTCGCCGGCGACGGGGTTGCCCTGGCCGACGTTGCGCCTGCTGTGAGCAACAGGGCGACCCAGAGCGCCGCAAGCCAGATTTGGGGGTGTCCGGACAAGCGCTAGCGGACCAGCCTGCTCGGCGGCCGTTCGAGCGGGCGTCCGGCCTGCGCCAGCATGCGGGTCGCGCGGCGCCAGATCTCCAGCCTCTGCGCGGTGAGGGTCGCCACCACCATCACCAGCAGGGCTTCGGTCAGCGCGACGACCGGCAAATGCAGGAAGTCGGGATGGGCCGCCAGGAAGTCCTTCGCGCCAAACCGCAGCAGCAGGATGGCGAATATGAACACGATCCCGATCGGCGAGGCGCGCGAGGTCAACTCGTGAGTCTCGGGGTGGATGTCGATCCGGGTGAAACGCGCGCGCTGCCATCCGATCACCGCGCCCAGGACGAAACCCAGCACCAGCAGGCCGATGCTGATCGACGTGACCGGGGGCGGGGCGGCCGCCAGCGCGCTAACCAGCAGCACGAGGTAGATCGCCGGAACCAGCCATAGCCGCTCGATCCGCAGCTGCCTTGGCCGGCTGTTGCGAAGCACGATGATCACCAGCGCGACGCCCATCGGCAGCAGATAACTCATCGGCGAACCGCCGGGCTGGCCGAACATCCCGCTAGCTCGCCTGCCGCTCGCTGGCCTGCGCCGCGGCGAACTCCAGCGCCTTCGCCGCGCTCTCGCCGGGAACCACCTCGGCCACGCCGATGTCGAACTCGGCAACGAACGGCTGACGCTCGGGTCCTGCCTCGAAGGCTGTGCAGCCGATCACCGCCGCAATGCGCTCGGCGGTAAGCCGGGCCGCAGAAAGGCTGGTGGCGGGCAAGGCGAGGGCGAACACCTCGGGACCCAACCGGGCGGCGGTGTCCTCGGCGCGCACCAGGCGGCCTATCATGGTGCCGATCTGGGGGATGGCGCGGTCGAGCCAGCCGCCGGCCCTGGCGACCGTCACCTCGGCCCTTTCCGCCACTTTCAGCACGCAGACCGCCAGCGGCCGATTGCGCGCCCGGGCGGCGGCGGCCAGGCGCATCAGATGGGCGGCGAACAGGTCGCGGGTGAAGAGGCCGGTGGATGCATCCATCAGGCCTGAACTCTTGGCCTTCTCCAGCGCCCGGCGGATCGCGCTCTGGCGGCGATAAGAGCGCGCCAGTTCCAGCACGCGCTTGGCGGTGTCGGTCTCGGACACTTCGGCGGATGCGACGTCGGTCACGCCCTTGTGGAACGCGTCGGCGGCGGGGATGTCGGGGGCGCCGCGCTTATAGAGCAGGGCGGGGATGTGGTAGAGGCGCGTATTGCGGCGCATCCCGGCGATGATCGACAGCGCCTCGTTGGGGTTCTCGCCGGCCCATAGCACCACGGCGTCGAACGTGCGCTCGTGCAGATAGTCGAACGCTGTGTAGGAGGTGAAGGCGCCCACCACCTGGGTCTCGTAGCGTCCCAAGGCGTTGGAGAGGGCCAGGAACTGCGGCGCCGGCTCGCCGATACAGAGCACGCGCAGCGGGCCACCCTCGGTTTCCGGCAGTTCCAGCCGCCGGCCGCGCTCGGAGAAGGTTTCGAGCCGCAGCTCGAACTCCTCTTCGGCGACCGCCATCCGCACCAGGCTTTCCAGCCGCATCACCGCTTGCGCGGGGTGCAGCGGCGGCGCCAGCGTCAGGTCGAAGCCGTAGGACGCCAGCTGCGGGTCGGGGTCGGCGATCGCCATCACCGGCAGGCGGCGCGGCGCGCAGGCGGCCTTGAGGCGGCGCGCGAAGGACAGCGTCTCGTGTCCGGCGCCGATCAGGTCGACGATCGCGGCCTCGATCTGCAGATCGCCCAAGGCGGCGATCGCTGCGAATGGGCCGCGCGCCGTGACCGTGCGCCAGCCGAGGCGGTCGAGACCGTCGGCAAGCGGTCCCGCCCGCTCGTCGTCGCGAGCGACAATCAGTATGCGAGCGTGAATCGGCACTGCCGCTCCTTTGATGGGACCTTAGGCGGCGAGCATGGTTAGCGCCAAGGGTGGATTTCGGCGCAGGCTCACGCGACGGCTGCGAACGCCGCGACCAACGGGCTCAACGACGTTTCAGACCTGACAAATGCTTTGTTCCCGATAGACTTCGCCGTGGTAACAACCCAGGGAAGCACCCCGGAAGCGGTCCGTGCAACGGGAATAGGGGTCGAGGCGGCGATGTCGAACACCGCGGGCAAGGCCTACGCGATGAACGTTCTGACCCCGGTCCCGCCGTGGACGACGTGGGTCAACCGGCTGATCTTCATGGTGGCCCGCGCGATCCCGGATACCCTCGCTGGGCTGCTCGGCCTTTCGCTGATCCATTTCGCGCGCTGGGTGATCATCAAGCGCGACCAGTGGCCGCAACTGGGGCAGCCGCCGCAGGCGCTGAAGAACGACTACGTGCTGTTCTGCAGCAACTTCAACGGCACCTGGGACCAGTACATCGACGACTTCGCCGACGGCATTCCCGGTGGGCTCGACCTCTTTTGGTATTCCAGCACCAAATACCCG
>Ga0302314_10009219_pt1 | contig 17499 bp, 19 predicted proteins | sample III_Palsa_N2_3_FD_200533 | JGI IMG/M metagenome (GOLD analysis project Ga0302314, IMG submission 200533) | Peat permafrost microbial communities from Stordalen Mire near Abisko, Sweden - III_Palsa_N2_3 | ecosystem: Environmental > Terrestrial > Soil > Palsa > Peat permafrost | place: Sweden...
ATGGGAAGATCTAAAGAGATGGTTATGGGCGGGCCGGGATGCACGGGGGCAGCTTGTACGATGTAAGGGGGGCCATGCCCCCCTTAGATCCCCCGATGGTCCGCCTTCGGCGGACGAGCAATAGACCCGCGCACGCTTCGCGGTGGCAGTCCCATCCCTCGCTCCAAGCTGTACTCTGCCGCCCGCATCGGGTAGCATGTGCTTCTCGATGAAGGCCATTGCCATCTATACGGACGGAGCTTGTCAGGGCAACCCCGGCCCCGGCGGCTGGGCCGCCGTCCTCCTCCACGGCGAGCATCGGCGCGAGCTGGCGGGAGGCGTCGCCGCCACCACCAACAACCGGATGGAGCTCACCGCCGCCATCGAGGCCCTCCGTTCGTTGAAGGAACCGTGCGCCGTCGAGCTCTTCACCGATTCCCAATACCTCCGCCAGGGCATCACCGGCTGGATCGCCTCCTGGAAGCGGAACGGCTGGAAAACCACCCTCAAGCAGCCGGTCAAGAACGACGACCTCTGGCGCGAACTCGACCAGCTCCTTGCACCCCACCAAATCGCCTGGAAATGGGTCAAGGGCCACGCGGGCAACGAGCACAACGAACGGTGCGACCTCCTCGCCGTCGCCGAAATCGCCAAACTCCGCGCCGTCCACGGCCCCGCCGGATTGAAACAAGCCCTCGCCGCCTTCAAAACCGCCGCCGCCGGCGCCCCGCTGCTCTTCCCCGAACTCTAAAGAGCCAAATCTTAGGGATTTTCGGTTGCCGTCGATTTGGCAGGCAGGACAAAATCATAGCGTCCCGGTGGATAGAAATCCTTCGGGTCCCAATCCCGGTCGATCCGGACCCCCTGTTTTTCCACAAATAATCCCCGCAGCCAAGGCGTTGCGGCCAGATAGCTCCAGCGACCATCGGAATCCGTTGTGACCGACGAGAAAGAATGCTGATCGCTCCAGGTTTGCGAAAAATGATGCGAGGAAACGGCCAGAGTCACAGTCGCGCCGGACACAGGCTCTCCCTGACCATCGACCACTTTGCCGAAATAATGATACGCAGGGGTGGAAGCTGCCAGGATGCCGATGCCGAAATCTCTTTGCCCGCGACTAACGACATAAGTATCGACAGCCTCATCGATCCAACGCCCATTTCTTTCGGTCTTCAGCCAATACACTTGCGGAGGGTCGTGAATCGCTGAACTTTCGCGCAGGCTGAGGGTGAAGTTTGGATAGACGTTTCGCAGGACAAACCGTCCCCGGGAATCGGTCTTTCCGCTGACGCCGTTCAGATCGGCCAACTCTCCGCCCCAGCCGGTGTGAGTCGTCGCATGGAGATCGCTATAGCTCAACACCGTGACCCCAGGCCGCGGCTCCCCATTCCGGGTATCGAGTATCTGGCCTCGGACGGTAACGCCACGAATCAGCCGAAGAGTCAGATCGATGTCGTGCTCGATCTTGAGCGTCGGCCATGCATCGGTGAAAGGGCCCCAGAAATGAGAGGTATCGAGGCGCGGCGAGATTGCGCCCGCATTATCCGGTCCGGGGGAAACCACCAGAAAGAAAAGGCCCGGCGTCGGAAAACCCGGGGTGATTTTATTCCAGTCGTCATGCGGAACATTCCAGAGCCGTACCGTGAAGCGCCCTTTCTCATCGGTGATGAAACGCCAAGCCGCCAATTCCCTTGCCGGACGGGGCGTTCCATCCTCTTCGGTATCCCGACCGAGGCAGAAGCGATCGACTCCGACCAGATGAACCGTCAGGCCGGGAGCCGGTTTTCCATCGAGGCCGAGGAGCTCGCCATGAATCGTATAAAAAGGATAACTCTCGGGATCGACCGTGCTGGCGACGGCCCCCGCCACTCCGAAAAGCAGGCAAATAATGGTGAAAACCGTTTTCATCAACCCCTCTTCGTAGCGTGGCTGGAATCCATCGCTTGTCGAGGGTTCCTGCCATCGCTGATGCATCCCCGAGTTGTAGCGGCGGCGTTCATCCGGGCGCCCGTAGCCCGGACCATTGCGGCAAGAGCTCTTCCCGCCGCGCATATTCGGGCCACCGTTTCCGCAAGGCCTCGAGCAAGATTCCCGCGCCCTCGCCCACGGCCTCCCACGGCGGGAAACCTTTCATCCCTTCCCGCAACCGCGAAAGTGCCGTGAACACCGCCTCCCGCATCGTCCAGTTGTCAGCCCAGGCGCGGTTCTGCCGAAGGACGTCGGGCGGAATCCAGGTGAGCATCGCCAGGGCCCGATAGGCGCAGACCGCCGCCCACTCTTGGGCAAAGCGCGCCTCGTCCCGCGCGGCGGGAAACGCCTGCGCCAATTCCTCCCGAAAACAGCGGCTCATCTCGCGCACGCAATCGGCGGGAAGCGGGCACAGGATATTCCACCCCGCGATGTCGTAAAGCGCGTGGCGGAAGCCGCCGTACTCAAAATCCAACAACCGAGCCTGCCCTTCCCTGAAATGGTTGTTGGAAGGCGCGGGATCGCCATGGGTGAAGGCCAGGAAATCGTCCGACTGCCGGTAAGTTTCCGAAATGAGCTTCAAGCCCGCCTCGAAATCGGTCGGGATCGCACAGTCGAGGGCCAGGAACCAAGCCTCGATCTTCGCCCGATTCTCCAGCCAATGGGCCGCTTCCCGCTCGCGGCCCAACCCTTCCCTTTCCGGCAACGCGGCCCGGATCGCCTCGAACCGCGCCTGCTTTCCGAGGCTGGCCGCCTGGAGCCGTCCCATCTGCGAGGCCAGGGCGCGCAGCGCGGCGCGTGACGCCACGGGATCGCTGCCGGTGAGGATTTCCTGAAGCGGGCTCCCGCTCCCCAGATCCTCCATCAGGAAAAAGCGGTTCGGGACATCCCCGCCGTAAAAGCGGGGAACCAGACCCGCCGCCTCGGGCAATTCCGAGAGGAAGGCGAGGCTGGCCCAATCGGAAAAGCCACGAACGGGTTCTTCCTTGATCTGCTTGATCATCACGGAAGAAAGCCCCGCTTCGGCGGAATCGATCCGGCACCGCACCACCCGGCACCGCCGCCCCTCCTTGACCACCGCCGGTTCGGAAAAAGTGGCGGAACCGGTACCGGTTTTCCGCCAGAGGCAGGCCGCCTGATTCAATAAATCGCCAAGATCCGGGGACTTTTCCAGAGATCGCCTTTTCGGTGAAACCCCACCTTAATGATTTGAATCGGGAGCCTTCCTGCGGGGGGAAGGCGTCGCCGGGCGATCGATATCAAAACAGATCTTCTCAAGAAACGGCTGCAGGCCGGAACGGAGGCGGCGCCGACAGGGATTCTCCACGAAATGGAAGGTGAGGGTCGCGGCGACGATGACGATGGCGAGGAAGAGGAGCCCCGCGAACGGGGCCTTGACCTGGGTGTGAAAGAGAAAGAAAGCGTCCTGCAGGACGATGGCGATCTGGACGTGGAGCAGATAGACCGAATAGGAAATCAGCCCCAGAAAGACGAAGGGCTTCGACGAAAAAATCCGGTTGAGAAAAGTGCCTTCCTGCAACGTCAGGTAGACCGCCGCCGGAAAGAGGAAGAGGACGCAGAGATAATCCCAATGCGTGGCCAGCGCCGAATACTTGCTCGGCACCAGGAAGGCGACCGCGAGGAACAGGGCGGAGACAACCGCGCTCCAGACGTTCTTCGCCGCCAGTCCGGCGCCGCTGGGCGGGTGCCGGAGGAAGTGCCGATAGAGCAGGCACCCCCAGCCGAAGGAAATCGCGGAGCGGACCAGATGGGAATCCCAGAGGCCCCCGTTGAGCGGACCCCGCGTGGAAAGAGCCACCGCCGCGACCGCCACCGCCGCCACCAGCAGCCGGGAGGTCAGGCGCCCTCGCGAGACGAGATAAAACCAAAGCAGATTCAGGGCGATCTCCGGCGAGAGGGACCAGGCGTTCCCGTCCCAGGTCGGCGCCTGAAAGAGGCCGATGTTCTGGAGGAGAAAGAGATTCAGGACAAAGGTGTAGAGCGGAGCATCCCAATTCATGAGATGGAAGAGTCCGGGATGGCGCCACTCATGCAGCGCCACCAGGACCCCCATGGAGAGCATCGCGAAAAGATGGAGCGGCCAGAGCCGGGCGATGCGATGGGTCAGGAACTCGGCGAAGCCGATCGTTCCCCGGACGATCCGCTCCTCATAGACGTGCATCATCACCACCCCGCTGATGAGGAAAAAGAGATCGACGAAGATCCATCCTTCGGGAAGAAAATCCCGGGAGGCGAGGAAGAAAAATTGCCGGTGATAGACCGCCACCCCCAGCGCGGCCGCTCCCCGCAGGCCGTCGAGGGCCAGCAGGCGGGAGGCGCCGACCTGGCTGGCCGCGAAGCCCTTCGGATCGCGGAGCTCGTTGCTTAACGACATGGTCAAGCAATAGACTTTTCCCCCACCGAGACCAGCTCATTTGGCTCGAACCAAACAATCGAGCCGCCGGAAGCCGCTGGCTTTCAGGGAGGGGTTCCCGGATTGATGAAGGTCGCGAAGAGGCGCACCACTTCGGCGAACGGCGCCTGGGGCAAGCCGTGCCGCTGTTGCAGAAACTCCGGGGAAGTAAGTCCGAGATGAACCTCGCCCGGGGCGCTTTCCGAGACGAGGACCTTAAGAGGAAGATCGATGGCAAGGCCCGGATAGGCATCCATCAACGGCGTGCCTTTGGCCGGGTCGCCGAAGATAAGCAGCGTCGTGGGCCTTAAGGCCAGGCCAACGGCAGCGGCTTCCGCTGCCTGATTGATCCGGGCGAACAGCTTGATCTTCCTGGCGCGGAAGAGCGCCTCGATGCGTTCCACCGTGTCGTCGAACGTCCAGGGACTGGAGAATCGGATGATTCCGTTGGAAGCGGCTGTCATCGGGCGCTCGCTAATGGGTTCTGGGAGGCACGGCGGAAAACAACGGAGTCAGTCCTTCCAGCATGGTGGGATGGGTGAAAACCGCATCGCGGAGCGCTGTGTAAGGGAGTCCGGCCAGCATGGCGATCTGGACCGTGGCCAGGACCTCGCCCGCCATCACTCCAAACATGGTGAAGCCGAGGATGCGGTCGCTCTGCGTGTCGACCAGCGCCTTCATGAAGCCTCGCGTCTCCGAAAGCGTCCGGGTGCGCAAATCGGCCGTCATCGGGATCTTCGCCAGACGATAGGGGATGCCGCGCTCCTGGGCCTCCCTTTCGCTCAGGCCGATCCGGGCCAACTCGGGATCGGTGAACAGGCAGAAAGGCACCTGCCGCCCGGTGGTCAGATGATGGCCGCCGGCGATGTTGTCCCGCACGACGCGGAAATCATCGAAGGAGATGTGGGTGAAGTGGGGGCTGCCGGCGCAATCTCCGATCGCCCAAACGCCCTCGGCGGTGGTTTGCAGGCGCTCATCGACCTTCACGAAGCCGCGCTCCGTGATCTCCACGCCGGCCAGCTCCAAGCCGATGTCGGCGGTATTGGGCGTGCGGCCCCCGGCGACGAGGAGATGCGTGCCCTCCAGCACCGCGTCGACGCCGTCGCGCATGCCGTGAAGTCGGACCCATTCGCCCGACTTGCCTTCGACGCGGGCGATCTTCGTGTTCGTCGCCACGGTGATGCCCTCATCCCGGCATAATTCCTCCAGGCCTCGGGTGACGTCCTCATCTTCGCGATGGGCGAGGTGGCCGTTGCGCTCCACGATGGTCACCTCGCTGCCGAAACGGCGCATCGCCTGGGACAATTCCAGGCCGATGTAGCCTCCGCCGAGCACCAGAAGGTGTTGCGGGATTCGATCGAGTTCGAGCGCCTCGATGTGGGTGAGCGGACCGGCTTCGCTCAGGCCGGGCGTCGAATCGAGGGTCGCCCGGCTCCCGGTATTGATGACGACGTTCTTTCCCCGCAGCGTGCGCCCGCCCCCTTCGGCCAGGGCCACCTCGATGGTCTTGGGCCCGACGAAGCGGCCGGAACCGAGGACCAGCTCCGTCCCCGTTTTATGGTAAATATCGTAATGCATCTCGACCAACCCGGAGACCATCTTGCGCTTGCGGTCGCGCACCCCCGACATGTCGATGCGCGTGTTCTCCTTGCGGATGCCGAACTCCTCGCTGCGGTAGAAGTAGGAGGCGATCTTCGCGCTGTGGATGAGGTTCTTGCTCGGCAGACAGGCAATGTTGGGACAGGAACCGCCGACCCATTTGCGTTCCACCACCACGGCCCGCTGCCCCTGCCGCGCGAGGGTCCAGGCGAGATATTTGCCGCCTTCGCCGCTGCCCAGCACCACTAAGTCATATTCTTCGGGGTTCATGACGGATGGGGTCATCAGGGTGGAGGCAAAGGCCTCGGAATCCCTAACCCATTGGGGTAATTCCTCCTGGTTTGGAAGGATACCTCTTGCGAGGCGGCCTTGCAAGAGACGACCTGTTTTCAAAGAATTGGCCGGTTTTCCCGAACTTTGACTCACGGCGTGAAAGAGCTACGCTGGCCCCATGTCCTCCTCCACCCGCATCTACCTCGTCCGGCACGGAGCCACCACGCTCAGCGCCGAGGATCGCTTCGCCGGAGCCACCGATGTCCCCCTCTCCGACGAGGGGCGCGGGCAGGTGCGGAAGCTGGCGGCGCGGCTCGCCTCCGACAAGCTCTCGGCGGTCTACGCCTCGCCCCTCGGCCGGACCATGGAGACCGGCTCGATCCTCGCCGCGCCCCATGGATTGGAAGTCTTCCCCCGCCCCGGCCTCCGCGAGATCTCCCACGGCCACTGGGAGGGCCTGACCCGCGCCGAAGTCGACCAACGGTTCCCCGGCGAGGCCAACGAGTGGGAGAAAGACCCCTACACCTTCGCCCCCACCGAAGGCGAGAGCGGCCTGGCCGTGGCCGCCCGCGCCCTCCCGGCCCTGATCGAGATCGTCCGCGCCCATCCCGGCGGGAAAGTCCTCATCGCCTCGCACAAGGCGACCATCCGCATCCTCCTGAGCGCCCTCCTCGGCTTCGATCCCCGCCGCTACCGCGACAACCTCGACCAGAGCCCGGCCGCCCTCAACATCGTCGACTTCCGCGACCCCTCCCGCGCGCGGCTCACGCTGTTCAACGACACCTCCCACTACGTCGAATCGGGCCAGCACATCCCCGCCATGCCGACCGCGCGGCTCTCCAAATGGTGGAACGATCCCGGCGTCGGGTAGGAATCGGTTTTTAGATTATCTCAAGCGGTCCCGCTTTTTGGGGCTGCCGCCCCTGGCCCCGCTGGGGAGGGGAGTGTCGCCGAGTCCGAGTGGATGATACCACGCGGACGCGAGGAGCGCGGGAGAGCGGGCTCGTGGGTTTCAGGTGGCGTGGGTCGGCGACAGATCGAACGCGCTTGATGATGGGCGGGCCGGGATGCACGGGGGCAGCTTGTACGACGCAAAGGGGCTGCGCCCCCTTGGACCCCGACTCAGACTCGATCTGTAACCTCTATGGGAGCGGAGCCTTGGGACCTACCGATACGCGATCAGAAAGAGCCGTTTGAACGGAAAGAGCACCCGCCCGTCACCCCGCGCGGGATAGAGCGGGCGGAGCGCCTCGCCGTAATCGGCCAGAAAACGCTCCCGCTCCGCCTCTCCCGGCAGCTTGTCGAGGAAAGGCCGCAGCCCCGTCCCCTTATACCAATCGACGATCGCCTCCGGCCCGGCGAGAATGTGGAGATACTCGGTCTCCCAGAGATCGATCCGCGCCGCCTCCTTCGCCAGCAGATCGTAATAGACCTCGCTCGGAAACGCATGCCACTCCCGCACCCGCTGGGGAAAAAAGGCGCGCCACCCCGGACTCCCCGCCAGCTCCCGCATCGCCCGATGGGCGGGCGCGTCGAGGTTGATCGGCACCTGCACCGCCAAGGCCCCGCCCGCCGCCACCTGCGCGAACAACCGGGGATAGAGCCCCGCATGGTCGGGCACCCAATGCAGCGCGGCGTTCGAGAACACCAGGTCGACCGGCTCCGCCGCCTTCCAGGTCGAGATATCGCCGATCGTCCAGGTCCCCTCCGGCACCTCCTTCCGCGCCGCCGCGATCATCTCCGCCGAACTGTCGATCCCCTCGATCTCCGCCTCCGGCCACCGCGCCGCCAGCACGGCAGTGCTATTCCCCGGCCCGCAACCGAGGTCGACGATCCGCTGCGGTTTCTCCAGCGCAATGTTTGCAGCCAGATCGCGGCAGGGACGGGTCCGTTGATCGGCGAAGCGAAGATATTGATCGGCATTCCAGGTCGGCATGATTCCAAATTAAGCGACGATTTCCCGCTCCGCAATCCGGCGTCGGTCCCGATGGTTGAACTTTCCCCGCATCCCGGCAAGCTCCCCCGATGCTCGCGCGGCTTCGCCTCTTCGAATTCCGCTGCCACGCCCGCATCGAGTGGGAACCGGCCCCCGGCCGCAACGACCTGGTCGGCGCCAACGGCCGGGGCAAGACCTCGATCCTCGAAGCCGTCTACTACCTCAGCCGCCTCCGCTCCTTCCGCACCGGCCAGCCCCGCGAGCTCGCCCGCTGGCCCGGCCACGGCTTCGCCCTCGAAGCCGTCGACCGTCACGACGGAAAGGAAGAACGCCTCGCCCTCAAATGGGAGGACGGCGCCCGCGAATGGTCGGTCGACGGCGACAAGACCGTCCCCCTGAGCCAATTCTGGGGCCGCCTCCCCGCCGTCCTCTTCAGCTCCGAGGACGGCATCCTCGTCCGCGGCCCCGCCGCCAAGCGCCAAGCCTGGCTCGACAGCCTGCGCAGCGCCGCCGCCCCCGCCCACCTCGTCGCCGTCCAGCGCTACAACGCCGTCCTCAAGCAGCGCAACGCCTGGCTCCGGCACGGCGCCCTCGGCAGCGCTGATGCCGCCCTCGGCGAAGTCCTCACCGCCCAGCTCCTCGCCCAGGGCGCCGTCGTCACCGGGGGCCGCCTCCTCGCCGCCGAGGCCGCCGCCCGCCACGCCCTCCCGTTTTTGGAAAATTTCTTCGGCGGCGCCGCCGTCTGCCGCTTCGCCTACCGCCCCAGCCTCAAACCGGGAGCCGAAGCCGAAATCGATTGGCCCCGCCTCGCCCCCCTCGAACGCCGCCAGCAGCGGACCCTCGTCGGCCCCCACCGCGACGAATGGGAACTCGCCTGGAACGGCAAGGCCGTCGCCCGCTACGGCTCCGAGGGCGAGCAGCGCCTCGCCGCCCTCCTCCTCCGCCTGATCGAGGCCGCCCACCTCCGCGAGGCGCGGGGCCGCTGGCCCGTTTTCCTGATCGACGACGCCCTCACCCCGCTCGATCCCGCCCGCAAGCTCACCCTCGAGGCCCTCCTCCCGCCCGAGGCCCAGATCATCCAGGCCGGCACCGTCGCCCCCGCTTGCTCCGGCCCCGGGAGTGCGGTATGGTCGGTCGCCTCCGGCGAAATTCGCCCCTTCGAATCCTAAAACCTTTCCCCCATGATCAGCCAAGGCTACGTCGCCATCTTCTCCCACCCCCTCACCCCCGAAGTGATCGGCGACATCGTCCAATCGTGGCTCAACCGCTTCCAGCAGGTCGAGCAAGTCGCCCCCCACACCGGCAAGGGCCCCGGCTTCACCCTCTCGGTCAAGGAGCCCAAGGACATCATGTTCGCCAACGACGCCCTCCAGTTCCGCGTCGTCGAGCAGGCCCACTTCAGCTGGATCTACCTCACCGTGAACCGCCGCGCCATCGAGACCAGCGGCTTCCCCGGCGAGGAGGCCTCCCTCTCCCTCGAAGTCCTCCTCGAGCTCCCCCACGTCGTCGAGATCATCCCCGAAGAAGACGACCGCCGCCTCGACGAGCTGGAAGCCGAAGGCATCCTGTAAAATGCCGACGGTTCTTCGCAAGAGCGGCTATCGCTTCCACTTCTATTCGCACGAAGGAACGGAACCGCCGCATATCCACGTCGCCCGGGACGATGCCGAAGCCAAGTTCTGGCTTGCGCCGGTCCGCTTGGCCGACAACGAAGGATTCTCCGCCCACGAGGTCCAGCGGATCTTCCTCCTGGTGAATGACCATTGCCAATATTTGCGGGCGCGCTACACTGAAACTCATGGCTCACGAGCCCGTCATCGTCGCGAAGAAGGCGGTCGTTAAGAACCGCGCCGTCCATCTCGAACTGGCGGACGGCTCAACCCACAGCTTTCCGGTCGCTTTTTATCCTCGTCTCGCCGCTGCCAAAGAGTCCGATCTCAAGTCGGTGAAACTCCGGCTCGGCGGCAAAGCCCTCCGTTGGGAAGAGTTGGACGAAGACATCTGGGTCGGCCACGCCGTGATCGGCAATTATCCCGGCCAACTCACGACCTCACGTCGGCTGGGCCGGTTGGCCGCAGCCTGAGATTTACGGCGCAGGCGCGCTCCCGCCCGGAATCGCCGGCTGCAGGATCGCCAGCAACCGCAGACTCTCCCGCAGATGGGCATCGGCCGCCCGCTCCGTCCGCTCGGCCTCCAGCAGAATATCGTTCACCTGCGCGAGGCGCGTCTCCGGATCGCCGCCGCCCGAGGTCAGCTCCGCGCCGTTCGGCCCGGAGGCAAAGGGAAGCATCCGCAGCCCGCCCAGCAGGAGCGTCGCGATCAATTGCAACCGGAGCGCCTGCCAGAACGTCAGCGCGGGCAGCTTGAAAAGTTCCGGCATCGTCCAATTCCACAGCCATTCCAGCAGCCACGCGCTGAGCGCCATCAGGAAGAGAAAGATGACGATCCCCCAGAGAATCGAGGGAAAATAGCGGGCCAGGATCGTGTACCACGCCGAGCCGTAATTGGCCGCCGCCGGGAAAAAGTTCATGGGGCCTCTTTATGACCCCGCCGCGTCAGGCCGCAATCTTAAATAAAACCACTTCGCCCCCTTCGCAACCCACCGCCAGCGCCGTCTCCTTCTCCCCCTTCTTCCCCCCCGGCTGCCACGCCAGCAACACCGGCCCGCTCTCGGGAATCGCCCGCAGCGAGACCGGATCGTCGCTCCCCAGCTTCCAAAGAAAAACCAGCTGATCCTTCCCCGCCGAGGCCACCCGGGTCGGATCGCCCGGATCGGCGGCGAGCGCGGTGACGAATTCCGAATGCCCCATCCACTCCTGCGGCGTGCTCCCGGACGGCCCCTCGCCCCGGAAATCCCAGCAGACCAGATTGAAACCGCCGCCGGTCGAAAGATGATCGCCGCCCGGATGCCAGGCCAGCTCGCGGACCTTCGTCGCATAGCCGCCCATCCGCAGCGTCTCCTCCGTCCCCACCCGCCAGGTTTGCACGCTGGCATCGCCGGTCCCCGCCGCGATCCATTCGCCATCGGGCCGCCAGGCCACCGCCAGGATCGAGGTCGGCCACTCCGCGCGGCTCAGCGCCTCAGTCTTCCCGGGCTCCCAGACCGAGACCCCGCCGAAAGACCCGATCAGCACATGAGCCAAACGCGGATGCCAGGCCAACGCCGAGACCGTCCCCTTCTGCTCCGCGATCGCGCCGCAAGCTTCCCCCGCCGCGTTCCAGAAAGTAACCCCCTTCCCCGCCGCCGTGGCGAGAAAGGCCCCATCCGCCGACCACCCGCCATGCTCCACCCACCGTTTCCGGTCCTGAAAAAGAGTCCGCAGCGGCGCGCCCGTATTCGCATCCCAGAGCTTCGCCGCCCCGTCCTGCCCGCCGCTGGCGACGATCGCTTCGGTGGGGTGAAACGCGCACCAGAGCGCCCCGCCCGGATGGGCGTCGGCCACCCGCCAGCGCGGCTTGCCGGTCGCGCCGTCGAGCACCGCGAGCTCCCCGCTCAACGCGGCGACCGCCAGCGTGTGCCCATGGGCCGCCCAACGGAGATCGTGGATGCAATCGTCCGCGCGCCACCGCCAGCGGGGCGGGCGGGCGGCGGAGAGCTTGGCGAGCGCGGGCGCGGGTTCCATCGACCGATTCAAACCGAGGCCGGGGCCGGAAGCAAGGCCGCCCGCACCCCCGCGTTCAACGCCTCGCGGTCGAGATGCTTGCCGATGAAGACCATCCGGTTGCGCCGGGCCCGTTCGCCCCACGGCTTGCCGGGCCGCCCATCGAGCAGCATATGGACCCCCTGGAAAACAAATTCGTTCGGCTGCCCCTCGATGCTGACGATCCCCTTGAAGCGGTAGAGATCAGCCCCCTTCGTCCGCAGCAACTCGCCGATCCATTTCTCGAAGACCGGCAGAATCAAATTCCCCGGCAGATCGATGCCGACCGACGAAATATCGGCCTCATGTTCGTGATGGGAATGCCCATGCCCATGATCGTGCCCATGGTCATGCCCGCAGTCGGCATGCGGATCGTGGCCGCCGAACCCATGGCCCTCCTTCGGCTCGACCGTCCGGCCGTCGCGGACGATCCGCGCCCCCGTCTCCTCGGGCGCATGCTCAGTGAAGAGCGCATAGGCCCCCGCCGCCGGGACATGCAGAACGAAAACCGTCTCCTCCTTCGGCAGCGGCGTCAGGATGCTCGGCGTCTCCTCCGGATTGATCACCCCGGTCGGCGCCACCGGCTCGGCGGCGTGTTCAAAAAGGTGTTCGGCCTGGTGCTCCGCCTCGTGGAGCCCATGATGGCTCACCTCGGTCACGGGGAAAAAGGCCAGCGTCTGCGTCGCCGCATCGGCGGGGCTCTTCAGCCGATACTCATAGTTCCCCGCCTCCAATTGATAGAGCCCGCCCCACTCGAAGCGCGCCGGCTCCCCCGCAATCGTCGGATCGAGATCGAGCGCGTTCTCCAGATTGAAGGCGCCGACATTGAGCACCAGATCGAGATCGATCGCCGAGTTCTGCGTGCGATGGATCTTCGCGGGCCGGTTCACCGCATGGATGCGCTGCTCCAGCAGATCGAGATCGGAGGCCGAGACCAGATCGGTCTTGTTGAGCAGGATCACATCGGCAAAGGCGATCTGCTTGCGGCACTCCTCGCTCGAATCGAGGTGGAGCAGCAGATGCTTCGCGTCGACCACCGTCACCACCGCGTCGACCCGCAGCTGCTCCTTCATCTCCTCGTCCATGAAAAAGGTCTGAATCACCGGCCCCGGATCGGCCAGCCCCGTCGTCTCGATCAGAATCGCGTCGAACTTCTGCCGCCGCTTCATCAGCGTCCCCAGGATGCGGATCAGATCGCCCCGCACCGTGCAGCAGAGGCAGCCGTTGTTCATCTCGAAGATCTCCTCGTCCCCCTGGATCACCAGATCATGGTCGATCCCCACCTCGCCATACTCGTTCTCGATCACGGCGATCTTCTTGCCGTGATTGCCGGTCAGGATGTGATTAAGGAGCGTGGTCTTCCCGGAGCCGAGAAAGCCGGTGACGATGGTGACGGGTACGGTGGGCATAAAGTAATAGGTGAAAGGTAATATAGCACACCAGTCCACGGGCCTAAAAGCAAGCAGCTTGCAAATAGGAATTGCATCCCCGCCCTCCTTAATGCATGTTGCTTGCATGAAGAAATCCCTGCTCTTTCTCTTCGCACTGGCGCTTTCGATCCTCGGTACCCAGGCCGCCCCCCTCCGGATCGTCACCTCCTTCCTCCCCATCTCCGCCGCCACCCTCTCCATCGTCGGCGACCGCGCCGAGGTCAGCCAGCTCACCGGCCAGGGCGTCGGCCCCCACGAATTCGAGCCCAAGCCGAGCGACCTCCGCAAGATCGCCGACGCCGACCTCCTCATCGTCAACGGCCTCGGCCTCGAAGGCTGGCTCGACGACGTCGTCCACAAAGTCGGCGCCTCCCGCCTCAAGGTCATCGACGCCAGCGCCGGGATCGCCCCCCTCGAAAACCCCTCCGAAATCAAACTCTCCGGCACCTCCGACACCAAGACCGCCGACGGCGCCAACCCCCACGCCTGGCTCGATCCGGTCCTCGCCAAGCAACAAGCCGCCACCATCCTCGCCGCCGTCGAGGCCGCCGATCCCGCCAACGCCGCGTACTACGCCGCCAACGCCCAGGCCTACTTCGCGAAGCTCGACCAGCTCAACGCCGACTTCGCCGCCGAACTCGCCAAGCTCCCCTCCCGCGACCTCATCACCTTCCACGACGCCTTCCCCTACTTCGCCGCCCGCTACGGCCTGAACTACCTCGGCTCGGTCGAGGAATTTCCCGAGAAAGCCCCCTCGCCCCGCGAGCTCGGCCACCTCGTCGACCTGATCAACGCCCACCACGTCCGCATCGTCTTCGCCGAGGAAGGCTACGAGCCGAAGCTCCTCCAGACCATCGCCGAACAAACCGGCGCCCAACTCGCCCAGATCGACACCCTCGAAGTCGGCCCCGCCAGCGCCGACGGTTATCTCGAACGGATGCGTTCCAATCTCGCCGTTCTGCAAAAGGCATGGCAGTAAGGTGGGAATGAGCCATCGGCCCGCCCCGCTGATCGTTTTCGGCCTGCTGCTGTTCACCGCCGCCGCGAGTGCGGCCCCGCTCAAAGTCGTCACCTCCTTCCTTCCGCTTTCGGCGGCGGCGCTGTCGATCGGCGGCGACCGGATTGCCCTCACCCAGCTCACCGGCGAGACCGCCGGCCCCCACGGCTTCACGCCCAGCCCCGGCGATCTCCAGACTATCGCGCAAGCCGATCTCCTCATCGTCAACGGCCTCGGTTTGGAAGAATGGCGGTTCCAGGCATTCTCAAATACGGTCTCCTCCCGCTTCGTATTCCTCGATACCAGCGAGGCATTCAAGCCATTGATTCCATCGCCTACCGATGCCAGCAAAAACGGACTCGCGGGATCGTCCGTCATGATCGTCATGGGACCGAGAAAAGCCGTATGGACGGCCCCCGGCCATCCGACCGTCGACGATTTGCACCGATTGGCCGAGTGGGAACTGGCTAATCCCGGCGCCGATGCGGACGAGCCCCTCCGCCAGGAAGCAGCCAAGCGACTGATCGCCTTCGGCAACGATCCCCATCTCTGGCTCGATCCCCGCTTCGCTCGCCTTCAGGCGGAGGCGATCCGCGATGCCCTCTGCCGGGTCGATCCGGCAGGCGCGGAGATCTACCGGCGCAATGCCGCTCTCTACTTGATTGAACTGCGCGAACTCGACGACGCCTTCCAATCCTTCTTTGACAAGGCCCCGCAGGCCGAGCTCATCACCTTCCACGATGCCTTTTCCTATTTCTGTTCCCGCTACGGAATCCACGATCTCGGCGCGGTCGAGGAAGTGCTGGGAAAAGAACCCTCGCCGGAACGAATAGACCGCCTTACCCGCCTCATCAGCGCCGCTCACGTCAAAGTCCTCTTCGCCGAAAAAGGCTACCCGTCTCCTCTCCTGCAAACCCTCGCCGCTCAGACCGGCGCCCAGGTCGCCGAGCTCGATCCCATCGAGGTCGGCCCCCCCGCTGCGAACGCCTATTTGGAGCGGATGTGTTCCAACCTCGCCGTTTTGCAAAAGGCGTGGCAGTAATGGCATTTCCCATATGAGTCACGATCACGGAGCCTGCGGCCACTGCCACGATCCCCAGCACGGAGGACGCCGCGCCGCACCCGCCGAGGTCCTCCTTCGGCTGGCCCGGGTCGGGATTCGCTACGAACGGAACGGCGATTGGGCCGTCCACGGCGTCGATCTCGAAATCGGGCCGGGCGAGATCGTCTCGATCATCGGCCCGAACGGCGCGGGCAAGACCTCCCTCCTCCGCGCCGTCGCCGGATTGCAGCCGGTCAGCGAGGGCGCGATCACCTGGGGGAAAAAAGGCGGCAAGGGCGCCATCGGCTACGTCCCCCAGCAGCAACCGCCCGACCGGAACCTCCCCATCTCCGTCCTCGAATTTCTCCTCCTCAAGCTCGGCCCGAAAAGCCATGGCGGCTTCGCCCTCTGGCAATGGCTCCGCCGCTCCGACGGCGGCGCCCGCGAAAAGGCCCTCGCCGGATTGGAAGAGATGGGAGTCGCCGCCCTCGCCAACCGCCGCCTGGGCGAACTCTCCGGCGGCCAGCTCCAGCGGGTGATGGTGGCGTATAGCCTCCTCGGCAACCCCAAGCTCCTCCTCCTCGACGAGCCGATGACCGGGATCGATGTGAAGGGAGGCCGCGATTTCGTCGACCTGATCGCCGGGTTGCGGCGAGACCGGGGCGTCGCCGTCCTCCTCGTCTCCCACGATCTCCACATGGTCGGCTCGATCTCCGACATCGTCGTCTGTCTCAACCGCCACCTCTGCGCCACCGGTACTCCGGCCCAGGTCCTCCAGGACCACGTCCTCTCCGGCATCTACGGCTCGGCGGTCGCCGCGCCCAAGAACGCGGCTGCCGCTGCCAATGGATTGACCTAGCAGTACGATGTATCCTTATTCTCAAGACCCCGCTCCCATAGACGGGAGCCAATCGAGTCTGAGCCGGGTCCAAGGGGGCGCAGCCCCTTTGCGTCGTACAAGCTGCCCCCTTGTATCCCGGCCCGCCCGTAGTGAGGGCGTTCGATCTGTTCCTGATCCACGCCACCTGAAATCGACGAGCCCGCTCTCCCGCGCTTCTCGCGTCCGCATGGTATCACTGATTCGGATTCGGCGTCATTCCCCCTCCATTCGGAAACCCTGACCGGTTCCATAACCTGACCTCCTCCTCGACGATGGACTTCTGGCACTACGAATTCATGCGGCACGCCCTCATCTCGGCGCTGCTGCTCGGCCCCGCCTGCGGCTTCCTCGGCGTCTTCGTCACCCTGCGCGGGATGTCGTTCTTCAGCGACGCCCTTTCCCACGCCGCCCTCACCGGCGTCGCCATCGGCTTCGTCCTCCAGGAAATCTTCGGTCCCCAGCTCCAGATCATCTGGGTCGTCCTCCTCTTCAGCCTCCTGCTGGCGGCGGCGATGGCCCATTTCTTCGAGCGGACCAGCCTCCGCCCCGATACCGTCATTGCCCTCTCCTACACCGGCAGTGTCGCCTTCGGAGTATTGGTAATCAGCAAGTTAGGGAAATACCGCCTCCTCGATGGCATCCTCTTCGGAGACATCTACGCCAATAACCGGACCGACCTGATCTGCCAGGCCTGCCTGGCGGCGGCGATCTTCGGCTTCCTCGGCTGGAACCTGAAGCCCTACCTCCTCAGCATCGTCCAGCCCGATCTCGCCCGGGTCGAAGGGGCGCGCATGGAGCGGCTCAACTTCCTCTTCGCCCTGCTCATCGCCGCGACCGTCACCCTCTGCCTGAAGATGCTGGGAGCCCTCCTCCTGAGCGGCCTGATCGTCATCCCCCCGGCGGCGGCCAAGCTGGTCGCCCGCAACTTCCGCCAGATGATCGCCGGATCAATTGTGATCGGGATCGTTACGGCGGCGATGGGGGTGGTTGTGTCGTACGCGCTCGATCTCCCGACGGGCCCGACGATCATCGTCCTCAACGTCGTGGTCCTTCTGGCCTGCTACGCCCTTTCCCGTTTTCGGCGCTGAGATCAGCGGCTTGTCCCCCAGGTGTTGATAGGGCACGTCCTCGTGGGCGTGCCGCAGGCAGGCCTCCTTGTGGGCCTGCAGCGCGGCGAGCCGGTCGATCGTATAGAGGGAAATAAAGTAAGTGGCCACGCAGGGAGGAATCGCCAGCAGCGTCGTCCCCAGGAGAAGCGGATTGAGGAGATGGATGTTGTCCCAAAGATTGTGCAGCCAGGTCAACCACCCCTCGTGCGAGTGACCGACCAGCGGATTGCCG
>Ga0302314_10009220_pt1 | contig 17498 bp, 14 predicted proteins | sample III_Palsa_N2_3_FD_200533 | JGI IMG/M metagenome (GOLD analysis project Ga0302314, IMG submission 200533) | Peat permafrost microbial communities from Stordalen Mire near Abisko, Sweden - III_Palsa_N2_3 | ecosystem: Environmental > Terrestrial > Soil > Palsa > Peat permafrost | place: Sweden...
CGGTCTCTATCGCCGGAGCGACCGGCCATTTCGAGCTCAATGTCTTCAAGCCGGTGATCATCTTCAATGTTGCCCAGTCGATCCGGCTGCTGGCCGATGCCGCCGTCAGCTTCACCGACAATTGCGTCGCCGGCACCGAGGCCAATCACGACCGCATCGCCACCCTCTTGTCGGAGAGCCTGATGCTGGTGACGGCGCTGAACCCGCATATCGGCTACGACAAGGCGGCCAAGATCGCCAAGAAGGCGCATGCGGAAGGCACGACGCTGAAGGAAGCGGGCATCGCCTTGGGCTTCCTCACCGAACAGCAGTTCGATGAATGGGTGAAGCCGGAAGATATGGTGCACCCGACGGAGTAAAGCGTCTCAACCCAGCAGGCGTCTTATCAGGGCGCCTGGAAGTGATCTCGAATTCTTCATTCGAGATCACTTCCAGGCGCAACGGGAGTGCAGAGGGTAGACCCTTTGCCGTTACGCGCGGATGCGCGGAAGAAATATGGAAGAAATTCATATCGCCGCCGACGCGGCTTACCGGCGAGGGTCTACCCTCGCGCTCCCGTTGCACCCGAAGACTGACTGTCGAACCCAAGAGTTCGACATTCATTTTTCGGGCGCCCTGTAAGGCGCCGAGTCAGCTCGTCGGACTTTATTTCTTCAGCATGTCCGCCACATCCGACAGCTTCCCGTCATTCTTCTCCGGCGTCACGCCGAGCAGCTTCGTCATCAGCGGATAGACGTCGACATTGTCGAAGCCCTTATGCTTGAGACCTGCCTTGAAGTCCGGGCCATTAGCTATGAACAACGCCGCCATCTCCGGCGCCTGATTGTCGAAGCCGTGGGTGCCGACATAGGGCGATTTCCGCTTGGCGGCCACCTCGTGGGTGGTGATCACCCAGCCGACATCGGCCAGGCACAGGATCGCCGGAATGCGCGGATTGGTCCCGTAATGCAGCCGCTTGGGCATGTCCTGCTTTTCGCGGCAGACCATATGCTCATGCTTGGTGAACAGCGCCTTTTCGACCCGGGCTTTTGCGCCGGCGGCCGGGACCAGGCCCATCAGGGCGCCCTCGGTCTCCACCGTGACGTCGCCGGGTTGGACCACATCGTCAATATAGAGAGTCCGCTCCGCCGCCAGCCCGGCCATGCCATGGTCGGCGACGACGATCAGATCGATCTTGCCGGCCAGACCGCGCTGCTTGAGCCCGTCGAGCAATTGGCCGATGGCGCCGTCGACCTCGCCCAGCGCCTGGTTGACCGCGTCGCTGTCCGGTCCCTCGTGATGGCCGGCCGTGTCGACCTTGTCGAAATAGAGCGTCAGGAAGTCGGGCCGCTCCGCCGCCGGCAGGTCGAACCAGGCCAGCAGCTGCCCGACCCGGTCGGAATCGGCCATATTCTTGTCGTAAGGCAGCCAATGATCGGGCCGCACGCCCTGGATATCCGCTTCCGAGCCCGGCCAGAACAGGGTGGCGGCATGACCGCCGGCGCGCTGCACCGAGACCCACAGCGGGGTCGCCTCGTCCCACCAGGCGCGGTCGGTATTCGCCGCGTGGTCGGACAGGGAGAAATGCGGATGGGCGGCGATGGTCGGATCGTCCATCGTGTTGTCGACGATGCCGTGATGATCGGGATAGCGGCCGGTGACCAGCGTGTAGTGGTTGGGAAAGGTCAGCGACGGGAAGGAAGGCCGCATCGCCGCCTGCACGCCGCCCATCGCCAACGCCGACAGGTTGGGTGTCAGGCCGCGGCCCAGATAATCGGCGCGGAACCCGTCGATCGAGACCAGCAGCACGGTCTGGCGGGCCTCGGCGGAAACACCGAGCAGGAGCGCGAAAAGCCCAAAAATCACACCGCCAAATCGCGCCATGCCAACAATTCCTTTTTCAATGCTTCGCCTTCGAGCCCCGCCCACAACAGGACGGTCAGCAGGATGCGCGTCTTGCGGGGATCGAGGAACCCGCCGGGGATCACGCCCTGAGTGAGAAGATTGTGGGTGGTGCCGGCGCCGACATAGGTGCCGGACGCGACCTCGCCCTGGCCGCTTCGGGTGCCCATCACCACCGGGATGCGGCGCGCCGTCTCCGCCAGCAGGGGATCGATGGCGGGCGGCATGGTGCCGGCGCCCAGGCCCGCCACCACCAACCCGTCGAGTGGCGCCGCCAGCAGCGCCTCGACCTCGGCCGGACTGGTGTCGAACGCCAGCACCAGCAGCCCGACCAGCGGATGCGGCCGGTCTTGCGGCGCATAGGGACCGGGCCAGGCGACAGCGCGCAGCAGCAGGCGGCAGCGCCCCTCGGCCACATAACCGAGCGGCCCGTAGCCGGGCGAAGTGAAAGCGCCGGGGCGCATGGCGTCGGTCTTGCGCACCAGGGCGGCGCAATGCAGCTCGGAGGCCATGCAGATCACCACCCCATCGCGGCGGGCCGCGATGGCGCGCGACGCCGCGATGGCGTCGGCGAGATTGGCCGGACCGTCGGCGCCCAGCGCGTCCGCGGTGCGCATCGCCCCGGTCACCACCAGGGGAATGGCGCGAGGCAGCAGCAGATCGAGCAGGAAACTGGTCTCTTCGAGCGTGTCGGTTCCCTGCACCAGCACGAAAGCCTGGTCGGGCTCCGCTTCATGGCGGGCGACGATGTCGGCGGCCAGCGCGCGAATGTCGGCGAAACCCAGCGCATTGCTGCCCAATTGCGCCACCTGGACGAAACTGACCTTGTCCATGCCAGGATGGTGGAGGCGGGCCAGCGGGACAGGGTCGGAAGACCCGCTGCGGGAGAGGATCGTCCCCCCCAGGGACAGGACGGTGACCGGAATCATGTGGATAACTTGCTCTAATGTGCAGGCGCGGCATGATAGCCGGTTGAACCGCCCTTGGCGCGTCCCAAATAGGGCATCCTGTCATACCAATTGGTTTTATGTTGGCAAGCAGGCGGCCCCTTGTTATCAGATCGCCGCAGATGGTTTTGGAGAAGAGAATGGCAAAAAAGGCCCTGATCACGGGCGTCACCGGACAGGACGGCGCGTATCTCGCGCGGCTTCTGCTCAGCAAGGGATATGAGGTCTATGGCGCCGCTCGCCGTACCGCCTCGCTCAATCATTGGCGCCTGGTCGATCTCGGCGTCGAGAAGGACATCCGCTTCGTCGAGCTGGAACTGGCCGAATTCTCCAACATCCTGCGCACCATCGACAAGGTCCGTCCCGACGAGGTCTACAACCTCGCCGCCCAGAGCTTCGTCGGCACCTCCTTCGAACAGCCGCTCTATACGGGACAGGTCGACGGCATGGCCGTGACCATGCTGCTGGAGGCTATCCGCACCGTCGGCGGCGTGAAATCGACCCGCTTCTACCAGGCCAGCACCTCCGAGATGTTCGGCAAGGTGCGCGAAGTTCCGCAGCGCGAGGAAACCCCCTTCCATCCGCGCAGCCCCTATGGCGTCGCCAAGCTGTATGGCCATTGGATCACGGTCAATTACCGCGAATCCTACGACATGCACGCCAGCTCGGGCATTCTGTTCAACCATGAGAGCCCGCTGCGCGGCACCGAATTCGTGACCCGCAAGATCACGCTGGCTTTGGCGCGCATCAAGCACAAGCAGCAGGAAGAGCTGCGTCTCGGCAATCTCGACGCCCAGCGCGATTGGGGCTTCGCCGGCGACTATGTCGAGGGCATGTGGCGCATGCTGCAGCAGCCGGCCGGCGATGATTACGTGTTGGCCACCGGCGAGACCTGGCGCGTCGAGGAATTCATCGACCGCGCCGCCGAGGCGCTCGAGCTGAAGCTCGCCTGGGAAGGCGAAGGCGAGACCCGCCGCGCCATCGATACCACCACCAACAAGCCGATCGTCGTCGTCGATCCGGCCTTCTACCGTCCGGCCGAGGTCGATCTGCTGCATGGCACCCCGGCCAAGGCCCAGGAGAAGCTGGGCTGGAAGCGCCAGGTCGATTTCCCCGGCCTGGTCCGGATGATGGCCGCCAAGGACGAAGAACGGGTGCGCGATAACAGCCTCCGCTACTGAGGCACGTGCGATCCCCTCCGCTCCGCTGTCCCTGACGCTTTGGCATCTGGGCCGGCGGGGCGGAGGTCCGCGCTACACATTGGAACTGGCCCGCACCCTGCGGGACCGGACCGATCTTCGTCTGTCGCTGGTGATCTCGGCGCAGTCGGATCTTTACGCCGAGACGCTGGCGCTCGGCATTCCCACCCTCTCCATCGACACCTATACGAGCCTGAAGGGCTTCGCGCTCGGCTTCCTGCGCCTGCCCGCCATCGCCGCCCGTCTGGGCCGCTTCCTGCGCGACCAGAAGAGCGATATCGCGCTCTGCACCATGGTGCATCTGTGGAACCCGCTGCTGGTCGGCGCCCTCAAACGAGCGGGGGCCGCCAACGCCCTGGTGGTGCATGACGCCGCCCCCCATCCCGGCGACAATCATGTCTGGCGCGGCCTGCTGCTGAAGAACGATTTCCGCCAGGCCGACCTGCTGGTCAGCCTGACCGACGCCGTGGCGGAGCGGCTGATCGACGAGCAGCGCCAACCCGCCGCCAAGGTGATCCGCTCGCGCCTGGGCGCCTTCAGATATGGGCAAGGGACGGCGCGCGCCTTAGGCGAGCCACCCCACCGCCTGCTTTTTTTCGGCCGCCTGCTTCCCTATAAGGGCCTCGACCGGCTGATCGAGGCGATGCGCCTGTTGGAGGCGGAAGCCTTCCCCGTCCGGCTGCGGCTGGTCGGCCAGGGCCCGCTCGATCTCGGACCGCTGCCCGGCACGGTCGATCTCGAGCGGCGCTGGGCCGCCGAAGAGGAAATACCCGATCTGTTCGCCGCCGCCGATCTCGCCGTGCTGCCCTATCAGGAGGCCAGCCAGTCGGGCGTGCTGCCGATCGCCCGGCATCTTGGCCTGCCCTCGCTGGTGACGCCGGTGGGCGGGCTTCTGGAACAGGTCGAAGGCGGCAAAAGCGGCTTTGTCGCCGACGATTCCTCGGCGCACGGATTGGCCGCCGCGATCAAGAAAGTTTTCTGTGATCCGGCCGCCTACCAAAATTTATCACAGAGATTGCTGGCCGCGGGAAGCGACCGGCAATGGTCTGAAATCGCCGATAAATTATTGAGCGATCTGCACCATTGGCGGGCGCAGCGGGATAAAATGGGCCGCTAACGTTTGCAATTGGCGCACCAGCCACTTATATAGCGCCGACACTCTCTCACCATCGTGGGAGGAGGGAACGGCAGAGCGTAGGGCAAGCAGGGATGATCGATCCGAAGACCAATGAATTGAGAGAAGTGCTCAAGACTTTCAAGAAGCACTTCATCTGGGCCGGCGTTTTTAGCGGGTTCATCAATATTCTGCTGCTGACCTCGCCGGTCTACATGCTTCAGATCTATGACCGCGTGCTGGCCAGCCGCAGCGTCACGACGCTGATCGTGATATCGGTCGGCGCGATGATCATGTTCATGGTCTATTCGGCGCTCGAGACCCAGCGCTCTCGCGTCCTGGTCCGCATCGGCGGCCTGCTGGACCGCACCTTGTCGGCCCGCGTCTTCAACGCCGTCTTCAAGGGCGCCCTGACGCGCCCCGGCATGACCGGCCAGGCGGTGCGCGACCTCGATACGGTGCGCGAATTCCTGACCGGCAGCGGTCTGTTCGCCTTCTTCGACGCGCCCTGGCTGCCGATCTATCTGCTGGCCGTGTTCCTGATCCACCCGCTGCTCGGCGTGGTTTCGACCTGCGGCGGCCTGATGCTGTTCATCCTGGCGATCTTCCAGGAGCTGGCCACCCGCAAGACCCTGTCCGACGCCTCGGCGGCCGGCGTCACCGCCTCGCGCACCCTGGAAAATTCCCTGCGCAACGCCGAGGCCATCGCCGCCATGGGCATGACCCCGGCCATGCTGACCCGCTGGCAGGAGCGTCGCCAGAACACGCTGGTGCTGCAGGCCGTGGCCAGCGACCGCGCCGGCACGATCATCGCCATTTCCAAATTCGTCCGTATCGGCCTGCAGACATCGATGCTCGGCTTCGGCGCTTACCTTGTGATCCATAACGAGATCACCGCCGGCCTGATGATCGCCTCCTCGATCATGATGGGCAAGGCGCTGGCGCCGATCGAGATGGCAGTGGCGACGTGGAAGCAGTTCCTCGCCGCCCGCACCGCCTATTCCCGCCTCGGCGCCGTCCTGGCCGCCGTGCGCGCCGACGACCGCCACATGGAACTGCCGGCCCCGATCGGCAATCTCGAGCTGGAGCGCGTGATCGCCGCCCCCCCGATGAGCAACATCCCGGTGCTGAAGGGCATCTCCTTCCGCGTCGGCGCCGGCGACATTCTCGGCGTGATCGGCCCGTCCGCCGCCGGCAAGTCGAGCCTGGCCCGTCTGATCGTCGGCGTTTGGAACGCGCATTCCGGCGTGGTGCGCATCGACGGCTCGGACGTGCAGACCTGGAACAAGGACCAGCTCGGCCCGCATATCGGCTATCTGCCGCAGGACATCGAACTGTTCGAAGGCACGGTCGCCGACAATATTGCCCGCTTCGGCGCGGTCGATCCCGAGGCGGTGATCGAAGCCGCCCGCCTGGCCGGCGTGCATGAGATGGTCCTGCAGCTGCCGCAGGGCTACGACACCATGATCGGCGCCGGCGGGGCCACCCTGTCGGGCGGCCAGCGCCAGCGCGTCGGCCTGGCCCGCGCGCTCTACAACCTGCCGGCGCTTATCGTGTTGGACGAGCCGAACTCCAACCTCGACCGCGACGGCGAGGCCGCCCTGGCCAAAACCATCGCGCAGCTCAAGGAAAAGAAGCGCACCACGCTCGTGATCACGCACCGGCCGAACATCCTGGCCAGCGTCGATCAGATCATGGTGATGAATAGCGGCCTGATCGAAAGCTTCGGTCCGCGCGACGAGATCCTCGGCAAGTATCTCCGTCCCCAGGCCGTCCCGGCCAGTCCGGCCGCCGGCGCCCCCACGTCGATCTCGATGGTTTGATCATGAGCAACAAGCAGCTTACCCACTCCAACAAGCTCGTCGCCTACGCCCAGGGCCGCGCCAACGCCATCTCGGCCTATTTCGACAAGGCCGACCATGCGGTGCCCTATAGCGAGCAGATGAGCGATCCGACCCGCCCGATCCGTATCGGCGCCGTGATCATCTTCCTGACCTTCGGCGTGTTCGGCGTCTGGGCGTCCGTCGCCCCGATCGACAGCGCCGCGGTGGCACCGGGCATCGTCGCGGTGGAAAGCAACCGGCGCACCATCCAGCATCTCGAAGGCGGCATCGTGCGCGACATCCTGGTCGAGGATGGCAGCAAGGTTAAGGCCGGCGACACGCTGGTCCGCCTCGAGGACACCCGCGCCCGCGCCCAGCTCAACATCCTGAACTCCGATCTCGATGCCGGCCTGGCCCAGGAAGCCCGCCTGCTCGCCGAGCGCGACGGACTCAAGGAGCCGATTTTTCCGAAGGAAGTGCAGGAGCACGCCGCCGAGACCCATGACGATTCGATCATGACCGGCCAGACCAATCTGTTCCGCGCCCGCATCGCCTCGATCAACGGCCAGAAGTCTATCCTCGATGAGCGGATGGCGCAGTACAGGGAACAGATCGTCGGCCTGCGCGCCCTGCAGAAATCGAAGGAAGTGCAGCTGGCCACCATCCAGGACGAGCTGCACGGCCTGTCCGGCCTGCTGACCGACGGCTATGTCACCAAGTCGCGCGTGCTGGCGCTCCAGCGCGAGGAAGCCCGCCTTCAGGGCGAGACCGGCGACCATATCGCCTCGATCGCCCGCGCCGAACAGGGCATCGGCGAAGCCAAGCTGCAGGGTTTCCAGCTCGACAAGCAGCATCAGGAAGACGTGGCCAAGGAACTGCGCGAAGTGCAGAACCGCATCGTCGAGGCGCGCGAGAAGGTGGTCGCCGCCGACGACGTGGTGCGCCGCATCGATCTGACCGCGCCGGTCGACGGCACCGTGCTCAATCTCGCCGTCCACACCAAGGGCGGCGTGGTGGCGCCGGGCGCCGTGATCATGGAAATCGTTCCCGACAACGACACGCTGGTGCTGGATGTCCAGATCAGCCCGCTCGATATCGATACCATGCATGTCGGCGACCAGGCCGCGATCCATATCAGCGCGGTGGATAACCGCCTGACCCCGGTCATCTACGGCACGCTCGACACCATCTCGGCCGACCGCATCACCGATCAGCGCAGCGGCAACGCCTATTACAAGGGCCGCATCGTGATCGCGCAGGATCAGCTCGACCGCCTGGGCGACGAGCACAAGCTCCATAGCGGCCAGACCGTGGAAGCCATGATCAAGCGCGGCGAGCAGTCGGTGCTTCGTTATCTGATGAAGCCCCTGGTCGACAGCCTGACTCATTCGTTCAAGGAGAAGTAAGAAGTGCGATTCCGTTCGCTCCTGCTGGGATCCTTGACCGTCTCGAGCTTACTGGCCGGGGCGGCCGGGGCCCAGACGATGCAGGACGCCCTGATCTCGGCCTATCAGAGCAATCCGCAGCTGGAGGCCGATCGGGCCCGCCAGCGGGCCACCGACGAGGATGTGTCGCGCGCCTGGGGCGGTTTCCGCCCGCAGATCGTGGTCAGCGGCAGCTATGGCCGCGCCAAGGAAAATACCACGGTGCCCTATGGCGCCAGCATCTATGGACCAGCGGGTCAGACCGTCTACAATGTGGCGCAATCGCCGGATCAGGAAGCCCTGCAAATCAAGCAGGAGATCTGGGATGGCGGCCGCGCCTTCGCCGACGTCACCCACTCCAAATGGGCGGTCGCCAATGGCCGGGCCATCCTGACATCAACCGAGCAGCAGGTGCTGGGAGGCGTGGTCCAGGCCTATTACGACCTCTTCCGCGACCAGAAGATCGTGGCGATCCAGAAGGAATTCGTCAAATCGCTGGAGGAGGAGAAGAAAGCGGCCAACGCCCGCTATGGCGTCAAGGACGTCACCCGCACCGACGTGGCCCAGTCGGAAGCCCGCCTGGCGCGCGGTCTGGCCGATCTGCGCCAATATGAGGGCAATCTCGAGACCTCGCGCTCGGCCTTCATCCTGGCCTCGGGTCTGATCCCCGGCGAGCTGACCGATCCGCCGCCGCTGCCGATGCAGCTGTTGCCGCACAATGTCGACGACGCCCTGGCGCTGCGCGAGAACAATCCCGACCTGCGCGCCGCCATCTTCGCCGAAAAGGCCGCCGAGACGGATATCGACACCGCCGAGAGCGGATTGATGCCGGATCTCAGCGTCCAGGCCCTGGCGACCCATAATTCCAACACCGACTACACGGGCACCCAGATCATCGACAAGCAGGTGGTGCTCGAGCTGAACATCCCCATCTATGACGGCGGCATCGCTTCGGCCCGCACCCGTATCGCCAAGCACACTTTCGGCCAACGCCGCCTGACCACCGATTATCAACGCATCCGCACCGAGGACGCCATCAAGCGCTCCTGGCAGAATCTGCAGGCCAACAATGCCCGTATCGTCGCGCTGGAGGAAAACGAGCGCGCCGACCTGGTGGCCTTGGACGGCGTCCAGCAGGAACTGAAAGTCGGCTCGCGCACCGTGCTGGACGAGCTGAACGCCCGCCAGGAAGTGCTCGACTCCCGCATCGCGTTGGAACGCTCGCGCCACGACGCGGCGGTGTCGGCCTATGGCGTGCTGATCGCGGTCGGCACGCTCAATGCCGAGGCGCTGGATCTGCCGGTCGAGAAATACGACGCCAACGATCATTATGAGAGTTCGGCCTGGATGCCGTGGGGCCCCTGGATCGACAAGGATTATCCGGAGGCGACGCGCGTTCCCAGCAGCGAGATGCCGGGCGGCAATGTCTGGCGCTCCTTCGTGCCCGACATCGATGTCGACATGCCGTCCCTGCCCTCTCTGTTCGACGAGTCGGACGAGAAGAAGGACTGACGATCGGGTCGAGCGCCCACCCCGACGTCTAACCGGATCCGCAGCGTGAGTGTTTCGCTTTGGCTCATGTCGAAACCAAGAGGTTTCAACACGATCCAAAGCGACCTGGAATCCCGCCTCGGCACGGATCGACGCCTTCACTTTTTCTTTTTCCCAGGACCCGTAGTGACCCCCTGAGGGGACCTCCTTCAGGTCCCCTCAGGGGGTCACGGAGGGTTGCGCGCTTGCGCGCCCACAGTCGGTCGAGTCTGGCGATGTCGGTCTGAGCGATCACACGACCGTCTAGACCGAAACAAAGGCCGGGGACTGGAGCGGCCTGATTGCAGGGCACGGCGCCGATAGACGCGATCACGCAACTTGTGGCTCACCCGTCGTCGCGACCGGCGGAAACGCCAGCGAGATGGCCACCGCACCCAGTCCCACGGCGCAAGAGCCGGCATAAAGCCACCCGTAATCGCCATAGCGGTCGAACACCCAGCCGCCGATCAAAGGCCCAAGCGCCATGGCCAGGCTGGACACCATCGCCGCCGCGCCCATCACCCCGCCCATAACGCTCGCCGGGAAATAGTCGCGCGCCAGCGCCGCATAGAGCGGCATCACCCCGCCATAAGCCATGCCCAGCACCGCCGCCAGGACATAGAATTCCTCGAGTTGGCGCGCATGCACATAGAGGCCGATGACGACGGCCTGCAGAAACAAGCCGCCGACCAATATCCGTTTGACGCCGAAGCGGTCCGCCATCAGCCCGAACAGCAGCCGCCCCGCCAAACCCGCCAATCCTTCCAGACTATAGATACTGACCGCGCTCATCGGCGCGATCCCACAAGCCAAAGCGTAGCTCATGGTGTGGAAGATCGGCCCGGCATGGGCGCCGCAGCACAGGAAGAAGGTACCGGCGAACACCAGGAAGGGAAATGAGCGCAGCGCGCCGGACAGCGAGGCGCGCTCCCGCATCCCGGCGGATGGCGCGTCATTCGCCGCCGCATCCGCGCGACGCAGCACCAGCGCGGCCGGGATCATCACCGCCCAGGCCGCCAGCGCCACAGCGGTCATGGTCCAGCGCCAGTCGTGATAGGTCACCAACCAGCGGACGATAGGCGAAATCGTCATCGGTGCCACGCCCATGCCGGCGGAAACCAGCGACACGGCCAGCCCGCGCCGATGCTCGAACCAGCTGGCGGAAGCGGCGATCAGCGGCGCGTAGATGGCGCCGGTGCCGATCCCGACCACCAGCCCGTAGCAGAGCTGGAAGGCCAGCAGCGACTGGGCCTGGGCGGCGATCAATTGCCCCGCCCCGATCAGCACGGCGCCGCAGAGGGCGACAGGACGCAAGCCGATGCGGTCGCTCAAGCTCCCCCACCCGAAAGCGGAGAAGCCCATCGCCAGAAAATCGAAGGTCATGGTCCCGGAGATGCCGGCGCGCGACCAGCCGGTCGCCTCCGACATGGGCTGCAGATAGACCGCCAGCGAGAATTCCGCGCCAAGGGCCATGCAGGTGATCAGGGCGCCGGCGGCGACCATCAGCCACCGATAGGCATTGCTCATCGACATCTCCGTTACCGGTGTAACGTTGATATCAACATTTAATCGCGCTGTCAAAAGCACGCCGAGCCGGATACGGCCAGATCAGGCCGCTTCAGTCCAGCGAGCGATATCGAAGGGGGAGAGATTGTCGAGGAACTGCTGGGTACAAGCCCGCCACGAGAAGGACAAAGCGTGCGCCCGGCAGGTTTCCGGCGGGATCTTCAGCGCCTGGCGGGCCGCTTCGGCGAGATCCTCCGACAGCACCCCGGCCGGCGAGGTGCCAATTACGTCCAGAGGGCCCGGCACGGGATAGGCGGCCACAGGCACGCCGGAGGCCAGGGCTTCGAGCAGCACCAGGCCGAATGTGTCGGTCCGGCTCGGGAAGACGAAGACCGAGGCGGCGGAGTAATACGCGGCCAGCTCTTCGCCCATCTTGGCGCCGGCGAACACCACATCGGGATATTTGCGGCGCAGATCGTCGAGCTGCGGGCCGTCGCCGACCACCAATTTGGTGCCCGGCAGATCGAGCGCCAGGAAGGCCTGGATGTTCTTCTCGACGGCGACGCGGCCGACATAGAGATGGATCGGCTTGGGCAGGTCGAGCAGGCCAGGCGCCAGCGCCCTGATCTCTTCGGACGAGCGCGGGCGGAACAGTTCGGTGTCGACCCCGCGCGACCAGCGGCGGATACGCTCGAAGCCGCGATGTTCGAGCTCGTCCTGGATGGTCTGGGTCGCGACCATGATCGTCGAGGCCGGGGCGTGGAACTTGCGGACCAGGCGATAGCTGATCGGCAGCGGCACGCGGAAGCGGGCGCGGATATATTCCGGAAACTTGGTGTGATAGGCGGTGGTGAAGGGCAGGCGCCGCTTCAGGCAATAACGCCGCGCCGCCCAGCCGAGCGGGCCCTCGGTCGCGATATGGATCGCGCAGGGCTGGTTGGCCTCGATGGTGCGGGCCAGCCGGGGACCGGGACGCAGCGCCAGGCGGATCTCCGGATAGGTCGGACAGGGCACGCTGCGGAATTGATCCGGCGTGATGAAGACCGGCTCATGCCCCATCTGGGTCAGTTCATCGCTCAGCGTGCCGAGGGTGCGGACCACGCCATTGACTTGCGGATGCCAGGCATCGGTAACGACAAGAATACGCATCAGGTCTGTTCAGCGATCAGTTCGGGCTGGTCTTCGTTCAGAGTGGTGTCGAAGAAGGACAGCTGCCGGTTCTCCGCCCAGTGCAGGATTTCGAGGCGGCCGTCGGCATGCTCGACCAGCGCCGTGCAGCTTTCCACCCAATCGCCGTCATTGGCGTAAAGCACCCCGTTGGCGTCGCGCAGCTCGGCATGGTGGATGTGCCCGCACACCACCCCATCGACATTGCGGTGGCGCGCCACGTCCGCCATCGTCTCCTCGTAGGAGTTGATGAACTGGACCGCGTTCTTGACCTTGTGCTTGAGATATGCCGACAGCGACCAGTAATTGAAGCCCATCCGGCGCCCGACCATGTTGATCCAGTTATTGAGCGTCAGCGCCACGGTGTAGGCGTGGTCGCCCAGATGCGCCAGCCATTTGGCATATTGCAGCACGCCGTCGAACTGATCGCCATGCAGCACCAGCAACTTCTTGCCGTCGGCGGTCTCGTGGATCGCTTCCGACACCACCGGGATGTCGCCGAAGGTCAGACCGAGATAGCCGCGGGCGAATTCGTCGTGATTGCCGGGGACATAGATCACCTTGGTGCCTTTGCGCGCCTTACGGAGCACCTTCTGCACCACATCGTTGTGGGCCTGCGGCCAGTACCACGAGCGGCGCAGACGCCAGCCATCGATGATATCGCCGACCAGATAGAGATATTCGGATTCGGTATTCTTGAGAAAATCGAGCAGGAACTCGGCCTTGCAGCCACGCGTTCCTAGATGAACGTCGGAAATCCAGATGCTGCGATAATTCTGGGTATTGCTGATCATGGTCATCGCCGCTCGTGGCTCCCGCCCTCAAGGTGCGCCATTGATAGTATAGACAAGCGGACGAAGTACATATATTTTAGATTTTGACATGATCATTTAACTATACTGTAGTGAATCTGTCATAAAACTTTCATGAACATTCCGCGGGTCGGGTGGTGTAGATCAAACCGATGCATTTGTCCTCGTCAGAAAAGCCTTCCCGGCGCGCCGCGAAGGGCGGAAAATCGCCCCGCGTGCTGGTGATTTACAATCCCGCCGCCGGCCAATGGCGTAAGCGACGTCTGCAGACCACCCTGGCCGCCCTGAAGGGTCTCGGCTGTGCCGTCCATCTGTTCGCCACGCAAAAGGCCGGCGACGCGCAGACCCGCGCCGCCACGCTGACCGCCGACGATTGCGACGTGGTGGTGGCCGCCGGCGGCGACGGCACCATCAATGAAGTGGCCAACGGACTGGCCAATGCGCCGGGCCCGGTTCCGCCGCTGGCGATCATTCCACTCGGCACCGCCAACGTCCTGGCTCAGGAGATCGGCCTGCGCGGCAATCCGCGCGACGTCGCCCGCGCCATCGCCGGCCGCGCCCGCATGACCGTGCATCTCGGCGAAGCGAATGGCCGCTATTTCGTGATGATGGCCGGCGTCGGCTTCGACGCCCATGTGGTGGCTAATGTCGATCTGTCCCTGAAGCGCCGCACCGGCAAGATCGCCTATGTGGTCGAGACGCTGGTGCAGGGCCTGCGCTACGGCTTCCCCCGCTGCCGCGTCACCGTCGACGGCCAGACGCACGACGCCTGTTCGGTGGTGGTGTGCAATGGCCGCCATTATGGCGGCCCGTTCGTCGCCGCCCCTAAAGCCAGCCTTGCCGAACCCGCCTTCGAAGTGTGCCTGCTGGAGAAGGGCGGCTACCGCCATGTGATCCGCTATGGCGCCGCCCTGGTAATGGGGCGCCTGTCCTCCCTGCCCGACGTGCAGATCCTGACTGGGCGCACCCTCAAGATCGAAGGCGAAGCCGGCCTGCCGGTGCAAGGCGACGGCGACATCATCGCCACTCTCCCCGTCGAGATCCGCGTCGCGGAGCGGACGCTGGAACTGGTCGTTCCTTAAGTTTCCGTCGCCAAGGCCTGTCCTGAAATCAGCGCAAAGGATCAGACCTTCGCCTGAGACATGATCGCCAACGGTCGCCCTTCATTGTCGTTGAAGAAGGCCATCCACTCTTCCGTCCCGTCCGCATGTTTGTGAATCATATGCGGCGCATTAACGAACACAGCGCCCCGCTCACTCAATGAAGCATGGGCGGCGTGGATGTCGGGCACGCGGAAATAGAGGATCGAGTCGGCGCTCCCCTCACCCTGCGACAGGAGCAGCCGCAGCCCGCCGCAATCGAAGAAAGCTAGGGTGCCGAAGGTGTAGAGATGCGCCAGCCCCAGCACCTCGCCATAGAATTTTCTGGCCTCCGCGATGTCCTTGACGCTGCGCGCGATCTGCCCGATCGCCCCTAGAGCGATATTGCCTTCCATACCCTCTCCCCTTCCGAACAGAGCGCTGTCCCGCCGCACCCCGTCCCATTGGCGGAGCTCACGGCGGCTGGAAAAGCCGAGTTTCACCAGCGCGTTGGCGACATGATATTTGACGGCGTCGAGACTGACGCCCTGTCGCCTGGCGATCCCGGGATTGGTCATCCCGTGCCGTACCGCCTCGACCACCCGCCATTCGGCGGGCGTCAGCAGGTCGGGATGCGGCGGCCGGCCGCGCTCTTTCCGCTCGGTCATGGCCTTTTGTAGCATGCAAGGCACGGCTTTTCCCTACCCGGCATGAAAAGCGCCGTTACGGCTTAGGCCGGGTCGGTGAGCAGATCGAGGTTGGCGATCACCCGGCCGAGCAGAGCGACGAATTGCACGGTCTCCTCCTCCGTAAACCCGGCCAACGCATCCCGATTGCCTTGGAACAAGGTCGCAATCGCCTCCGGCAAGCGACTTACCGCCAGCTTCGTCAGGGTGATGCGGCTGCTGCGCCCGTCATCGGGATCCGGGGTCCGACGAATAAGCCCATCCCGCTCCATGCGCGTGAGCATCTGTGCCATGGGCGGCTGCTGTATCCGCGCGAACAGCGCCAGATCTCGTTGCGTATCGGCTCTACCGGTTTTGAGAGCAACCAGCACCGGCAGATGGCCAACGCCAAAACCCAGCGGCTTGAGGCGAGCCTCGCTCAGGCGCGCAAATCCCCGCGCCGCGAGGCTGATCAGATGTCCAGGCGTCGACAGAACCTCCGCGTCCCGATTGCCCTCTTGCATTGCGCGCCTCCAACTATATATGCACATATATAAATCCCGATTGCCTCCCGGGCAAGATGCGCGACCGGCACCCACGTCAAAGGAGCACCGCGATGGCGGACGATATCGAAGTTATCAGGGGCCTGTATCACAGCTTCAACGCGCGCGACATCGATGGCGTGCTCGACGCGCTCACCGAGGACGTGGCCTGGGCCAATGGCATGGAGGGCGGCTACGTCCATGGCCGCGAGGGCATCCGCGCCTATTGGACGCGTCAATGGGCCATGGTCAGCCCACATGTCGAGCCCTTGAGCTTCGAGAGGGGGCCGGATGGATCGATCCTCGTCGAGGTCAGCCAGTCCGTGCGGGATCTGCAGGGCAGGCCGCTACAAGATCAGACGCACGGGCTCACGGACAAGACGGTCGGCCACGCCTTCCACCTGCGAGAGGGCAAAGTTGACCGCTTCGATATCCGCGAAGGTCACTAGATCGTGATGACCTTTGCATCATCACGATCTAAGAGAATGGGCCGTCACGCCCCGGCGAGAGTCATCCCTTCGATGCGGAGAGTCGGCGCATCCACACCCGTGCGGAACACCAGATCGTCGGCGGCGATCAAATTCAGGAACATGTCCTTGAGATTGCCGGCCACCGTCATCTCATTGACCGGGAAGGTGATCTCGCCGTTCTCGATCCAATAGCCGGCGGCGCCCCGCGAATAGTCGCCGGTGACTCCATTGACACCCATACCGATCAGCTCGACGACATAGAAGCCCTGCTTGATGTCGGCGATCAGCTCTTGGCGCGAGAGCTTGCCCGGCTCCAGATAGAAATTGGTGATCGAGGGCGAGGGCGGGCCGCCGGTGCCGCGCGAGGCGTGGCCGGTGCTTTCCAGCCCCAATTGACGGGCCGAGCGCAGATCGAGGACCCAACTGGTCAGCACGCCGTCCTCGATGAAGGCGCGGCGCTGGTTGGCCAGCCCTTCCCCGTCGCAGGGCTTGGACCGCAGGCCGCGCTGGCGGTGCGGATCGTCGATCACGGTGAAACCCTTGGGCAGCACCTGCTGGCCCATCTTGTCCTTCAGGAAGCTGCCGCCGCGCGCGATGGACGCGCCATTGATGGCGCCGGCCAGATGACCGAGCAGACCGCCGCTGACGCGCGGATCGAATACCACCGGCAGCTTGCCGGTCGGCATCTTGCGCGCGCCGAGGCGTTTCACCGTCCGCTCGCCGGCCGAACGGCCGATATCCTCGGGCGACCGCAGATCGGCGGCATAGACCGCCGAGCTGTAATCGTAATCGCGCTCCATCCCGTCCGAGCCGCCGGCCAGCACCGAGGCCGAGATGGTGCTGCTCGACACTTCGTAGGAATTGGCGAAGCCGTTGCTGGCGGCCATGGCCACCCGGCTTTTACCCCAGGCCGCCTCGGCGCCCTCGGAATTGGTGACACCCTCGACCGCGCGGGCGGCATCCTCGGCGCGGCGGGCCCAATCGACCAGGGTCGACGTGGCCGGTTCCTCGGGATCGCTGCTGTCGAGCAGGGGCAGGGTCTTGGCGATCTGATCGGGATCCGCCAGGCCGCAATGGGAATCCTCGGGCACCTCGCGCGCCATGGCGACGGCGCGCTCGGCCAGTTCGGACAGCGCCGCTTCGCTGCGGTCGGCCGAGGAGACGATGGCCTGGCGCTTGCCGATGAAGACGCGCAGGCCGATATCGCCGCCCTCGGAGCGCTCGACCTTCTCGGGTTGACCGAGGCGGAAGGCGACCGAAAGCGAGGTACCTTCGACCACCACCGCATCGGCGGCGTCGGCGCCGGCCTTCTTGGCCTTGCCCAGCAGAGACTCGAGGG
>Ga0302314_10009222_pt1 | contig 17496 bp, 9 predicted proteins | sample III_Palsa_N2_3_FD_200533 | JGI IMG/M metagenome (GOLD analysis project Ga0302314, IMG submission 200533) | Peat permafrost microbial communities from Stordalen Mire near Abisko, Sweden - III_Palsa_N2_3 | ecosystem: Environmental > Terrestrial > Soil > Palsa > Peat permafrost | place: Sweden...
CCTACACCAACACCGCTGACCTGTTCTCCACGACGGTGGCGCTCACCGCGAGCAAGACCGTGGCCAGCGTGACCCTGCCGACCGTGGGCGTGCTCGCCAGCGGGTCGCCCGCCCTGCACGTCTGGGCCATCGCACCGCCGACCGGCAGTTCGCTGTCGGCCTCCTTCAACGACGTGGGGATCAGCGCCGACAACAACACCGCGCCGGGCAACTTCGACGGCAACGGGGCGAGTTACTCGCAGACGGCGCTGACCGACGCCGGTGCCGGGCCCGGGGCCACGGTCACCGCATCGGGCATCGGCTTCACCATGCCCTCGGCGGCGGCCGGGAGCAGTGACAACACCGTCGCCGACGGCCAGGTCATCAAGGTGAGCGGCAGCGCGGCCTCGCTGGGCTTCCTGGTCTCGGGCAGCAACGGACCGGTGACCGGTACCGGGACCATCACCTACACCGATGGCAGCACCCAGAGTTACTCGCTGACCGCGCCGGACTGGTTCTCCACCTCACCCCCGAGCGGCGGGGCGGTCGCGGTCACCTCCGCGTACCAGAACCGCCAGGGCAACACCACCTACACCAACACCGCTGACCTGTTCTCCACGACGGTGGCGCTCACCGCGAGCAAGACCGTGGCCAGCGTGACCCTGCCGACCGTGGGCGTGCTCGCCAGCGGCACGCCCGCCCTGCACGTCTGGGCGGTCGCGCTGAGCTGACCGGGCGCGGCTGCGCGGCTGGACGGGAAGGCACTCCCGTCCAGCCGCGCACTGCTGTTCGGGGGCAGGTCAGGCGCTGACCGGGGTCCGGTCGGCGGCGGAGCGCAGCTGGGCGCGGGCGGCCCGGCGACGGCGCAGGCGGCGCCGCCCCCACCAGATCAGAGCGAGGGCGATCACGATCGCCAGCCAGACCCAGGGCACGGCCCAGGCGGAGCCGGACGCGTCGACCGACGCCGGGGGCTGGGCCAGGGTGACGATCGAGGTGAACGGGGTGACCCGGAGCGAGGTGTCCAGCTGGAGGCCGGGCCAGGCGCGCGGGACCTGCACCGTCAGCCGGATCGAGTTGCCCGGCAGCAGCAGCGGCGCGTCCGCCAGCTTCTGGTTCGCGCCGAAGACGCCCAGTACCCCGGCGCTGTGCAGGCTCTGCCGCGCCGCCAGCGGAACGTTGCCGGTGTTGGCCAGCGTGTAGCTGACCGTGGCCGAGCCGGGGCGGGTCGGATTCCAACTGTCGTGGTACTGCACCTGGTAGTGCTCGACCCGCAGCGCGGGGCGCAGCGGCCCGGTCACCTGGAGGTAGATCCGGACGCCGACCCGTCGGTCAACCCGCACCTGGCTGCCGTCGGCGGCGGTGTCCAGGCTCGACAGGGACGCGACGATGCCGCCGACGTGGAAGCCGGGGGTCGCGTTGTCCGGGACGGTGACGGTGAACGGCACGATCACCGACGAGCGCGCCGGTACCCGAACCGAGGACTCGGCCAGGTGCACCCAGGCACCGACGTCAGTGGGCCGCTGCCCGGCCGCCAGCAGGTCGAAGCCGCCGGCCGCGGTGTTGAACGCGTCGCTCGCGTAGACCGAGAAGGTCTCCGGGCTGGTGCCGAAGTTGTCGACGGCGACGAAGTCCTCGTGGGTGCTGCCGGGGGTGAAGCCCTGGTAGGTGAAGGAGGATCGGCTGTCCGGCTTCTTCGGCGAGGACGGCTGGACCGACCAGGTGAGCTGGTGGGCGCCGCCCGCCGGAGCCGCGGCGGCGGTGCCGGTGCAGCCCAGGAGCAGGCCCAGGAGCAGGGCGAGAACCGCGGCTCCCGAGGACGCGGTCCGAAGGAGGCCGACCGAGGTCTGCTTGACCGGCATGGGCGGTCCTTTCTGTGGGGGTGGTGAACGGGGTCCGGCTGGACTGCCCGCGCGGGCAGTCCAGCCGGACCTGGCTTGCTCAACCGATGGTCATCAGATGGCGGTCAGGGTCAGGGTTGCGGTGTAGGAGCCGAGTTGGGTGTTGGTGGGCGCGTCCAGGGTGAGACCCGCGCCCACGTGGGCGGTGCCGTCGGCCGCTCCGGCGGCGGCGGTGGCCAGCTGCTGGGCGGTCTTCAGACCGCCCCCGGCCCCCGGCGCGACCAGCGCGCCGGGCGTGACGACCTGGCCGGTGGCCTGGTCGATCAGCGTCGGCAGCCAGCCCAGGTCGGCGCCGGAGATGGTCCCCGAGCCGGAGGCCGTGGTGAAGTCGCTGATCTGGCCGGTGATGTTCCAACCGGGGCTGTCGGTACGGGTGTCGGTGACGGTGACCGGGTTGAGCGAGCCGGTGCTGATGAGGCTGGCCCCGTCGCTGCTGAGGGTGGGGGTGGGCAGCACCACGGGCGCGTTGTCAGGCACGCTCATGGTCAGCCCGCCCTGCTGGGTGACGGTCGTGGTGATGGTCTCGGTGCCGGTCGCCGCGATGTCGGTGACGGTGACCGGGGTGGAGGCCGCACTGGTGAGGCCGGTCGGGTCGGTGCTGGTGGCCGTGAAGCTGTGTGCTCCGTTGCTCAGTGCGGTGGCCGGGGCGCAGCTCCAACTGCCGTCGTCGGCGGCCGTCGTGGTGCACACCGTGGCGCTGCCGTCGGCCACGGTGACGGCGGCGTCCGGCTCGGCCGTGCCGGAGATGGTCGGCTTGGTGACGCCACTGGTCGATCCGGTGGCGGGGGAGGTGATGGCCGGGGTGGGCGGGAACTCGGTCTTGTTCGGCACGCCGCCGCCGCTGATCTTGATCGCGACGCTGTGGATCACGAGTTGTCCGTTGCCGTTGCGTAGCCGGAAGTCCGCGGCGGAGTGCTCGGCGCCGCCGAAGTAGGCGTCGGTCGCGGTGACCGTGGCGGTCTTCCAGGTGTCGGTGTTGGTCAGGTTGATGTTGGCGGTGGAGTGGTAGGGGTCGCTGCTGCCGTCGTCGTACTGGACCGAGAACGATCCGCTGCCCTGGTCGTAGTAGGACACGGTGAACGTGGCGTCGTAGTCACCGGCGTGGGCGATCGAGTCGTCGATGTTGAAGTACATGTTGCTGTTGGTGGTGGTCCTGGCGCTGAGCCCGGCCACATCGGCGGCCGTGGTGGGGCCGTCGAAGCCGGCTGACGGGGTCTCGTCCTCGCTCAGGCCGTAGCCGGAGTCGGTGGTTCCCACCACCGCGCCGATCACGGCCGTGCCGGGCGGGGCGTCGGACGCGTAGAAGGCGTCGGCGGCGGAGGCCGCGCCGATCAGCCCGGTCGGGTCGGTGACGGTGGCGATGATGCTGTACTTGCCGTTGGTCAGGCCGCCGCTGGGCGCGCAGGACCAGGCTCCGGTGTCGGAGGCCGTGGCCGTGCACACGGTGCTGGAACCGTTGGTGACGGTGACCGTCCCGTCGGGCTCCGAGGTGCCCGAGACCGAGGTGGCCAGCGGCACGGTGGCGCCGCTCTTCGGGGTGGTGACCACCGGGACGGGCGGGAACTCGTCCTGGGCCTGGATGGCCGGACCGGTCACCGTCACGCCGACGCTGTGCACGGTGATCGGCACGGCGGCGGTGAGCCGGAAGTCCGCTCCGGCGGGCTCGTCGCCGCCGAAGTAGGCGTCAGCGGCGTTGATGGTGGCGGTCTTCCAGGTGTCGCTCCCGGTCAGGTTGATGGTCCCGGCGACGTGGTCCGGGTCGGACGGCCCGGCGTCGTACTGGAGTGAGACCGTGCCGGTCCCGGAGTCGTAGTAGGACACCGAGAAGGTCGTCCGGTAGTCGCCGGTACTCGCCACCGAGGGGTCGACGGTGAAGTACATGCTGTCGCTGCCCGGAGGCTGGCTGCCGGCGGTCGTGCGGGCGCTGAGCCCGCCGACGTCGGACGCGGTGGTGGTGCCGTCGGCCGGGTACTCGACCTGGCTCAGTCCGTAGCCGGAGTTGCTGCTGCCGAGCACGGCGCCCACGGTCGCGGTGGCCGAGGCCCCGGCCGGGTCCAGGCCCAGCTGGACCTTGCCGCCGAGGTGCCGGTCGGTGGTCGGCGCGGAGCCGGTCACCTGGGCGAACGGCAGGCTGCTGGTCGGCGCGGAGACCTGCTGGACCAGGTAGGACGAGCCGCTGGTGACCGGCACGCTGAGGATCGCGGTGCTGGTGGGCGGCACGACCACGGTGCTGGGGTCACTGCCGTCGACGACCTCGACCTGCTGGCCCGCCCACGGGTTCTTCACCTGGAGCGTGCCGGTGCTGCCGGCCTCGATCGCGGCGGTGACCAGCTGGCCGTTCTCGACCTGCACGTCCACCTTGTCGTTGTTCTGGATGTAGACGCTGCCGCTGACGTTCCAGTCGCTGGGCCAGGCCGGCGCGAACCGGACGATGCCGTCGTAGTCCTGCGCGAGCGCCTCGTCCACCGCGGTGGCCACCCCGGCCGACTGCTCCATGTACGGCTGGTAGCCGACCGAACTGCCGATGTCGGCGAAGCCGTTGGTGTACACCTGGTGGCTCTCGGTCAACGAGACCAGGTTGCTCTCCACCTGGCTGGGCTGCTCCAGGCGGGCGGCGTCGACGGCGTCGAAGGACCAGTCGTTGCCGCCGCTGTTCGGACGGTTGGTGTAGGCGCGCTGCTCCAGCGCGTAGAGCGTGGTGTCCTGGTCACTGACCTGGTTCCACGGCCAGAGCGGCTCCAGCTCGATGTTCTCGCCGTTCTGCCGCTGGGCCGCCGGCTGGTAGGAGATGCCGATCATGTCGGTGCCGGTCGCGTCCGCCGCGTCGGTCTCCGCCTGGGTGTAGTCGGGGTTCAGCAGCTGCGACTTGGTGGCGTCGTCGGTGCGCGGGTAGGGCGGGATCTCCTTGTCCGCCTGCACGAACTGGGCGAGCAGCGGGTCGCTCGCGGAGGTGTCGCCGACCAGCGCGGCGGCCTGGCCGATGATCGGGAACAGCGCCTGGTCGGCCGCTATGTCGGTGGTCGGGTCCTGCACGGCCCACTGGGTCTCGTGGGCGTTGGCGACGGCGTGCAGCAGCCCGTCGGACCCCACCTGCTGGTAGGCCAGCAGGAACTGGGCGGTCGCCTCCATGAACGGGAACGCCGACTTCAGGAAGGCGAGGTCGTCGGTGCCCTGGTACTGCTCCCACATGTACATGGAAAGTTCGGGTCCGCTGGTGATGTCCAGCGCGTTCCAGTTCGGCGAACCGGGCTCACTGCAAGCAGAGTTGGCGCCCTTGCCGGGATCGCCGCCGTTGCCGTTGAACCGCATGACCTCGGGCACGCAGGCCCCCGGCAGGCCGCCCATCTGCTGCTTGGTCCAGGCCTCGATGTTCGGCAGGTCCTGGATGTACATGTTGAAGATGGGCGTGTTGAGCGCGTAGTTGCCCGAGCTCATGTTCGCCGAGATCTCGGCCCGCATGTTCCAGAGCCAGTACTCCGACGGCGTCCAGGTCTGGGTGTCCTGGTCCCAGTCGAACATGTCGGCGTCGCCGGCCTGGTTGCCCGGGTAGTAGCCCGCCTTCTCGGAGGCGGCCTCCTCGTAGAGGTAGAGCGTGCGGAGGTTCTCAATGTAGGCCGCGTCGCCGTCGGTCGAGCTTGCCTCGACCAGGCCGGAGTGCGTCCAGAAGGTGTTCCACCAGCTGTCCTGACCGGTCAGCAGGTCCGCCTCGGTCGCCGTCGCGTCGCCGCCGATCAGCGAGGTGGCGGTGGCGCCCGGGTCGCCCTGGCCGGCCCAGGTGGGAGCGGCGACCACGACCCGGAACGACCCGTCCGCGTTGGGCTTGAAGCTGGTCTGCACCTGGGTCGGGCTGACCACCGAGGTGCTGACGTCCTGTCCGCCGGCGGTGATGGCCGCGAGCGAGCCGAAGGTCTGGCCGGAGCTCCCGGCCTCGGTGTTGTCCTGCCAGGTCTCGGCGAGGGTGCCGACGGTGCCGGCCACCGCGGCGGTCGGCTTGCGGCCTGACCACAGGTTGATCGAGGCGGTCTCGGTGGTGGCCGGATTGGCGCCGGTCACGTCCACGACCAGTTCGTCCTTGGCGGTGGCGACCCAGGCCTTGAGGGTCATGCCGCCGCCGGACTCCTCCAGTACCCCGTCGGTGAGGTCCAGTCGGCCGCTGAAGTCGGCCGCGTGGGTCAGCGCGGTCAGGCCGGGGATGGTGACCTGTCCGGGCGACTTGCGGTCCGGCATCGTGTCCGAGCGGTTGAGCTGGGCGGTGAACCCGTTCGCCGCCCAGGCGGCGACCCCGAGCGAGCCGTTGCCCAGCGGCATCGACTGGTCCCCGCTCTGGTTCGGCTGGCCCAGCACGATGTCCGACTGGCTGACGACGCCGTCGGGGTCGAGTTGGAACCCGCCGTTCTGCCAGGCCGTGGTGGCGGTCGCGGCCGCCGCGGCCTGCGAGCTCGCCGCGGCCAGCCCGAACACGGGTAGCAGCACCACGCTCGTCAGCGCTGTCCACCGCGTGCGGCGGGAGTTGTGTCTTGGCACCTTCACAAAAGCCTCCATTGGCTTTCTCTGTGGAGCCCGCACTCTTGCATCACAGAGTTGTGTTAGTTGTGTGATACATCGGATGTTCGGTTCTTTATAGACCTGTCGATCAAGGGCTGTAAACCCCCTGGTACGGCCGGTTGTTAGGCAGCTTCACACGGTGATGGACAAGAAGCAGCAGTTGGAGCTGCTGTCGTCGGGGTTCGCGGCAATCCCCTTTACCCGCCCAGGGGTTCGACCGGGATGCTTTCGTGACCACATACATCGGATGGCTGGCGTAGCCTCATACTGAAACAACATCGGACCTGTGGAGGACTGTGGGATGGCTGTCACCGACGAGGCAATCGGGAAGATCAAAGGGATGATCGTCTCCGGGGTCCTGCGTCCGGGAGAGCGGCTGCCCAAGGAGGCGGATCTGGCCGCGGAACTCGGCCTCTCCCGCAACTCCCTGCGGGAGGCGGTCCGGGCGCTGTCGCTGCTGAACGTCCTGGACGTGCGCCAGGGCGACGGGACGTACGTGTCGAGTCTGGAGCCCCGGCTGCTGCTGGAGGCGGTCACCTTCATCCTGGACTTCCACCAGGACGACACGGTGATGCAGGCCTTCCAGGTCCGCGCCATCCTGGAGCCGGCGGCGACCGAGCTGGCCGCCCAGCGGATCAACGAGCAGCAGGTGGTCGACCTCCGGGCGTTGATCGAGAGCCTGGGCGAGCAGCCCAGCGTCGAGGAACTGGTGTCCAACGACCTGGAGTTCCACCGGCGGATTGCCGTGGTGTCCGGCATTCCGCTGCTCTGCTCGCTACTGGAGACGGTCACCGGCCCGACCGTGCGGGCCCGGGTCTGGCGCGGCATCACCCAGGCCGAGGCGGTGGGACGGACGCTGGCCGAGCACCACTCGATCCTCGACGCGCTGGCGTTCCACGACCCGGCCACCGCCCGAGCCTGGGCGACCGTGCACATCTCCAGCGTCACCCGGTGGCTGGACAGCGCGCTGTAGCGCCGCCGCCGCCGGCGCCCGTGGTGCGGGCAGCTGCCCGCGGGGTCAGCTGCCCGCGAGGTCGGCGGCCCAGAACGAGCCGTCCGGGTAGGTGTACCTGGCGATGGACTCGGGGAGCATCGTCGCCGAGAACCCGGCGGCGGTGGGGGCCGTGTAGTTGCCCTCGCGGATCACGACCGGGTCGGTGAAGTGCTGGTGGAGGTGGTCGACGTACTCGATCACCCGGTCGTCGGTGCTGCCGGAGAGGGCGACGTAGTCGAACATCGACAGGTGCTGGACCAGTTCGCACAGCCCTACCCCGCCGGCGTGCGGGCACACCGGTACGCCGAACTTGGCGGCCAGCAGCAGCACCGCCAGGTTCTCGTTGACGCCGCCGACCCGGGCGGCGTCGATCTGCAGGATGTCGATGGCTCCGGTCTGTAGCAACTGCTTGAAGATGATGCGGTTCTGCACATGCTCGCCGGTGGCGATCCGGATCGGGGCGACGGCTCTGCGGATGGCGGCGTGGCCCAGCACGTCGTCCGGGCTGGTGGGTTCCTCCACCCAGTAGGGGTCGAAGGAGGCGAGGGCGGTGGTCCACTCGATGGCCTGGTCCACGTTCCACCGCTGGTTGGCGTCGATGGCCATGCGGATGTCGGGTCCGATGGCCGCGCGGGCGGTGCGGAGGCGGCGGATGTCGTCGGCGAGGTCCGCGCCGACCTTCAGCTTGATCTGGGTGAAGCCCTCGGCGACGGCCTGGCGGGCGAGCCGGGTGAGCTTCTCGTCGGAGTAGCCGAGCCAGCCCGGTGAGGTGGCGTAGGCCGGGAAGCCCCGCAGCCGCAGTGCCTGCTCGCGTTCGCGGCGTCCCTCACTGCCCTTGCGCAGCAGGTCCAACGCCTCGGCCGGGTCCAGCACATCGGCGATGTAGCGGAAGTCGACCTGGGATACCAGCCATTCGGGCTCGGCGTCGGCCAGGAGTTTCCACAGTGGCTTGCCCGCGCGCTTGGCGGCCAGGTCCCAGACGGCGTTGACCACCGCGCCGATGGCCATGTGCATCACCCCCTTCTCCGGTCCCAGCCAACGTAGTTGGCTGTCGCCGATCAGGTCGCTGTTCAACGTGCCCGGGTCGGCGCAGAGTTCATCGAGCGGGCGGCCGACGACGTGCGCGCGGAGCGCGTTGATCGCGGCCACCTGGACGTCGTTGCCCCGGCCGATGGTGAAGGCGAAGCCGTGGCCCTCCAACCCGTCCCCGGCGTCGGTGCGCAGCACCAGGTAGGCGGCGGAGTAGTCGGGGTCCGGGTTCATCGCGTCCGAGCCGTCCAACTCGCGCGAGGTCGGAAAACGGATGTCGTAGGTGTCCATCGCTACGACCCGCGCGGGCGGTGTGGACATAGGGGTCCCCTCACGTTCTGTCGGGTGCGGCCGCTGCGTGTCGTGGTCTTCGGCGGCGGCCAGGGGTGGACGTGCGTCGCCGACCGGTTCAAGGTGTTGTTGATCCACTTTTAGTTGATCCACTTTCCGGGCTCCTTGGTCGCTCGGAGGGACCGTCCGGGTGCGCCGAAGCCTACGGAGCCAGCTGTGTCATCCGCAAGTATTCATCCGATGTCTCTGCTGGTGATTGTCCTGGTGGACGAGGTTGAAGTCCGTTTGGACCGGCGGGAGTTCAGCTCCGGATCTTTGGATCACTCCTCCGATGACTATGTGGATGGCCCGGCTGGGCGCGGCCGGGCGGTGCCAGGGCGCCGCCTCGTCGGCCCGCGAGGGCGCAGGTGACCGCGCCGAAGGGCCTCCGGGGCGGTGCTCGCCGTCGACCCGGCCGCGAGCACGGATGCTGCTCGGATCGGGGGCGCATCGCTGGTCACAGCCGTGACGTGGCCGGTATTGAGTGGCGGGACACGGTCAGGTCCGGCCCGGCAGGGCGGTTGCCCCGGTCGCTGCGGGCGGCGCGGGCCGCGACGGAGGCCGCCGCGCTTCGACGCATGCGTACCACCGGCCGCTGTGACTCAGGTTACGTTTTAGATTCATCCGATGAGTTGGTCTTGTCGGCTCAGCAACGTCCTCGTAATGTTCGGGGCACTCCACCACCCCGTGGACGTTCAGCCGTGGATGGCCGCCCATCTTCTACGGCCTGATGCATGCTCAGTGATCGGATGCCTTGCGGCAAGTCACGTGCCGAACCACTCGCGAGCAGTCAGGTCCTGGACTCCGAGGGCGGCGAGAGCGCTCCCTGTCCACCCAGGTTCGTGATTGGAAAGCCATGAGATTGACAACTCGTCTGCAGGCGTCTGCGGCAATCGTGTGTGCGTCGCTGCTGCTGGCCGGCTGTAGCTCCAGCACCGGCTCCACCACCACCGCCGCGGGTGGGGCGTCCGCGTCCTCCTCCTCGGGTCAGATCACCATCGGGGTCGACCTGACCTACAACAACACCGCCTTCTGGGCCGCCTACATCAACTACGAGAAGCAGTACGCCTCGTCGATGCACATCAAGCTGCTCGGCCCGCTGCTGGCCGGAGCCGACGCGAGCGAGCAGAACACCCAGATCGAGGACCTGGTCAACGAGGGCGCGAAGGCGATCGTGGTCAACCCCGAGACGGCCACCAGCCTGGGCCCGGCCATCGCCTACGCCTCCGCCCACCACGTGCAGCTGGTCACGGTCGACACCGTGGTCGGGGTCGGGCACGTCTACATGGTGGTGCGCGCCTCCAACACCACCTACGGCCAGGACGCCTGCTCCTACATCGGCTCCCAGGCCAAGTCCGGTTACGTCATGGACCTGGAGGGCGACCTGACCTCCTCCAACGGCGCGGACCGCACCAACGCCTTCGACAGCTGCATGGCTGCCAACTACCCGGCGATCAAGGTGCTCAAGGAGCCGACGGTCTGGACCGACGCGACCGCCGTCACCGACGCGCAGAACGCGATCAACGCCTACGGCAGCCAGTTGAAGGCCATCTACAGCCAGTGGTCCGCCCCGGACACCGGCATCATCCCGCTGCTCAAGTCCAAGGGCTTCGGGCCGGCCGGCTCCGCCAAGCACGTGATGCTGGTCAGCGACGACGGCGTGCCGTTCGAGATGTGCGACATCGGCAGCGGGACCGTGGACGCCTCCCAGTCCCAGCCGGCCAACCTGTACGCCCAGTACGCACTGACCTACGCGGTCGACGCGGCCAAGGGCGTCAAGCTCTCGGCCGGGCAGCCCGGCGGCGGCGCGCCGACCCTGCAGAACGTGAGCTACCAGGGCGACACCAACCTGTCCGACCCGATCGTGGCCCCGTTCGTGACCAAGACGGCGCAGACGCTCACGGTCGGCACCTCGGTCCCGGGGCTGCCCGCCAGCTTCACCACCACCGCCGTCAGCGACTCGACCCTGTGGGGCAACGTCTACGGTGCCGCCCACGGCGGCGTGTGCAGCGCTTCCTGACGCCCGTCAGCTACTGGTCGCCCTGCCCCGGGCCGAGACGGGCCGGGGCAGGGCGACCGGGCAACGCGGTGGGCACGAGAGAGGGACGAGGATGACATCCAGCCTGGCCCCGGCGGTTCAAGCCGTCGGAATCGACAAGCACTTCGGAAGTACCCACGCCCTGCGGGGCGTGGACATCAGCATTGACGCCGGCCACTGCCTGGGCCTGGTGGGCCGGAACGGCGCCGGCAAGTCCACCCTGGTGTCGATCCTCAGCGGACTCTCGGTCCCGGACGGCGGGGAGGTCCGCTTCGACGGCGAGCCCGCGCCGACCGCCGGAGCGGTGGACGCCTGGCGCGGCCGGATCGCGACGGTGTTCCAGCACTCCATGGTGGTACCGCAGTTGACCGTCGCCGAGAACGTCTTCCTGGGCCACCGGGACGCCGCCAACGGCATGGTCAACTGGCGCACCATGCGCCGCCGGACCGACGACATCATGGCCGAGTGGGGCTTCGAGATCCGCTCCACCACCCTGTGCCAGGACCTCACCGTCGAGCAGTTGCAGGTCGTGGAGATCGCCCGGGCGCTCGCCACCGGCGCGCGCTGCCTGCTGCTGGACGAGCCCACCGCGGCCCTGGAGCGGGGCGCGATCCAGCGGCTCTTCGAACGGGTCAACCAACTGGTCAGCGGCGGCGTCGCGGTGATGTACATCTCGCACCACCTGGAGGAGGTCTTCGAGATCTGCCAGGACGTGGTGGTGATGCGCGACGGCGCGGTGGTGCTGACCACTCCCACCTCGGCGCTGACCAAGGACCAGCTGGTCACCACCATGGTCGGCACGGTCCCGGCGACCCCCGCGTCCCCGCCGGTCGCGACCCCGACCGGTACGGCCGCCACTACCGCCGCCGTCGCCGCGGCGGTTCCCCGGGCCCGGACCGAGGCCGGGTCCGACGACGGACCGGTGCTGGTGGTCGAGGGGCTGACCACCTCCTCGACCAGGGGACGCCTGAACGGGGTGTCGCTGCAGATCGGCGCGGGGGAGTGCGTGGGCGTCACCGGGCTGCTCAGCGCCGGGGTCTCCACCCTGGGCCGGGTGGTCGCCGGGGCCGAAGCCGGCGACGGCGGCCGGGTCCTGGTCCGCGGACAGGTCGTCCGGACGGGTCGGCGTGACCTCGCCCAGCAGGCCGGCGTCGGCTACATCCCGGAGGACCGCCGGCTGGAGGGCTTCGTGGCGCACCTCGGCGTCGCCGAGAACGCCACCATGACCATCACCGACCGGCTCTCCGGCACGCTCGGCCTGCTGCGCCCGCGGCAGCGCACGGAGGCGGCCCAGCCGCTGTCCGAGGCGCTGTCGGTGGTGGCGTCCGGACCGGACCAACCCGTGGGCGAGCTGTCCGGCGGCAACCAGCAGAAGGTGACGGTGGCCCGGACGCTGATCCACGACCCGTCCGTCATCGTCGCGATCACCCCCACCCGGGGCGTGGACGTCGCCTCCAAGGCGCTGCTGCTCGGGGCGCTGGCGGGCTATGCCAAGGAGACCGGCGCGGCACTGCTACTGGCCAGCGACGAACTCGACGACCTGGTGCTGTGCGACCGGGTGGTGGTGCTGGTACGCGGCGAGGTCTTCGCGGAATTCACCGACGCGCCCTTCGACCGCGAGGAGCTCATCTCCGCGACCGAGGGTCTCGTCCGCACTGGTCAGGACATACGTTGAACACACCAGCAGGAGGTAACCCGATGACATCCGGCACTCCCCAGGCGGCGGCTACCCCCGGCACCGAGCCGGAGTCGGACCCGCGGTCCGACTCGTCGCAGCCGGATCCGCTGGGCAAACCCGCGCCGCGACCGGACCGATCCCGGGCGGCGGCCTTGCCGGGCCTCCGCCGGACCCAGGGTATGGACATCCTGCGGCAGGCGGCGCTCGCGCCGGTGCTGATCATCCTGGTCGTGGTGGGGTCGCTGGTCAGCAGCGCGTTCCTGACCGTGAACAACCTCACCGGCATCGGCCAGCAGATCTCCGCACTCGGGGTGGTGGTGGTCGGCGAGAGCCTGATCCTGCTCATCGGCGGGATGGACCTGTCGCTGGAGTCGACCTACGGCCTGGCGCCGATGGTCGCGGCCTGGCTGATCCTCCCAGTGAGCTCCTTCGGCAACGGCATGAAGCTCAACCCGTTCCTCGGGATCGTGATCCTGGTACTCGTCGGCGCCGTCATCGGCCTGATCAACGGGTTGCTGATCGTCAAGGGCCGACTGAACGGCTTCATCGTCACCCTCGGTGTGACGATCGTGCTGGCCGGTCTGCAGAACGGCATCGTCAAGGCCCAGACCCTGTTCCAACTGCCCACCGCCTTCGGCTACCTGGGCTCCGCCTATGTCGGCGGGATCCCGGTGTCGCTGATCGTCGCGGTGGCGATCTTCATCGTGGTCGGCCTCTTCCTCCGCTACCACCGCACCGGACGGGCGATCTACGCCGTCGGCGGCAACCCCGCGGCGGCCCGTGCGGCCGGGATCAAGGTGGACCGGATCCGGATCGGCGTCTATGTCGCGGGCAGCGTCCTGGCGGCGATCGGCGGTCTGATGGAGTCCGGACGGGTCTCCGCCGTCACCGGCCAGCAGGGCTACGGCGAGGGGATCATCTTCTCGGTCTTCGCCGCCGCCGTCATCGGCGGTGTGAGTCTCAAGGGCGGTCGGGGCAACATGGTCGGCGCGGCTACCGGTGTCATCCTGCTCGGCCTGGTCCAGAACATCCTGGACCTGGCCAACGTCTCCAACTACTGGATCGAGGCCATCGACGGAGCCGTCATCCTGTTCGCCCTGCTCCTGGCCCGGGTGATCGGCGGCGAGTCGACAGCGGAGTAGCCCAGCCCGGGCGCGGCCCGGGCCGGCCGGGTGTGCCGGTCAGCCCGCCCGGTCGGGCGGGAAGGCGGTCGGGCGGGAAGGCGGCCGGACGGGGCTCGGCGAAGTCCGCCGCGCGGGCGACCTCGCTCCAGGCGAGGTCGCCCGCGCGGAGCCGCCGCCGACCGATTATGACTGACCGTCAGAACTGTTGCGGCGTATCCGGGATGCTCGCTCGACGCCTCCCGCTGTTCATCCGGGCAGCCCGGGACGGCCATGCCGCGCTCCTACCATGCGGCGCATGACTACCTCCAAAATGACGCCTGAGCAGGCCGCCCGCCTGTCCATGGCGGAACAGCACCACTGGTTCAGGAGTGTCACCTCTCGCCGTTCCATGCTGCGCGGCGGCCTGGTCGGAGCCGCGGCCGTCGCCGCGGGCCCGGCGCTGCTGTCGGTGCCGGCCCTGGCGGTGGGGACGCCCTCGGCGGCCCCGGCCGGGTCCACCGTGGGCGGCGCCTCGCTGCTCTCCCAGGCCGAGCGCCCCGCCGGTTCGTCGGTGATCCCGTTCGCGCGCCACGTCGCCTTCGGCGCCGACCCGTCCACCTCGCTGTCGGTCACCTGGCAGGTGCCGGCCCCGGTGGACCACCCCTTCGTCCGGATCGGTCACTCGCCGCTCGACCTCGGCGAGAAGATCCCGGCCACCCTTTCCGTGCTCACCACGCCGTTCTCGGACGTCTCAGCGGTCGACTCGGTCCCGCTGGTCAAGCCGACCACGGTCGAGCAGTACTACGTCCAGGCCCGGGTCGAGCACCTGCTGCCCGGCCGGACCTACTACTACGTGGTCGGCCACGACGGCTACGACCCGGCCGGGCAGCCCGCGTTGGACCCGGCCCACGCGGTCACCACGGCCACCACCGGCCGTCCCGAGTTCACCTTCACCGCCTTCGGCGACCAGGGCGTGACCTACGACGCGATAGCCCTGGCCAACCTGATCCGCGCCCAGAAGCCGGCCTTCCACCTGCACGCCGGTGACCTCGCCTACGCCAACTCCAGCGGCGACGGCCTGATCACCGACTCGTACGACCCCCGGATCTGGGACTCGTTCCTGACCCAGAACGAGCTGTTCGCGGCCTCGATCCCGTGGCAGGCCGTGGTCGGCAACCACGAGATGGAGCCGTGGTACTCGCCGGACGGCTACGGCGGCTTCTTCCAGCGCTTCGCCCAGCCGGTGGAGGAGCAGGCGTACTACTCCTTCACCTACGGCAACGTCGCCTTCGTGGCCCTCGACGCCAACGACGTCACCTACGAGTTCAAGGCCAACTTCGGCTACAGCGACGGCGCGCAGACCAAGTGGCTGAGCCGTCAGCTGGCCGCTTTCCGGGCCGACAAGGGCATCGACTTCATCGTCGTCTACTTCCACGAGTGCGCCTACTCGACCACCGAGGAGCACGCCTCGGACGGCGGCGTGCGCGCGGCCTGGACGCCGCTGTTCGACCAGTACAGCGTGGACCTGGTGATCAACGGTCACAACCACGTCTACGAGCGCACCGACCCGCTGCGCGCCGGGAAGGTCACCACGGCGGCCCCGACCGGCGCCATCGTGAACACCCCGGCCCAGGGCACCACCTATGTGGTGGCCGGCAGTTCGGGCGCGAGCCTGTACTCGTTCCCGGCGACCGACAGCTACGAGGGCGACGTGGACAACCTGGCCTCGGTCACCAGCTGGGTGCGCAACTCCTCCGGCGGCGAGACCCCCGAGGTGGTCGAGTGGTCCCGGGTGCGCTACACCGGCTACGCCCTGCTCAGCGTGGACAGCGTGCCCGGCGGCCACGGCCGGGCGCCGAAGCTGGTGCTGCGCGGCGTGAACGAGTACGGCAACGAGATCGACCGGGTCACCATCGTCCGCTCGGCCTGACCCGCGACTCGGCCTGACCCGCGACTTGGCCTGACCTGACGCTCGGTCCGACCGGACGCTCGGTCCGACTCGCAGCCGCACCGCGGAGGGGTCCGCCGTGGTGCGGCTGCCGGGTGGTCAGCCGGTGGCCGTCGGCAGGGGCAGCTGGTCGAGCCAGGCATGCAGGGCCGTGTAGGCCTGCCCGCGCGGCTCGGCCAGCGACAGGAACACGTCGTGCCGGGCGCCCTCGATCGTCACCACGGTCGTCTCGCCGCCGAGGCAGCCGGCCTCGGCCCAGCGGGCGATCTGGGTGACGTCGAGCACGGTGTCGGCGCGGTCGCTCAGCGGCGAGTACCGGGACGAGAAGTGGGACCGGTCGGAGTGCAGCACCAGTGCGGGAGCGCCGACGTCCAGGCCGCGGTGCAGCCGGGCGTGTCCGCGCCGCACGGCGTTCAGCCAGCCGAGCGTCACCGGGAACCCGGCCAGCGGCTTCAGCGCGACGTCGAAGTCCCATTCCCCGGTGCGGCTGCTGTGCAGGGTGTCCCCGTACACGCTCGGCGGCAGCTTCAGCTCGCGGTGCGGGAGCGCCTTGGCCAGGACGCGCAGGACCTGGGTGACCGGTCCACGCAGCACCGGCTTGCCCTGGAGGTCGAACCACGGGCTGTTCAGCGCCAGGCCCGCGATCGGCGCGGTGCGCCCGGCGGCCCGGCGGCGGTCCAGCCACAGCGGCAGGACCAGGCCCCCGGTGGAGTGCCCGACCAGCACCACCGGCAGGCCGGGATGGGCCTCGGTGACGATCGCCAGCGCGCGTTCGAGCTCGTCGTCGTACAGGGCGAGGTCGGACACATAGTGCGCGGTCTGCCCGGGCCGCCGGGCCCGGCCGCACTTGCGCAGGTCCAGGGCGTAGAAGGCCAGGCCGCGCCGGGCCAGCGAGTCGGCCAGACCGGTCTGGAAGAAGTAGTCGGAGAAGCCGTGCACATACAGCGCGACCCCGAGCGCGACCTCGTCCGGCCGCGGCTCGCGCCGTACCAGCACGGCGGCGATCGACCCCTCCCCGTCCGGGTCGGCGCCCAGCTCCAGCTCGTGCCTGCGGTAGCCGTCACCGAGGAGGTCCGGCCGCCAGTCGGTGGCGGGCACGCGAGTGTCGGGCAGGTCGGTGTCGGGCATGAGCGACCTCCGGGGTGCGGGTTCGTGGTGCGCGTGGGTCATCGTCTGGGTCATCGTCGCCGATCGCCCGGCTTGCGGTCGACCCGCCGGCCGGCGGCCAGCCGCTGGACCAGCGCCAGCAGTGCCCCGTACCTGGCCGGGCTGACCCGGGCCAGGACGTCCGGGATCCGGGCGCTGAGCGCGATCAGCAGCCGTGGGCGGCGGTGTTCGACGGCGGCGACGATCTGCTCGGCGGCCCGCTCGGGCGGGTAGGTCAGCAGCCGGGCGAAGCCGGCCCGGCCGGCTGCCTGCTGGGCGGCGCTGGTCGCGGCGGCGGCTCGGGCGTTCTCGGCGATCCGGGTGCGGATGCCGCCCGGGTGCACCACGGTCACGCCGACCGACCCGGCGAGCTCGGCCCGCAGCGCCTCGGTGAAGCCGCGTACGGCGAACTTGCTGGTGGCGTAGGCGACTTGACCGGCCGGGGCGATCAGACCGAACAGGCTCGACAGATTGACCAGGTGCGATCCCGGGTTGCCGCGCAGCACCGGCAGCAGCGCGCGGGTCAGGGTGACCACGGCGCGGAAGTTGATGGCCAGCAGCCAGTCGAACTCCTCCTCGCTGACCTGCTCGAAGCTGCCGCCCAGGGCCACGCCCGCGTTGTTGACCAGCAGCGTGGCGTCGGGGTGCGCGGCGGCGAGGGTGTCCCCGAGGGCGTGCGTTGCCGCGTCGTCGGCGAGGTCGACCACATAGGTGGCCACCGGTCGGCCGGTGGCCGACCGCACCGCCCGCGCGACCTGGTCGAGCCGCTCGGCGTCCCGGTCGACCAGGGCCAGCGCGCTGCCGCGCC
>Ga0302314_10009223_pt1 | contig 17496 bp, 10 predicted proteins | sample III_Palsa_N2_3_FD_200533 | JGI IMG/M metagenome (GOLD analysis project Ga0302314, IMG submission 200533) | Peat permafrost microbial communities from Stordalen Mire near Abisko, Sweden - III_Palsa_N2_3 | ecosystem: Environmental > Terrestrial > Soil > Palsa > Peat permafrost | place: Sweden...
GAAGCCGACCAGATCCTCGGCGACTTCCTCGCGCGCGGCGCAGCCCACAACGTCAGCACGCCGTTGCTCGCCGCCGCTTACGTTCAACTCAGCGTCTACTCCAACTCCCTCGAAAAGAAATAATGCCGTCTTCAACTCCGCAGAAAAACACCGACTACTCCGCCACGCCACTTTCTCGCAAGCTCGGCATCCTGCCGCCTGCCAGTAAAACGCAAGACACCACACCTCGCGAGATCGCCTTACTCGCCATCCCGGAAGACTTCGAAAAGCTCCTCGGTGATCTCCCGCCGCACATCACCTTCAGCCCACGCATCGGCAAAAAAACCTCGCTTGCTCTCTGCTTCGTCCGCAAGCCCTTCGACCTCGACGCCATCGTCCATCTCCTCGCCACCAGGCTCCCCCAGGACGCCTCCGCCTGGATCATCCACCCCAAGGCCCACCACAAGCCCCGCTTCAACCAAAACGACGTTCGGGATTCAGCCCTCGCCAGCGGCCTTGTCGACTACAAAGTCTGCTCCGTCACCGCCGATTGGTCCGGCCTGAAGTTCACCCACCGCAAACCCTGAACCATCAAAAATCTGGCCCTCAAAACCGGACACGCCGCATAGATCCGGGTGCCCCATCCTCGACGCGCGTTCTTTGCGCGGCCAGGGTGGGCATCGGGCGAACGCCCGACCGCTCTCCTCAACACCAGCAAGAAAATGGGTGCCCCGGGTCCGGATTTTCGGACCCGCGAGTCCTAGAGCTCCCCGGCATTGCATAATCAACATATGCCTTCGTTGTGGACACCGGCCGATTGGCCTGCACGCCTGGCCGAACTGGAAGCCCGGTCCGGCGAAGAAAAACAAGCTCCTCTCCGCCGCGACATCCGTTCGCTCGGCACGCTCCTCGGTCAGGTCCTGCGCGAGCAGGCCGGCGACGCCCTCTTCGACACCGTCGAATCCCTTCGCCTCACCTCCATCGCCCGCCGCGAAGCCGAAGCCAGCGCCGACTGCCACAACGCCCTGGAACATCTCAACGACGCCCAGGCACTCACGCACACCGCCGCGTCCGACGCCGCAACCGCCTATCGCCTCGCTCGCGCCTTCGCTTCCTACTTCGAGCTCATCAACCTCGCCGAGACCAACCACCGCAAGCGTCGCCGCCGCTCGTCACTCCTTGACGCCTCCGCAACGCCCCAGCGCGGCAGTCTCCGCGGAACCCTCCGCCGCCTCCGCGAAGCCGGCTTCGACCGCGATGCCGCTCTCCGCCTGCTCGCCCAGATCTGTATCACGCCGGTCTTCACCGCGCACCCCACCGAGGTCGCACGCCGCAGCGTGATGTTCAAACGCCGCCGCATCTCCGACCTCCTCGAAAAGCTCGACGGCATCCCACTCCCACCCGCCGAACTGGAAGACCTCGAAAGCTCGCTCCTCGCTGAGATCACCGCCCTTTGGCAAACCGACGACGTACGCAGCGCCCGCCCTACCGTGCGCGACGAAGTCCGCATGGCGCTCGACTACTACGACGCCTCCATCTTCCAAACCATCCCCGTCCTTTACAACGAAATCGCCACCGCCTTCAACGCCGAGTTCGGCTCCCAAAATCAGCAGACCGCCCAGCAGACAGCCGACCTCCCACTCGTCGTCACCTTCGGCTCCTGGATCGGCGGCGACCGCGACGGCAACCCCTTCGTCACCGCGGAAACCACAGCTGACTCCCTCGCCATGTCGCGCCACCTCCTGCTCGATCGCTACCTCGCGCAGCTCGCCGACATCTTCGATCAGCTAGCCTCCTCCACCAGCCAGTCGCCCATCTCCGCGGCTCTCACCACGCGCGTCAAAGCCTGCCTCGCCGAGCTCCGTTCCGCAGGCCACACCACGCTCGAAGGCCGCTTCCCGCACGAAGCCGTACGCTTCATGATCGCCTGCATCACGCTGCGTCTCGGCGGCGCTCCTCCAGCAACAGTGCTGCGCAACCTCGCTCTGTCGCCCAAGGCAACGCTCACCAACTACGCCAACGCCGCAGAGCTCCTCGCCGACCTCACCCTCCTCCGCGACTCCCTCGCCGCCAACCGCGGCCTGCGTCTCGCCCAGGTCTTCCTCGATCCGCTTATCCTTGAAGTCCGCACCTTCGGCCTGCATCTCCAAACGCTCGACATCCGCCAGCACGCCCGCGTGCACGAGCTCGCCGTCGACGAACTCACCGCCGGCCAGCCTTCAGACTCCAGCACCACCACGCAACTCCCCGCACCGCTCTCGGCCCAAACCGCCGAAGTCCTCGCCACCTTCCGCGGCATTGCCGAAGTCAAAAAGCACACCCCCCTCGCCATCACGCAGTACGTCATCTCTGGCGCCAGCTCCGCACTCGACGCCCTCCGCGTCCTTTGGCTCGCCCGCCTCGGCAACGTCTCCGTCGAAGGCACCACCGACAGCACAGGACAGCACGACCCCGGCCTGCAGCCCGTCCCACTCTTCGAGTCCATCGAAGACCTCCGCAACGCTCCCGCCATCTGCCGCGAGCTCTGGTCCAGCGCCGCCTACAAGCCGCTGCTCGCTTCATGGAACGGCCGCCAGGAAGTCATGCTCGGCTACTCCGACTCCAACAAGGACGGCGGCATGATCGCCAGCACCTGGGAGATCTGGAAGGCCCACCGCGCTCTCCACGAAGTCGCTCGCGAATGCGGCGTCAATCTGCGCCTTTTCCATGGCCGCGGAGGCACCGTAGGCCGTGGCGGCGGCCCCACGCACCGCGCCATCTTCGCGCAACCGCTCGATAGCTTCACCGGCGAACTCCGCATCACCGAGCAGGGCGAAGTTCTCAACTGGAAGTACTCTGACGTTGTCCTCGCCGAGCGCAATCTGGAGCTCATGATCGCCGCCTCGCTCGACGCCATCGCTCGACCAGATATCAACAACGCCAACGCTCACCTTACTGGCGCAATCCTTCCCGCATGGGAGTCCGCGCTCGACGAGCTTTGCGCCTCCTCCTTCGCCTTCTATACAAAACACATCGTCGACAACCCCGAGGTCTTCACCTACTTCGAGCAAGCCACTCCCGTAGCCGAACTCGAACACGCCCGCATCGGCAGCCGCCCCGCAAAACGTGCCGACGCGTCAGCCACCAAGCAGCGCAGCATGGCCGACCTCCGCGCCATCCCCTGGGTCTTCGGCTGGATGCAGTCCCGCCACGTCGTCCCCGCCTACTTCGGCGTAGGCCACGCCCTCGAATCCTTCCTTAACGAACACCCCGAAGGTCTCGTGCTGCTGCAGCAGATGGCTCGCAGCTTCCCCCTCTTCATCGACATGATCCGCAACGTAGAAGTAGCGCTCGCCAAGGCCGACTTCGGCATCGCCAAGCTTTACGCTTCGCTCGTCGAAGACGAAGCTCTGCGCAACCGCGTCTTCACCACCCTCGAATCCGAGTTCGACCGCACCCGCCGCATGGTCCTCGCCGTCACCGAGCAGACCGAGCTTCTCGAACGCAACCCGGTCCTCTCAAACTCCATCCGTCTGCGTAACCCGTACGTCGATCCCATGAGCCTGCTCCAGGTAGAGCTCATCCGCCGCAAACGCGCAGGCGAGAACTCCGAAGAACTAGACCGCGCCATCACGGCCACCATCAACGGCATCAGCGCCGGCCTTCGCAATACTGGTTGAAGACGTATCACTACTTCAGCGCCTCTTCATAAGTGCCCAACGTCCCCACCCCGATAAAATACATCCCGCTCAAATGCCCCATCGCATTGCGCGCGAACGGCAGAGCATCTTTCGCCCGCTCCGGCGTCATGTCCTTCGAGTGGTGTGCAAGCACAGGCACTAACTGCAGGTAGTCGTTCAGTGCCAGTTCTTCCATCGTCTGGAGCTGGTCCTGCTCCTTGTAGGCGCCAGAAAACTTCTCCACCTCGGCATAATCCATGTAGCTCAGCACTCCGGTTGAGCTTGCCGTTCGCCACGCCGAATCCTGCATCGGCCCCTCACGAAACTGTAAGTCTTCTTCCTTCACAGTGCCTTCCGGCAGTTTCTGCCCAGCGCTCAGCACTTCCAGCGCCTCCAACACTTTCGTCATGCCGGCGATCTCTGCTTTCAGTCCTGCAGAATTGTCCATCAGAACTTTGCGGTTGTCCTGAATCTCCTGCCGGATCATCGCTTCAGCCTCTTTGCGCTGATGACGATGATGCATCGCCTCCACGCTCGCTTCCAACCCCAGCGCAATCAGCAGACCCACCGTAATTGTCAGCAGGTGAATGGCGAAATCTCTTACCCCATGAATCCCATGTTCCGGCGCATGAACGTCTAGCATGATAGGTAACCTCTGGCTTTCCCGCTAGCTTAGCAGCCCAGCCCAAGACAGACCAGACCCCGCCGCCCCCTCATCCCACCCTCTACGATCCCGGCTGCACATAAGGCACCCGCCCCAGATATCTGCGCTCCCGTCCCCGAGGATCATCCTCCACCCGCGACGGCAGATCAAAAATCATCGTAGCCCTCTTCTCCAAAACAAACGCCGGCCACGCAGGCACACGAGCATTGTTCGGATCACCCGTCCGCGCAAACGCAATGTACGTCTCACTCACCACATCCGCCATCCTCTGCGCCTCAGCCTTGTCCGCATCGCTCGACCCCACCATCCCCGGCGACAACGCCACGTTATCAAACGCCAGCGGAATATCCAGCGTATGCGGCGCTCCAAACTTCCCACCATCGCGTGGCGACTTCCAGTTCAACTGATACACCCACGTATGCCGCTGAGCCGCCACATCCCCTGCGCGACGCTCCGCCTCAATCACCTCACCCCGCCACGAACGCGAGTCCGTCGTCACCGCAAAAAATACATCACTGGCCGAGTACGTAGGATTCCATTCGCGATACTTCGCAATCACCTCCGCAACCGGCAAACTCACCGTATCGCTCTTCAAAAACGGCGCACCTTTTTCCAACGCCTCCGGCAGCGTCTCCCACGTCAAATCAAACAACGCCGGCTGTCCCGACCCAATCAACCCACGCGTCTCATCATGGACGTTCCCCAACACCATCGGCACACCCGCCGAAATCTTTGGATCAGTCGGAGAAAACGGATCAACCGGCAACGACCGCCCATCCGTCACCGGCCCAAAGTATCCACCCGCCCTCGTTGCTTGCTGTATCTGCTCCATCGATAAGGCACGCAAAGCCTTCGCCGCATCCGCTGCACTCATCGCATCGAGCTTCAACGCCGCCAGCACCTTCTTCGCACGCTCCGTCGCATGTTCGCGCTGCACGCCCACCACCTGCTGCCCACTCATCGAAAGCACACGATGAAACAACCCCTTCGCCACCGGCTGCGCCATCAACGTTGCACACTTTGCCCCGCCACCGCTCTGCCCAAAGATCATTACCCGCGAAGCATCGCCACCAAACTCTGCGATGTTGTCCCGCACCCACTGCAACGCCAGCACCAAGTCCAACTGCCCGGCATTGCCCGAGTCCTCAAAGCCCTGCCCTGGCAACGCCTCCGCCAGATACATATACCCAAACGAGTTCAGCCGATGGTTCACCGTCACTACAACGACATCGCCCCGCTTCGCCAGCCGCGTCCCGTCATACAACGCCGCATTCGCCGTGCCATTCGCAAACGCTCCACCGTGGATATAAAACATCACCGGCCGCTTCTTCCCATCCCGCAACCCCGGCGTCCAAACATTCACATGCAGGCAATCTTCGCTCTGCACACCTTCATCCGGCGGCAGATGATACCCATGCTCCGGCACCGCCTCATGCACCTTCGCACTCTCATACTCCGGCCTCGCCCCAACCGTCTGCGGAGCCCGCGGCCCCCACTCCACGCAGTGCTTTGTCCCGCTCCACGGAGCAATAGCCTGCGGAGCCGAAAACCGCGTCTGTGCCGTGTCCATTCCATACGGAATGCCTTTGAAGCCATAAACACCCGGCCCGGCCCCATATCCCGTAACTCTGCCTGCCTTCGTCGTTGCCGCCGGAACCAGTTCAGCAAACGCACGACGCCCCACCACCGCGGTTGCTCCTACCGCAACCGCTCCAGCCAAAACCTCACGCCTGTTCATCCGCAAACTCTCCGCCATCCAAGTCGAAGCGCCACGCCGCAGCAACTCCGCTCTGACAACTTAGAACTCTGAACAGGCAACGCGCAACTCTGCCCCAACTATTCGCTTAACTGCTCTAGCTGCCCTGCGTAATCTTCGTGGCCTTGTTGTTCTCAAACACCACCGTCACTGGATGTCCATTGTTATCAAACGTCACCGAGCGATCTCCTACCTTGTCTCCGTGGGGGTTGATCACCTGTCCCAACGCCATCATCGCCTGGTTCTCGCTCATCCCCGGCACCACTTCATGCTTGTCCACATGCGCCCACGTCTCCGCTCCCCAGTGCTTGTACAGCACATGCGGATCGTCATAGAAAAAAATCTCATCGGTCAAAAACTCATACTGCCCAGCGTCGAAATGTCCCACCGGCACGGCATACTCCGCATTCGGATCGCTCGACTTCGGCAGCGTAAACGCCAGCGGCACATGCCGCTGCCCCGCCGCAATCCTCGCCACCGCCCGGCCCTTAGGAGGCACCTGTTCAAACACATCCTTCACCACCAGCGGCTCCGCTGCCGCCAGCGTCCTTACCGGATGCGCATAGTCCGCATGAGCGTTCGCATAAGGGTAATAATCCATCTGCCCACCGGCACTCACCCAGATCGTCGTCCCAATCAGCTTGCGTTCATCCTTCAGCGAGTCCGGCCGTTCCTTGCGCAAAAACACCGCATCGTCATCCGACAACTTCGCCTCAGCATAAGGATTCGCCGCCACCGGCATCTCCTCATTGTTCTTGTGATGAATCCACGCCAGCTCTCCACCAATCGCAATCAGAAACGCCGCCGTCCCCATCAACAAAATCTTCGGACCCTTTTGCATCTAACCCTCCCACAAAAATTTAGTCCACTTCTTCCGCACCGCTAAACAACTTCTCGACCTCAATCAAACTCTCCGGCGTCAGTCTATCCGCTTCACGCAACGCCGGGAAGAACACTGACCACAACCCTGTAATCGCCATGCTCGCCACGCCTCCAATCACGACTGCGCGCACCGCACCCCACCAGTGCGCCGTCAGCCCGCTCTCATACTCTCCAAACTCGTTAGATGCACCCAGGAACAACCAGTTCACGCTACTCACACGACCGCGCATCTCCGGGGGCGTCGCCAACTGCAAAATACTCGACCGCACCACCACGCTAATCATGTCCGTCGCACCCGTCACTACCAGCGCCGCACAGCTCAACCAGAAGTTCCTGCTCAACCCAAACACCACTGTCGCCGCGCCAAACATGCCCACACACACCAGCATCGTCCGACCCGCACGCCGCTTCAGCGGCACTGCCAGCAGCGTCAGCGAAACCGCCAGCGCACCCAGGCTCGGCATCGCTCGCAACACACCCAACCCATGCGCTCCCGAGTGCAACACATCCACTGCGAAGATCGGCATCAGCGAAACCGCTCCACCAAACAACACCGCAAAAAGATCCAGCGACATCGACCCCAGCAGCAGCCGCGTTCCCGCCACATACTTCAGCCCCGCCAGCATCGTCTTCACCGTGAAGCCTTTTTTCTCCGCCGCGCCTCTCGGCTTAATCAAGCTAAACAGCACGATATAAATCAGCAGCATCGCCAGCGTGAAGCAGTAAACCAGCGGCGCACCATTCAGCTCCGCATAGCGCCCGCCAAACAATCCGCTCAACGAAACCGTAAACAGAAACCCACCCACCATCGGCCCACTCGCATTGGCAATCTGAAAAATCGTCGCCCCCCAAGTCACCGCATTCACAAAGTGTTCCTTCGGCACCAGCGTCGGCACCAGCGAACTCATCGCCGGGCCGCTAAAGCAACGCCCCGTGCCAATCAAAAATAAAATCCCATAAATCAGCCAGACGTTATGCGTCCCATGCAGCGAAATCCCCAGCAACGACGCAGTCGCAACCAACTGCACCGAGTAGCAGATCAGTACAATCGTCCGCCGGTCATAGCGATCCGCAACATGCCCCGCCACCAGCACAAAGAAGATCCCCGGCAGAAACAGCGCCAGCCCGGTATACCCCAGCATCAACGCCGAGTGCGTAATCTGATACACCTGCCACGCAACACCCACGGCCTGCGCTTCGCCGCCCATCACCCCGAGCAGCCGCGCCGCCGAATAAAACCGGAAGTCCCGCGACCCCCACGCCACTGTCGCCGATGTTTGTTTACTTTCCCCGTCAGGCATTGCCTCTATGCTTACACAAACCCACCTATATTCGCTTAGGTTGCCAAGTCCGATTGCGTGCCAGTTGCATTTTTTTGATCACTCGGTTGCCTGAACATAGGTTCGCCCGTGTTCCTGCGCAAATTGCGTAGGAATACGGGCGAATGAGTGGTTGTTATTACTGGTGCATCTCGAAGGCAGCGCGGCGGTTCTGTTGAAAGCAAGCCTCGTCGCGCGTGGTGCAGACTTGAGTGCCTTTGCCGTAGCTAATGACCTGCAAACGGTCGCCATCGATGCCGGCATCGATGAGCGCCTTACGTGTTGCCTCCGAACGCTTTAGGCCAAGCGAGAGGTTGTACTCGCTGGAGCCGCGCTCGTCAGAGTAGCCGCCAATAAGGACGTTGATGTCAGGATGTAGGTTGAGATAGGCAGCTGCCTGCTGGATGGCTGCTAGCGCATCGGGACGAATATCCGATTTGTCGTAATCGAAGTAGGCGTCCTTCACGTTTGCGTGGAAGGCATCGTCCTGCTTGCGGATTTCAGCTTTGATATCCGCCTCGACGTGGGGGTGAACGCGGAAACTGACTTCGCATGAGGAGCTGACGGCGGGATCGGAGGCTGCGACTGCATGGCCAGTGATGTGATAGCGGCCGGGAGCCAGGCCAGTGGTGTCGAGGCTAATGTCGCGGCCTGTACCTTCTATGGTGCCTCCGCTTGCTGTCCAGGTATAGGCGACGTCAAGTCCATCGGGTTCTGTCATGGAGCTGACCAGGACATCGATTTTCTGTCCGGGTTCGATGCTCATCATGCTCGTGCTACAAGAGAACGCGATTTCGCGATGAGGTTGCGGAACAACGACAGGGACGGGTGGAGGCGGCTGGACATAGGCGGGCTGCAGGTGACGTTCGCCAAACTTGAAGACGATGCCGGCCCCAAGCATGAGGTTGTTTTGTTCGTTATTGCTGCCGTTCGCAAAGGACGTGTGCATGTACTGCGCTTCGATAGCACGCACGGCGAACCGACGGTTGAGGTTGATGTCCACACCGCCGCCCGCTGTTACGTCAAAGACAGACGAGCTGGTGGTATAGCCGGTGGAGGTGGGGAAGTAGGAGTCGCTACCATGCGCAACGCCGAAGAGCGCCTGGACGTAGGGGACGATGTGCTTCCGCGGGAAAGCGACACGGGGGCCGGCGGCGAAGGTTAAGAGGGTGAGGTCCTGACCAAGGAGGCTGATGTCCTTCGCATGTGAGCCGGTGAATTCACCAGCCACGCTGAGCCAGGGGAGGAGACGGTAGCTGCCGGAGGCATAACCTCCGTTGAGACCGAAGCATTCGCAGCCGCCCGGAGGCGCGTTCGCTTTGATGTAGTTGTAGCCAAGGGAGACGTCAGCGCGTGGAACTTCATCAATATTAACCGCGGAAGTATTCTGCGCGCGTGTTGTGGAGGTTGAAAGGGTTGCAATTGCGACTGCGACCAGAGCCAATTTTGTGCGGTCCATTGTCTTTCTCCTTCCGGGCCCGTAGGCCCGGATTCGGTTAGCAGTTCTGGTGGCTTAGTACAGCAAGGTGATGGTGGGGGAAGTGGTCAGTGCACTGGTGTCGACCATAACGAGACGGCCTGGCGAGATCACATAGATAACGTCAGTCGTGTTGAGAGTGAAGCGTCCAGTGGTTGCGTTTGGAGTGGTATATGTCCCGGTACCCGCTTCGCCGAGCTCAAGGACGTTGATGGTGCCAACGCCGATGTTCTCGTCGACCGTGGAGGTTTCGGTTCCAGCTCCGTTAGCCGTGATGGTTCCTGAGCTATTGATGCTGGCGACGGAGCTGGCTGCGGTTCCTCCGTAGACGTAGGTTCCATCGAAGCTCGCGGCGCTGTAGGGTGAGCCGGTTTGCGCTTCGATGTTGCCGATGCCTGCGTAGCTCGATTCGAGGAAGTATCCCTTGTCAGGAGCGCTGAGGTAGACGATGCGTGGAGGAGGAGGCGTTCCGATGAGTATGCCGAGTAGGCCATACTCCTGCGGATATTGCAGGGTGCCACGTCCGATGGTCGAAACCGCGCAGGTTATTGCTCCGGTCGTGGAGTAGGTGCCAAGGATAGTGTCGAGTCCAAGGAGGCCGCCGAGGATTCCGGTGAGGCCACTTGTCAGGGCGCTAAGACCGCCCACATCTACGCTGGTGACGTTGCAATTGCCGTCAGCCGTTGCGGTTGTGCGGAAGATCGTAGCGGTGGAGAAGTTCAGCACATTCTGCAACACGAGACCCGAAACCAAGCCAGGATTGGTGGCTGCGTTTTCGTAGCCGATAAAAGCGTTTTCCAGTGATGCGTTGCTGAACGTGGTTTGCGTGCGAGCCTGTGCCGAGCCTGCAAGCAGGGTGAATGTGGAGTGCTTGTCGGTCGACATGATGAAGGCGGAGTTTCCGTCTACGAGGTAGACCGCGTAGTCGGTGGGGTAGTTCGTAGGTACGTTGGCTGTGAGCATGGAGAGCTGCACACGGCCGTTGGTATCTGCTGCTCCGTAGCTACCTGCCAGCGTGCTGCTGGGATAGGTGGTTGCGGAGATGTTGGCGTCACCAGTACCGGCGATGGTTGAGCCGGAGGCATTGGCGGTGAACTCACCCACCGAAGCCGACGGGCCACCGAGTATGCCTACGGTGCAGGAGACCGGGCATGTGGTGTCTCCCTGCAACCCAAAGGCGTAGCTGCCGGTGAGTCCGGTGGAGATAGCGCTTGCGGTCTGCGCGAGCAGGCTGCCAGAACCCTTTGTGCCGGCGAGTTGGTTGCTGTCGTACTCGATCAGGCTGCCCTGAGTTGAGACGGTTGCGGTACCAGTTGGTACCTTCAGCGAGATGGCATACGTGGCGGTTGTTGCCGTTGTGCCGTTGGCGTTGAGGGTGGTGAGAGTGATAAAGCCTCGGCTATCGGTACCTACGGTGTAGGTGCCGAGGAATTTGTTGCTGCTGATGGTGTTGCCCGTAGCGGTGGAGGTCTGGTGGTTGGCATCCAGTTCGCCTGCGCTGATGACGCCGGTGCCGCTGGCGGTGAAGCTGCCGACCGTTGCCGTTTGATAGGCGAGTACGCCGGCGACTGCGTCGTCATAGCCCTGGAAGAGATACGCGTAGGGTCCCTTCAACTCTGGGTCGTTGGGAGTGACGGGATAGGTGACGAGAAGCACGAGCGCCAGAGTTGCGGTCTGTGGCGTGGGCGACTCGGTGTCGGTGACAGTAACGGTGAAGCTGCTGGCTCCGACGGTGGTGGGTGTTCCACTGATAACGCCCGTGGTGGTATTGAGGCTGAGGCCAGCAGGTAAAGTCCCTGTTGTTACAGCGTATTTGTACGGCGTGATGCCGCCCGCCGCAGTGAGTGCATCCGTGTATGGCACGTTGACGATTGCATTTGGCGCTGTGCCAGTGAGCGTGAGTGTAGGTACAGGGTTCACCGTGATGGTGATGGGGCCGGTGGTTGTGATCGTCGGATTGCCCGAGTCCGTAACCTTCACGGTGATGGGTGTCGAGCCGGGAGTGGTGGGTGTTCCGGTGATGGTGCAACCGGTGAGCGTAAGGCCAGCGGGCAGCGTGCCCGAGACGAGAACGCAGGTGTACGGGCCGGTTCCACCGGTGATGCCGATTGGGCCAGAGTAGACGACACCAACTGTTGCAGGCGGCGGCGACGTAATGCTGAGCGTACCTGCTGTGCTGATCGTGATGCTGATCGGTCCGGATACCGTCAGTGCCGGGTTACTCGAGTCTGTGGCCTTGACGGTAAGGTTTGAGGTGCCCGCGGTTGTTGGGGTTCCGCTTACGATGCAACCCGCACTGGTGAGCGTGAGTCCTGCGGGCAGCGTGCCTGCGGTAAAGGTGCAACTGTACGGCGATGTCCCGCCGGTTACGCCGATGGTAGCGCTATACGGCGTGCCAACGAATCCGTTGGGCAGCGACGTAGTGGTAAGCGCCAGTGCGGCGTTCACGGTTAGAGTCACAGGACCGCTTGTCGTTGTGACAGGATTGCCGGAGTCAGTGACTTTTACCGTTACTGTGACCGGACCTGCTGTGGTCGGCGTACCGCTGATGACGCAGCCCGCGCTAGTGAGCGTGAGACCCGCAGGCAACGTTCCGCTTGTCAGTGTGCAGGAGTAAGGGCCGGTCCCGCCGCTAACCGGGATGGTTCCGCTATACGGCGTGCCAACGGTGGCGATTGGTGGCGAGCTGATGACCAACACCGGTGCCGGGTTGATGGTCAGGCTTACAGGGGCAGTGGTCGTTTGCACAGGGTTGCTGGAGTCGGTGGCCTTTACGGTAAGGTCAACAGTTCCTGCTGTTGTTGGCGTTCCGCTTACGATGCAGCCCACGCTGGTAAGCGTAAGGCCTGCGGGCAGCGTGCCATTAGTGATGATGCAGCTATAGGGAGCTGTACCACCGCTCACTCCGATGGTTTGGCTATACGGGACGCTAACCGTGCCGTTAGGCAGCGTCGATACGGTAATGGTGAGTGGTGTGCCGGCTGGATTGATAGTCAGACTGACCGGGCCGGATGTTGTTTGCGGCGTTGTGCTGGAGTCTGTGGCCTTCACGGTGAGGGCAACGGTTCCCGCTGTTGTCGGTGTTCCACTGACGATGCAGCCTGCGCTGGTAAGCGTAAGGCCCGCAGGCAGTGTGCCAGCCGTTATGGTGCAGCTATAGGGAGCTGTACCGCCGGTTACGCCGATGGTGGCGGTGTACGGCACGTTCACAGTTCCATTAGGCAGCGATGTCACGGTGAGACTGAGTGGAATCGGCGCGGCAGTGATAGTGACGGTCTCCGTGCCGGAGGTTGTTTGTACTGGGTTGCTGGCGTCAGTGACCTTTACCTGGAAGCTAAAGGTGTTCGCAGTGGTTGGAGTGCCGCTGAGAACGCATCCGGTGAGTGTAAGACCGCCTGGAAGCGTGCCGCCTGTCATGGTGCAGGCGTAGGGTGCTGTGCCTCCGGTGATGGGAATGGTGGCGCTGTACGCTACTCCGACAGTGCCATTGGGCAAAGTGGCGAGCGTGATTGTGAGTGGGATCGGAGCGGGGGCTATGGTGACAGTCTCCGTGCCGGTAGCTGTTTGCACGGGGTTGCTTGTATCTGTGGCTTTCACCTGGAAGCTAAAGGTGTTCGCAGTGGTTGGAGTGCCGCTGAGAACGCATCCAGTGAGCGTGAGGCCGCCCGGAAGCGTACCACCTGTCATAGTGCAGGAGTAGGGAGCCGTACCGCCCGTGACGGGGATGGTCGCGCTATAGGCGACTCCAACGGTGCCGTTGGGCAGGGTTGAGAGTGCAATGGAGAGTGGAGTTGTAGCGGCGACGATCGTGATGGTTTCCGGGCTATTGGCCGTTTGCACTGGGTTGCTGGAGTCGGTGGCCTTGGCCTGGAAGGTCGAGGTGCCTGCCGCTGTTGGAGTTCCGCTTACAACGCAGCCTGTGAGCGTGAGACCTGCAGGGAGGGTGCCGCTGACTTCAGAACACGCGTATGGAGCTGTTCCTCCGGTGACGGGGATGGTGGCGTTATAGGGAACACCGACTGTTCCTCCCGGCAGAGTGGAAACGCTTATGGTGAGCGGAGTGGCCGCTGCATTAACCGGAATGCTGAAGACGGCTGTTGCCCGGGTTCCTGTAGCATCCTGTGCCTGCGCGGTGAAGATCGAAATCCCTACCGTGGTTGGCGTGCCGGAGATGATGCCGGTAGTCGGAGACAGGGAAAGACCTGCTGGAAGCGCACCGGAAACAATGCTCCAGGTGTAAGGCGTGGTTCCGCCGATGGCGGTCAGAGATGTCGTATAGGCAGTACCGACAGTGCCAGCGGGAGGAGCACCGCCGACGACGGTCAGTGGAGTGACCGGTGTCGAGATCGTGATGGTCTCCAACGCGCTCGCAGTGAAGGGGATGCTGCTGGAATCGGTAACTTGTACCGTGAAGCTGAAAGATCCTGCCGCGGTGGGCGTACCGGTAATGGCGCCGGTGGTCGCGTTAAAGGTGAGGCCGCCCGGTAGAGAACCATTCGTTATCGTGACAGCTTTGAGCGGGGTGGTTCCACCGGTAGCTGTGATCGTGGCGTTGTAGGCGGTGCCCACTGTGCCTGCTGCGAGGTTGCCGCTGAGTACGGGATCAGGATTCACCGTGATAGCGACGCTAAAAGAGTTCTGAGTACCCGCGACGGCTGCAGTAAGAGTTACTTGCAGCGCTGTCGTGACGTTCGTGGGCGCGGTGTATACCGTGGACGTGCCTTCTCCGCTGGAGACCGTTCCGCAACTCTCGCCGCTGCAAGCTGGGCCTGTAAGAGACCATGTGACATTGGCTGCGCCAGACATGGACGCGGTTACTGAGAAGGATTGCCCGCCGTCGATGATCGCGGAGGACGCGGATAGGCTCTTGATTCCGTCTCCGGGGTAGCCTCCAGAGCCGCATCCGCTGAGTGCCATGAGCGATGCCGAAAGAAACATGACGAGAAGCGCAAAAGCTGAGCGTCCTGCGAGATGCTGCTGTGAAACTACTTTGCATGAGTTCTTAAGATTCAGACTCTTCTTCTGCATTAGATCGATCGACATGGTGAACTCCCCTTGGAAGATGCTCGTGAAGGTGGAAACTACTCGGCTCTGGAAGAAGCCATTTAGGTGTACAAGAATGCTCTGATGGGTAGCGTGGCATAGAGGGATATCCGAGGTAAATGGCGCGCGCGGGATAAATCGGCGATTTGATATCGCGTGGAATATGAAGCGCAAAATATCGTATTTTTCAGGCCTTCAAAGGCTGAAAACAGTTTGGAAATTATGCAGCCGTTTACAGAAGGTGTGAATGTTTTGAAAAGAATTTCAACGAGCGTATCTATGTCTCGCGCGAGAAGAACCACAGGATGCAGCCTGATGCCGCGTGGAAAGCAAAGTTCCAAGTTCGGCATTTCTCGAATCGCTTTGGGTAACTATTTTTGCGATTAAATGAAATGCGGCGACCGCATGACGGTCGCCGCATCGTGTGAATCCTAACTTAGAAGAAGCGTCTATGCGCTTCTGGAAAGCCTAAAGGCCTGGATGTTGGGTTGATGTCCAGGACCGTGGCTGCGTGGATCGTTCAGGGCAGTTAAGTGTTCATAGTTCATGCGACTAATTTTTTCAGCTACCGCTAGGCTAATGAAGTGGTTGAGGGATGTGCCTTCTTCGTGCGCGATCTTAATAGCTTGATCGCGCGTCGAAACGGGCAGGCGGAGTAGGAAGCTCGGCTTCCGCTTTTGGTCCTGTTCCATTTATGTGCCTCTTTTAAGTGCCCTTTACTGTTGCGGTTGTTCGACATGCAAATTCAGTTATTTAGCGTTGAAGATGCACAATCAAGTGTTTGCGCCTCCGGAACGGAATCGCAATAGCCTGTTTGTGTTACGACACGGAAATGCTACTCACATTTGTACCGCTTGTAACCAATAAAAGACAAAATAGATATCTCTAGTGATATCAAAATGAGGCCGTAGACTCCAAGGGCAAGCGAAACCGGTGGTTGTTACCGAATGTATAGCGATGTTTGGTCTTGTCTCCATGCTCTGAATGGCAAGCCAGGTTAATGTGAGGAGATCAAAAAGTAGGACTTTCCTCTTTCAACGTGCGAAGGCTAAGTGACTTACTGCTCCCGGCTAACGTCATTTAGCATGCCTCATCTGCCGTAGGGAGTATCGGTAGAGATGTTGGGGCTGGGTGAAAGCTTCCAGTCGGCGAACGCGTCGGGGTGGGCCGGGTCGAAGGAGGCTATAGGTGAGCGAAGGTAGTGCTTCAAAGGGAGCTTCTGGTCGCGAATACTCTGCACGATGGCTCGGGCAAGTTCGTAAGCTCCATAGGAGTTGAAGTGAGTATTGTCTTTCAGTTCCTCCGTTTGTCCTGGAAACGTATTGGCAGGGTAGTGTACGAACGCGTGCAAGGTTCCGGCCTCGCCCATAGCCTCAAACATGGTTTTGCTCATGACGTTCAGATCGATAAGAGCGAGTTTTTGCTGTTGAGCGACTTCGCGCATCACGGAGGGGTAATCGCCCAGAGTTTGGATGATTTTTCCATTGGAATCAAAATCGCGGCGGTTCATCGGCGTAACGAGAATGGGCGTGGCACCGTGGGAGCGGGCTTCGGAAATGTAGTGAAGAAGGTAGTCTCTGAAATCTGTAGCTGCGGGAACATAGCCGCTGCCGGGCTTTTGATCATTGTGTCCAAACTGAATTATGAGATAGTCGCCGGGCTGAATAGTAGACATGATCTTGTCCAGACGATGCTCGCTCTGAAAGCTTCGAATGGTCTCGCCGGACTCTGCCTCGTTTGCAATGGAGACGCCTGAACCGAAGAAAAGCGGCAGCATCTGCCCCCATGCGGCCCAGGGCTCCTTATCTTGATCGACAACGGTCGAGTCTCCGGCTATATAGATGGTCGGAACGTGATTTATAGGCTGGATCGAGATAGAACGCACGCTGGGATGAGTGCCGTTGAACTCAAGCGTAAGCTTCTCGTCCCAATCCAGTGCGCCAATTTCTCGAGGCTTCAGTTTTACCTGTGGCAACTCGGTTGATGGATGCGGTGTCGCCGGAGGAAAGATGGTCGCGGACCGTACGTTGACGTTGAAGACAACATGAGCAGACGAGCCCGCCGCAATCTCCAACTGGTCGATGAAGAGACGACGTGATTCTGCTCGCACGGTTGTGGTGGATGCGACTGGGCCTCCGAGTCGCAGGGTGACACGGTAATTGCCGTCAGGGACTGCGATGGAGAAAAAGAATGGATTGACGCTGTTGCAAGAATCCGCGGTAAAGCTGGAAGGCACGGTGCCAAGATCAAAACCAAACGCTGGAGTCGCAGTTGAGGGTGAAGCTGGAGGAGCGGCCTTGTATAGCGTTGTGGACGTCAGAGGTGTTGCGCTTTTTGAGCTTGCGCAATCGAATTTCCAGGGACGTTGAGCGATAGCCGGCGTGCCTAAGGTAAGTGGCAACACCGCGTAGACTGCGATGCGGTGGGGTTTAGTGAGAAGAGAAAGAAATGGGGGACGAGCATGCATGAGACGCGGCTCCTTGTTAAGTCCGAACGGATGTAATCCTACAGAAGTTATTCAGAATTAGAAAATATTTTCCTATTGACATTTACTGCTCCACTTCCGTAAAGTTTTCGATTGGAAGGTGCCATCCAGCTTTGCGCTTCGCATGTGGTCTGCCTCTGATGGCTCTACGGAATTACGGCGAGGATTTGATGAATATTTCAATACTGAAGCGCATGATGGTCGCCGGAGTTGTGGTGATGTCGATGCTAAG
>Ga0302314_10009224_pt1 | contig 17495 bp, 14 predicted proteins | sample III_Palsa_N2_3_FD_200533 | JGI IMG/M metagenome (GOLD analysis project Ga0302314, IMG submission 200533) | Peat permafrost microbial communities from Stordalen Mire near Abisko, Sweden - III_Palsa_N2_3 | ecosystem: Environmental > Terrestrial > Soil > Palsa > Peat permafrost | place: Sweden...
TCAAATCCATCGCAGACACTCCCGTGAACGGCATCCCCGACCTCCCTGCGAGATCGGAAAAGTGTCACGGATGTCTCCGGTCCAAACACATCGGGGGGGGGAGAGATTTCGCCTCGGTTCTCTTCCCCCCTCACAGGGGGGAAGTAACCGCGAAGCGGGGGATGGGGGGTCGGAAACGCCGGCGCATCCTCACAACGGCAGCGGCTTCCCCAACTCCCCGGCCAGATCCCGCGTGAACTGCCACGCCACCCGGCCTGACCTCGCGCCGCGCAGCTTCGACCAGCGCAGGGCGCGCGCCTCGAGGTCGGGAACGGCGAGGTCAAACCGCGCGGCGTAAGACGCCACCGCGGCGAGGTAGGTCGCCTGGTCCATGGGCGGAAACCCGACCCACAGCCCGAAGCGGTCGGAGACGCTCACCTCTTCCTCCGCGTCTTCCGCCATGGCGATGGCCCCACGCGACTCCACATGATCGCGCGGCATCAGGTGGCGGCGGTTGGATGTGGCGACGAACAGCACGTTTTCCGGCGGCCCGGCGACGCCGCCCTCCAGCGCCGACTTAAGCGCCTTGGCCGCCGCCGCGCCTTCCTCGAACGAGAGATCGTCGCACAGCACCACGAACCGCTCGGCCCGCCCGCGCAGATGTTCGAACACGGCGGGGAGGGCGGCCACTTCGTCGCGGTCGACCTCGATCAGCTTGAGCGCCGTCGCGCCCGCCGCCACGGCCATGAACGCCGCCTTGACCAGCGAGCTCTTGCCCGCCCCGCGCACCCCCCACAGCAGGACGTGGTTGGCCGGCAGGCGGCCCGCGAAGCGGTTCAGCGCTTCGACCACCACGGATTTCTGCCGGTCGACGCCCACCAGCAGGTCGAGGGCCAGGCCATAGTCCGGCGCGGCGACAAAGGCGTCCTCGGCCGGGTCGTGGCGAAACAGGCGCGCGCCGGCGAAATCCGCCGGTTCGTTCGCGGGCGGCGCCATCCGCTCCAACGCCGCGGCGATGCGCTCAAGGGCGATTGCGATGCTATCGGTCATAGCGACACGCCATAGACGCCCCGGTAGTGGGTCAGTTTGAAATCCGATGGAGCGTCGATGCGGCGACGGCCCAAGCTGTGCTAGCGATCACTAAGCTCACGACCGAAAACAAGCCCATGGCCAGCCAGTATGTTATCGGTTGGTCTCGTCTATCCAAGCGACCTCCGCCCCTCAGAGGAATGACCCCAGTCCTGAAAGCGTTGGCCACCAAGACGATCATAGCCACGGCGAATACAGCCAGTGCTACGGGCACCCATTGATGCATCATTTGCCCCGCTTCTTGTAAGGTCTTCGCCTGTCGGATTGAGGCCGGTTCGCTGAAATTCGCCCCGCAATGTCCTCCAACGTCCCGAGCGTGTCCACCACGCCGACCGCCATCCCGGGTGACGAGCCTCCCGGCGCATGGCCCCATGAGCTCGCCGCCGACAATATTGACATTATGCAAATATCCTGGTATTCATACCTGTTTCGCGTTGCAAGCCTTTAGGATGGACGATGCCAACCACCTTCGCCGCGTGCCGACATACCCAGCGCCTGGCGCCACCGTTGCACAAGGTTACTAGCGGCCGATATTCGAGGCCGAACCGGCTGGCCGCCCGAATTAACAACGGTCAATTCGTCATGGATAATATGAATCTACGGTCGGCCTCGCCCCCCACACGCTTGCCATCCAAGCCGACACGCCATAGACGCCGCCATCGCATTGCAAAAGGCCGGCCGAACGCATAGCTTCCGGCGGCCTTGAGCGCGGGCGCCTCGGCGCCGCCTCATCCACGTTTTCGGAACCCTCCATGATCGTCCAAATACCTCTCTTCCTGGCTGTCGCGGCCGCGGCGCCGGCCGCCGATGGCCTGACCGGCTTCCTCACCGGACCCGGACAGTTCCTGCCGTTGGTGGCGATCATGGTGCTGTTCTACGTCATGATCCTCATGCCCCAGCAGCGTAAGCAGAAGCAGCACCGGACCAAGATTGAAGCCGTCAAGCGCGGCGACACTGTGGTCATGTCCAGCGGCGTCAAGGGCAAGGTGGTCCGCGTCGAGGAGACGGAAGTCGGGGTGGAGATCGCTCAGAACGTCACCGTCAAGGTGGTCAAATCGATGATCGCCGACGTGATCGCCCGGGGCGAACCGGCGGCGGCCAACGATTCCAAGTCCTGACGGCGGCCAAGACCGGCCATGCTCGCTCTTTCGCGCTGGAAGATCATCCTCGTCCTGGGCTCGTTCCTCTTCGGACTGATCTTCACTCTGCCCAATCTCCTGCCGCAGTCGGCGCTGCAGGCCGTGCCCGGCTGGCTGCCGCATGACCGGCTGAGTCTGGGCCTGGATCTTCAGGGCGGCTCATATCTGCTCATGGAGGTCGACACCAACGCCCTCAACCAGGAGCGGCTGACCAACCTCACCGAGGACGTGCGCACCAAGCTGCGCGTGGCCCAGATCAACTTCGATAGCCTCGCCCTCACCGGCGATGTGGTGAGCTTCCACGTCGCCGATCCTGCGCAATACGACCAGGCTTACAAGCTCGTCGCCGGCCAGATCGGCGGCACCCTCCAAGGCGGCGGGCGCGACGTCAACGTCAGCCAGCAGACGGCGGCCCAGACCATCTCGATCTCGTTCGTGCCGCAGGCCGCCAAGGCGGCGGCCGAGGACGCGGTCACCCACTCTATCGAAACCATCCGCAAGCGCATCGATGCGCTGGGCGCCACCAATCCTTCCATCACCCGCCAGGGGGCCAACCGGATCGTCATCGAGGCGCCCGGCGAAAGCGATCCGGAGCGGCTGAAGGCGGTGATCGGCAAGACCGCCAAGCTGTCTTTCCAGCTGGTCGACGAAAGCCTGTCGGCGGACGATCTCAAGGCCGGTCGCATCCCGCCGGACGACGAAGTGCTGCCGAGTGACGACCCTAGAGCGCCATACTACGTCGTAAAGCGCAGAGTGATGGTCGATGGCGCCATGCTAACCGACGCCGCCGCCGGCCATGACGAGAACGGCCAGCCAGACATCAACTTCGCCTTCAACGGCATGGGCGCCCAACGCTTCGGCGAAGCCACCAGCGAAAACGTGAAGAAGCCGTTCGCGATCATCATCGACAAGCGAGTCCTTTCCGCTCCAACCATTGATGAACCGATCATGGGCGGCAGCGGGATGATACATGGCTCGTTCACCGAGGATTCGGCGCATGACTTGGCGCTGGTCCTGAAGTCAGGCGCCCTGCCGGCGCCTCTGCACATGGTCGAGCAGCACACCGTGGGGGCCGAGCTCGGCGCCGACGCGGTCAGGGCCGGCCAGATCTCAATCCTGATCGGCGCCGCCCTGATCTTCATATTCATCATCCTCGCCTATGGCCTGTTCGGCGGCTTCGCGGCCATCGCTCTGGTGGTCAACGGCTTGATGATCGTGGGGATCATGAGTCTGTTCCACGCCACCCTGACCCTTCCCGGCGTCGCCGGCCTGGTCTTGACCCTGGCCGTGGCCGTTGACGCCAATGTGTTGATCTATGAGCGCATGCGGGACGAAGTGCGCGCCGGCAGGGCGGCCATGGCGGCGGCCGACGCCGGCTTCTCCCGCGCCCTCGTCACCATCATCGACGCCAACGTCACCACCGTGGTGGCCGCGGTGATCATGTTCAATCTCGGCGCCGGCCCGGTGAAGGGCTTCGCGCTGACCCTGCTGATCGGCGTGCTGACCAGCGTGTTCACCGCCGTGCTCATCACCCAGGTGCTGATCGGTTGGTGGTTCCGGGCCTTCCGGTCCAAGACGCTGCCGATCATCTAAGGACACTCGATCCCATGTGGCCCCTGATCAAGCTCCTGCCCACCAAGACGCACGTGCCGTTCGTCTCCCTGGCGCGGCTGTTCGCGACTCTCTCCCTCCTGGCGGTGATCGCCACCTGCGTGGGCATCTTCTATCCGGGCATGAACCTCGGCATCGACTTCAAGGGCGGCACTGTGTTGGAGTTCAACACCGGCGCGCGGACGGCGGATCTCGCCAAGGTGCGCGACGCCGTCAACGGTCTGAACCTGGGTGATGTGCAGGTGCAGAGGTTCGGAGCCGACAACGACGCCGTGGTGCGCTTCCAGACCCCCAAGGGCGCCGACGCGGGCGTGGTGGCCGGCAACGTCAAGGGCGTCATCACCAAGGCACTCGGCCAGGTCACCTTTTCGCGCATGGACGTGGTGGGACCGGAGGTCTCCGGTGAGCTGGAAGGCAAGGGCCTGCTGGCCCTCTTCACCGCTGTCGGCCTGATGTTGATCTACATCTGGTTCCGTTTCGAGCTGCAGTTCGGCCTGGGCGCGGTGGTCGCGCTGTTCCACGACCTTACGCTTTCATTCGGCCTCATCCTGTTCCTGCGCCTCGAACTCAGCCTCAACCTCATCGCCGCTCTGCTGACCATCATCGGCTATTCCATGAACGATACGGTCGTGGTCTTCGACCGCCTGCGCGAGAACCGGCGCAAATACAAACGCATGCCGCTGCGCGAACTCATCGACCTGTCGGTGAATGAGACCCTGACCCGCACCGTAATCACCGGCGTCACCGCCCTGCTGGCGCTCTCGGGCCTGGCGATCTTCGGCGGCGAGTCGCTGCGGCCGCTCTCCATCGTGCTGCTGTTCGGCATCGTCATCGGCACCTACTCGTCGATCTATGTGGCCTCGCCGATCATTCTGCTGTGGGGCGTGCGGCGCGACGACGAGCCGGCCAAGCCCATCGGGCCTCAGCCGGCGAACGCCCTTAGGCCCTAAGCAAAGATGCGCGAGCCGCCCTCCATCGATGCCTGGGGCGGCGGCGGCTTTCGGGTCTCGGGCGTGTGGCGCCCAGGCTCGCTGCTCATCCTGGATGACCAGCCCGGCGACTGGCTGCCGACCCGCGCCGACGCGCTTCAGCCCTCCGACTTCGCCACCGTCATCGCCGGTGGCGTCCAGGTCTCGGAGTTCGTGCTGCTGGGGACGGGTGCGGCGGCTGCGCTGCCCCCCAGAGCCGTGCGCGACGCCATCCAGGGCGCCGGCCTCGGCCTCGAGTTCATGGCCAGCGAGGCGGCCGCCCGCCTCCACAACGTCCTCGCCTCCGAAGGCCGCCGCTTCGCCACGGCGCTCATCGCGGTGTGATGGGTGAACACCTCTCCTCCTTCCCCTTGATGGGGAAGGTGGCCCGAAGGGCCGGATGGGGTGGTGCGGCTTTCCCCCACCCGTCTCGCGCGTCGCGCGATCCACCCTCCCCGTTAGGGGAGGGAGGAGAGGTTCTCTTACGGCTGCGGGGCCACGATGCCGCTGGGCGGGTAGGCCGGTATCAGCGGCGGCGGGGGCGGGAGGCCGGCGGCCTTGCCGGCGATTTGCTTCATCAGCACGTCGACGGCGGTCTCCAGCTGGGTGTCGTGACCGGCCAGCAGATCGGCGGGCATGTTCTCCACCTCGATGTCCGGATCGACGCCGTGGTTCTCCACCACCCACTGGCTGGCCGGTGAGTAATCCGCTTCCTCCGGAATGGTGATGTAGCCGCCGTCCATCATCTGCCAATTGCCGCGGATGCCCCGCACGCCGCCCCAGGAGCGGGTGCCGATCAGCTTGCCAAGGCCATACTCGCGGAAGAGGAACGGGAAGATGTCGCCGTCCGAGGCCGACCAATGGTTCAGCAGCGCGACCTTGGGGCCGTTCAGGATCTCTTCCGGCTCGGAGGCGATGGCCCGTTCGCGGTTGGTGTCCAGCGACACCAGCACGCGGCGCAGACGCTCCAGAGCAAAGGGCGCGATGAATCCGCCGCCGTTCCAGCGGTCGTCTATGATCATCGCCTGCTTGTCGAGCTGAGCGTAGAACTGCCGCACGAACTGCTGCAGGCCGAGTTGCTCCATGTCGGACATGTAGACATAGCCGATCCGGCCGCCCGACAGCTTGTCCACCGTCTGGCGGTTGTGGGTGATCCAGGCCGCTTCGCGCAGGCCCAATTCGTTCCCGATCGGCTTCACGATGACGTGGCGCGGCGCACCCGTCGGGCTGTCGGCGACGGTGAGGTCCACGGTCGTATCGGCGTCGGCCAACTGCAACAGGCTGTCCGGATCGGTGGGGGCGTGGAGCTCGACGCCGTTTACCGCCAGCAGGTAGTCGCCCGGCTTTACGTTAAGGCCCGGCTGAGCCAGGGGGCTGCGGTAGTCGTCGCGCGTGTTGTCGCCCGGATAGATGGTGGCGAAGCGATAGCGGCCCGAAGCCGGATCGAGCGTCCAGTCCGCGCCCAACAGCGCCGCGTGAACGGCGGGCGTGGTGTCTCCGTCATCCCCGCCGCCCACATAGGTGTGGGAGTTGGAGATCTCGCCGATCATCTGGCCGATGAGGTAGTTCAGGTCCTCGCGCGAGCCCAGCTCGGGCAGCAGCTTGGCGTAGTTGTCGTGGACGGCCTTCCAGTCCTGGCCGTTCATCACCGGCGAGAAGAACAGGTCGCGCTCCAGGCGCCAGGCATTGTTGTACATCTCCGTCCATTCCTGGGCGGGGTCGACCAGCGCGCGCATGTGCGACAGGTCGAGCCGCTTGCGGCTGTCATCATCCTTGGCGGCGTCGGCCTTGGTGTCGAGGACGGTGTAGTCGCCGTCATGTTTGACCAGCACCCTCTCGCCGTCGAGCGAGATGGAGTAGGAGTCCACGTCCTCGGTGACGACGGAATCCTTGCGCTTCTTGAAGTCGAAGAAGTGCAGGGCCGTCTTCTCGCCCTTGAGCGATCCGGAGATCAGGCCGATCGGCTGGGTCAGGTAGAAGATGCGGTCGTCGCGGGCGTCCATCTGAGCGATGTTGGACGGGTCGATGGGCAGCGCGACGGCCCGGGACATCATGCCGTCGAGGTCCACGCGAATGGGAGCAATCGCACCCGTGTGATCGGCGGGGGCCTTGTGGTCCGCGTGCTTGTCTTTCTTGTCTTCACCAGGCTTGGCGTCCCCGGTCTTGGCTTTATCGTCCGGCTTCTTGTCGGCCTTCTTGTCGTCGGAACCGGTGTCCGCCTCGTCCGACCTGGGCGCCATGGGCGAGGCGGTGTCGCGCGCCAGGGGGATGGCGTAGACGCCCGCGGATTTCAGAATGGCGAAGTCGAAATCGGTGTCGGACGGCGCCGTGTTCTCATGCCGGTTCGACACGAAATACAGATACTTGCCGTCCGGGGACCAGGCGGGCCCCTGGTCGATGTTGTCGCCGTTGCCGAGCCGGGTCGTCTGGCCGGAATCGACGTTGAAGAGATAGAGATCGCGCCGGCGGTTGACGGCCGACATGCTGAAGGCGAGCCAGCGGCCGTCCGGCGAGAAAGCCTGGTCGTGAATTTCACTGAGTTTGTCCTGGGCGACCTGTCGTGGCGCGCCGCCGTCGGTGCGCACCACCCACAGCTTGTGCGCGCTATCGCTGAAGGCCAGCACATGTCCGTCCGGCGAGAAGATCGGACCGTAGAGATAGCCTTCGGAGAACGAGGTCAGTAGCCGCTCCGGACCGCCCTCCGCCGGGCGCACGGCGATCTGCTGCTCGCCGCTTCCATCGGTGGTGTAGGCGATGGTCTTGCCGTCCGGCGACCATGCGGGGTGGTCCTCGTCAGCGCCTTGCGTGCCGGTCAGGTCGCGGGTCGCGCCGTCTTCCGAGGGCACGCTGAAGATGTCTCCGCGCGCCGAAAACAGCGTGCGCTTGCCGTTGGGGGCCAGGGCGAAGTCGCCCTGCTGCGCCGGATCCGCGGCGCGGATGTCATCCTTCACGTCGGTGACGCGCGGGCGCAGCCGCGTGTTGTCGTCCGGCACGCTGATGGGCACTTCCCGCAGCTGCTCGCTTGGCAGGTCGAGGAGATAGAGCTTGCCGCCTTGCTGAAAGGCGATGGCGTCGCCGCCGAGCGCGGGGAAATCGATGTCGTAGTCGGTGAAGTGGGTGACCTCGCGGGTCTGTTTGGTGTCCTCGTCATAGACCCAGATGTTCGCCCGGCGGGCGTTGTCGCGGTCACTCAGGAAATAGATGCGCCGGCCCCACCACATGGGTGACGTGTTGGTTCCGGACCAGTCGGTGATCTGAGCGAGCTGGCGGGTGTTGAAGTCGTAGGTGAACACCTGCTGGGCGAGGCCGCCGTTGTAGCGCTTCCAGGTGCGGAAATTCCGGAAAATGCGGTTGTAGGCGATGGTGTGGCCGTCCGGCCCGAACGTCGCCAGACCCACGGCGCTGTCGATCGGCATCGGCGAGGGCGCGCCGCCGGCCACCGAAACCTTGTACATGTTCTGGATCCAGCCGTTCCACTGATCGCGCTTGGTCAGATAGACGACGTACTGAGAGTCCGGCGTCCAGGTGACGACCATATTGTCCGGCCCGTGGCGGCCGCCCGTGCCGCCCTCCGTGGCCGGATGATAGGTCAGGCGCCTCGCCGCGCCGCCGGCGGCCGGGATCACCCAGATATCGGTGCCGGCCTTGCTGGCTTCGGTGTAGGCGATCCACCGGCCGTCGGGAGAGACGCGGGGAAACATGTCCTGACCCGGAGCGCTGGTCAGGCGCTCGGCCGGGCCGCCGGTCTTGGCCACCGACCACACATTGCCGTTGGCCACGAAGACGATTTGGTCGCCGGCGGGTTGTGGAAAGCGCGGCAGCGCGGCGTGCGCCGCCTGGGCGAGGGCGAAAGGCGCGGCGGCAAGCAGCATCGCCTGCGCCAGTCTGGAACGTGTCATGCAAAATCCCCGTCTGAAGGCGGCGACCGTATAGAAATTCGGCCCTCCGTCCACTTACGAGGCTGTAATGACCCGCCGCCCGCGCGCCTGGGTGTCAGCCGCGATTTGGAACGCCAGCGCTGCTTTGCGCGCTCACCAAAATGGGATTATGCCAGAGGCTACGGGGCTGGGAATCATATCGGAAAAAGGGGGCCCATCGTGGCCGGCATTCTGCTTAATTTTCGCAACACCATCATCCTGAGCGTGATCCTGGCGATCATCATGATCTTCGCCTATGCACAGGTCAGTCCGCAGGGCGTGGGAGTCGTCTTCTGGCAGGCGGTGTTCCGCTGGATGCACGTGGTGTTCGGCATCCTGTGGATCGGGCTGCTCTACTATTTCAACTTCGTCCAGATTCGGAAGATGCCGGAAATTCCCGCCGAGCAGAAACCGGCGATCACCAAATACATCGCCCCCGAGGCGCTGTTCTGGTTCCGTTGGGCGGCGCTCTTCACCGTGCTCGCAGGCCTCGGCGTCGCCATTCTGCGCGGGCGTGAATACGCCGAGAAGGTGTTCAGCTTCGGCTTCGCCGGCGGCTATGGGCCCGATGACCGTGGCTACACCCTGATGGGCATCGGCGTCTGGCTGGCGATCATCATGTTCCTGAACGTCTGGGGGATCATCTGGCCGAACCAGAAGATCGTACTCGGGATCAAGGAAGGTGACGCCGACGCCAAGGCCAAGGCCGGCCGCATCGCCACTCTGGCCTCGCGCACCAACACCTTGCTGTCCCTGCCGATGCTGACCTCAATGGCCATGTATCAAACCCTCTACGGCTAGGACTTGACGGACGGGGTCGACCTGGATGGCGAGGTCCGCCGGGTCGACCCCGATCGCTGGCTGGCCAGCCGGTTCATAACCGATCCGCGCCGCCGGGCCGACGTCGTGGCGCTCTACGCCTTCGACCACCAGCTGGCGCGCGCCGGCGTGGCGGCGACCAATCCTCTGGCGGCCGAGATTCGCCTCGTCTGGTGGCGCGAAGCGGTGGACGAGGTCTTCGCCGGTGGAGCCATCCGGCGACATCCCACCGTCGAGGCGCTGGCGACGGCGGTGCGAGCGTGGAGCCTGCCGCGCGCTCCCATGGAAGCCGTGATCGAGGCGTACATCGACGTCCTGCAGACTCCGTGGTTCGAGATTGCCGAGGCGCTGGCGTGGGCGGGACAGGCTCAGGGGAGCCTGGCCGGTCTGGCGGCGCGGGTGCTCGGCGGCGAGGCGGCCCAGGCCGAGCCCGCCGGCCTTGTCTGGGGCCTGACGCTGATGCGCCGCGCCGGCAAAGCGGGCGGAGCGGAATTCGAGACGGGACTGCGGAAAGGGTTGGCCGATGCGCGACGCGCGGCCCGCGCTCTGCCGGCCGCCGCCTTCCCCGCTGCCCTCTGCGCCACGCTTGCGCGCGCGGATGGCGCCTCAGAGCTGGAAAAGCGCGCTCGCCTCACGCTAGCCGCCCTGACCGGGCGGCTGTGAGCGGGCCTACACGCCGAGCGCGGCCTTGGCCTTCTTGGCCTTCTTCTGCTTCTTGCCGGCCTTCACCACACCGTCGCCCTTGATCTTGGAGGCTTTCGCCTTGGGCGCCTTCGCGGGCTTGGCCTTGCCAGATTTGCCGTGCGCTTTTTCCTTGCGCGGCGCCGGTTCGTCCGCGGCCATGGCGATGGCCGACAAAGTCTTCATGAAGCCGTCGCGCTTCTTAGGCGAAAGGACTGCCAGCAACCGTCCGTCCGCGGCCGAGGCCGGCTCGGCGCCGGCGGCCAGGGCCGCGCGCCCAGCCAGTGACAGGCGCACGGAGTTGGCCCGACCGTCCGTCGCCGAACGCTCACGCACCAGCAGCCCCTTGACCAGCATCCGCGCGACGAGATCGGCCAGCGTCGAGCGATCGATGCCCGTGGCGCGTACCAGATCATTTTGGGTGAGGCCGTCATTGGCGGCGGCCGCGGCCAGCACTGTGAACTGCCGCTGAGTGACCGCGCTCGTGCCGGCGGCCTCGGAATGATAGTCGAGCGCCAACTGGAGGGCGCGGTGAAGCAGGTGGGTCACCGAACCGCCGAGCACATCCGCGGACGGCTTGACTTTGGTCTTGGCCATGGCGAGCGCCTCTCATTCAACGCCGGTCGTTTAACGCCGACCTTGGCCTTATCTCATTTTCACGTCGGTTTGACGACAGACCTTCCGTAGTCGGTCCATCGCGCCTTCACGCGCCGGGGCCGGGCGGCGGGGTGTTGGTGGGTTTATCGGAAGCGGCATGCTTCAGCATGAGTGGGGTCTGGGCCAGGGCGAAGAGGATGCCCACGGCATAGCTCGCCAACCGAAACATGGCCCAGGTCTGATCGCTCTGGGTGCGGCGGACGATCTCGTTGGCCGCGGCGCACGCCAGCCAATAGAGGCCGTACCGGATGGCAAGCGTCGCCCACGCCTTGTCGGGGAGATTGAGCGTCGAGCCCAATACAAACTTCAGCGGGTTGCGCTTGACCGCCACGCCGCCGATCAGAACCACTCCGAGGATAGTGTCGACGATGCTCGTCTTCATCTTGAGCACCTGGGGGTCGTGGAGGATGAGCGAGGCCCCGCCGAACACCACCGCCAGGATCGCCACCATGGTCGGCATCGGGCGGAAGCGCCGCTCGACGATGAGCATCGCGGCCAAAGCCACCAGCGCGGCGCCCACCAGGAAGGCGGACGCGAGACGGAAGTTGCGTGTGAGGAGCAGGATGGACAGGAACAGGAGTCCCGGGGCGCCGTCGATGACTGCGGTGAACCAGCGCGGTGCGCGCGATGGGCCTTCAGCCATGACCGTTCGCCTCCAGTCCTACCAGCGAACGGGCGAAGGCGCGTGCGTCGAACGCCTGCAGATCCTCGATCCCTTCGCCGACGCCCACCAGCATGATCGGCGAGTCAGACGCCTTGGCCACGGGCACCAGCACGCCGCCCCGCGCCGTGCCGTCGAGCTTGGTCATGACGATGCCGGTGACGCCGATGGCGTTGCCGAAGACGTTCTCCTGGGCCAGCGCGTTGCGGCCGACGGTGGCGTCCAGCACCAGCAACACTTCATGCGGAGCGTCGGGGTCCAGCTTGCGCATCACACGGATCATCTTGGTCAATTCGTCCATCAGTCCTTGCTTGTTCTGGAGGCGGCCGGCGGTGTCCACGAGGAGCACGTCGTAGCCTTCCGCCTTCGCCCGGGCGAGGGCGTCATAGGCGAGGCCCGAGGCGTCCGCACCTTGCGGCGCGGAAATGAAGTCGGCGTGGGCGCGCTTGGCCCAGGTCTCCAACTGCTCCACGGCCGCGGCCCGGAAGGTGTCGCCGGCGGCGATCAGCACCTTGGCCTTCCGGCGCGTGAGATCATGGGCGATCTTGCCGAGCGTGGTCGTCTTCCCCGAGCCGTTGACGCCGATGAACAGAACCACGAACGGGCGCGGGCCGGCGAGGGGATCGAACCGACCCTGGCGCGGGGTCAGCTCGGCGGCCACGGCCTCGGCCAGCGCTTCCTTGACCTCAACGTCCGTGGATGATTTGCCGAACCGCTGAGCGCCGAAGGCCTCGGTGATGCTCGCGGCCGCCGACGGTCCGAGGTCCGCCTCGATCAGCATCTCTTCCAGGGCGTCGAGTTGGGCCTGATCGAGCGGCCGGGCCCCCAGCACGCCGGCCACCTGGTCGCTCATCTGGCGCGACGTGCGCGACAGGCCCGCGCTCAGGCGTTGAAGCCAGCCTTTCGGAGCTTCGGTCATGGCGCGCGCCGCACCCTGGAGGGCGTCATGCGGGGGTCCAAGCCTCCAGGCGGGCCATCCGGCCGTCATGGGAGGCGAGCACGCCGGCGATCAGGCTGCCGGGGCGGGCGTCGCCCTCGAAGGCGGCCTCGGTGAAGTCCTCGGCCCTGGCGCGGCCTTCGCGTTCCACCAAGGCCACGACCCGGCGACCGATGCGGCTGGCCAGATGGCCGGCGAGCGCCGCGTCGCCGGCGCCCCGAAGGCGGCGCGCACGCGCATGAACGAGTTCACCTGGGTGCTGCGGCATGCGGGCGGCCGGCGTCCCGGGGCGTGGGCTATAGGGAAAGACGTGCAGGAACGAGAGGCCCGCTTCCTCGACGAAAGCCAGGGTGTTCTCGAAGGCCTGCTCGGTCTCGGTGGGGAAGCCGGCAATCAGGTCCGCGCCGAAGGCGGTCTCGGGTCGCGCCCGGCGCACGGCGGCGATGAGGCCCAAGGCCTCGGCTCGCGAGTGGCGCCGCTTCATGCGCTTGAGGATGAGGTCGTCGCCAGACTGCAGCGAGAGGTGCAGGTGCGGCATCAGCCGGGCCTCGCCGCCGATGATCTCCATCAGGCGATCGTCGATCTCGGCGGCGTCGATGGAGGAGAGGCGGAGGCGCGCGAGTTCCGGAACCTCCCGCAGGATTCGTCCCACGAGATCGCCCAGCACCGGTGCGCCTTCGAGGTCCGCGCCCCAGCTGGTCAGGTCGACGCCGGTGAGCACCACCTCGGCATGGCCGAGTTCGACCAGGCGGCGCACCTGGCCGACAACCGCCTCGGCCGTCTGCGAGCGCGAGTCGCCCCGACCGAACGGGATGACGCAGAAGGTGCAGCGGTGATCGCAGCCGTTCTGGATGGCCACATAGGCGCGCGCTCGACCACCGAAGCTGGAGATGCGCGGCGCCTCGGCCCCTTCGGCGATGATGTCGCCCACGCGCACGCGGGGACCGGCGAGGTCGAAGGCCGCTGGGTTCGCCTTGTGAGTGTTGCCGACCACAAGGTCGACCTCGGCCATGGACGCGAACGTCCCGGGGTCGATCTGGGCGGCGCAGCCGGTGACGACGATGCGCGCGTCTGGCGCCTCACGCCTGGCCTTGCGGATCGCTTGACGCGCCTGACGCACGGCCTCGGAGGTCACCGCGCAGGTGTTGAACACGACCGCGCCGGCAAGACCCGCGGCCGCCTGTTCGCGGATGGCCTGGGACTCCACGGCGTTCAGTCGGCAACCGAAGGTGATCACCCGGGCGACGCCAGGTTCGGAGAGGCCGGCCGTCATGGGGTCCTTACGCGCGGCGAGAGGGGTCGGGTGTCGGCGCGCCGGAGAACCGGTCGTACCCGATCAGGCCGTCATCGGTGTCGTTCGCGGCTTCGCGTGTATCGGTGGAGGAGGGTGTCGGCGCGGGCGCGACCTGGTTCAGCGAGGGCAGACGACCGGTGAATTCCACCGCCACCGGTCCGTTGATCAGGACGTGGCTGTCGCTTTCGCGCCAGTCGACGATGAGTTCGCCCCCCTCGGCCTCGATCACGGCGCGGCGGCCGGCAAGTCCGCGGCGGTGGGCCGCGACTAGGGCGGCGCAGGCGCCTGTGCCACAGGCCCGGGTGATGCCGACGCCGCGCTCCCACACACGAAGACGTATGCGGTCGGTCGAAAGTATCTGAGCGAAGCCGACGTTGGCTCCTTCGGGAAAGCGCTGATGCTTCTCGAGCCAAGGCCCCAGGCTTTCCACCGGGGCCGTCTCAACATTGTCCACGAAGAACACCACATGGGGATTGCCCATGGAGACGCAGCTGGGCCCGCCCTTGGCCGACTCCACGCGAAGATCGAGTTCAAGCGTGTTCATGGCTGAGGAAAGGGGAATGTCGGTCCATTCCAGGCCCGGCTTGCCCATGTCGACGGTGATTGTGCCGTCAGGGCCCGCGAACGCTTCCAGCAGCCCAGAGGCGGTTTCCAACCAGACATGACCGCGCTTGCCGGCCTGAAGCATCAGCCATGCTACGCACCGCGCGGCGTTGCCGCAGATCGCCACCTCGCCGCCGTCGGCGTTCCAGATGCGCATGTGGATATCGGCCTTCTCTGAAGGCTCCAGCACGATAAGCTGGTCACAGCCGATTCCGTCGATCCGGTCGCAGATCTCCCGCGCCTGATCTGAGGTGGGATCGAACGGGTCGGGGCCGGGTTGGACCACGACGAAGTCGTTGCCCAGACCGTTCATTTTAATAAACGACCTACTCATGACCCTTCGATATAGTGCAATCCGATAGCTTGCGCACGTGCCGCGATGACACTGGACGCAGGAATCGCATGCTGGACATGGGATTGACCATTCTCGAGCCGGTCCGGCGAGGCGCTTGCGGCGTCTCCAGACGCCTCCAAGCTACAGTGTGCGGAAGATCTGGGCGAGCAGGCGGCCTTCCTGGGCGCGGGTCGAGCTGGCCCGCCAGGCGACCACGATTTCACGGCTTGGATGATCCGCCTCAAGGGGCCGGATGGTGATCTGAGCCGCGGCGGCGAGGCCGGCGTCCACGGCCATGGCCGGGAGGAAGGAAACGCCGAGGCCAGAGCTGACCATCTGCACCAGAGTGGCGAGGGAGGTGGCGGCGAAACCCTCCTCGCGTCCATGACGCGGCGCGGTCATGCCGCACGCCATCAAGGCGTGGTCGCGCAGGCAGTGGCCGTCCTCGAGAAGGATCATGTCCTCGCCTTCGAGCCGCTTGGGAGCCACGCGCTCGGCCCGCGCGAGGGGGTGCCCCTCAGGCAAGGCGGCGACGAGTTCGTCGTCCACCACATGGGCGTATTCGAGCCCCGCGGTGTCGTAGGGGAGGGCCACGAGCGCCGCGTCCAGCGCCCCCGACCGCACGTCGGCCAGCAGCCTATGGGTCAGGTCCTCCCTGAGGAACAGGCGCAGCTTGGGAAAGCGCTCGCGGAGGACCGGCAGGGCGCTGGGTAGTAGAAATGGGGCGATGGTCGGAATGACGCCCAGTCGGAAGCGGCCGCCCAGCGGCTCGCCGGCGCCCTGGGCCCCCCGCACCAGATCTTCCGCCTGGGCGAGGATCGAGCCGGCCCTCGCCGCCACCTCTTCGCCGGTGGCGGTCAATATGACGCCGGATCGGTTTCGATCCACGAGGGCCGGCCCCAGGATCTTCTCCAGTTCCTGGATCCCCGCCGACAGGGTGGGCTGGGTGACGTGCGCGGCCTCGGCGGCGCGGCTGAACGAGCCATGGTCAGCGAGCAGCTTGAGGTAACGGAGCTGGCGGAGTGTGGGCAACATGGGAGCAACATAGGCTGGCTCGATGTTTTTTTTTATATCAATCGAGAAATCCGAGCGCGGAATCCCTGTGCGACACCGAGTCGGCTTGACGGGAACGCCGCTCAGGCTTTCGAGTTGGAAGATCATGCCAGCGTCGTATCCACACGCGCGTGATGGTGAGACTCCCGGCCTCGCGGGCCGGCGGGCGCTGCTCGTGTTTCCGCGCTACACCCCCTCGTTCGGGACGTTCGAATTCGCCTTTCCGCTGGTCGGCGCGAAAGCGTTCATGCCGCCCCAGGGTCTCCTGGTCATTGCCGCCGCCCTGCCGACGAACTGGCAGGTGCGCTTTGTGGACGAGAATCTGAAACCGGCCAGCGCCCGCGACTTCGCCTGGGCCGAGGTGGTGTTCGTCAGCGGCATGCACATCCAACGCGGCCAGATCAACGATATCAACCACCGCGCCCACGCCGCCGGACGGACGACGGTTCTGGGTGGACCTTCGGTGTCGGCCTCACCCGAGTACTATCCCGATTTCGACTATCTGCATGTTGGCGAGCTGGGGGACGCCACCGAGGCGCTGTTCGCGCGCCTCGAGGCCGATACCGCGCCGCCGTCCGGCCAGGTGCGTTTTGTCACCGAGCATCGGCGCGATCTCGCCGACTTTCCGCTGCCGGCCTATGAGATCGCCGAGCTCAAGAACTACTTCATGGGCTCCATTCAGTTTTCCAGCGGCTGTCCTTACGACTGCGAATTTTGCGACATCCCCGCCCTCTACGGGCGCATTCCGCGTCTGAAGACGCCGGCCCAGGTGTGCGCCGAACTGGACAAGCTCCGGGCATGCGGCGTGGGTGACGCCATCTATTTCGTGGACGACAACTTCATCGCCAACCGGCGGGCGGTGCGCGAACTCCTGCCCGCGCTCATCGATTGGCAAAAGGCCAACGGCTATCCTGTCCGCTTCGCCTGCGAGGCGACGCTCAATATCGCCAAGCGTCCCGAAATCCTGGAGGATATGCGCGAAGCGTCGTTCCAGACCATCTTCTGCGGCATCGAAACGCCCGAGCCGGACGCCCTCCAGGCCATGGACAAGGGCCACAATCTCATGGTGCCGATCCTGGAAGGGATCGAGCGGCTGAACGCCTACGGCTTTGAGGTCGTTTCCGGCATCATCATGGGGCTCGACACCGACGCGCCGGAGACACCGCGCCACATCCTCGACTTCATCGAGGCCAGCCAGATTCCGCTCCTGACCATCAACCTTCTTCAGGCCTTGCCGCGCACCCGGCTGTGGGACCGCCTGGCGGCCGAAGGCCGGATCACCGACGACGAGGATCTCGAATCCAACGTGGTCTTTCGCCTGCCCTACGCCCAGGTGGTGGACGCTTGGCGCGCCCTCGTGGCGACGGTCTACGCGCCCGAGGCTCTGTTCGCCCGCTTCGAACACCAGGACAGAGTCACCTACCCCCACCGCCTGCAGCCGCCGCGCAAGGTCACCGCCGCGGACGTGAAGCGGGGAATGGCCATCCTCTCGCGCATACTTTGGACCTGCGGGGTCAAGGCGCGTTATCGGCGCGTGTTCTGGGCTTTCGCGTGGCCCAGGCTCAAGGCGCTGGATATCGAGCGCGTCATCTCGGTGGGCGTGGTGGCCCACCACCTGATCAGCTTCGCCGACGAGGCCGCCCAGGGCCGCCAGAACGCCTCGTTCTATTCACGAAAGGTGTCGCCGCGGGGCGCGCCGGGGGTGGGGGGGGGCGCGCGCCCCCCCCCAGGGATGTTTGCCGGCCCCGGGGGG
>Ga0302314_10009225_pt1 | contig 17493 bp, 13 predicted proteins | sample III_Palsa_N2_3_FD_200533 | JGI IMG/M metagenome (GOLD analysis project Ga0302314, IMG submission 200533) | Peat permafrost microbial communities from Stordalen Mire near Abisko, Sweden - III_Palsa_N2_3 | ecosystem: Environmental > Terrestrial > Soil > Palsa > Peat permafrost | place: Sweden...
ATCTACATCTTGCTGTTCGTGGCCACCGCTCCGCTGTGCGAGGAAATCCTCTATCGCGGCTTGCTGGTCGCCTGGCTTCGTCGCATCGGCTGGAGAGACTCCGCCATCTGGCTGGCGGGCAGCCTTATCTTTGGCGCCAATCACTGGATCCCGCTTGGCTTTGTTTGGAGCGCCGTCATGGTCGTGCTCGGCGCCATATTATTCGCGCTACGCCTGCGCTACGGCTCGCTCACGCCCGCCTGGCTGGTGCATTTTCTGTTCAATGCGCAACCGCTTCTGATCCTGCCGCTGATCGCCTGGCGGCCCTAGTTCGCCGTCCCGCGATCGGCCAGTGCGGGATTGCCATTGATCAATTCTCCAGGTCAGCCGCGAGATAGGTCCGAAAAACAAGTCGGGGAACCAGGGAAGGAGGACAAGCTTGTCTGATGGCGCAGTTACTCGACCACAAAAAACAAGGCTAGTTGACCGCCTTAGTCTTGCCAGCGAGGCCTTGAAAATTGAATATCGCCGAATTGCTTTTCGGGGAACTATAATGCGGGCTTATATTCTTGCCGGCAGCCTGGCTCTTGCAGTCGTCGGAAATGCCAACGGCTCCGTTATTGATGCAGGCGCGGATGCGCAGAAATCCTGCCGGTCACTTATCGAGGGCTCGTTTCGCGATTACAACGAGGCGCGGTCTGCCGGTTCATGCGAGGGAATGGTCGAAAGCGCGATGGTATTTGCGCCAAACATGCCGGCTGACGTGCGTGGATGCCCGCCGCCGCAAGGTAGTGTTCTGGAAAGCGTCAAGGTGCTGTTGCGGTACCTCGACAACAATCCGGATCGGCTGGAGGAGGCTGGGATTACCCTTGCTTTCGAAGCGTTTAGGGATGCGTGGCCGTGCCGGGGCGACGACGAGCTGGCAGGCGGATCTGCCCCCAAAGCAAAAAAGCGCGCGGCAAAAAAATCAAAACAATAGGCGTGGGTGCCCGGCCTATTTAGTTGCCCCTTGATCGGCCAACGCCGGATTGCCGGCGATCAATTCAACCCGGGTGTTTTCGGACCTGATCGCGCGAACCAATATCCGCGCGGTTTTCATGTGATCCACCGTCACACAGAGGCCGATGATCTGGCCAACCGCCGCGTCGCGCATTGAATCGTCGGAGATTTTCATTGCGATTTCGAGCGCGCGCTTGATGGCGGCCTGGTATCGCTCGGTTTCGGCGGCTTTGTTGCTCTCGGCATGACGGCCGACGACCGTAGCGATTTTTTCCGCGATGGTGCCTGCGGAAGCGCAAATCTTGCGGATCTTCTGCGCGGCTTCGATATCGCCAAGGGGCTGAAGGTCCGCAACTTCCCAGACGTCCGGCGGCCGCGTTTTCTGAAACCAGCGCATCGCGCAACCCCCCTTTCGGTGCCGGAAATATATTCCGGCACCGTCAGGCTTGGCAACAACGCCCGCTTACTCCGCCGCGGCGATCGATTCGACCTCCGTCGTCTGCCGCTCGAACAGACCGCGGTAGATTCCGCCGACGCGGTTGGCGAGCGCGGCATGCGTGCCCTGCTCGGCAATCTCGCCGCGATCGAACACCAGGATGCGATCGAGGCTGCGCACCGTCGACAGCCGATGCGCGATCACGATCGAGGTGCGGTCCTTCATCAGCCGCTCCATCGCCTGCTGGATCAGGGCTTCCGATTCCGAATCGAGGCTCGAGGTCGCCTCGTCCAGGATCAGCACCGGCGCGTCGGCGAGAAATGCCCGCGCCAGCGCCACGCGCTGCCGCTCGCCGCCGGACAACTTGACGCCGCGCTCGCCCACCAGCGTGCCGTAGCCTTTCGGCAGCCGCAGGATGAACTCATGCGCATTGGCAAGCCGCGCCGCCTGCTCGATAGCCGCCATGCTGGCGCCCGGCCGGCCATAGGCGATGTTCTCGGCCAGCGATCGGTGAAACAGGATCGGGTCCTGCTGCACGATCGCGATCTGGCTGCGCAACGAATGCTGCGTCGCATGAGCGATATCCTGACCGTCGATCAGGATCCTGCCGCCGCTGACATCGTATAACCGCTGCACCAGCTTGACGAACGTGGTCTTGCCGGAGCCGGAACGCCCGACGAGGCCGACGCGTTCGCCGGCGCGGATATCCACCGACAGGCCGTCATACAGCGGCGCGCGATGGCCGCCGTAATGAAACGTCACGTCGTCGAACACGATGCGGCCGCCCCGGATGTCGATCGGCTTCGCATCGGCGACATCCGCGATGCCGATGGCCTCGTCGTGGATCGCGACCAGTTCCTCCATGTCGTTGACCGAGCGCTGCAGATTGTTGATGTGCATGCCGACATCCCGCAAATAGGCGTGGATGATGTAGTAGCTGGTCAGCACATAGGTGACGTCGCCGGGCGACGCGCGGCCGGCGATCCACAGCAGCACGGCGCCGCCGATCACGGAAGCGCGCAGGCACAGCAGCACCGTCAACTGCGCCGCCGAGGTGTAGTTGTAACGCAGCCATGTCCGCCGCACCCGCACCCGCCACCGGCTGATGACGCGCGCCAGCCGCGTGTCCTCGCGCGCTTCCGCGCCGAACGATTTCACGACCGCGTTGCACGTCAAGGCATCCGCCAGCGTACCGCCGACCTTGGTGTCCCAGGCATTGGAGATCCGCGCGGCGGGCGCGATGTAGCGCGTCGAAAACAGCACGATCATCGGCAGATAAATCGCCGCCCCCGCGGCGACCACCAGGCCGAGCGACGGCCAGTGCGACCCCAGCAGGATCATCGACCCCAGCAGCACCATCAGCGACGGCAACAGCGCCATCAGGATGGTGTCGTTCAACAGGTCGAGCGCCCACATGCCGCGGGTGATCTTGCGCACCGTCGAACCGGCGAAGCTGTTGGCGTGCCAGTCGGTGGAGAAACGCTGCACGCGCATGAACGCATCGCGCGACACGTCGGACATGATCCGCAGCGTGAACGGCACGATCGCCTGCAGCCCGACCAGCCGCAGGATCATCGATACCAGGCCCAGCGCCACGATCGAGCCGAACGCCACCACCGCTGCATGGCGCGCGGCAGGGTCCGCCGCGCCCGACGTCATCGCATCGACCAGATGGCCGGAGAAAACCGGCATGAACAGGTCGGCCACCGTCGCGCCCAGCAGGCCGCCGGCCACGATGGCGGCAACGACCGGCTGGTTGAGCCAGTGGCGGAACACGAATGGCAGCACCATGCGTATCGCGGTGGGGCGCTTGTTGAGCTTGTCGAGTCGAGCGGTCATGGCGTCATCCGGCTGCGCAGGCGCGCAATACCGGCTCCGTTGGTTGACGCCGCAAGCCGGCAAAAGCCGGGCGCGAACGTCGATGAAAATGCAGCTAACTGGTTAGGAAGCTTTGATAATCGGGACGTCAGGCCCGATCGATGCTGACGAAATGGCCCTTAGCGGGCGAAGCGAGCGTCCAGCATGAGCACCGAACGCGAGGGCGCGGTCTGCGAATACATCGAAATCATGCAAATCCCTCCCAGGTTCGAGTGCGAAGTTCGACAAAGGTCGAACGACAATGCGCTGCTTATAAGTGCATCACGGTCGATTTGCAATATGCGCGGCGGGCCAGACGTGAAGCGGGCGCATCGTGGATCATTTTTGCAACGCACTCAGCGCCTTACGCCCTAAGTCGAGCCCGGTTTCGTTTGATTTGCGAGAAGGCCTGTGTTGGACTTCCCGACAAGCCGTCAACAAGGCGGATCAAAAAGGGAGAGACATTTCATGGCTATATCGGGCTCGAAGTTCGGATATTTGCTCACGGCAACGACGGCGCTTGTTGCGATGGCCGGCGGCGCTGCCGCGCCGGCGTCGGCGCAATCGAGCGAGCCGATCAAAATCGGCGTCATCGCCGAGGTGCAGTCGATCGCCGGCGCAGCAACCCCGGGCGGCGCCCAGATCGCCGCCGACGAGATCAACGCCAAAGGCGGCATCAACGGCCGCAAGATCGAAATCGTCTCCTACGACAACAAGAGCTCGTCGGCCGATTCGGTGCGGGCATTTCAACGCGCGGTCTCCGACGACAAGGTCAGCGCGGTGATTGCGAGCTACATCAGCGAGGTCGTGCTGGCGCTCGAGCCGTGGGCGGCTCGGCTGCACATGCCGCTGATCACGCCGGGTGCTGCGAGCAACGAAATCACCCGCCCGATTCATGACGACTACGACAAGAACAAATATACCTTCCATGGCTATTTGACCTCGGGCGCGCAGGCGCAGGCGGTGTGCGACGCGGCCAAGGACCTCCTGGTCGACGGCATGAAAATGAAGACCGCTGTGATCATGAGCGAGGATGCTGCGTGGACCAAGCCGCTCGATGCGGGCTATGAAGAATGCCTGCCCAAGGCCGGACTGAAGGTTCTCGATCACATCCGCTTCTCGCCGGACACCACGGATTTCACCCCGATCTTCAACAACCTCGAAGCCAAGAAGCCGGATGTGATCGTCACCGGCATCTCGCATGTCGGCGTGCAGCCGACGGTGCAATGGAAAAACCAGCAGGTGCCGATTCCGATGTTCGGCATCAGCGCGCAGGCGCTGAGCCCGACCTTCTGGGCGGACACCAACGGCTCGGCGGAGGGCATCCCGTCGCTGGCGGTCGCAACCGCCAACACCGCTGTGACGCCGAAGACCAAGCCGTTCGCCGCCGCGTTCAAGGCCAAGTTCGGTTCGGACCCCGCCTATACCGGTTACACCGCCTATGACGATGTCTATATCATCGCCGATGCGATCAAGCGCGCCGGCTCGACCGACCCGGACAAGATGGTCGCCGAGCTGGAGAAGACCGATTACGTCGGCACCATCGGTCGCGTGCAGTTCTACGGACGCGACAGCCAGTTCACCCACGGTATCAAATACGGGCCGGACAATGTCAGCGGCCTGGTCTTCCAGTGGCAGGACGGCAAGCAGGTCACGGTGTGGCCGGCCAAGATCGCCGATGGCAAGCTGAAATATCCGAGCTTCTCGCGGCCGACCAATTGAGCGATTGAAACATCCCATGAGAACCGACGGCGCGCCCTAACCGGCGCGCCGTTTTTTTTGCGATGTCAAAAGCGAGCTAATGCGCCGGTTCGGACGATAGCAGCGCGGGCTTCTTCAGCAGCATGACCAAAAGACTCAAGCCGCAATAGAACACCGTCAGGATCAGGAAGGCGTCGCTATATCCCATCACCACCGCCTGGCGGTGGACGATCTGGGACAACTGCTTCAACGCCATCAGGGATGCGTCACCCATGCCCTGCAGGCGCTGGGTCAGCATGTTGAGCGTCTCGGTCGCGGTGGCATTGCCCCAATTGACGCGGTCCTGCAGCCGCGAGATATGCAGGTCGGTGCGGTCGTTCAGCACTTCGTTGATGACGGCAAGCCCGAGCGCACCGCCGAGGTTGCGCGTCAGGTTGAACAGTCCCGACGCGTTCTTGACGCGGTCCGGCGGCAGGGTGCCGAGCGCGATGTTGTTGGTCGGCACCATCGCCAGCATCATGCCGACGCCGCGCAGGATCTGCGGCACCAGCAACTCGTAGAAATCATAGTCGCGGGTTATCCACGTCATCTGGTAGGAGCCGGCCGCGAAGATGATAAGGCCCGCGATGATGAGAAAGCGCATATCGACCTTGAGCATCAGGCGTCCCACGACCGGCGCCATCAGGAACATGGTGGCGCCGGAGACGAACATGGTCTCACCGATCATCAGCGCGCTATAGCCGCGCACTTCGGCGAGATAACGCGGATAGATATAGGTCAAGCCGTACAGGCCGATGCCGACGCAAAACGAGATCATGCAGCCGACGCCGAAATTGCGGTTGGTAAAGGCCCGGATATCGACGATCGGTTCCTTCGCGGTCAGCACGCGCCAGAAGAAGGCGATCGCGGAGACCACGCAAACCGCGGCGCAGATCGCCACCGAGGTATCCTGCAGCCATTCATATTGCGGACCTTCCTCCAGCACGTATTCGGCCGAGCCGAGAAATCCCGCCATCGCAATCAGGCCAAACCAGTCGAAATGATCGAGCAGTTCGAAATTCGGCTCGTCGAAATCGACCAGCGCCAGCACGCCGATGATGATGCCGATGCCGGGCACGACGTTGATGAAGAACAGCCAGTGCCATGACAGCGCGTCGGTGATGTAGCCGCCCACGGTCGGGCCGATGGTCGGCGCCAGGGTGGCGACCAGACCGATGATCGGGCCGACGATATAAAATTTGGAACGCGGAAACACCGTATAGGCGGAAGCGAACACGGTCGGGATCATGCCGGCGCCCAAAAATCCCTGAAACGCGCGCCAGATGATCATCTGCTCGATCGTGGACGCAAATCCGCACAGGAAACTCGATATCGTGAAGCCGGCTGCGGAAATCGCGAACAATAGCCTGGTGCCGAGCGCGCGCGACAGGAAGCCCGACAACGGGATCGCGATCACTTCGGCAATCAGATACGCGGTCTGAACCCACGATACCTCGGTCGAGCTCGCCGAGAGGCCGGCCTGGATTTCGGTCAGCGACGCCGAGACGATCTGGATGTCCAGGATCGACATGAACATCCCGAACACCATGATGAGAAACGCAAACAACCGCCGCGGCGCAATGCGCTCGGATGGAGCGGCCGCGGCATTCATCATCGTCGGCGAGGCGGTGGCGGCGTCAGCCATGATCTGCAGCCCGATGTGATCGTGTCAGCACGGCATACGCCGCCGGGTACTTAAACTATTGCGGGTGGATCGCGGTCGGCGAATCCAGATCGGTGTCGCTGTCGGCATCCTTGGCGCCGTCGCGCGTATCGACGGTAGTATAAACCGACATGCCGGCGCGCAGCAGATTCTGTCGCGCCACATCCTTTGGCACCCGGATCCGGACCGGCAGCCGCTGCACGATCTTGGTGAAATTGCCGGTGGCATTGTCCGGCGGCAGCAACGTGAACACGGAGCCTGCGGCGGGCGAAATGCTGTCGACGATGCCTTCGAACTTGCGCAGGCCGTAGGCATCGACCTTGATCGTCACCGGCTGGCCGGGGCGAATCCGCTTGAGCTGGGTTTCCTTGTAGTTGGCGTCGATGAAGACGTCGTCGAGCGGCACCACATTGCCGAGCCGCTGCCCCACCACGATGTAGTCGCCGGTGTTGACCATGCGGTTGGAGAACGTGCCCTCCACCGGCGCGCGCACCGACGTGAAGTCGAGGTCGCGCTCGGCCTTGGCCAGCGTGGTCTGCAGTTCGGCCAGTTGGGCGCGGGCCTCGGCCTGCTGCGCCCTGGTGACTTCGACGTTATTGACTGCCGTGTCATAGGCCGCCTGCGCCGACTTCACCGCCGCGGCGCCCTGATCGCGCCCGGCCTCCGACACCTCGAAAGTCGCCCGCGAGGCAAATCCCTTGTTGCTCAGATCCTGCTGGCGATCGAAGTCGAGGCCCGCGCGCTTCAAGCCCGCTTCCGCCGATGCCAATTGCGCCTTGGCCTGTTCGACCCCGCTTTCCAGCGCGGTGACCTGCCGGCCGATGCGATCGATGGTGGCCTGCTGGGTCGCGATCCTGGTACGCGCCGCGTCCACCGCGATGCGATAATCGCCGTCGTCGATCCTGAAGATCACATCGCCGCCATGCACGACTGCATTGTCGCCGGGCAGAATCGCCGCGATGTGCCCCGATACCCGGGCGCCGAGCGTGGTGCTGTTGGCGCGGACATAGGCGTCGTCGGTGCCGACGAAGAAACGTCCGACCAGAAAATAATGCACGCCATAGCTTGCGCCGGCGAGCGCCAGCAAAGTCAGGATTCCCGGCAGCACAAACTTGCGCTTGCCGGGCTTCGCTGCGGCGGGTTTGGCGGCTGCGGCGGGTGCCACGACGGGTGTCTCAGGAAGGGGTGGGTCGGCAGCGGGCTTGTCCGGCGTCTCGGCCGGACGGCGCGCGACGACGTCGTCGGCGAGATGCGCGCGAGACGGATCGGCGCCCGCGGCGGAGTTATTCCGCGCCGGGTCATTCTCCGCCATATCGGGCTCGGCACGAACGATACGTGCGGCCTGGTCTCTTGCTGCGGCCATGCCCGGCCTCCTCATCGAATACTACCGTGCAGACGTTGCCAAATTGGCCTCGCCGCACGTTCAATTATTCAAATTAACATTGACCGAACGGTTCGGTCAAGGTATATCTGTACGCTACCGACCATAGACGCCCTTACCTTTCGACACCCTGTCGAGATCGGAATTTCTTTCAGAGAAGCTAAACCAATGGTTGCAGCGCCTTCCACCAGACTACGCGCCGTTGGCGACGAGGATAGCTCAAAACGCCGACAAATTCTCGATGGCGCGAACAAGGTCTTTATGGACCTTGGCTTCGATGGCGCCAGCATGGGCGAAATCGCCCGCGCCGCCGGCGTCTCCAAGGGCACGCTCTATGTCTATTTCGCCGACAAGAACGGGCTGTTCGAAGCCATCGTCGAGGCAGAGACGCTCGAACAGGGCAAGCTCGCGTTCAATTTCGATCCCGCCCGCGACGTTCCCACGACGCTCCGGGAATTCGGCCAGGCCTATATCCAGTTATTGTGCCGGCCGGGCGGCGGATCGGCGATCCGCACCGTGATGGCGATCGCCGAGCGGATGCCGGAAGTCGGCCGCCGTTATTATGAGAATGTGCTGGAGAAGACCATCGATCGCCTCGCCGCCTACCTCGAAGCGCGCGTCAGGAGCAACGATCTTGCGATCGACGATTGCCAGTTGGCGTCGTCGCAATTCATGCTGACGTGTCAGGCGTCGTTGTTTCTGCCGTTGATTTTTCAAGCCGCATCGCCGCCCTCGGCGGAGCGCATGACGCAAGTGGTCGAGAGCGCGACAGAGATGTTTCTGGCGGCCTATGGCGTCAAATCGGTACGCCAGGACGTGAATCCATAAATTCAGAATGGTCGTCGGACGTATCAAGCGCGAGCGCGTGCTATCGCTCCAGCGATGATTTGCATCATCAGGCCGACTACCCATCCCAGCATTACTGCTATTGTCCAAAAGATGTGCGGATTTTCCCGAAGCACGATCACACCGACCGATACAAATGCCGTCAACGTCGCGAGAAATGTACCTGCGGCGCTGAGAAATTCTGCAGTATCAATCTTTCCGCCGGAACCACCTTTTGAGGCCTCGGCATTTAGTCCGTGAAAAGCCAGAGGCGGAGTATCAATTCCGAGGTAGAACCCAACTGCGCCACCAATCATCATGATGACCAAAAACCCCTGGGAAGCGAACGCCGCGACACTGGAGCCCACATATGCGGCAACAAACAAACCGCATGCTGCTCCAGCCAACGCAAGCCCAAAGCGTTCCAGGACGTGGGCCATCTTTCTCACGCGGAATTGCATCATCGTAACCCGCCGAGCCCGAAGACACTAAGCTAGGACAATGTTCTGCCGTGCGGAAGAGCCAACGCGCGAGTTCCCAAGGCGAAGGGAGTGGCAAGCCGCAGTTTGCGGTTGCCGATGTCCGTTCCGGGCCATTCGCCTCATTCTGAACGGACGCCGATGGCTCCGCAGCGAATTCGGGGCCGCGCCCTAGTCGTCTTCGGCGTCGTCTTCGTCGGCCTTGGGCCGATGCGGCAATGGCTTGCCAAGCGATCCCGTGACCGCCGGTTCACGCGCATAAGAATTGGATCCATAGGAACTGGACCCATAGGAATTGGAAGCATAGGGATTGCGCCCCGACGCGCGCGCCGCGACTTCCTCGCCCGACATCGCCGCCGGCTGGCAGATGATGGGCCGGCGGGCGCGGCGCATCAGGTCAACGTGGATATGATTGTAATGATAGACGTTGGATCCGGGCGCCAGCACGGTGGTGAACTCGCGGCAGGCTGACGCCTGCACGTCGTGCAGAAAGCCCTGCTCTTCCGGCACGCCCTTCCAGCCGGTCTCCACCGAAATGCGCCGGCCATCGGCCAGCGTGAAGGCCGCGATGTCCAGCGCGTTGCCGAAAGCGTGTTCGGAAATATGCGCGCGCGAATTGCCGTTCATGCCGCGGCAGGAATAGGCGGATATCTGCTTGATCTCGACGACGCGCGCGCCGAACCAGCGCATCGCGGCCGGTTGCACGGATTCCGCCAGCCAGTGGTCCAGCACCGAGACGATCGGACAGGCCAGCGTCGCGGTGGGTTTGACCGCAACCGGCCCGAACGCGGCGACGGAGTTGCCTTGCGCCGGACCGGGACCGAGCCGCGGCAGGCTTTCGGCTGGCGCAGCATCAGGGCGTTGCGAATAGGGCGCCGGATAATTGTCGCGCGGCGGATAGGCCTGCGCATCCGGATACGGCCGGGCGCCCGGCTGACTTCCTAATTGTCCTGGCGTGCCCTCGGCCGGGAGCTCGATTTCATCGTCTTGCGGCGTGACGCCGGGCGCCGTCAGTGAAACCGGACCGTTGGGCGCAGCGCCGTAGGCCGGTTGGCGCATCGTGCTGTCACGATACGGTGAAGTCTGGGGCGGCGGCTGAGAAGCCGGCCAGCGCGGCTGATTACCGATGGCTGCGGGCGGCCGCAGGTCATCGTCGGCAAAACCGAAGCTGCTGTTGCTTTCGCCAAGCGCTGCGACCTTGAGCGGGAATTCCGCACCGCAAACGCCAGGGCCCGAAATCGGGTCGATGCGGACAAGATCGGCGCTCTCCTTGACCGCGCCGGACTTCAGACATGCGATTTCGGCCTCGGCCCGCCACGGTTCGCGCTCCTCGGACTGAAACAATCCGCGACCGCAACCCGCCAACGAGACGAGGACGAAGGAGCCGACGAGATACAAACGAACTCCGCGCGTCATCCGCGCAACATCGGCCAATTTATTTAACGACTCTTCAACGCGTTGTTTTCACGAGTTTTTAACCACGTTGCGGAGGGGCCGGTGCGTTGCACGGTGGCGATAGAGCAGCACGGCTGACTTTCTTGGACGGGAACAGCTTGATACGTTGCGCGTTAATGCGGGCAGCGAGGTGAACCAACGGAGGTTTCCCGTGACTTTCGTCAGCAAGCTGAGCGTTGTTGCCGCGTATCTCGCGTTCGCGTTTGTCGGCGCGATTGTGCTGGGCGTGATCTAAGGACATGATCTAAAGCTTCGCACGTCAGAGTTTACAGCGCCCGGCGGGCTGGTCATTCCAGCCGCCGGGCGTTTTCGCGATGTTCGATGGGCCTGCGCGATGTGGCGAATACGAATCCTGTCTCTGCTCCGGCGCGTATCTCTCATCTGCGGCTGCGTCGCGATGCTCAGTAGCGGCGCCTTGGCCGCGACATGGTCCACGACGGATCTCAAGTCCGGCGCGGCACTCCCCTCAGGCACTACCACCTTCAACACCGTGACTGTGACCTGGCAGGTCGGAAACTATCTTTCCGATGGCCTGCAGATCTACGGGCTGCTCTGCATCCCGACCTCGCTCCCCGGTCCGTACCCGATAGCGATCCTGAACCATGGGCTGGTGCAACCCGCCGTGGGCTTTCCGCCGAAATACCCTGGGATCGAATCGATGGGATGGACCGGCTGCACCGAAATGGCCGGCAACGGTTGGCTCACGGCGATCACCACGTACCGTGGCGAGTTCATCGACCAGCTTCCGGCGCCGTTCGCGAACTTCCGCGGCACGTCCGACGGCTTGCTCGAGCTTTGCCTTGGCGAGGTGGACGACGCCCTCAATTTGCTTTCCGCGGTGACCGCGATGCCCACCGCCAATGCGAGCCACGTTCTGATGTGGGGCCATTCGCACGGGGCCTGCATTACGGAGCGAGCGGTTGAGAAGGGCGCGGCGGCTCAGATCGCGGTCTCGCTCGACGGCCCGACCGATTTCACGACCTGGAGCGGCAACAACAAATTGCTCGCTCCCACGACCGCCGATCAGGACGCGCGATCGTCCGCCTGGGTGGGGAATAATCCGACCGCGCTCGGCAATGTCAGATTTCTGCGGGTGCAGGCCGAGGGTGACGCGACGGTGACCCCCGATCAGGCCTGCGAACTCGCCTCAAAGCTCCCTGCAAGCGTCAACTACCATTTGTATTCCGGCAGGACTCCGCCGGGGGTCTACTACGGGGCTCCCAAGGAGTGCTCGGCTTTTCCGATTCCGTGGGTGAATTCGCCGCCGGGAAAGTTCGGCTATCCGCTCCCCGACGAGATTGCGGGTGGCACCTGGTCGTCGCCGACGCTGCTGATGTACAGCGGGCTCGATCATCAGCTGATTCTGGGCAAGGCGTGGCCGGAGTTTGCAAGCTTCGTCAATACCGTTGCACAGAGCGGCGGCTGGCACGCATCGGTTCCGTCCGAGTACATCCCGTTTTACTGATCCCGCCAGCGGCGTTCGGAGGGGACGACTACGATCGCGGCTCCCGCGATATCCCCCGGTCGGTCATCAGCCTTGCCGGCTTGATATCGGCCCGGCTCCAGATATTTCCGGAACAGAAGAACCTGCCCAGGGCACAGGCTTCGACCCGGAGCGAATTCGGCCCCTTCATCGCGATCGTGCCGTAATAAATCTTGCCGCTGTCGCGGCTATAGATCGTGCCGGACCATTCGGAAGGCGCTTTCGACCTCATGTCGACCAGCACCGTCTCGCCCTTGGCGTTCGTCAACGGATCGAGCACATAACCGCAGAGCGACTGGCCGCAGGGCTCGATGCGGACCATTCCCTTGCGTCCTTCGGACTGCCAGTCGCCGAGCGGCGTATCGGCCGGCTCCTCGTCGACTTCATGCGAGACTCTGGAGACGCGCGGCGCGGGTTGCGGCGCCGGCGTCGCAACGTCGGTAGGCCGCGCCGGCGGCATTGGCGACGGCGCGATCGCAGCCGTGTTGGCCGGCTGAATTCGCACCGGCGGACCTTCCGGCGCCGGTGTTAGCGGCGGCCGAGCTTGCGGCGGCAGGATCCGCGGCGGCAGTTGAAGCGCGGTGACGACCTGTTGCACCGCTGGAACCGCTGACTGGAGCGTCGCCGGCGGCGCGCAGATGGCTGATGGCGCTGGGCTGTTTACCGGTGGAACGGAGGCTTGTGTTTGCGCTGGCGCGGATGACGGCGCCGACGCGGTCACGTCGCGATCATCGTCATATCGATCGCGACCGCGCTTTTCATAAATTCCAGGAATCGATACCGAGACGCACGAGGCTGAATTGCAATGGCGCGGCGCCCCGATGTGGATGCGGTGTCCGCCGATCACGAACGAAATCGAGTCGGCGGCATGGACCGGCGAACCAAGCACCATCAGGACGGCAAGCGGCGGAAAGAACAGCTTCATCTGATGTCTCCGGATCATGTCCGGAAAACTAGACCTGAGGCGACGCCCCCCGCTGTGATGTGAGTCACCCCTTCCCGCCCCGTGATGCGCATCACAGAACGCGACATCGGGCGGACATAGGATCGGGGCGAATTCACAAGCTGCCTTAACCCACAAGCTGCCTGGAGGCTGACATGAAGAAGCTCACCATTCTCGCGGCGCTGCTGATGGCCAGCACGGCCGCCCATGCCGGCAATTCGATTTCCTTCGATGTCAACGGCAACCATGTCCGCGTCGAGCTGCCGAGGAATTGCGACTCGCTGTCCTGCATCAAGATCTCCGCTCCCGGTCTTTCCGGCTCCGGTTTCGGCTTCAAGTCGAAACGCCTCGACGACGACGATTACGCCGACAACTCGACTACCTCCGCGCCTGTGCAAAACAGTGTTGCCGCGCCGGCGGTTCAGGCTCCGGCGCCCCAGCCCGTAGCGCCGGTCGCGAGCAGCGCCCCGCTTGCGCCGACGACCATGGCGTCCACCGCTCCGGTGGAGCCGGCGCCTGTCGTCAACAATGTTGCGCCGGCCGCGCCGGTGGCGCCCACTTCCGCTCCTGTCGCCGCGGCGGCCGCCGTCTTGGCCTCGGCTCCGGTTGCCGCAGCGCCGGCGCCTGCCCCGACCACGCCGCTCGGCGTCTGGGCCACCGAGGAAAATAAGGGCAACGTTCGCATCGAGGAATGCGGAGCGAACCTCTGCGGCTACGCCGTGAAGACCGGCGAGAAGATCCTCATCAGCATGAAGCCGTCGGGCGCCAAATGGACCGGCCAGATTCATGATCCGGACAGCGGCAGCAATTACGACTCCACGATCGCGATGAAGGGCACCAATGCCCTGAAAGTTCAGGGTTGCGCCTTCGGCGGCATGTTCTGCGGCGGCCAGACCTGGAAGCGCGTCAGCTAAAACGCATCAGCCGGAATATGTCTTTACTTTGAACGTCGAACGCCACGCTTGTGCAAACACAGAGCGTGGCGTTCGATCGTTTCGGCTTCCCATTCATCTGGCATTCAGCCGCCGGAGCCCTCAATCGCGGGACTGCTGTCGGTATCGTCCGGGATTCAAGGTGACATCGTGATGAGGCATCGGCTTTCGGTCACAGCACTTTCGCTCGCCACCGGGCTTGCGCTCATGGTGCTGGGCGGCACGGCCAACGCCTATGCGATGCCGTCGCCGATGCAAAGCGGGCAGATGGCGGCAACCGGCGAAGCGACGCAAGGTTTGACGCGGCTCGCGCAAGCTCAGGTTCCGACCCCGCCAAGGCAACCATCCGCTGCAGCCGCGGCACCCTTGCCTGCGCAACCGGCCAACGACGAGCCGATCGGAAACGTGGCAACATTGACCGGCAGCGCGACCGTCACCCGCAACAACGCAGCAACGCCGCTCAAGCTGCAGGACGACATTTTCCAGAACGACGTGCTGAAGACGTCGGCGAATTCCACGCTCGGCGTCACTTTCAACGATGCCACCACGTTCAACCTCACCGCCAACGCCACCATCACCATCGACAATTATGTTTATGAGGAAGGCAGCAAGCAGAACGCCGCTTTGTTCGATATCGCCAAGGGCACGGTGGCCTTTGTCGCGGCCGAGGTCGCCCATACCGGCGATATGAAAATATCGACGCCGACCGCCTCGCTCGGCATTCGCGGCACCACCGGCCTCGTCGAAGTGCCGGAGGGTGCTGCCGCCAACAACCCGAACAATGTGGCGATCAAGCTTTATCCCGACGCGGACGGCAGGGTCGGACGGATCGAGGTCAACGATCGCAGCGGGGCGCGGCTGGGATTCCTGACCCAGGGCGCCTCCGGCTTCACCATTCGGCCGGGTGCCGGTGGACGCTTCAGCGCGGCGCCGCTGGTGATTTCGCCGCAGCAGGCGCTGCGCGATCAGGGCATCGTGCGTCAGGTTCATGCCGCGCAGAGCGTCGGCCGCCAGATCGTCAGCCAGCAACGCGCGTTGCGGCAAGCCAATCCGAACAGAAACAATCCGGGCAGGAACAATCTGCGCAACAATCCCAATCCGAACCTGCGCAACAATCCGGCGGGTCAGCCCGGACTGCAGCGGCAAAACGGCCTGCCGCAGCGTCCCGGTTCGCCGCAGGCACCGAACCCGCAAAACCGCCAGGGACAATTGCCGCCGCCAGGCGCGCCGCAACCAGGTGTACGACAACCGGGCGTGCTGCAGCCCGGATTGCAGCGGCCGGCGAATGGTCCTGGCATCCAGCGACCCGTAATTCAGAACAGGCCCGCACTGCCGCGGCGGCCCGCCCCGGCGCCAAAGGGAAAACCGCCGAAGCAAAAACGCTAGGTCCTCTTGGGATTCGACTCAAGAAGCGGCCGAGGGCCACGCAAGAGTTCGTCATGCCCGGGCAGAAGCGCGAAGCGCGTCTTCGCGCTGGATGTCCCGGGCATCGACGTCTTCGCTGCACTTAAACAAGAAAGACGTGGATGGCCGGGCATAGGCGAGCGGAAGCGACGCCGTCCTTCGGACGGCTGTGCCCGGCCATGACGAAAACTCGATTCAAGTTGGGCAGTAGGCCGTAGCCGGATCAGGCTGCCCGGCTCAGCCAATCGCGCATTTTCCGCACCAGGCTCCGGCGAGCGTGTCGATCGGCGCTCATCGCCTCGCTCTCGGTTGCTTCCGGCGTTGCGCCGGCCGCAGCGGGTTCAGCGTCGATGGCCGATTCGGTTTCTACCGATTGCGGCACCATCTGGAACTCGTCGGCATAAACCGCCGCTTCAATTTCCGCGGCTTCAGCTCCCACTGCCGCAGCTTCCACCACACCCGTTTCCACGCCATCGCGCTCGACCAATGCGTTGACGTCCTGCGCGACCTCGGCGAAATCGGGCGCGGCGACCTCCGGCATCGGTTCGGAAATCGTAGGCGCTGGCGCAGACGGAGGCGCCGCGGCAGGTTCCGGCACAGCGCGGCGGCTGCGGCGCTTTTCAGCTGCGGGCTGCTTGGCGCGGGATCGCCGCGTGGACTCGGCGGTGGCGGCCGCCTGCAACGCGATCGGACCGACATTGGCAAGAAACGCGCGCTCATATCCGCGCGACAGCCGCTCGACGGCAGCATCCAGCGGCAGCCAATCGACCGCCCTGACGTCTCGCATCAATTCGTGAACCGCATCGCCGCTGGCTTCCATGCGCCAGTAATGCACGACCTTGGATCGCCCGCCGGACTCGTAAACCAGCGTGCCGAGGAATTCATGCACGGACACATCATGTCCGGTTTCTTCCAGCACTTCGCGTTCGGCGGCGGCGCGCGGCGTCTCGCCGTCGTCGAGCTTGCCCTTGGGCAGCACCCACTCATTGCGCTTGCGCAGCCGCACCACCGCGATGCGCGGATTTTTCTCCGGCCGCAGCACAATGCCTCCTGCCGCCAGAACAGGCACTCGCGCCATCTGTTGTTCCATGTTTGCGATGTCGAATCGGATTCAGGCAAAATTATATAAGGACATGTGATGACAATACCAGTTACGTCGACGATTTTCGCATCAAGGGTTGCCCGGCGCGAATTCGTGTTCCTTCCACGATGTCGTCACAAAACTCGAAATGGTCCGGCGCCAGCACGATGATGGTCGAGCCGTGCTCGAACCATCCGAGCTCGTCGCCCTTGCGGACGCTGGCGTCACAATCGAATACCGTCGGACCGCGCGTCTGCGCGTTGAGCATGATGTCGAGGCAATGCAACCGGATGCTCGCGACCAGAATCGCCGCGACTGGCACCAGGGTCAACGCTTCGCCGGTGGAAAGCCGGGTTTGCAGCACGGCGCGCTCGTTCTTGCAGAACAACCGCTCGACCCGCTTGAGCGCGATCGGATTGACGTTCCAGGTGTCGCCATGGATGAACGTCACCCGCTCGATCCGGCAGTCATAGGGCGCGTGGAAGCGATGATACATGCTCGAAGTCAGCCGCAGCGTGATGAAGCGCCCATTGCGGTGCGCCTCGACCAGAGCGGGATCGCCGAGCAGATCCAACAACGAGTAAGGCGCGCCCTTGATCTGAAACAATTCGGTGTCGGCGATCGCGCCGTGGGCGCCGACAATGGCATCCGAGGGGCTGACCACGATCGCGGGGTCCGGGTCGGCCGGACGCAGGCCGGGGCGTAGCTCGCGGGTAAAGCAGTCATGCAGGCTCTTGAAGCTGGTTTTCTTCGCCTCGGACAGATCGAGGTCGGAAAACATCCGCCAGCAGGCGATCGAGAGGTCGCGGACCAAGGGCTGCTCGATCTTGCTGAAC
>Ga0302314_10009227_pt1 | contig 17492 bp, 15 predicted proteins | sample III_Palsa_N2_3_FD_200533 | JGI IMG/M metagenome (GOLD analysis project Ga0302314, IMG submission 200533) | Peat permafrost microbial communities from Stordalen Mire near Abisko, Sweden - III_Palsa_N2_3 | ecosystem: Environmental > Terrestrial > Soil > Palsa > Peat permafrost | place: Sweden...
GCAAGGCGATCATCGCCGACGCTCAGAAAACGATCCAGGACGCCGACGCGACGGTGGTTCAGGTTCGCGACTTGGCCAAATCCAGCGACAATCTGGTTAACGGGGACGGCAAGCGGGCGCTTGCCAAGCTGGCGGACGCGGCGACTGAACTCCAAACCAGCGCCAAGAGCCTGCATGGCATGATCGACAACCTCAAAGGTCCGACGACCGACTTCGCCACCAGCGGCCTGCCGCAGATGACCAGCGCCATCGTCAGCCTGCAAAGGATGACCGAGCACGTCGATCAGGTCATCGGCGACATCCAGAGTAATCCGCGCGGCCTCATCGCCAAGCCGCCCGCCAAGGAAATCGAGGTTAAGCCATGAGGCTGCATTCCCTGCTGGCCGCGGCGCCGGCCATCCTGCTTGCGGGCTGTGTAACCCTCCTCCCCAAGGAGACACCGTCGCAACTCTATCGATTCGGCGGCGAACTGACGCCCGTGGACCACAGCGGCGCGCAATCCGTCTTCGCAGTTCAACCCTTAACGCTTGGGTTCAATCGGGCCGCGGCTGGGGATCTCATCCTCACCACCGCCGGAAATGAGGCGGCCTACATCAAGAGCGCGCGATGGGTCGGCGGGGCGCAAATCCTGTTCGACCAGGCGCTTTCCAATGCGTTCGACGCCGATCCCGGGCCGGCGCGCCTGATGGCGCCGGGCGAGCCGGTGCGGCCGGACTATTTCCTCAAGGTCGATGTACGCACTTTTGAGACGCGCTACCTACAGGGCCAGAGTGCGCCGCCCACCATCGTGGTGGTGGTCGACGCCGCGCTCAGCCAACCCTCCGACCGCAAGCTCACGGGCGAGCGCATCTTCACCGCCAGCATTCCAGCCCAGGAAAACCGCGCCGGCGCCATCACGAACGCCTACGATCAGGCGGTCACTCAGGTGCTTGGGCAACTCGTGAAGTGGGTGGACGCAAAAGGCGTCGGCTAATCGGACGTTAGCCCCGCCTGGCGCTTGGCTGCGGTCAGCGTGTTGCGCAACAGGCAGGCGACGGTCATCGGCCCGACGCCGTTGGGCACCGGCGTGATCCAGCCGGCTACTTCTGACGCCTCCTTGAAGGCCACATCGCCCACCACCTTGGTCTTTCCAGCGGCGGCCTTGACCGGGTCGCGGAAGGGCACTCGGTTGATGCCCACGTCGATGACGGCTGCGCCAGGTTTGATCCAGTCCCCGCGCACCAGGGCCGGCTTGCCGACGGCCGCCACCAGGATGTCCGCGCGGCGACAGATTGCCGGCAGGTCGCGGCTCCGCGAGTGCGCCAGGGTGACCGTGCAGTTGGCCCCCAGCAATAGCTGGGCCACGGGCCGGCCAACCAGGACCGAGCGGCCGACGACGACCGCCTCCAGGCCGTCGAGCTTGCCAACGGTCTCGCGCAACAGGATCAGGCAGCCGAGCGGCGTGCACGGAGCGAGGCCCGGGAGGCCACTGGCCAGACGCCCGGCGTTGATCAGGGTAAGGCCATCCACGTCTTTTTCCGGATCGATCACGCCGATCACGGCCGCGGAGTCGATCCCCGAGGGCAAAGGAAGTTGAACCAAAATTCCGTGGATCGCCGGGTCGGCGTTCAGGCTCCTAACCAGCGCCTCGATCTCGGCCTGTGAAGCGTCGGCGGCCAGACGATGAGTCACCGAGTGCATGCCGGCGGCCAGGCTCTGTTCACCCTTGGAGCGCACGTAGATCTGGCTGGCCGGGTCTTCCCCCACCAACACCACGGCCAATCCTGGCCGCAGGCCGTGGTCGGCCGCAAGCCGCGCCACCTCCTGGCCTACCCGCGCGCGCAAGGCGTCCGCATAGGCCTTGCCGTCGATGACCCGCGCGCCGCTCAAATCAGTCGAGCCCGTAGAGTGCGTCGTAGGGGTCGACCTTGCCGGCGACAATGTCGCTTACCTTCACCGCGGGATAGCCCACCTCGCCCGCGGCGCTCGCGCGCCAGGCCCCGATGATCTCATCACGCAGTTCGTCCGCGCCGGCCGCCACGCGGGCCGCGGCGAAGGCCCGGCCAGCGGCCGTTGCGTCCACGAATGCGCGGGTCTTCTGGAGCCGGTAGAACGGGATGACCGTGGCGTTGGTGGCTTGGAGATAGCCGACCGTCCGCTGCTCGATCGAGCAGCGGCAGTCACGGTAGGGTGACATGTCCGCCCGAACCGCCGCGGGATCAACGAAGTCTCTAATAAACGCGCCCTCGAAGAAGGCGTGAACGCGATCCTGGGTAAAGCCCTCGGGATTGGGCAGAGCGCCCCAGCCGTTGTAATGAATCGAAACGTGCATCGGCTGACTTCCGTCCCCCACGTAGTGGGCCAGCGTGCCCAGATCGCGCAGGATCAGGCTCTCGCGCCGCCTGGCGTCCTCGGCTAGCCAGGCACGATGGGCAGGATCAGCGACCTTCCGCGCCGCGGCCGTCTCCGCGCGCCAATAGGCGAAGTCCTTGGTCAGCTGCTGCCAGCCATCGATGATCGAATAGGGCAGATAGCCCGCCTTCCAGCTGTCGGCGCCCGCCGACCGCAGCGCCGTCTCATAGAGCGCCCGAGTGGGGGGCAAATCCGCGAGCAACGGGCCGCCCATAATCCGACCGTCATCGCCGACGTCCACGAAATGGCCCGGGTCGCGGTCGGCGTCGTGAATGCGCCCCGCGTCCCGCCAGCGGTCCGGCTCCCGCGCCAGCTCGCCGATAGCTTCGACCGAAGAACGAGAGCGAAGAAACGCCGGCAGGTCTGCCGGCAATGCTTCAATAGCCAGCCGGCCGATGATTCTGTGACCGGTGGAGCCCCAGGCCAAGACGCTGTGCGGCGCAACAGCCGCCATAGCCGCACAGGCGGCCGAAACGAACAGGCGGCGAAGGTGCATGAGACGTTCCAGGGCAAGGGATCGGCGCACTCATGAGGCATGCCGCGGTCGCCCGCAAGGCCAACGAAATCGCGACAAAGCGCCGCGGTGCACAACGCGCTCACAGAGTTTTTACAGGTAAAATCGGAGTCCGTTTGGTGTATCGAATTACCATTCAAATCAATCAACATCACTTGGCAATATAATAGGCTATAAGTAATCGATAGACGTGGAATTATTAACATCTATTGAGTTGACTACCCACATAAGCTAAGTTGCCGCAGCGTTAGTCTGAAAAAAGCTGTTGCCCTACCGGAATTGGGTCGCTAGCGTGGTTGAAACGGGCCCGCAGGGGCTGCCGCCGGGGATTTCCCTTTTGAAGAGCTTTCTCCCCGGACTGGCCGTGCTCGCCATTGCTTTGCCCGTCGCGGCCTATGCCGACAGCCCCGATCCGATCGGTGATTTGATCGGCAAGGTGGAAGCCAAGGTGCAGCCGATTTTGGCCACCTTCGGCCTCAAGGCCACGCTCTATCACGGTAGCGAACGGGGCATGAGCTCCAGGGATTCGCTGGGCTGCAAAGTGGTCCCCATGCGCACGGCGGCCGTGGACGGGGTCAAGGTGCCGCGCCACAGCCTCCTGTTCATCAAGGAAACCGTTGGCCTGCCGATGCCCGACGGCCGGCGGCATGACGGCTATTGGTACGCCTCCGACACCGGCGGAGCGATTCACGAGGGGCGGATTGACCTTTTCACCGGCCAAAACGCGCATTCCATGACACCCCTCATGCCGCTCAATCTGGCGACGGTGACCGTGGCCATGGTCGGCAAGTTCGAAGGCTGCCCGAAGGACTGAGCCTGGCGGCCTGACTCAGCTATCGCGGCATGGCCGCAACGTTTCCTCCGTCGACAGGAATGATCGCGCCGGTGGTCTTTTCCATGAGCGCCGTGAATACAAAAGCTTGCGCCACGTCGGCGGCGGTCACTTCAGCGCCCAGCAAATTTCCGGCCATATAGGCGTCCGTGCTTACACCTCTCGCCGCCGCGCGGCTTTCGATCATCTCTGGCGTGAGCAGACCTGAGCGGATGCGGTCGGGATTGAGGCCGTTCACACGTACGCCGTCGGCGCCTAGTTCGAGCGCGTATTGCCGCATGAGCGCTAGTAGCGCGGCCTTAGGGGCGCCGTAGGCGCCAAACTCCGGGCCAGGATTGAGCGCCTGTTTGGACACATTGAACAACAGAACCCCACCCAAGCCTTGAGTACGAAAGCGGTGGGCGGCGGCGCGCGCCACGTTCTGATGGGCGAAGAAATTGAGTTCGAAGCTCCGCCGCAGCGTTTCGTCCGGCAGGGTGGCCATCTCGCCGCTCAACGCCACGCCGGCGTTGGAGACGACGATGTCAAGGCCGCCGAAGCGCGCGCAGACTGCGTCAAACGCCCGCTCCACCTCATCGGTGCGGGTGACATCGCAGCCAACCGCCAAAGAGCGGGATGAGATGGCCGACGCCAAGGTTCCGACCGCGTCGGCGTTGAGGTCGAGCAGGGCCAATTCCGCGCCCTCAGACGCGAACGCCCTGGCGGTGGCCGCGCCGATGGCGCCGGCGGCGCCGGTGATGGCCACCACGCGGCCCTCCAGGCGACGCGCCGGCCGCTTGCCCAGCTTCGCCTGCTCCAGAGACCAGTACTCCATATCGAAAGTATCCGCCTCGCCCACGGGTTCGAACCGTCCCACGGCCTCGGCGGAGAGCAGCGTCCGCGCCCAGGCTTCGGCGATATCGCCGACGACGGCCGCTTCCGGCGAAGTCCTTCCCAGAGCGGCCAGTCCCAATCCCGGAATGGCCACCACGCGGGGCATGGGATCGAGCATGGTGAGATTGCGTCCGGCGCGGACCTGGTTACGCGCGAAGTATGCTTGGTAGGCGTCGCTGTAGGCCTCGAGAGAGGTGGCCGCGTTAGCCCGCCAGAGTGCAAGATCGCCCATGGGCGCGCCGAGCACCAACGGATGAGCCTTTGTGCGGATCACGTGATCGGGCGTCGCAACGCCTCGGCCAGCCCAGTCCGCCAAGCGCGCGTCACCGGCCGCGGTCATCGCCGCGTCGCTGCTGCGCAGATCGACGATCCATCGCGGCGAGGCGCCGAGCGCGCCGCGCAGCACAGGCAAAACGCTCGATGCCGGGGCAACCTTGGCAGTCGAAGACGGCGCAACGCGTGGACGAGCCGCAATGACAGCCTCGGCCACGCTGACCAGATCGATCATGCGCTCGTAGCTTTCGCGGGCGCTGGCGCCAAAGCTGAACAGACCATGCTTCAGGAGCGCCAGGCCCTCAAGGCCGGCGCGATAGGCCGCGGCGGCCTGTTTGGCCAGTTCGAACCCCGGCATAACGTAGGGGACGCAGGCGACGCGCTCACCATAGATCTCGCCGATCAGGCGCTCCGCGTGCGGCTGATCGGCCAGGGCCAGGAATGCCGTCGCGTGGGTGTGGTCGATGAACTTCTCGGGAATGAAGGCGTGCAGCAACGCCTCCACCGAGGGCGTGGGGCCGGACGAGTCCATGAGATTGGCGCGCTGGACATTGACCATGTCCTCATCCGTGAGGCGGTCCAGAGCGCGCAGCTTCAGAAGTGGCGCCAGCCGCACCGCCGGATGACCGGGCGGCTCGATGGCGGCGAGATCCCAGCCACTACCCTTCACGCAAAGCACCTCGAGCCGCTCACCAAAGAGATCCGGCCCCCAGGTCTTCACCGAGGTGTTGCCGCCGCCGTGCAGGACAAGCTCCGGGTCGGCGCCCAGGAGGCGCGCGCTGTAGGTGCGCAGGGCCAGGTCTTCGGACACCCCCTGGGCGGCGTAGTGCGCCACAGTCTCGACCGCGCGCTTTTGGTCCCACAGGCTTTTCATGCGCGGCTCCGGGCCTCCATGATACGGTCGTCCGGCAAACAGGGAGATCCTGGCATGACGCAGTCTTTAGCGGCGACTGGCATGAAGATCACCATCGTCAAGGATGGCCCCTATCAGGTGACCGGGACGGTCCCGCTCGTGCGCGAGACGATCGGGGCCAATGAAGCGGGAGACTCGGTCCGCTGGATCGCGGGCGACGGGCCGGCGGCGCGTCCGGTCTATGCCCTCTGCCGTTGCGGCCAATCCTCGACCAAGCCCTTCTGCGACGGGACCCATGCCAAGGTGGGCTTCGACGGGACCGAGACCGCCAGCCGCGAGCCTTACGCCGAACTGGCGGGGGCCATGGAGGGGCCCGCCGCGGTTCTGACCGACGCGGAAAGCCTATGCGCCTTCGCCCGGTTCTGCGATCGGGACGGCAATGTGTGGAACACCGTCTCGGAGGTCACCGGCGAGCGCGCCCTCGAAGCTTTCGAGCGACAGGTGGGTCAATGTCCATCCGGCCGCCTGCGCGCGATCCTTAGGGTGAATGGCGAGATCGTCGAACCTGAGCTCGAACCCTCCGTCGCGCTCGTGGCCGATCCGGCCCAGGGCGTCGCCGGCCCCATCTGGGTGCGCGGTGGCATCGAGGTCGTTGGCGCCGACGGCTTTACCTATGAGATCCGCAATCGCGTTACCCTGTGCCGATGCGGCGCGTCCAAAAACAAACCGTTCTGCGACGGAAGCCACGCCAGCGATGAGGTGAGGTTCCGGGAGTGAAGCACGCGTTCACCAAGCCTATCCACTGACAGCCAGCAAGGCGAAGCTCGCCAGCCAATGCTCGCCCATGTAGTCGGCGTCGAGATGCGGCAGCGCCGCTTCGAGGTGCCGGCGTGCTGCGTCGAAGGCCAGGGCGCGGATCGGATCGGAGTCCTCGAGGGCGCCGGCGATCCCCCGCCAGCACCACGCCCGGGAGAGGTTGAGGCCATCGAGATGGGCGATCTTGCCGTCGCTCCGGTCGCTGACGCGGGCGGGTGAGAACAGCGTCGCCGGCCCCCTCTCCCTGGCGGCCGGCAGAAAACCGGCGAACCAGGCGCGGAACACGTCGCGCCCCAGCACCCGGCGCATGAGTTCGGCCTCCACGAGCGCCGGAGAGAGGAAGTCATCGCCGGACGGCTCCCAGGCCTGACAGTCCGCGTCGGCCCCGTACCAGCCCTCGGCCTTGGACTTGATGAGGGCGGTCAGGCCGTCGTCGCCGAGGACCTGGGCGTAGTCGTGCGCCAGCGCCAGGGCGAAGGCCGAGTTGGAGTGGACGCCGGCGCGGACCGGGTAGTCGGCAAGCGGCAGGAAGGCGCGGAAGCGGTCGGCGATCGCCGCTGCTAACGGCCTCAGAGCCGGCGCCCACGCGCCGCCGATCTGCTCCAGCTCGGCGGCGAGCTTCAACAGCCACGCCCAGCCATACGGCCGCTCAAAGCTGCGACTGGTGGGCCTTTCGAAATAGGCGAGCTCGCTGGCGACCTTGTCGGCGGTGAAGGCGTCGTCGAAATGGGCGCGGATGTCGGCCGCGATCTCAAGGTCCGGACAAAGTCTGAGGACCCGCGCCAGCAGCCAGTGGCCGTGAACGCAGCTATGCCAGTCGAAGCTCCCGAAGAAGATCGGATGGTGGACCCGCGGGTCCGCGACATCACCTGGGCCGCTCACCACATGCACTTCGGCGTAGGGATACTCCCGGGTGACGTGGCTAAGCGCCATGGCGGCGAAGCGGCCGGCGAGATCAGGCGTCAGGTCGTTCATCGGAAAGCCAGGAAATACATGAGGACGGTGTTGGCCGCGAGGGCCAGCAATGCGGTCGGCGCCTGCGCGCGGATCACCGCGCCGGAAGGCAGTTCCAGGAGGGCCGCCGGCACGATGTTGTGCGCCGCCATCGGCGTCATCAGCGTCCCGCAGTAACCGGCCAGCATCCCGAGCGCGCCCATCACCGCTGGATCGCCGCCGAACTTCGCCGCGATCAGCGGCGCGCCGATGCCGGCGGTCATCACCGGGAAGGCGGCGAAGGCGTTGCCCATGATCATGGCGAACACCGCCATGCCCAGGCAGAAGGCGACCACGACCATCAGGCGGCTGTCCATGGGCAGCCAGAGGCCCATGAGCTTGCCCACCGCCGTCCCGACCCCGGCCAGGGCGAAGACCGCGCCCAGCGCCGCCAGCAACTGCGGCAGGATCGCCGCCCAGCCGACCGAGTCCATCAGCCGCCGCGCCTCCTGCGGGGCGGCAATGAGCGGCGGGCGGAACAGGGCGAAGGCCAGCGCGAGGGCGGCGACCACCCCGAGGGCGGTGGAGATGACCGTCACCTGGCTCGGATCGACGAGCGGCGCGCTGCCGACCTTCAGCCCCTTGAGGGCCAAGGTTCCGACCAGGGCGAATGCGGGAATGACCAAGATCGGCGCGAACAGCCGGCCGCCGAGACGCTCGGCGCTGGCCGCCCGTTCCTCCGCCGTTGTGGTCGCTGGTCGGCTGACGCCAAGGCCGGCTACGCCGCCGACGAGCGCCAGGGCGATCACCAGCAAGCCGTTGGCGAAGTCGCCGAGATTGCCTCCAGCCAGGAAACTCAAGGCGAAGAGGCCCCAGAAGGCGGTGTTGTTCCAGCGCTTTTTGTTGTCGCGGTCGAGCGCGCTGAAGAGTGCAATTCCCGCGAACACGATCCCGGCCAGGGCGTAGGCGACGCCAAGACCGATCACGACTCTTCCTTCCTTGGGGCGAGGCGCGCGTCGAGCATCAGCAGACGCACGGCGTGGACCACGAAAGCGACGATCGCAGTCGGGATCGCCCACAGCGCCACGCGCAGAGGCTCGACCGGCAGGTGGTTCTGGCGCAGCACCGCCGTGATCAGGAGCACCGAACCCAGGGCGATGAAGATGTCCTCCCCGAAGAAGGCGCCGATGTTGTCGACCGCGGCGGCGTGGGCGCGGATGAGTTGGCGCCGGGCCGGGTCTGGCGGCCCGCGGCGCGCCTCGTCGTCGGCCTCCGCCATGGGCGCGAGAAGTGGGCGGACCATGTTGGCTTGGCCGCCGAGCGACAGCAGGCCCAGCGAGGCGCTCACCTGGCGCACCAAGAGATAAGCCAGAAACAACCGCCCGACGGTGACGGCGCGCAAGCCGCCCACCAGCGCGCGCGCCCTGCCCTGCAGGCCGGCGCGCTCACAAAGTCCGATCACCGGCAGCACCAGAAAGGCGACGCTGATGTAGCGCGCGTCGTTGAACCCCTTGCCGATGGCGGAGATGACGGCGACGAGGTCGAGGCCGCCGGCGAGCCCGGTGACGATCGCCGCCAGGGTCACCACCAGCACCGGATTGCGGCGCGCGACGAGTCCGGCGACCACAACGGCTATGCCCAAAAGGCTCATCATGCGACGGTGCGGCCCCTATTCAGACTAGCCCAGCATCGCCGTCGCAGCCCCTCCGGAGCAAGCTCATTTCCGCAGCGAGCTATGAGATCCGGCCATACCGCCCAGGCGACCCGGAGGATCTCTATCGAATTTGCCTGGCGACGGGCGACGCCGGCGGCGACGCGGCGCCTCTCTATAGCGATCCGCGCATCATTGGGCACATCTACGCCGGGCCCTATGCGCGTTTCAGCGCGGAATGCGGCTTTGTGGTTGAGGACGAGACGGGCGTTGGCGGCTACATCCTGGGGGCGCTCGATACCGCCGATTTCGAGGCCCTACTCGAGGAGAGTTGGTGGCCCGAGCTGCGCCTTCGCTACGCCGACCCGTCCGATAAGCCGACCGCGGAGTGGAGCGCCGATGAGCACCGCGCCTGGCAGATCCATCATCCACGGCCGGCGCCGCGTGAGATCACCCAGGCCTATCCCTCCCATCTGCACATCAATCTGCTCCCCCGCCTGCAGGGCCGGGGCGTCGGACGGAGGCTGATCGACCATTGGCTGGCGCACATGGGCGCGATGGGGTCGAACGGAGCGCATCTAGGCGTGGGCGCGACCAACGCGCGCGCCATGGGCTTTTACCGTGCCTACGGTTGGCGCGAACTCAAGCTCGCCCGACCCTCGGCGAGGACCGTGTGGTTCGGTCTATGAGGCGCCTCGGCCAGCTCAGCCGATGGGGTCGACCCCGCACCAACCGGGCAGGAAGCTCGCGGCGTCCGACTTGGCCAGCTTCAAAGCCTTCTTCAGCGAAACATCGAAGTCCTTCTCGATCGCCTTGCGTTTCACCCTCGTGCGCAGGAAATCGGCCCACAGAAACTCGCTGAACGGCGTCATATCCTTCGAATAGCCGCCGACGTGGCGGAGATTGCCCGCCAAGCTTCGATACGGATCGTCCACCAGCTTGGAGATGGCTGAGGGGATGGCGTCGAACGGCACGCGATGGCCTTCACCATTGTACGGATGACAGAGCGCCCGGTTGTCCAGATAGCGCCAAAATGAGACCTTGGAGAGCGCCGACAGATCGGCCTGCACCGTGACCAACACCTGCTTCACTCCCTCGTCCCACATGGCTCGGGCGAGGTGGTGATTGTCGGTGAGATAGTGGCGACCCTTGGGTCCGATCACGGTGGGGATCATGTGGCGGCCAAGGAAGTCTCCGCCCTTCTCCTGCGTGAGTTTGCGCCAGCGGTCACGCTTTTGCTGCACCTCGTGCATGCCCACCGTGATCTGAGTGGGACGCAGATCGGCGATGTCGATGGGATGCAGGATCGGTTCGTGGTTGTTCATGGCCCCAATCCTAGCCAATCCGGCGCGATCGAGGAAGGCGCTGGGGTTGCACATATACCCCGGTATAGTATACGGACGCGGCGCGGCGGAATGGGCCGTTCACGAGTCTGTCACGAGAGTTCGCCATGGCTCGCGCCCATGCATTTGCAACAATCCGCGCGGCACGCGAGGCGCTCCTGAACGGACGACGCATCGGAGGCTGGCTGACTGTCCTTGCCATGCTCACACCGGGCGTGGTTCTGGCCGACAGCAGCGGTGCGGACGCGCCCGCGCAGGATTTCGCCGTCCATGGCCAGGCGACCTTCACCGACCAGGGAAACCTGGCGTTCACGGCTCCCTATTCCGGACCCAACAGCCTGCCTTCCTTCGCCGAGGGGCGGGAGACGGCGGACGTGACGCTGTTCGTCGGCGTGCGGCCTTGGGCGAACGGTGAAATCTGGATCAACCCGGAGATCGACCAGGGTTTTGGCTTGCAAGACACCCTGGGCATCGCGGGCTTTCCCAGCGGCGAGGCCTATAAGGTAGGCCGCGCCGACCCCTACCTTCGGCTGCAGCGGATATTTCTGCGCCAGACCGTGAACCTCGGCGGCGAGGTTTCGAAGGTCGATCCGGATCTCAATCAGCTCGGCCAGAGCCAGAGCGCCAACCGGCTGGTGATCACCGTCGGCAAGTTCGGAGTCACCGACGTCTTCGACACCAACCCGTACGCCCACGACCCAAAAAACGACTTCCTCAACTGGTCGATCATCGACGCCGGCACCTTCGACTACGCCGCCGACGCCTGGGGATACACGATCGGGGCGAGCGTCGAATGGTATCAGGGCCCGTGGACGCTACGCGCCGGCGTGTTCGACCTCTCCAACGTCCCCAACAGCGAGAAACTGGACACCCATTTTGGCCAGTTCCAACTCGTGGGTGAGGCGGAGCGGCGCTATTCCCTGGCCGGCAAGGACGGGGCGATCAAGGTCACCGGCTTCCTGAGCCGGGGCCGCATGGGCCTTTTCGCCGACGCTATTGCGCTGGGTGAGGAACTGGGCGAAGCGCCTAACGTCGCCTTGGTTCGTCAGTACCGCTCCAGGCCCGGCGTCAGCGTCGACCTTCAGCAACAACTAGGGGGTGGTCTTGGCGTCTTTGCGCGCGCCGGCTGGGCGCAGGGCGACGTGGAGCCCTATGAATTCGCAGACATTGATGAAACCGTTTCCGCGGGCGTCTCGCTCAACGGCAAGCGGTGGGGTCGGCCCGACGACACCATCGCCCTGGGGGGCGTCGTGAACCAGATCTCGAAGATCCATCAGGCCTATTTCGCCGACGGCGGTCTCGGCATCCTGATCGGCGACGGCCAGCTACCACATCCAGGCACGGAAAACATCCTGGAGACCTACTATGACCTCGCCCTGACACATTTCCTACGCCTGACGCTCGACTACCAGTTCGTGGACAACCCCGCCTACAACACCCAGCGCGGGCCGGTGTCGATCTTCGCCGCTCGCGTGGACGCCCAGTTCTGATTCAATCTACCGTGCGAGCATCAGCCAGGCGAAAGCGCCGGCGCCCGCCAGCGCGCAATAGAGCGCGAACGGATCGAATCCCCTCACCTCGTGGCTCTTGAACCAGCGCATGAGGGCCCAGACGCTGATCAGCGCCGTCACGCCAGCCACCACGCCCGCGAGAACCGCCGTGGAGCCGAAGGCGCTGTGATGCTTGAGCAGCTTCGGCGCCTCCAGCGCCACCGCGCCCAGGATGATCGGCGTCGCCGTGAGGAAAGAAAAGCGGGCCGAATCTTCGTGATTGAGACCGCAGATATAGCCGCCGGCCATGGTCGCCCCGGACCTAGACATGCCCGGTATGAGCGCCAGGCATTGCCATAGACCGATGGTGGCGGCCTGGAGCCAGCTGAGCTGGTCCAGTCCCCGGCCGCCCGCGCGCCGCAGGCGTTCGGCGACGAACAGCATGACCCCGTTCACGATCAGAAACGCCGCCGCCAGCACGGGCGCGCCAAACCCTGCCCGCAGGGTCTTCTCGAACAGAAAACCGATGACCACGGCGGGGATGGTGGCGACGACAACGCGCATGAACAGGCGCCGATCCACCTCACCGGCCGGATCACGGAACCTGACCACCGAGGTGGCGAAGCTTAGCCAATCGCGCCAGAAATAGCCCAGCAGCGCGATGGCCGTGCCAAGGTGCATCACGGCCAGGAACGGAAGGAATCCTTCAGCGTTCTCGTCGATCTTCCAGCCGAGCAACGCGGGCAGAATCACCGCGTGCCCGAGGCTGGAGATGGGGAACAGCTCGGTGATCCCCTGGACGATGGCCAGAATGATGGCCTGCAATCCGGTCATGAATGCCCTTTCGCCGCGATTCGCCTCAGCGCAGGCTTAGCGGTATTCGCCCCGCCCTGTCTTGGCTCGCGCCACTGCGCTTCAAATCTCGATCTGCCTGGCGATTTCAACCACATTTTCCGGCGGCAGGTTGAAACGATCCACGAGCTTCACGGCGTTTCGGTAGAGAAATGCGAACAGCGGCAGGCGCACGCGGTCCATGCGCGAGCCGTCCTTGCGGCGGACCACCTGATCGCGCGTACCGAAGAAGACCGCTGTCTTGAGGTCGAACCGCTCTGGGAGGTTCTTGGTCTCGGAAAGAACCTGCTGAAGATCGGGGATCTCCACAAACCCGAAATCCACCTCCGCATGCACGATGCCGGCTCCGACGAGGTTCAATCGGCAGCGATCGTCCGTGGCCACGCGCGGCGTCGGCTCGAACCGCACGGTGAGCGCGATCACGTCTTCCTGCAGCGCGCCCATGTGCCGGATGTGATCGACCATCAGCGTCGGAATCGCCTGGCGAGCGCGAGTGAGGAAAACCGCGGTTCCAGGCACGCGCGGCACGGCGCCGGCTTTCAGTCGTTCGAGGAGTGGGGCCGCGACCTGGGCAGTCGCAGCCAAGCTCGCATGGACCGCGTCAAGTCCGTCACGCCATGTCCACATCACGAAGAAAATGGCGGCGCCCAAGGTCAGCGGCAGCCAGCCGCCATCGGCGATCTTGAACAGATTGGCGCCGAAGAAACCGACGTCCACGAACAGGAAAACCGCGCAGATGAGCGCCGAGGGGATCAGAGGCCAGCGCCAGACCCGGCGCATGGCCGTGAACAGCAGGCAGGTGGTGAGCATCATGGTGGTGGAGACCGCCGTGCCATAGGCGCCGGCCAGATGGTCCGAGCTGCGGAAGCCGATGGTGACGCCCAGCGTCGCCACCATCATCAGCCAATTCACCACCGGCACATAGATCTGGCCATAGATCTTGTCGGAGGTCTGGCGGATCGTCGTCGCCGGCAGCCAGCCGAGCTGCATGGCCTGGCGGGTCATGGAAAATGAGCCGGTGATGATCGCCTGGCTGGCGATGATGGTGGCCACGGTCGAGAGCCCCACCAACGGATAGATCGACCAGGCTGGCGCCAGCTCGAAAAACGGGTTGCCGGTAATGTGCCCCTTCTGGATCAGCAAGGCCGTCTGTCCCGCATAGCTGATGAGCAGAGCCGGCAGCACCACGCCGTACCAGGAGAGGCGAATGGGGCGTCGCCCGATGTGCCCCATATCGGCATAGAGCGCCTCGCCGCCGGTGATGGCCAGAAACACGCCGCCCAGGACGAATGGCGCCGCCGCTCCTGCATGAGCGAGGAAGCGAATGGCGTAGAGCGGATTGATCGCCGCGATCACCCCCGGATTGCGCATGACGCCGGTGAGCCCAAGGACGGCGATGACCACGAACCACACCAGCATGATCGGCCCGAAGGCCTTGCCGATACTGGCGGTGCCCAGGCGCTGGACCAGGAACAGGCCGAGCAGGATCGCGCACGCCAGCGGCATGATGAAGGGCTTCAGCGCCGTGGTGGCCACGTTCACCCCTTCCAGGGCGCTCAGGACCGAGATGGAGGGGGTGATGACGCCGTCGCCGTAGATGAGCGCCGCCCCCAGCAGCCCGGCCGCCGTGAGCCACCTGGATTTTCCCTTGAGATCGTCGGCGCCGACCAGAGACATCAGGGCCAGGATGCCGCCCTCGCCCCGGTTGTCCGCGCGCATGACGAACAGGCAGTACTTGATCGATACCGTGATGATCAGCGTCCACACGATCAGCGAGAGGATGCCGAGCGCGCTGTCAGCGGTGAACCGGCCGCCCATGGCCTGAACCACGGTCTGCAGCGTGTAGAGCGGGCTGGTGCCAAGGTCGCCGTAGACAATGCCGAGCGCCGCGAGCCCAGCCCCGGCCAGCGCCGGATTCTTCTCCGGTGCGCCCGCCGCGGCTGTGGTCATGCCGGGTTGTCGAGGCTGAACCGATCCTCGTCGTCGTGGAAAGCGAACACCTCGGCGTAGCGGCCCCAGGAGACGATGGCGTCCATGGTCTCTTCGGCCCTGGGCTCGGACATGAAGTCCTCAAGCTCGTCGCGGAAACGGCGGGCCGGCGCTTGGTGCGAGGCTCGATCATCGAGCACCCGGCGGATATGCGCCGCCAGGGGCACATAGGCCAGGAGCTGGCGGGCGAAGATCTGTTTGCGCTCGTCCACGTCGGCGGCGTCATAGCGACGGGCGGCGGATGTGAGGCGGATAGTGCGCCCGTCGATCTCGGCCAGGCGCATCAATTGCAGGGTTTCGGCGATGGGCAGAAGTTCGTCGGCCTCGAGCTGAAGGTCGCGCGCCAAGTCCGCCAGGTCCGCGGACCCGTTGTTCGGGGCCGCCGCCAGTCCCTCGATCATGCCCGCCAGCTCGTTGGTGGAGACGTGGGGCAGCGCCATGCCGAGGCCCGTGCCGGGGAAATTGCCCTCGCGCGCCGCCGGCCCCTTCGGGCGCGCCGTCATGCGGGCGTAGATATCGTCCACCAGGGCTCGGAACGCCGGATCGAGGCGTTTGCGGGGCTGGGGCAGGTCGACCTTGATCTCGGCGATCACCCGGCCGGGGTTCGAAGAGAACACCAGGATGCGGTCGCACATCAGCACCGCCTCCTCGATATTGTGGGTGACCAGGAGGATCGAGCGGATCGGCATCCGCCCTTCCGACCAGAGGTCGAGGAGGTCGGTGCGAAGGGTTTCCGCGGTCAGCACATCCAGGGCGGAGAACGGTTCGTCCATGAGCAGGATCGAAGGCTGAACCACGAGTGCGCGGGCGAGGCCGACGCGCTGGCGCATGCCGCCCGACAGCTCCTTGGGATAGGCGTTTTCGAACCCGTCGAGACCGATCAGGTCGATGGCCGCCAGGGTACGCTTGCGCCGCTCGGCCGCCGGCACGCCCTTGGCCTCGAGGCCCAGCTCCACGTTCTTCTCCACGGTGAGCCAAGGAAAGAGGGCGAAGCTCTGGAACACCATGGCGACGCCCCGCGCGGTATCGTCCCCTGGCATGTCTCTCACCCCCACCGTCCCGGCGGTGGGCGTGATCAGCCCGGCGATCGAACGCAGGAGGGTGGACTTGCCGGAGCCCGAGCGGCCGAGCAGGCCCACGATCTCGTTGGATTTCAACGTCAGGTTGACGTCCTCGAGCACCATGAGCCCCGGCCCTGTGCCGTTGCCGTAGACGTGCTTGAGTCCCTTCACCTCCACCAGCGGCGCGTCGTTGGGGCGTTCCATCGTCAGGGTCATGGCGCGAAGTCCCGTTATCTCAATTCAGGCGCAGATTCTTTTCGGCGTACGCGTAGAGCGGGCGCCAAAGCGTGCGGTTGAGCACGATCACGAATACCGACATCACCGTCATGCCAAGGGCCACGCGCGCGAAGTCGCCCGCGGCGGTGGCGTTGTTGATGTAGGCCCCAAGTCCGGCGGCTTGAAGCTTGGTGTGTCCCCAGCTGATCACCTCGACGACGACGCTGGCGTTCCACGAGCCGCCGGAGGCGGTCAGCGCGCCGGTGACATAGTAGGGGAAGATCCCCGGCAGGATGAAGTCGCGCCACCTTTGCCATGAGCGCAGATGGAAGATGCCGGCCACCTCCTTGAGGTCATTGGGCAGGGCGGACGCGCCGGCGATGACGTTGAAGACGATGTACCACTGGGTGCCGAGGATGATCAGCGGCGAGAGCCAGATGTTGGGATTGAGGTTCAAGCCCACGATGGCGATGACCGCGAACGGATAGAGCAGGTTCACTGGGAACGCCGCCAGGAATTGAGCCAGTGGCTGGACGCGCTGGGTCCACGCCGGCCTCATCCCGATCCACACGCCGATGGGAACCCAGATCACGGTGGCGATGGCGATGAGAACGAGGACCCGAAACAGGGTGATGAGACCGAACCCCACCACCGTCAGGGCGTCGTGGAGACTGATGTTGGCCGCCAGATAGCGCACGATGGCCACCGCCGCCCAGGCGACGCCCGCCGCGACGATGACGACCCACGCCCGGTCGATCCAGCGCGCCGTGATTGGGCCGCCGATCTTCGGCGCGCTCAGGTGAGGAAGCTTCGGCCTGGGCGCCAGCGCAGCCAATCTCGCGAACGGCCGCCCGAGGCGCCGAAACAGGCGCGTACGGCGCAAGAGGTCATAGAACCACGACTTGGGTTCTTCCTCCGAAGCGGTCTGCTCAAACCGGAACTTGTCGGCCCAGGCGACCACCGGACGGAACACGAGCTGATCATAGAGCACGATAACGACGGCCATGGCCGCGACGGCCCAGGCGACGGCGCTCAGATCCTGACGTTCGGTCGCCAGCGCGAGCCATGAGCCGATGCCGGGGATAGTCACCGTATTATTGCCCACCTGCATGGCCTCGGAGGCCACGACGAAGAACCAACCGCCGGACATGGACATCATGGTGTTCCAAACCAGCGCTGGAGTGGCGAACGGCAACTCCAGCCGGATGAACCGCTGCCAGGGGGAGAGGCCGAACTGCCGGCTGACGTCGATCAGGTCTTCCGGAAGAGTGCGTAGAGACTGATAGAAACTGAAGGCCATGTTCCAGGCCTGGGCCGTGAACACCATGAAGATCGACGCCAACTCTTCGCCGAGCTCATTTCCCGGGAAGAGACCCATGAAGAAGGTCAGGGTGAAGGTCATGAA
>Ga0302314_10009228_pt1 | contig 17491 bp, 12 predicted proteins | sample III_Palsa_N2_3_FD_200533 | JGI IMG/M metagenome (GOLD analysis project Ga0302314, IMG submission 200533) | Peat permafrost microbial communities from Stordalen Mire near Abisko, Sweden - III_Palsa_N2_3 | ecosystem: Environmental > Terrestrial > Soil > Palsa > Peat permafrost | place: Sweden...
GAAGCGGTTGAGCGCCACGATGAACGGGATGTCGCGGCGCTCGAAGTAGTCGATTGCCGGGAAGCAGTCCGCGAGCCGCCTCGTGTCCGCGAGCACCACGGCGCCAAGCGCGCCGAGCACAAGCTCGTCCCACATGAACCAGAACCGTTCCTGCCCCGGCGTACCGAACAGGTAAAGCACCAGGTCCTGGCGGAGCGTTATCCGGCCGAAGTCCATCGCGACGGTGGTGGTCGTCTTGCGCTCCACCCCGACCGTGCTGTCGACCATGACGCTGCTCTCGGTCAGCGGTTCCTCGGTGCGCAGCGGCCTGATCTCGCTGACCGCGCCCACCATTGTGGTCTTGCCGACCCCGAACCCGCCCGCGAGCAGGATCTTGATTGCACGATGTTGGCGTGCCTGGCTGCCACCTGCCTCAAAGCCCCCGTAGGCCATGCAGGACCTCCCTGAGCGTGTTCTTGTCCACCTGTCGCACCTTTACAGGTACCGGCGCCTGAATCGTCACAAGGCCGACCTCGCGCAGGTCCGCTAGAAGAATACGGACCACGCCAAGCGGAAGGTCAACATCGGAAGCGATGTCGACCACCGTCGTCGGCACCTGGGCGAGCTGCAGCACGGAGATGTGCTCCGGTCCGAACCCGCCCGGGTCCGCCACCCGGGCCCGGGTCGCGGTAACCGTGGCGACCAGGTCGAATGCCTCACCGGAGTGCCGCGTCCGGCCTTGTGTCAAGGCATACGGCCTGACCACCGGGCCCGCCGCGGCGTCGAGCCACTGTTCGTCGTTCGACGGCATGGGTGCCGCCCCTAGCTTGTCATAACGCGGATTGAGCCCGCATGTTGACTTGCAGGTGATCGCCGGTGCGCTGGACGAGAACCGCCATCTCATACGCCACCTGGCCGATGTCGGCCTCGGCTCCGGTCAGCACGGCTAGGCAGGTGCCCTGGCCGGCCGCGGAGACGAAGAGGAAGCCCGACGTCATCTCGATGATCGTCTGTCGAACATCCCCGCCGCCGAAGTGCCTGCCCGCGCCGCGGGCCAGTGACTGGAACCCGGCGGCTAGCGCGGACAGATGCTCGGAGTCGGCCTGCTCAAGCCCTCGGGATGAACCGAGTGCCAGTCCGTCCTGCGAGAGGAAAACCGCCCTGGTGATGTGCGGAACGCGCATCACCAGGTCATCGAGGAGCCAGTCAAGCTGGCTCACCTGGTGCCCGTTAGTCTCCATCGACCTTGCCCTCCGTATCCCCTTGAGACTCTGACCGGCCTTGCTGCCAGCCCCGCTGCATAGCGGACAGAGTGTTGCGCATTACCGACAGCGATTCTGCCGAGGCCCTGGGGACGCCCGCCGTCCCGTTAGCGCTCGCCGCCGCGGAGGCGCGGAGTTCTGGAGCGAGATTCGCCTGCCGAACGCGACGCGGCAGCCCCTTGTAATCTTCGCCGCCAGCGTTCCCACCGTCGGACCTGCCATCCGCCGTACCGTTGTTTCTCGGGTCGTTGTTTACAAAGTCGCTGCTACCGAAGTCGCCGTTAGGCGCGCTTGGCGGCTGAGCGCCAAAGTCAGGGTACGACTGCTTGTACGGGGCCTCGTCGGGGAGAACCGGCTGGACAGCGTCTTGCTCGGGCCGCCGGATCGGGGTGAAGACGTCGAATGACGTGCCAGGCGGCGGCGTTGGCCGGCCGACCGGCAGGCCGGTCACCACCGGAACTTCGTCCGTGCCGTGCCGACCCCTGCGGGGACCTGTCTCGGAAATCCCCGGCGTGGCCGGTGCTCGGGTCGCACCTGTCGCACCGGTCGCGCCAAGACCGTTCGGCATGGTCCCCGGATGCCTGAGCACACCGGAGATGCGGATCGAACCGGTAGAGCTGGTCGAGCGCTTCGATCCGCGCTGCGGCAACCCGAACGCTTCCGAGTCGTCCGGTCCCTGCGGCGCTTGCGCGCCGGTGCCGTTGACCGACCCGGTCGGCTCGTCCGACCTATACCAGCCGTTCGTCCCACCCAGGTCCCTCGACCCGCTCCAGGCGTTGCCCGCGGCCGGCGTGGGCGGCAGGTTCACCGACCCTGAGCGGCTCGCCCTGGAATTTCCGGCCCCGGCGCCGAAGGTCCCCTCCATGAAGGCCTCCGCGTCTGCTCCCGCGCCGTTCGGTGCGAAGCCTCCGGCCGCGGCGCCCGCATAGGCCCCGGCAGCGCCCCCGGCCGGGCGAGCGCCGAAGGAACCCGCGCCCGCGGCACCCGAACCGCCCGTGGTGATCGCGGCGGGGCCTTCCTCGACGATGAGCACGCTCGGGATGAGGGCGACCGCCGTGGTGCCGCCGTACGGCGACGGGCGGAGCGTCACGTTGATCCCGTGCCGCCTGGCGAGCTGGCCGACGACGAACAGGCCAAGCTGCTCGGTGTTGGCCGGGTTGAGGGTCGGCGGGTGCGCAAGACGATCGTTTAGCTCGGCGAGCCGCTGCGGGTTCATCCCGAGGCCGCGGTCCTCGATCTCGATCGCGAACCCGTTGGCGACGGTCTCGCCCCCCACCCGGACCTGCGTGAACGGCGGGGAGAGCGTGGTCGAGTTCTCGATAAGCTCGGCGAGCAGGTGGATCACGTCGGTGACCGCGGAGCCGGCGAGCGCCGCACGGGCCTGAGTGGAGACGGTTACCCGGGCGTAGTCCTCGACCTCGGCGACCGCGCCCCGCATCACGTCGATGAGCTTGACGGGCGCTGACCAGCTCCGGCCGGGTGCGGCGCCGGAGAGGATGATGAGGCCCTCCGCGTGGCGCCGCATCCTGGTCGTGAGGTGGTCCATCTTGAACAGGTCTTCGAGCACGTCTGGGTCGGTGGCCCGGCGCTCCATGTCGTCAAGCACGGTGAGCTGGCGCTGTAGCAGCGACTGGTTGCGGCGCGCCAGGTTGCGGAACATGTCGTTGACGCCCTGCCTGACCCGCGCCTCTTCCACGGCGGACCGCAGGGCGGTCTGCCGCACCGTGTCGATCGCCTGCCCGACCTGCCCGATCTCGTCGCTGCCGACGAGCAGCGGTGGTGCCTCGGCGGCGACGTCCACGGACTCGCCGCGGCGCAGCCTGGCGACCACGGCGGGCAGCTGCTCGTTCGCCAGCACCAGGGCGGACCTGCGGAGGAACGTGAGCCGGCGGTTGATGGACCGGCCGAGCAGGATCGTGACGAGCAGCGTGAGGATCAGGCCCGCCGCGCCGAGCGCTGACACCTCCCACAAGCGCTTCTTGGCGGCGATCGCCGGTGCCGCGTTGGCGGTCAGTATCGTACTGGCCGTGTCGGTGCCCGCCACGCTTGCGGCGTTCAACCACGTCTTGGTCGTGGTCTGCCAGGAGGCAGGGGTGACGCCCAGCTGTTCGATCTGGCCGAGCGGGGCACCTGCCGAGACGGCCGTCTGGATCGTTGCCAGGTTCTTCTGCAGTGCGGCAGGCGCATCAGCGTTCGAGACGGCGTTATAGGTCTTGAGCTCGGCTGGGGTGAACAGCTCAGCATAGAGCAGCGTGTCATCCTGCAGCCGTCCCACGGCCTGGCTGAAGACCACCCGGTCCGCGCTTGTCAGCGATCCGGACGCGAGCGCGCCGGCCAGCACGGCGTCCTGCTCGGAGACGTCCTCCTGGGTGTTGACCGCGGCGATCAGGCCGAGGCCCTGCTCCGCGCCGGCCGCGTCGGTAATGCTGCTCGCAGCGGACTGAAGCACCGCCCCCTGCCCGGCGATGACATCGGTATAGGCCGAGAGCGCCGCAAGCGGTGCCAGTTTCCTGGCGGTGACCTCGCTGCGCAGCGTGGTCATGCTGTTGATGCTGGCGATCATCGTGGCGATGTCGGCGGTCTCCTGCGCGGTCGCGCTGTTCTTGGTGCCCGGCGAGTTGAGCGCCGCCTCAAGCTGCTGCTGGCCCGTCTCGGTGGTCGTGATCGCGCTGCGGTAAGTGCCGAGGCTCGCGTTGTCGGGATGTGACAGGTACACGACCGCGGCGCGGCGTTCGCCCTGCACCAGGTTGACGAAGTTGGTCAGCGGCTCGGCGGTGGCATTGACCAGGTTCGGTGCCCGGTCCTGGTTCAGCCAGTTGGTCACGGAGGTGTCAGCGACGTAGGCGAACAGGCCCAGCATCGTGATCAGCGGGATGGCTACAAGAAAATAGATTGTGAGCCGTATGGATCGGCCGCGCGATCCCATGTGGCGACCCCCTGCAGGTGACGAGTAAAGGCAGCCCACGGTATCGCGCATCCCGCGTTGATCGTAGCCAAATCGGTATATTTCACGATAGAAAAATAATGATAACGGTGTTATTCAGTGTGGTGCGGGTAGCCGGTGACCACCCCTTTGTCGGTGCTACCGCCTAGGCTGGAAACCGTGACCACGACCCTTCTCGACGGCCTCAACCCGCAGCAGCGCGCCGCCGTCACCCATGCCGGCGGCCCACTGCTCATCGTCGCGGGCGCGGGCTCGGGGAAGACCCGGGTGCTCACCCACCGGATCGCGTACCTGCTCGCCGAGCGCGAGGTATCGCCGGGGGAGATCCTCGCGATAACTTTTACGAACAAGGCGGCGGGCGAGATGGCCGGCCGGGTCGCCGAACTCGTCGGCCCCCGGGCACGGGCGATGTGGGTGATGACGTTCCACTCGGCGTGCGTGCGGATCCTGCGCCGCGAGGCGAAGCGGTTCGGCTATCCGCAGAACTTCTCGATCGACGCCGCGGACTCTCAGCGGCTAATGGCGCTTGTCTGCCGTGAGCTTGAGCTCGACGCGCGCCAGTACCCGCCCAAGTCCATGGCGACGCAGGTCTCGAACCTCAAGAACGAGCTCGTCGACTACGAGTCGTTCGCCTCGAGCGCCACGCTCCCCAGGGAGAAGGCGCTCGCCGAGGTCTACACGGAGTACCAGCGTCGCCTCGTCGCGGCCGCCGCGATGGACTTCGACGACCTGATCATGGTCACGGTCAACCTGTTCCAGGCCTTCCCCGACGTCGCCGCCGCCTACAGGCACCGCTTCAGGCACGTGCTCGTCGACGAGTATCAGGACACCAACCATGCCCAGTATGTCCTGATCAGGGAACTGGTATCCGGCGGTGGCCCTCTTTTTGGCTACGGAACGGACCGGGGTGACTCTCTCACGGAAGGCTCGGACGGCCCGTCGGAGCTGTGCGTGGTCGGCGACGCTGACCAGTCCATCTACGCGTTCCGCGGCGCGACGATCAGGAATATCACCGAGTTCGAACAGGACTACCCGGACGCGACGGTCATCCTGCTCGAGCAGAACTACCGCTCCACCCAGACCATCCTGTCCGCGGCGAACGCCGTGGTGTCGCGCAACCCCGGCCGCAAGCCGAAGAACCTATGGTCAGACGCTGGCGACGGCCCGCCGATCATCGGGTACGTCGCGGACAACGAGCACGACGAGGCGGCGTTCGTCGCCGAGGAGGTCGACCGGCTGAGCGACGAGGGCCTCGCGACCCCCGGCCAGGCGGCCGTCTTCTACCGGACGAACGCGCAGTCCCGCGTGTTCGAGGAGGTGTTCATCCGGGTCGGGCTGCCGTACCGCGTGGTCGGCGGCGTGCGATTCTACGAGCGGCGCGAGGTTCGCGACCTGCTCGCCTACCTCCGGCTGCTCGCCAACCCCGCGGACGAGGTGTCGCTGCGCCGGGTGCTCAACGTGCCCAAGCGCGGCATCGGAGAGCGGGCCGAGGAGTACGTCGCTGGCTACGCGGCCAGGGAGCGGATCTCCTTCGCGGAGGCGCTGCGCGTGCCCGGTGACGTGCCCGGCCTTGCGGCTAGGTCGGCATCGGCGATCAAGGGTTTCAACGATCTTGTCGGTGAGCTGCGTGACCAGGCCGAGTCCGGCGGTCCCGTCGCCGAGCTGGTAGAGGCGGTGCTCGACAAGACGGGGTACCAGCTGTCGCTCGAGAGCTCGGAGGATCTCCAGGACGCGACTCGGGTGGAGAACCTGCAGGAAATGGTCTCGGTGGCGCGCGAGTTCGACGGCCAGTTTTCCCCCGGGGGAGCGACCCCCCGTACCCCCCGGGGCGGGCCCGATGGAGAAGCGATTGTATCGGGCCCGCAGGGCACGCTCGCGGACTTCCTTGAGCGGGTCGCGCTCGTTGCCGACGCGGATCAGATCCCCGACGGCGCGGAACACGGCGGCCTGGTGACGCTGATGACGCTGCATACCGCCAAGGGTCTGGAGTTCCCCGTGGTCTTCCTCGTCGGCATGGAGGAGGAAGTTTTTCCGCACCAGCGGTCGCTGACCAACGCGCGGGAGCTCGAGGAGGAGCGGCGGCTCGCCTATGTCGGGATCACTCGCGCTCAGGAGCGGCTCTACCTGACCAGGGCCGCGTTCAGGAACTGGTGGGGCCGCCCGGCGTATCACACGCCGTCGCGGTTCCTCTCTGAGATCCCGGCCGTCCTGGTGGAATGGAAGCGGGACACGAAGGCGGCGGCCGCGGCCTCGACGCCCGCGTCGGCGCGGATGGCCGCCAAGCCGGGCGTGTCCTCCATCGGCAACAGGACCATCCCGGCGCTGGCACCGGGGGACCGGGTAAACCACGACAAGTTCGGCCTCGGGACCGTGGTGTCGGCCGATGGTTATGGCGACAGCGCGGAGGCGAAGATCGACTTTGGCGGGGACTACGGGGTGAAGCACTTGGTGCTCCGTTACGCCCCGCTGGAAAAGTTGTGACTGTGTTTTGAGATTAACGCTGGTCCCAGGGGCCGCCGGGGGGTGGGGGTGGGGGGGGGCGCTGCGGCTGGCCGGGTTGCGGGGGCCTGGGAGGGGCCCACGGGTCACGGGCCGGGGGCTGCGGTGTGCGGTCGCGGGGCTGGCCTGGCGTCGCGGGACGGCCGTCGCGGCTGTCGCGGGCGCGTGGGTCGGCCGCCGACGGGCGGGGGTCGACCCGGGGGGCGCCGCTAGCCGGGCGGCGCGGGCCTGGCGGGGGTGCCGGGACGGGGCGGGGAGCGCCTTGGCGGCCGGCGGACATCGGGAACTCGCCGGTGACGAGCTGGCGGGCAAGCAGCCAGCGGGCGCCGCCAACAATCAGCACCATAATGGTGGCTATCACCATCGGAAAGAAGATGTCGGCGATCCACTGCAAGAAGCCGACGCCTAGTCCCGTCGTCGACGAGGTAAGGCTGCTGTCCTTGACCTTGCCGGTGATAACGGCCGCCACGAAGAAGGCAAACGCGGGCAACGGGAACACCAGGTAAACCGCGCCGCGCCGGACTCCGAGCGCCGCGGCTACCGAGCCGACCGTGATAAACAAGCCAAGTACGAAACCCGGCTCGCTGCCGGCGAAAAGGGTGAAGACAATACCGAGCAAGGTCCCCGCGACCAGCACAAGCAGGGCGTTTCTTGGGGACATCGTGCCGAGCCAGCGCAGCAGCGGGCTTGACCGCAGGCTGCCGAGCCCGTCGGAGCGTGGGGCCGACGTGCCGCGGGCGGACCGGTTGCCGTTTCCCTGACGCTCATCGCCGCCTGGCCGTGGGCGCTCGGCATAACCGCTCGGCTTGCCTGGGCGCTCCTGGGCGCCGCGCGGCTCGCGTGGCCCGCTCGGGACGCCGGGGCCGCCGCGTGGTCCGCCAGGCCGGTCTTCGGGAAAGCGCGGGTCCCTGGGGCCACCGGGAGGGGCACCGCGGGACCCTTGGCGGCGAGGGTCATAGTCGGCGTTGTTTCGCCCGCCGGTTCCGGCGGGGCCGCCGTCGCGGCGGTTGTCGGGGCCATCCGCTGGCCAGCCGCCAGCGACCGCCGGGCGCTGACGCCTGGAGGTGTCGCCTCGCGTGGGGCCGGGTCGGGGCTCCCACCCAGGTGAAGTGGTCATTGCGAGAGAGGGTAACGCATGACTTCCAAAGATCGTCTCAAGCTGGGATGCCTCGGACGCGTCTGATTCCGCCGCCAGGCGATTCGCTCCTTATGTATGGGTATATGTGGCGGCAGCGCCCACGGTCAGACTACCTTCCGATTCCGTGCGAGGGCGCCGATTCCGTGCGAGCGCGGCATCCGCTCACAATTCGTACGATGCTCTTACGCTGCGCGTCTTCATGGCTCTGACCAGGTTGTATTCGCTAAGCTTAGGTGAGGCGGCGTGCCAAAACGTGTCATACGGCGTCCCCTGCGCAGATCGAGCAGGTAGCCTCGCCACCAACGCTGATAGATCCAGCCGGAGGAGAATCAGATTGCTCGGCACGCGCGGCGGGCTGATCGCAGGCAAGGTCGGGTACACGGCGAGCTGCCTGCTCGCCACCGTGCTGCTTGTGGTGTCTGGCTACGCCTACAAGGTGGACGGGTTCGTCAACGGGATCGCCAGCTCTAACGCGATATCCGGTGGCGCGCAGACCGGCGCGATGAACATCCTGCTGATGGGTCTTGAGAGCCGGACCGATTATTACGGCAACACCCTGTCCGCCGCCCTGCTGACCGCGATGCACGCGGGCAGCGTGTACGGGGTCGACAACCTGGGCGTCGGCGGGCAGGACACCAACACGCTGATCCTCATCCACATCTTCGCCGGCGGGCAGAAGGCGGTTGGCTACTCCGTACCGCGCGATGACTGGGTCACCTATCCCCAGCCCTATGACGGCCAGTCGCAGGGGAAGATCGACCAGGCCTACGGCCTGGCCTACGCCCAGTCCCTGAGCGCCACCGTGTCCTCGTCCATGAGCAAGAACCAGCGGTATTTCAAGGCCAATGAGGCCGGGCAGACGGCCGCGATCGACACGGTCGAGATGGTAACGAACCAGAAGGTCGACCACTTCGCCGAGGTCAACCTGGCCGGGTTCTTCTCCCTGGCCCAGGCGTTCAACGGCATTGAGGTATGCATCAAGCCGGAGAACGGCGGCGAGAACCTGTCCGACGCCAACTCCGGCTTCAACGCGGTGGAGGACGGTTACCGGACGAAGGTGGGAGGGGCGCAGTACCTGCACCTGGCGGCTGATCAAGCGCTGGCGTTCGTGCGGGAACGAGACGACCTGGCGAACGGCGACCTGGACCGCACCCACCGCCAGCAGGCTGTTCTCGACTACGTGATCTGGGAACTGAAGCACGAGGGCGTCCTCACGGACCTCGGCCAGCTCACCGGCCTGCTCAGCACCGCCGAGAAGTATGTCATCACCGACTCAAGCTGGAACCTGCTCGACTTCTCCACCCAGATGCATGCCCTGACCGGGCAGAACCTCAAGTTTTACACGGCGCCAATCGTGGGCTTCGAGACGATCGATGGCCAGGACGCCAACCAGATCGACATTCCGACGATCCAGGCGGCGATCAAGGCGAAGTTCACCGCGCCGGCGTCGACCACCAAGTCCACGGCCAAGGCGAAGTCGACGAAGAAGGCCGCACCGATCCCGGCGGCGTCGACGGTCACGGTGGATGTTTACAACGGAGGGACCACATCAGGTCTGGCCACTGGCGCCTCTAATGCGCTGGTCGCCAAGGGCTACAAGGCCGGTGCCGTCTCGAACGCGACCGCGCAGTCGCAGACCGTCACGTCGGGTACCCGGGTGTTCTACGGCGCTGGCGCGTCGGCCAACGCGGCGAAGATCGCGAATTACTTCGGTGCCACCGCCACCGCGCTCAAGTCGCTGACCGCCGGCCACGTTGAGGTCCTGCTCGGCACCGGGTCCACCGTCGTGCCGACCGGCCTCGCCCCGGCGTCCACCGCGGTCGCGGCACCCTCGGCTACCTCCTCGACCTCTGCAGGAAACAACGGTGCGGCCGGGGGGGCCGTGACCGTCGCCAACAACGCGAAGTACGGAATTCCCTGCGTGTACTAGCCCCCCGGAGGTACATCGGTGTTCTCGGCGCGCCTGATACGTCTAGTTGCGGGCAAGGTCGCGTACGCTACGGCCTGCTTGCTTGCGGCCGTCGTGCTCGTCGTGTCCGGTTACGCGCACAAGGTAGTGGGCCTGACGACCCAGCTCGCCCAAGGGGTACAGATCGGCGGCAGCCCGTCCATTGGCGCAATGAACATCCTGCTGATGGGCCTGGAGAGCCGGACCAACTTCGAGGGGCAGGACCTGACGGCGCAGCAGCTCACGGAGACCCACTCAGGCAAGGAGTCAGACTTCGCTACCGGGGGCCTCGGCTCGCAGGACACCGACACGCTAATCCTCATCCACATTTTCGCCGGCGGCCAGCGGGCGGTGGGCTTCTCGATCCCGCGTGACTCCGTGGTCAGCTACCCCGACGCCACCTTCGACGGGATCACCAGTGGAAAGATCGACGAGGCCTACGCCTGGGCCTACGACGTGTCCGAGCAGCAGACCTCGACCACCTCTATGAGTTCGGAGGAGCGGGCCCACCTGGCCAACGAGGCGGGTGAGCTGTTCGAGGTCCGGACGGTGGAAGAACTCACCGGCGTAACGATCAACCACTTCGTCGAGTCGAACATCATCGGGTTCTTCTCGCTTGCCCAGACGTTCGGCGGCATGGAGGTCTGCATCAAGCCGGCGCCCGCGCAGGGGGGCTTCGCCGCCGGAGCAAACCTGACCGACTATGATCCGCAGACCGGCAGCGACAACTCCGGCTTTGACGCGTACACAGACGGTTACAACAAGGCTAAGGGCGGCGCGCAGTACCTACACCTGTCGGCGGACCAGGCGCTGGCCTACGTCCGGTCCCGTGACACGCTCCCCGGCGTCGATATCGGACGCACGGCTCGGCAGCAGGCGGCCATCGACTACGTGATCTATGAGCTGAAGCACGACAACTACTTCAGCGACCTCGACAAGCTCACCGCCATCCTCGGCGGCGCAAGCAACTACCTGATCACCGACCAGAACTTCAACCTGCTCGACTTCGCCACCAACATGCGCGCGCTGACCGGGAAGAACCTCCATCTCACGACGTTGCCTGGGACACCGGAGAACGACGTGGTCGAACCGGGCTTCCCGAACGGTCAGGACATCATCAGCGTCAACGTGCCCAAGACTCAGCAGTTGGTACAGAACGCGTTCTACCCGCAGCCGGCCGTGCAGAAGACGCCTGGAGCGGCAAAGACGTCTGGAACAACCAAGAAGGCCAGCACGGTCCCGCCGCCCTCGACCGTCACCGTGGATGTCTACAACGGCGGAGCCGAGCAGGGGCTTGCCACCTCCGTCTCGCAGGACCTCGTCGCGCTTGGCTACCGGGCCGGCGCCATCGAGAACGCCTCGCAGCAGTCGCAAGCAGTAGCGACGGGCACCCAGGTGTTCTATGGCGCAGGCGCGTCGGCCAACGCGGCGAAGATCGCGAAGTACTTCGGTACCACCGCCACCGCCCTTATGTCGCTGCCCGCGGGCCACGTGGAAGTGCTACTCGGCTCCTCCTCGACCGAGGTGCCCGCAGGCCTGGCGCCGTCAAGCTCGTCGACCGCGAGCACTCAGTCCACGGGCGCGCAGGTCATCGGCACCCAAGCCGCCGCATCCAGTGCCGCGACACCCACGGCGACCCCGTCGGCGGGATCGGGGAGCGGCAGCGGCGACTCGTCCGCGGTTGCTCCCAACGCGCCGTTCGGCATTCCCTGCGTGTACTGAACAGGAGCAGGCCCCGGGGGGTCACCCGGGGGCGTCCCCCCGGGTGACTACAGCAACTACAAGGTGCGGATGATCTCGCGGACGAGGGCGGCGGTCTCGCTCGGGGTCTTGCCGACGCGGACGCCGGCCTTCTCTAGGGCCTCCTTCTTCGCCTGGGCGGTGCCAGACGAGCCGGAGATGATCGCGCCTGCGTGGCCCATCGTCTTGCCCTCGGGCGCGGTGAACCCGGCCACGTAGCCCACGACCGGCTTGGTCACGTACTGGTCGACGAACGCGGCGGCCCGCTCCTCGGCGTCGCCGCCGATCTCGCCGATCATCACGATCGCGGCCGTCTCCGGATCGTCCTGGAACGCCTTGAGACAGTCGATGTGCGTGGTGCCGATGATCGGGTCACCGCCGATGCCGACCGCGGTGGAGAACCCGATGTCGCGCAGCTCGTACATCATCTGGTAGGTCAGCGTGCCGGACTTGGAGACAAGACCGATCTTGCCCGCGGAGGTGATGTCGGCGGGGATGATGCCCGCGTTGGACTTGCCAGGGGAGGCGAGGCCGGGGCAGTTCGGGCCGATGATGCGGGTCTTGTTGCCCGCCTCGACGGCCCGCGCCCAGAACTCGGCCGTGTCGTGCACGGGGATGCCCTCGGTGATCACGATGCAGAGCGGGATCTCGGCCTCGATCGCCTCGATCACCGCCGCCTTGGCGCCCGCCGGAGGCACGAAGACGACAGACACATCGGCCCCTGTCGCCGCCATCGTGTCGGCCACGGTGCCGAAAACGGGAACCGCGGTACCGTTCAGCTCAACTGTCTGACCGGCCTTTTTGGGGTTGGTGCCGCCCACCACCTTGGTCCCCGCGACCAGCATCCGTGCGCCGTGCTTGCGCCCTTCGCCACCGGTGATCCCCTGGATCATGATCCGGCTCTCGGCGGTCAGGAAGATCGCCACGTCATGCTCCCTTCGCGGCGGCCAGCTCGGCCGCCCGGCGCGCAGCGCCATCCATCGTGTCTACCTGCTCGACGACCGGCAGCGCCGCGTCCCGCAGGATCTGCCTGCCCTCGGCAGCCTTGTTGCCGTCAAGCCGGACGACGATCGGCCGGTCCACGGCCTCGCCGCGCTCCTTGAGCAGCGCGACCGCTGACACGATGCCGTTGGCCACCGCGTCGCAGGCGGTGATGCCGCCGAAGACGTTCACGAACACCGACCGCACCGCGGGGTCGGAGAGCACGATCTCCAGCCCGTTGGCCATCACCTCGGCGGACGCGCCGCCACCGATGTCGAGGAAGTTCGCGGGCTTGACGCCCCCGAACGACTCACCCGCGTAGGCCACCACATCGAGCGTGGACATGACGAGTCCCGCGCCGTTGCCGATGATCCCCACCTGGCCATCAAGCTTGACGTAGTTGAGGTGCTTCTCCTTGGCCCGCGTCTCGATCGGGTCGGTGGAGGTCGGGTCGGCGAACTTCTCGTGGTCCTGGCGGAAGGCGGCGTTGTCGTCGATCGTGACCTTGCCGTCGAGCGCGAGCACCCGGCCGGCCGGGGTCAGCACCATCGGGTTCACCTCGACGAGCGTCGCGTCCTCGTCGGTGAACATGGCCCACAGCCGCTCGGCGAGCAGCGCGGCCTGCTCGGCCGCCTCCTCCGGGATCCGGCCGGCCTTGATGATCTCCATGGCCTTCTCGTGGTCCACGCCCGTCAGCGGCGAAACCGGAATGCGGGCGATCGCGTCCGGGTTGGTGTGCGCGATCTCCTCGATCTCCATGCCACCGTCGACGGTGCAGATAGACATGAACGTCCGGTTCGCGCGGTCAAGGAGGAAGGAGAGGTAGTACTCGGACTTGATGTCCGAGGCCTCGGCGATCAGGACCTTGTGTGCGATATGGCCCTTGATGTCCATGCCGAGGATGGCCTCGGCCTTTTCGAAGGCCTCGGCCGGGCTCTCGGCCAGCTTCACGCCACCGGCCTTGCCCCGGCCGCCGGTCTTCACCTGCGCCTTCACCACAACTTGGGGGATGCCGTCGGCCGCGAACGCGGTAGTGATCTCCCGCGCCTCCTCAGCGGTTCCGGCGACCTTGTCTTTCAGCACAGGAACGCCGTATTCGGCGAAAAGTTCCTTAGCCTGATACTCGAACAGGTCCACTGGGGGTCCGATCTCGGTCGGTTACTGACGTCTTTCGCCGCTTCGACGAGCGGCTTTCACATGAAGCGTAGTCGTTGCGGCGCGGCGAGTGCTGCTCAGCCCGCAGATGTCCGTGGGGGGACTAAGTGTCATCTATATGGTACGCAGTACCATAGATGGCGACAAGTGCCGCCGGACCACGGATCGGGTGGAGCGACGGCGTGGCGGCGTGCCGTTTGCCCGATCCGTTGCCAGGATGGGCGTTGTGAGCGATCTGCGGGTGGGGCGAGGCGATCCCGCGCCTCCTTCCAGCATGGGGGGACCAGCCCCCCCATCTCCCCCCCGGGCCTCAAGGGCAAGAACGCTTGCCCCGGCGTCGCCCGAGACGGGGACGCTGCTGCCGAGCCGTCCCATGCTCATCGCGGGCGGCAAGGCCGCTCTCGCCGCGGCGGGCGGCGGACTCGCGGTGCTCGTCACGCTCTCCCTCATCGGCTGGATCACGGCACCGCACGTGGGTCTCGGCGGCGGCCTGGCCGGCGTGCTCCGTTCGGCGGGGCTGCTCTGGCTCGTCGCGCACCACGTCGAGGTCACCGTGCACGGCGTCGGCAGGATCGGGCTGCTACCGCTCGGCCTCGTGTTGCTGCCCGCCGCGCTGATCGAACGGGCCGGACGGTGGCTCACGCACGAGGGCCACGTGCGGTCCCTGCGCGACGTTGGCCACGCGGCACTGTCAATAGCTTTCCCCTATGCGCTCTTCACAGGTGCGGTCGCGGTGGCGAGCAGAACCTCGCTTGCGGCTCCGTCCCTCTGGCAAGCGGTGATCGCCGGTTTCGGTATCGCGCTGCTGGCCGGCGGAGCCGGCGCGGCGCGCGGGCTCGCGCCGTGGCGCAAGCTTGCCGGGCGGGTCCCGCCGCGCCCGCGATCGGTGCTACTCGGGATGCTCGCGGGTCTCGCGGTGTTGACCGTCTCCGGCGCGGTGCTCGCCGCGGCGTCCCTCGTGATCCACCTGAGCGCGTACAAGGCCGCGGTGGCCGCACTCAACCCGGGGGTGGGAGGGTCCGCGCTCCTGATGCTCGCCGGCCTTAGCTACCTGCCGAACTCAATCATCTGGGCGATTGCGTACATGCTCGGTCCCGGCTTCTCGTTTGGCGTCGGCACCGCGGTATCGCCGTCGGGCTCCGCGCTCGGCGCGGTCCCCGCCTTCCCTATGCTCGCCGCGCTGCCTGTCGGCGACAAGGCCGCCTTCCCGCCGTGGCTTGGTTTTTTCGTCCTCGTCACGCCGTATCTGGCTGGCGCGCTCGCCGGGATGATGACCGTGCGGATCGCGCCGACGCCGTCCCTCGAGGCCGCACCGCTCTGGGGGCTGCTCACCGGCTCGCTCGCGGCCGTGATCATCGGGTTCGCCGCGAAGTTCTCCGGCGGCCCGCTCGGCGCGGGCAGGCTTGCCTCGGTCGGCCCGACCGGCGCTGAGGTGGGCCTGGTCGCGGGTCTCGAGGTCGGCGTTACCTCCGCGCTCGTCGCGGGCGCGGTGAACTGGCTAATCCTCCGTCATCACATCCGTCGCATTTCCGTTGCCGCCGCGGCGGCAACGGCAGCGGCGGAGGAGACATCGGGGCCGGTCGACCGCCTCGACGGCCCCATGCCAAGCGGCGGGGCCGGGAGACACGTGGTCGACGAGTCCGACGACGCCGACGGCCACCACATCTTCATCAACCCCTGGGCCACCGACGACGAGCCCGACCGCTGAGCCTGCCCGGATAAATCCGGCGGGGGTGGAGCGGGGCGGGGCGGTCAGTTGGCGCCGAGGACGCCCAGTTCCTTGCCGACGGAGTTATTTAGCTGCGTTCGGCAGGCGTTCTGCTGCGCGACGACGGAGCCTGCGTCGTTTAGGCAGTTGGCGTACTGGGTGAACTGCGTCGAGAACAGCAGGAGTCCGGCAAGCGCGAACCCCCCGAAGACGAAACCGATCACGCCGAGCACGGTGCCGAGAATCGCGCCGCGCGGGCGCCGCGTCCTCGATCGCTTGGCCGCGGACATGGCCGAGATCGTGAGCGCGAGCGCGATTATCGCGACGGTGAACGCGACCGCCATGACGTAGACGGCGCGCTGAATGTTGCTGATCAGCATCATCGAGAACAGGCTGAGCACGGAGAGCGTCAGCCCGGCCCACGCCCGCTGCTGTAGCGCGGGCGAGGGCGGCGGGAGCTGCGGCCGCGGCGCCGGCGTGAGGAACGGCGATCGGGGCGGGAGCTTCGGTGGCTGCGAGGGGGCGGTGGGTGGCATCTCGCGACCTATTCTGCCGTACGGTTAGGGTTGCTGCCATGGATGCGAGGCTGGTCGTGCTTGTCTCAGGGACTGGGACGAATCTGCAGGCCCTGATGGACGCCTGCGCCGATCCCGGCTATGGCGCGACCGTCGTCGCCGTGGGCTCCGACCGCGACGGCATCGCCGCGCTCAACCGTGCAAAAGCCTCAAATAACCCAATACCGACATTTACCGTTAAGGTTAGAGACTTCACCACGAGAAGCGCCTGGGACGAGGCGCTCGCCGACGCATGCGAGCAACATCACCCCGACCTGATCGTCTGTGCCGGGTTCATGAAGCTCGTCGGCAAGTCGTTCCTCGATCGTTTCAGTGGCCGTTGCCTGAACACCCATCCGGCCTTGCTACCGTCATTCCCTGGCATGCACGGTGTGCGCGACGCCCTGGCCTATGGGGTGAAGGTGACCGGCTGCACGGTGTTCCTCGTGGATGAGGGCGTGGACGCGGGCCCGGTGCTCGCGCAGGCTCCCGTCAATGTGTACGACGATGACGACGAGTCGACGCTGCACGAACGGATCAAGGTTGCCGAGCGTGCGCTGCTCGTTGACACGGTCGGCCGGATGGCCCGAAACGGGTGGTCCGTCAATGACGACAGGAAGGTAAGGATAGGCACGTGACCAGAATTCCGGTCAAGAGAGCCCTGATCAGCGTCTACGACAAGGCTGGCCTTGAGGACCTGGCCCGCGCACTGCACGACAGCGGCGCCGAGATCGTCTCCACCGGTTCCACCGCGCGGACCATCGAGAGTGCCGGCCTCCCCGTGACCAAGGTCGAGGACCTGACGGGTTTCCCCGAGTGCCTCGACGGCCGGGTCAAGACGCTGCACCCGCGCGTCCACGCCGGCCTGCTGGCGGACCTGGCCAACCCGGCGCACGCGAGCCAGCTCGCCGACCTCGAGATCGAGCCATTCCAGCTGCTCGTCTCGAACCTGTACCCGTTCGAGCAGACGGTCGCCTCCGGCGCGGAAGACGCCGAGATCATCGAGCAGATCGACATCGGCGGCCCCGCGATGGTCCGCGCCGCCGCCAAGAACCACGGCAGCGTCGCCGTCGTGACCAGCCCAGCCCAGTACGCCGACGTGGGCAAGGCGCTGGCGGACGGCGGGTTCACCGAGCCCGAGCGCCGCCGCCTCGCGGCCGCCGCGTACGCGCACACGGCCGCCTATGACGCGGCGGTCGCGTCCTGGTTCGCCGCCAGCTACGCGCCGGACGAGGTCGCGCAGCAGACCGGCTGGCCCGCCGTCAGCGCCACGGTGCTGGCCCGGGCCGACGTGCTCCGTTACGGCGAGAACCCGCACCAGAAGGCGGCAATCTACAGATCAACTTCGGCCGCGGGAAGAACGGACCCGACCGACTCCGGCATCGCCAATTCTGACGTCCTCCACGGCAAGGCGATGTCGTACAACAACTACGTCGACGCCGACTCGGCGCGGCGCGCGGCCTACGATTTCGCCGAGCCGTGCGTGGCGATCATCAAGCACTCCAACCCGTGCGGCATCGCGATCGGCGCCGACATCGCCGCCGCGCACGCCAAGGCGCTCGCCTGTGACCCGCTCTCCGCCT